>Ga0335081_10005452_pt1 | contig 20120 bp, 16 predicted proteins | sample Lox_Sample_35_FD_206713 | JGI IMG/M metagenome (GOLD analysis project Ga0335081, IMG submission 206713) | Soil microbial communities from Loxahatchee National Wildlife Refuge, Florida, United States - Lox_Sample_3.5 | ecosystem: Environmental > Terrestrial > Soil > Wetlands | place: USA... | reverse complement strand
AATCTATGTTTCAACCCCATGTTTCAATTTATGTTTTAACCCCATGTTTCAATCTAAGTTTCAACTCCCTGTTTCAATTTATGTTTCAATAATTAGTTTTAACACCAAAGGAATAATTCTGTTTCATAATTACAAATTTGTTTCAAGGGTTAGTTTTACTAGTGTTTTACTAAAGTTTTACTAGTGTTTTAAGAAGGATAATTATTAGCTTGGCAGCTTGGCAGCTGTCTATATATACTAGGTCAAATTCCCACTAGATAGAAAAATCACAAGAAGAAAATAAAAACAAACACACACTTCAAAACACACACTTCACTTGCAGTGATCCGAATTGCAGATGTCTAGTGGCTTAGATCCTAAATTTTAGACAGTCTAAAGTCTATACAGAAGGCTGCTACATGTTTAGACCAAAGTGTCAGAAAAATAAAACCCTTTGCTATCTGCACCTAGTGTGAGTGTTTTACTAGTGATTTTCACTGGCAGTACATATATATTAGTATTTTACACTAGTAGTTACATGCAATTTATTTCCAAATTAATATTTATCTTTGGTTTATTGATACTCTTTCTAAATTGAGTATAATTATCTTATTACAAACCTTGTTTGAAACTGTGTTTTAAACCTGTGTTTCGATCTATGTTTCAATTTGTGTTTTAATTTATGTTTTAACTCTATGTTTCAATTTATGTTTTAACTCCATGTTTCAATCTATGTTTCAACTCCATGTTTCAATTTATGTTTCAATAATTAATATTGACACTAAAAGAATAATTCTGTTTCATAATTACAAATTTGTTTCAAGGGTTAGTTTTACTAGTGTTTTATGAAAGTTTTACTAGTGTTTTAAAAAGAATAATTATTGGCTTGTGAAGTGTGTGTTTGTTTTTATTTTTCTTGTGATTGTTCTACCTAGTGGGAATTTGACCTAATATATATAGACAGCTCCCAGGGTGCCAAGCCAATGATTATTCCTTTTAAAACACTAGTAAAACTTTAGTAAAACACTAGTAAAACTAACCCTTGAAACAAATTTGTAATTATGAAACAGAATTATTCTTTTGGTGTTAACACTAGTTATTGAAACATAAATTGAAACACAGTTTAAAACAAGGGTAAAACAAGGTTTGTAATAAGATAATTATATTCAATTTAGAAAGAGTATCAATTTATAAATAAACTGAAGATAAATATTAATTTGTAAATAAATTGCGTGTAAATACTAGTGTAAAATACTAGTATATCTATACTACTAGTGATTCTCACTAGTAAAACATCCACACTTGGCAACTTGGCAGCTGTCTATATATACTAGGTCAAATTCTCACCAGATAGAACAATTACAAGAAAAATAAAAATACACACACTTCACTAGCTGTTAAAGTTTGAAGTTTTTGGGGAGCCAAACTATCTACTGCCTAGCAAGCAACTTCTAGAGCATGTTTTTTGATTTATCTTCATGAGTTTTAACCTGAGTCACATGATCAAAGATGATTTTGAATCTGCTAACTAAGCTCTTTTGTTTTGAACTCATAGTTATTGGTTGGATTTAAAACTAGCCTGAAACCCTAGAAATGTCTTAAATTTACACTTATTATTACTATAACTTTCTGAGTATAATTATATAATTAAGGCCAGATTTAAGAGGCTTTATTATTAGATATTATCTAATACTAATATCATATATGTAAATTTCAAACAGGTCTAGTGAGAGCTTAAAAAGTATCAAATTCCTTATATTTTGGTTAAATTTTCATCCATTCTCACTATAACTCCATTAGTTTTTGTTGTAATCATATAATAATGGTAGAGAGAGAGATTTAAAAGGCATCGAAAGTCTAGATAGTTCAGCTAGACACACTATTGAACTATCTGATTTTCGCTAGCTCAAAAAGGATTTTTCTGACTGAGGTTATCTCAAAAAATATATACTTTAGTCTAAAACAAAATGTGCAATTCTGAACTTAGTTGTGAAATGATTTTCCTGATGATGATTGGCTAGAACAACTTCTCAAGAATATGAGACATATTTGAACCCTGATTTCATTTCAATTTCCCTTTTTTTAATGGGTTTCAGGAAGTTATAACCATTCTTTGCTATGCTCGTTCTGGAGATTTGATCCCTGGGTGGGTAAGAGGCCAATGGGGCTAGGTTATCATTGAAGCAAGTGATTGAGAAGAAACCTTCCTAACTTCCCTTATCTGGAGATCGCTACTTTCCACATAGGCTATGTATACAACCTGTTGCGCGCCGGACGCCCTTGCAAGATTTGATATATACTTTAAAGTGTCAACAAATTTAAGATGCAAACTTCCTTATCCACCACACTTCTACTTCCAACCGTGTGACTCTCTGTTGATGCCAAAATTTCTCATAATCCTTGGATCGGAGCTAAACCCGCTGGAGCTCTCATCGTCATCGCTCCGGCTTCTGTTCGGTTCACCTGGCGCTCCAGCTGACTTGACAGCTTCAAACCGGGTGGACGGCGCACCAGCGAATCGGAACTGACCAGTGGTGGATGCTTGGACTGGGTTCGGATGGAGGAGGGCGGAAAAGTCGTATGGGGCTGGGAAAGGTGCCGGGAATGGCATCCCATTTGCGTAAAATTCGTTAAAGGAATACAGGTCGGGACTTGGAAACACGAAGGAGGTACCAAGTTCAGCTCGAGATCGAGGTCGAAGGTTCTCGCCGGGAGTGCTCACATCCTGTTCTGATTCTACCGGCGATGGCTCGCGCTCACGTTTTCTTCCCACCCCTTGCATTTTCGTTTTGCGATCATTCCACTGGTCCAAGGAATTCTTGATGGCCGTGATAATTTTTGCTGATGTTAGCCAGTTTCGTGAGACAGGCAAACCTGAGCCGCCGAGGGATCTTATCCACTCAAACGCTTCAGTGGCAAAACCACATAGGCGGATATATTCTCGGGCCCGATGATCAAACGGAGACTGATTGAGACGGTACAAAATGACAATCGACGCGGAAAGCAGATAGTAATACAAGTGAGTCCAATTGCGGAGCGAAGGATGAGCCTCGAGCGAGTCTCGGATAAGCATGATATTATCGCGGGCGGCGTCGACGCATCGTTGTACACCCGTTTCCTAGAAAATCAAATGGGCAGGCCAGGGTCATACGCTCGAGAGTCTGGTGTTCGAGAGGTGCTGCTTTTTGACGTTGAGAAATTCTCGGTACATAGTCAACTGAACGTGGTTATCTATGCTTAGCAATGTATACTTGGATACATACAATGATACGAGATCGATTCTCGTTGCCGTGTCATCCACGCTGGCTCCTCAAAGTCGTCGCAAGTGCGCAAATGCGCCGGCAACCCTTCCTTCCATTCCTATATAGTCAATGAAGATTATAATGTCACGCACGGTCAGTTCAGTCGTAAGATTGTGGACTTCTTCGGTCCAACCGGGAACAGTAAGCTTGACAGTTTCGTTGGAGTAAGACTATGTTAGATAAATCTCAAGAGATACCCACCACTTTGAGGACTTTCCGGACGATTCGTGAAAAGCGGGCCATTTCGATGATATAGTGGATGCGAGTACGTGGCGTTGCTGAAGGAGGGTTAGGATCTGAACAGTCGACCACCTGCTATCAGAGCTGCTTCACGTGGGATAACATCGTCCTCAAATGTGGTCGGATGATCAATAAAAATGTCCTGGTTTCGAATACACACTACATTAGCAAAATATTGGAGATTGCTTACTTGGTCTCCCGCAATTCAAAGAACTCTCAACTTCAAGAGCATACATGGACCACCAGATTCGCTTGGCCATTTCTCCAAGAATTGGTTTCGAGACGCCTAAAATGAGAGGAGGTTGCGGCTGAGAGACCTGGCCAACAGGCGGTTGTTGCAATGGTTCTATCTGATGTCGCAGGATTAAAGATATGCAAACCAATGCTGAAACTCAATCGAATCGCTAGTCCAAGGTAATTGTAAGCAACTACTGTGAGCTCAATAAAGAACGATACTGACGGCTCGTCTTGAAGACATGTTGAGCGTATGTTGCCAAGAGATACATGGCAATCATTGTCTCAAAAGACCCTGTCTCAAAGACCGACAACCATCGTCTGGCCCGAACAAAGTATCCGCGTGCCCACTCCCTCTGGTCATCGTGGTGTTCGCTGTACAGGGCACCGTGACAAGCAACAGCGCAGACCAACGGCATAACACCAGCGTCTAAGGCATCCCGTCCAATCTGCAATTGGTCTTTGCAAGTCTCCCTTCTTTCCACCTCTTCCCAGAACACTCCATAGAGTTTGCGGAAGGCGCCTTCGTGCAAAATGGGGAGCAAAGAATGAACGTTCTCAAAGAATGAATTAATGTGTCGGTCAAGGATGTCACGTTGTAGGAACGTATCGCTGAGGGTAAATGTTCCGTCGTTCGGACCCAAGAGCATATCGAATTGGTCAGGCATGGGGGTGTCATCGCCCACCAGTAAATCCCCAATTGGCATGTTATCCATAGCAAGAAATTTCATCCCTGATTGATCTGTTTGGTCTGGAGACGGTTTGGAAGATGCGGGAGAATTCTGTGATGGCGACAAAGCGGTGATTCTGGCTGGCGTTCCAGAGGTGGTAGGAAGAATAGCGGTCTGGGCGGCAAAAGCATAGTGAGATGTAGCTCCTATCAAGTGAGTTGGGGTGGCACAAGCGTAGACCATAAAACTCGATGGGTTTGACTGCGGAAAAACCAGTCCCAACTTCGATGAAGACGGTGTTGTGATCCCTAGGAGTTCTCATCAACGAAGCCGGTGATACGACCGGCCAAGGGCGACTCGCATTTGCGACTTCTACAGGAGCTGGGATTGAGACCTTTGATTCGAGAAGCTGTACGCGGTCAAGCAGGTTCTTGATGACCCTGGTGTCAGCGGGTGTGGTGGACGGAAATTACTCGTGGATCGAGTTTGCACTGGTCTTATCCACGGGAAGAACCGGATGGCTCGGATCATATTCGCACTCTTGATTGTTGTTCTTGCACCAGGAGCATGGTCTTCCTCCATCACACTGCAGGGTTATCTCGCTGCCCGAATTGCGGAGCGTCATCTACCTTAGCCTTTCTAATTTCACACTATTAGCCGCTTTGCGGGTAATCAAAAGCATGTGGTACCTTCGTCTGCACACTCGACAGGCCTCGGGGACACGGCGTCTCTTTTTGGGCTGCTGGTGTTGATTATCGCCGCCTTTTTCATCGATATGGCCATTCATCGTCGCATCGGTCATTTGTGCACAATCGGTGAAGGGAGGGAGCGAGGACACCCGCGGCGGATTCCCTTATAGACCCATTCGCTTAAGGTTTTACCGGGGGAGTGCAAAATGTGCACATACCAGCAAGCGGTGTGATTAAGGATCCTGGGTCTTGGCCCGCGTGGGATTCTGAAATTTAGGTTCGACCGCCCCCAATTTCTGATTAGACGAATCTGCCCGCCGTGTGCAAAGGGATTGCCGGTACTTTATCCCGAACGGGGGCGGCAGGGCCCTGCCGGTGGCTCAGAAGCCAACGGCCACCCCCACAGCGCCCGTTTGTCACTCCTCGGGATTAACTTATAGCTCAAAACAGGCTTTTCCGGTCCAAAACTTTCTTGCCAGGGCATTCAGGCACCGCTGCAACCATGCCCGCGAGCCCTCGTGTGTCAATCAAGTAAGCACAGCCACGCGCAAGGGCTCTGCCTAGCGGCCGCCCAGGACGCCGTTTCGATTTTGCTTTGATGCTGCTCTCCGCCTCGAGAAAAAATTGCTTCGCAACGGACAGGGCAGGATGCCTCGACAGGCAGAGTCGCGTTTGTCGCCGGTGCACCTTGTTTACACGGTGACTCTAATTTTAGAATTTGGGTCGCCTTGCCAGGGCTCAAAGAGCGACTCTCGCGCTGTTGATCCTTCAAAGAGCCTTCGAACGGAAATTATAGCGGCGCGTATCCTGTACTGACAGGTACTCGGCATCAAGCCCGAGGCTGATCAATGTAGTTTATGCCACGTAAAGGTGCGGAAAGACCGGAAAGATGGAAATCTTCAGTACAAAATGCCGGCGGTGTACGATGGGTAACAGACCTATAGAAGAGTATGTATTTATTGCTAATACGCTGCTTAGACAAGTCAGATGGGAGGTGGTTGGTCGTACGCTCCATCTCAACCTCGAGCATCGTGCATCCTCACCAAACGAGTCGTCGCACCAGTCCAGGAACAGCGATGGAGTCGGATCATCCTCCTCATCTCCAGTATAGATGCCAAGGGGGGCGGCATCAGTGGACCCCGCTATGTCTCCAGCAAAGGAGGCCTCACCGGACTTATGAAGATTCTCTCCCCATGCCTTGCCGAATTCAACATATCTGTGCATCTTTCCGTTTTCAGCTTTCTGCATCGACCACGGTGCGCCAGCCATGATTGAATGAAAGATGATGATCCCTTCTGATGAGGCTGTGGGAGGCATTGAGCGTGAGATACCCCTTGGACGGTGTTCCATCAAGCAGTGAGTGATGCGGTGTAGCTCACGATACACTTGGTAGGGTGGACGAAGTGGCCAATGCTGTTGGTCGTGTTCATGACGTATGGGTGCATACCGAACAATCTTCTGATGTATATACCGTTCATCCTGTGACGACTAGCAACTAGCGCCGGCATTATCGTCTCATGCCCGAAGTCGGTTCTCCGGAGAAGCCGCTTGCTGGAAAAAAAACTTTGCTAGATCTTGAGCCATACAAGTTCGCAAGAAAGTGCCTGGATCTGCTGGGAACGCCCATGATTCAAGTTCATGAGAAGACCCCATCAACCCTGTCTTCCAACTTCAAACACCCCGAACTCACGAGATGAACCCCTTAGAACCTTCCAGATAACGACTCGTCTGGCTTTTCTTCGCGTTTCTGAAAGACTCACAGACAGGAGAGAAAAGACCATACGCCGCACCGGTTCTGAACAATCCAAGTGTTGCCTGAAAGTTTCTGGAAGAGCGATACAAGCGCGATTTGTAATTGTTTCCTTTGAAGGCGTCTCTTGAATTACTACAGGTAGGCAAGATAGATGTCGTTTGAAAAATGGTTTTATCGAAGGCTGTCGCAGTTCGGTAGTGGCGAGTCAGCCGGAAGGTTGCATAACCTTGTTCATTGTATTTTCTGCAGTTCCAAGCACCACTCAAAGTCTTTAATCAGACCTTAAGAATCAAAACAAGTGGTTTGGTTCTAATTGTCGATATTGCATAGTGGACCGAGTGAAACCCGGCGGAGGACTTGGTTCACGGTGCGGAAAGCAACCATAAGTCAGGGGCTGTTAGTACGTGAGCATTAGGGTTAGGTGTCAATGTTTAGGACCCAGCAGCCGAGGCAGAAGCGACCGTTTTAAACTCATGCAGGCCACCACCACCACCACCACCACCACCGTTCGCATACCATGCCAGTAGCGACTCTTGGTCATGCTGCGAGAGGGCACACACGTCTGCCACGCTCTCTTTCCTCATTTCCGCGAAGTGCGTCGGATCTCCGTCTTGCTTCCGAACCTCAATGCGACCCAGTGCGCAGGCCACCCCCCCAAGGTCAACGCGGACGGTCCGTCCAGACGGCGACCACCAAATCCAGCTCGATTCATGACAACAACATGGACTCGGCTGGTTCTCAAACTTCAAGTGCGGTCTTGTAACGTCTCTGCATCTAATTTTAGGGCGCTGCAACATCTGCAAGTGATGCTTCCCCTGAATGGGAACATTCTCGGAATGGTATGTAAATATACGTTCAACTCTTCTTATATGTAGATCCTCAAGAGACCGCACTCGGCCCTCCCACCCCTGCAACCGAGCCTCGAACGCTTTCCGCAGTGCCTCAGACGTCGCTTCCTCCTCACTCGAATAACAATCTTATGTCCACTCCCTACGCAATGGAAAAGTACCTTGACTCGGCGATGAAATCGCAAATGTACCTTCAGGTCGTCCGCTCATTTGAGCGCTATATTGCTCTCGGCTGCGGAACGGGACGACCATCGGTTTCCGGCGACTGTGTCACAACGGCGATGCTGAATTCCTATATGGATGCGCTGATTCGTCTGGGATACTATGTCGATGCGGAAAATGCTGCAACGTACTTTATGTCGACGCCAGATCTCGTTCCAAACGGACGAACGTATCGCTTGTTGTTCCGATGTTACATCCTCTCGATGAATATACGTAAGGCTCGCGCTCTATTTAGGGAGATGCGCGAACACAAGATCCCGCAAGGCCAAGCAATGGTTCGAACCATGTTGCAGGGCGAAGCACGACTAGCAATCAATCTTGATTCCGTAGACCTCATATCTCAAGTTTTGTCGTCCGATAACAGCGAAACGCCGGACATGCCCACCTACAACACAATCATTGAGGCCTACCTCCGGTGCGGTCGAATTGATAGAGCCAAGCAAATCTTGGATCTCATGAATGAAAGAGGATTCAAACCGGATGAAGTCACCTATCTTCGACTAATACAGCATCAATCAAGGCAAGAGGGTTTGCGAGGCGTCGAGAGTCTGTTGAATTCCATGACGGTCGCTAAAATTGAGCCGCAAATTCAACACATCCATCAGCTGCTTCTCTGCAAAATGCGTCACGAGCCAATGGACTTAACCGCAGCCGCCAATCTTTGCCACAGCTACAATACCACTCCGAATATACGAACGTGCAACGCTGTTCTGTTTAACTTATTCAAACGGCCCTTCAATCTTCACGATCTCGAAGCACATTTCCAAACAATGAAATCTTTGGAAATAAGGCCAAACGCGGACACCTTTGTCATCCTCCTCGGAGAATACCAACGGAAGATTAATCTATGGACGAGACCCGCGAAGCTTATCAACCAACAGTGGATGATCGATTCGAGGCTCGTTCATCCGCCGCACGCTTCGGAAACGTTGTTCAACCTCGTCGTACGTGGTGCCATGGGGGACGGATCCGCAACCCGCTATGCAGGCCCCTTGCGGCTCTTTCGGAATGAGACGATCCTCACCTCCCTCGTTGCATCCCTCGCCAAGACAAAGGATTACGCGAAAATTATCGATATCCACGATGATGTTAGCGCCCGAGATGCAAAATTCGACCGGTGGTATTCTCGAGTCATTTTCGACGCGTTACTGAAGGGTTCCTACTACAAACAATGCGAGGAAATAATCAATCGACTATTGGATTCGGATGCATTTATTGACCGACATTTCGGGCGGTTCCTTTGGATGGAGCTTTGTCGGTGGCGGTACAGGAGGGGAGGGGGAACTCGGGAATCCGTCCTCAAAGCTTTAGACATGTTTCTCAGGTTTGCGGATGCCAATAAAATTGGAATTACGGAGAAAGTTTGCAATCGAATAGCCGTCACCTGTCTTGATTGCGGAGCACCAAGACTCGCGGCGAATGTCATCGAGGCGCGTATCGTGGAGTTGGGGAAGGAGAGCGACGTCCGCATATCATCATGGCTTTTGCTCATGAAGGCGTACTCGCGCAAAGAATTCGCCTATCCTGACCCGGCAACCGGTATAACGCCACTGCGACGGGCTGTTGAACGGGCGTTACGCGCATTGAAAGAGCGACACCAATTGCCATCAAAGGCCTTCATGCGATTTCTTCATCATCTTAGTGAACGCAAAGTTCACTCTCTTCGAGAGCGCCAGTTTTATGCCAAACAACACCAACAACTTTTACAAACTATCCTGGAAACACCACGCAGCATCCCACCAACCAAGGGCCGCCAGTACCTCACCCGGACTAACATTTTACGCTGGGTGAACGATCTCGAGCCACACGATTCGAAACAGGGGTTACCTTCAAAACGATTGTATTCAAGGGAGAAAGTTTTGACACCCAAGCCGTTCTGTATAGATGACTATAAAGAGTGCACGAGCAAAGGCCAGGATTAGAGCATGGGATACCCTGACTGGCATGTAGTAATAATATGCACTGGTATATTAAATCTCTTACTTTATCAGATTAAATGCTCAGTATTTACACCCCCAAAATCCTCCTAAACGACGTATGTCTCACAACGCACAGTCCAGCAACCGAATACGGCCGCCGAATACCAGGCATATCCTATACAATTACTTCTTGCCGATTGAAATTGCAATCTTCCTGCCTCCGTTCAAAGAACCGCGCGATGATTTCCGTCTGACTTCCGTCGGACTAAGAACTCTCTTCGAACTTCTGCCTAATCGCTCCATCTCATCTTCTGGCTCATCCAAGTCCCTTGGCCGTTTTGGTGGCGGCGTTTTGTCGGATGGATTAGAGTTAGGGGAGGGACTTGCTTCCTTAAGACCATCGTCGACTAATGTTAGTCAATCCCGGAGTTCTCTGTACCATTAGTTTTGGGCGACTTTTGCGCAAGTTGGTTGAGTTCATCGTCGCCATCCTCGTCTAGCCGCCGTCGTTTGAGATCTAACAAATTCTCTCGACCAGGTTCTTCATCTGGAATCGGTTCCACAGGTGCTTCTTCCTCCTCGTCTCCATTAAAGTATTCTTCTTCCGTCGAGTCCATCTCCTTGATGCCAGGACCCCATCGGTCGATGCCATTCGGCAATTGATGTCTAAAATTAGCTGCGTCAAGGGAATTGCAAGCCTATCAATTGGTTCGCCAGTGGTTGTGGTGGCTGGAGGGGAAATATCATGGAATTGAGCATACTTTCGATGGATCTGCTCAACAACACCAAACGTCTCAATCAGTTTAAATCGTTCTCCATACATCTCCACGATATGAATGATAATTGCCTTTTTCGCTTCCTGCGCCGTTAGGTGTGCGAGAGATAGTGAAAACCTTCGCAACATATTGCAAAAACTCCAAAACAGCTGAATTGAGCAGGCTGTTGCGCGAGGCACTCTCGATCAAGATATCAACAATGGGTTCGAAAGTGTGTGCCTTCAACATCCGATTCGAATATGCATCCCCTATGACACCAATACAATGCCGGAAAAATCTCAATGCCGCTGGATGTCAGCACGGCCTTAGCAGAACGTACCAAGTTTGATATGCTTATATTTACACCATAATAACACAGACGCCTTCTCCAACAAGTTGAATTTTTCGGCGAAATTTCTGAATCGATCTCCATGTAATCGAACGAAGCCACCCATCAGTTCTAAGAGGTGGATGTACACTGCCGCATCCGCGGTTGACAAGTTTCCCAATTGTTCGCTCTTCTCCTCTTCGTTGAGAGCTATTATGGGAATACAAAGCTCCGCAGCCCAGTGCCTGTAGAACGTCGAGACGAACTCGTCGCTTGCTGTGGCATCCTCAGCTTTGTATTTGATATGTGCCAACATGTGACTCGTGCGATCATTCAGACCATCGACTGGAGCGAGAGTGGAGGGGTCGAGGAGGATGCGAATGCATTCAAAGAATTGGAGTTTGAGGCCAAGATCCTCTTCTCGATGCATCGACTCGTAAAGTGTGGTGAGTAGGGGCTTTTTCCCTTCCTCTAGTTGCCTCGCGATTGTGGACCGCAGAACCGTAGGATCGTGTTCGATGGCAATCATCACAACATCCGCCCCTGCCAGACGGACTTTGAGATCCTGGTGTAGTAGCGCATACTCGATGACATCATATAGCCCATTCTCGGCAAATTTATTGTAGAGTAACGTTCTCGCAGGAGCTTGAAGAGTCTTTGACACCTGGGAAAACTGTTGGATGAAGACCACAGCACTGCGCTTGCGTTCGTCATCATCGGTGAGGAAGACAGCAAAAAGGTCTTTGATAAAGTCGTTATTTGCGCATAAACTTTGGACGATATCGACCTGGTTGAAAAAGATCAATGAATTCAGAACGGAAAAGACAGGCTCTTCCATGAGTCGAGCTAGGACAACGTCTTTGAGGTATTGCAGCCGGAAAGTGTAGTGGATCTTTTGGAGTGTTGCAGGATCTTTGATTTCAATGACTTGTCGAAATTTTGAAGGATCTCGCAAGTAGTCCCGGTGATGGGCTCGGTGTCGAGGAAATTCTGCATCATCTGGTTGAGTTAGAACCGCCTGCCTGGGGCCGGTACATTCTAGTATGCCTGCGACTCCAAATATTAAATCGTCCCGTACAATTGGTTCAATAATAACGACATCATTAATGAGTACTGACCATTAACCTTGGCAAATCAGGGGCGTTACTCAGTGTTTTCATGATCGATGATAGGTGATGCAGGCCGTCAATGTCCTCCATTTCCTCACACTCTTCAAACACATCTACCAGCTTGTAAAGATATTTCTCTTGTTAGTTATACCACCAAGCAATCTTACCGTCTCATGAATATGCGAGACTAAACTTTCCCTGGCAGCTCCGTTTGATGCAACGCACTGCTGAACTATGTGATCGATGGCATCCAAGGTAGCCATGGTGGGTAGAGGCAGCGTCACAGGGAGAACTACGTGGGGCATAGCATCATCTATGAACTCGTCATCCGCATCTTCGGTCGACTTGGGATCCCGGACGAGATTTATAAAGTTCCTGTGTGTTACGCCATTGCCTAACGGATGCCTTACATTATTTCCGCACAACCTTGGCCTTCCTGAAAACTGAGGGCCATGTCCGTCAGCTTCAAGGTCCACACGATTAATGTGTCTAAGATTCAGTGTCTCGAGAAAGATCAAGGTGCAACCTTGCTGTTTCACATACTCTGTCCGCTCCATGATGCTACAATCGAGTAATTCAGTGGACGGCGTCTCTTCGCTGGTGACTCTCAAATATGCTATGTTCTGTAAAATGTGAGCCTCCGAACCAAGCCAACACCGCGATATACGTTATCAATGTAGCCCTGGCAGAAGCCAGTGCCAAGGTCGACCCAAACATCACGGCGCAGTTCGTAGACCTTTACTCGGCGTGGAGGGAGGGACTCGAGCACGGCGATGACGGAAGGGAGAAAGTCTTGGGCAATGACGACGGGCTGTTCGTCTAGCTCTGACGACCGCCTGTCTGGGGAGGAGGAAGAGGCGAGCTGGTCATCCACGGGGCCTGCGTCGACGAGGTGGGGGTCGGCGTTTGGGTCAGGGTCGGGGTCGAGGTCGGGGTCGGCGCTGGGAGGAGGGGTGATGGGCGGGGAGGAGGAGAGCGTCTTGTTCTGCACGGCGCCATCTTCGTTCGAAGTGGCCGTGTTGTCGCTGCTCGTCGAGTCGGCCGCCGCTGCGTTCGTCTGGTTGTGTGCGGGTGTCGCGGCCGACGGCTGCTCTGGGAGGGAGGTGTCGCAGGGGATGGTGGAGGCGGGGATGCTGTCGGTGGCGCCATTCGACGCATTCATGGTCTGGGCAGGCCCCGAACGAGGAGGCGAACTCGGAGAAAGGGTGGCGAGGGCGAGAGGCGGACGACGCTGACGGACCGGTCAGTCTATCAGGCGTCGCCGAGGGAATGAATGCCGGGACCGAGAGGGACGAGAGGCGAGGCCAATGCGGCGAGGAAGACGGTCCTGCGGCGCGGAGGGGAAGGGACGTGGACGCGGACGCGGACGACCGTCGCCGGCGGTGGAGTGGTGGAGGTGGTGGAGACGATAGCGATTACTCAGGCAACGGCAAACGAAGCAGCGAGTCGCTCCCTCGGGCCACAACAACACGCCGATTAGGCACCAGCTGCAAAAGGAGAACAACAGGGGGAATCCGCAAAGAAATATTGTGCTCACAAGCCAACGGAGAGGCGAGCAGAGGCACAAGACGGAATCAAATCTTTTCTCTTCCGTGCTCGCTCGCTGCCCAAACTTGTCTGCCCAACCCGACCGCTCCATCGCCACTGCATTCTGAAAATAACCAACGGCGCACAGATAAGTAAATAACATAAATACATAAATAAATGCAATCATTACACCAAGTCTGCGAGTCGTGAAAGCATCGCAATTGCTCACCCATGTCAATCAACCTCGCACACTGATAATCTTCAGAAGGTGTCGGACACTGAAGATATAAGACATCGAGCCGGCGGTCGAAGGCTGCATACGAAATCTTACTTCATCAGCACGAAACTGCTATAAAGTCCTTGGATTACGAAATATTCCAGTTAAGCACCGAGAGGCTCGGGTCGTCATATTCCGCTGGCTTTCCAACGTGAGCGATGAGTCGGAGAAGTTGGACGCTCGCTACGAAATCAAGGAGACGCTGATGAAATTAGGAGCCTGTGGGCAGATGGTCCCCTGGAGGTAATGGCCTAAACGAAAGGCAGGCTTTTACAAAACGGTAGTTTGTTTGTGCCGCGAAGGTTGCCCGTCATTTGGTGAGCCGTGTTTCCTCGCTTGCGGACTGCATTACGCAATTTTCCCGCCATGGTCGGGTTTGCAACAGTCCTCCTGGATTCAGACCACAAAGGTCATCCTGGACACGTTGGACGAACAATACATGAAGGTTAATTTTGCCGAAGGGACTGTTTTTCATACCCCACTGGTCCCTGTTGGTACTGTGGTTACTGTGGCAGAGAGAGGCTGTCAAATTGCTCGGCTCTTTGATGGGAATAATTTTATCTTTAACGATCTCATACTGACAATGGATGGGGATGGCGCCGCAAAAGTATTGTACAAAGGACATTATCTACATCCCACGATCATCGCTACAATATACAAAATGTTCATCAAAGGAGGCAAATGTGAGATACAGCGATATTTTGATCATAGAATACGCCGGCCCTACCCACCGATTGGCCTGCGCCCCTGGCAGCCATGATGGCCGGTCTGATGACGATGATGTAGTCGCTGAAGAGATGGCACTTTTATATCTGAATGGAATCAAAGGACCCAGTGCCAAACACCGATTATCGATGAGATCTAAAGGACGGTCTTGACTTTGATCACGGCCACCATCCGTTGGGTCTTCTGTCGCTTTAACCGCCTGAGTAAACTGCCTAAGCCGCTTCTGGAGATGGTGCTCAACGATGACTTTGTTAAAGAAGTGGAATTCCCGATCCGAAGAATGATGACAAGGGGGTAGAAAGGATTATGATTACGAGAGAAGTCAAGCGGTGGCCGACTGCTAACGATGAAATCGGCGCAGCTCCAAGGACCGAGGAAGGAGACGACGTTGTGAGCGACTGAGACTGTTCTTTAGTAGGTAGCCAACCGGTTGACTTAGTGGATGTAAGTTCATAGGGCATGGACAAAGCCTATATAAATATGCCTGTACTTGCGTCCGACACTTTGAGCAGCAGCAGCGATAGCCTTGCTGATACTGATATCCATGCATCAGTATGCCACATTTTGGATGCGGACCCTAGACTGGGACGGGAATCATTTTCTCCATCTCATGAGGGGATTCCTCACCCACGAATTCAACTTCGAGGGGCCATCGGCAATGTCTTTCAGTACATCTACTGCGAACGTGGGCACGTTACGAATATGTGCAATCCCGTTGGGGCCCATACGTCCAATCGCTGTGACGAGAGGGTTGTGCTCGAATCATGGTGACTACGGAGGCTGTGGTGTACGTTGCACTTTGACCGATTCTAAAAACTCGCGCGTCCGTCTGTTTGACACCCCATTTTCGGCCATGCGCCCTCCACTTACATCAGAGAGTCTAATTTCTTTTTTTTTTTTTTCTTTCCGAAATGCACAGACCTCTTTTGTTCATTTTCATGTCCCGTGTTATTTTTTACATTCTCTCATTCTCTCTAACGCCAACCTGTCGTGTGGGTTGTTTCAGGAGTAACAGTCGCAATCCCCGGCTGTCTGCGTTCAAAGGCAGTCCGTGAAACAAGGTTCGCGCTCCCGAGAGACAGCCTTGTTGCAATTGGGTTGGGGCTGGAAAACTCTTCCGTGATTTAGGTTTGGTGCCCCTAAGCCGCTCCGTGCGAATGCGCGTCCGGTCGTTGTATGCATCGGTAAATGCGTGTGTGAAATAAAGAATATAGAGCCGCCCACCCACCCACGGTCCCCTTCCGTATTTACCTCCCCGCCCAAAGGCGTCCGTCACAAAAAACACAACCACAACAACAAATCTCTCGATTAGCGACCGCCGCCCGGCGACCCTGATTTCGCTCGATCCTCGAAAGACGTCGATTCGCAGACGCCCAAGGAACGCGCTCGCAGACGCCCGCTGTCGCGTGTCTGCGCCATCGCTCTGTGTCTTTCCGGAGTCTGCACACATTCCTCGCTTTGTTGCAATCCTGCCACCCCCGCGAAACCCCCCCTCTCCCCTCCCGCCCCACCCTGCCCAGAGACGTCAGCCCTTATCCCCGATCGGAGGAATCGAGTTGTCTCCACTGCACGCTGTGCTGGCAGGATGTCTGACATCAAAGTCGCATCTGCCTTTCCACCACCAACCATGCCACTCGATGGCCCCGTCACGCCGGCCCACCTGATACGACCGACCTCGGGTGCAATAATATCCTTGTCTGACAGATCCCATTCAGACATCAAGCACAAACTCGAGCTGCGTCTCGCCGACACAAAGGCAAGGCTCCTCAGCGTGGGCAAAATCGGCGAGTCCCTCATCAAACAGCAGGAAGATTTGACAGAACGTATAAAAGAATTGGACGCCCAACCCAGCGACGACGAAATACAACCAGAACTGCACTCAAAACTTGCTGACCTCGAAAATGGCTTCAGAGAGGTCGAACGTGAATCCGCAAAGTTTGTCAAGACCGTCCCCTTTCTCGGCAAAGTTTGCGCCCTTGAACGTCAGCACTGATGTGTCAGGAGAACATGGGATATTCAAGGACACCGAGCGAGTCGCCAACAAAGTCAGAATTCGCCGGCCACGGCTTGGTTTCGCCATCCAAGATGAGTCCTCGCAAGGCTCGGAATGCCACTCCTCGCCAGCATGACATAGAGTTCGCCGCGGATATCGGCCAGGGTCTTCTTGAGGAGGTTCGGAAGCTGCAGGCACTGCTTGCTCAAAGAGATCAGAAAATCACAGAGCTAAACACATCAATATCTCTTTCAGATCGCCAACTCGAGATCTACGATCGCAAAGTCAAGCAAATGCAAACCGAGCACGGTATTTCCCTTCCCAGGAGGAATTGCTGACAATAGAATCCCTGAAGGAGGATAATTGGAATATGCATGTTCGCGGCCAAGAAATTCAGAGCGAACTCAGCACTGCCATGGCGGAAATATCAAGAATCGCTCTGGAAAACACGCGCCTAAATGCTCAAACGACAACTCTCACCGCTGCCCTTGAAACCACCAAGGCCAAAAATGCTGAGCTTACGACATCGCTTTCAGAGGCAAAGAATAAACACGAGTTCGAAATGTCATCTCTCCGTCGAGCCCATTCGGGCATCCAACGGGATAGGTCCGACCTTCAACGACATGTTGACGAGTTGAAAATGGAACTTTCAAAGCGTCCTGAAGCACGGGCTGCTACACTCCGAGAGGACCGCTCTGACGACGAACTCCCACCTGACGAAGGGACCATCACTCCGATTAGACCAACTCCTACGGGGTCTCCGCAGCTATCTCCCATCAAGAATACACCTTCCCGGAATGCTCCGCTCGAGCTAGAGACAACAAAATCTTCACTGCACCATGCTCACCGATTGGTGAATAATCTCCGAAACAATCTTCATCGCGAGAAGACTGAAAAGCTTGAGCTGAAGCGACTTCTCGCTGCAGCGCAAGATGAAGTTGAGCAGCTTCGCAACAAAGCCACCGCCTCGAAACGTGCCCCGAAACGCCCGCAATTAAGACGGCCCGGAAGTGACGTCCTAGGAGGCGGCCGGCGAATTAGGCATGAAGTGTCTTTTGATGACGAATCGCCCTATGTCGATGTTCCCTCCAATGACTCGGAAGGGCCCACAAATACTGCGTACTACACTGCACAGGAGGAACATGGCGATTCCGATGCTGCCTTTATGACCGCGACGGAGCATGAGATGGAGACGGATGGAGATGCCTATCGAACCGGTCTCGAATCTCAACCTGATTCTGATGATGATGCCGATCTGACGGAGACAGAGAGTAGCGCTGCTCATAGAATGCCTACTTTTGGATTCATCAGAGAAATTTCTCCAGGGATTGCTTTCACGAGTGACGAAGATGACAGTCCGATACGGCCTCCTCTTGGTCTTCGGCATCGACGCAGTCTGAGAGGCGAAAGTGGACGACGCGTGACCAGTTCTTCCAGGGATCCTCCGCCACAGCCTCTCTTCCAAGAGCTGCTGGAAACTGTCGAATCTCCTTCAAGTATGTTGGACAGCCCGAGAAGTGTGGAAACGGCCGTTCCGTTTTCATTCATGGAGTCAAGAGATGTGGAAACGGCAGAGATTGGGTGCCAGTGCGACCCCATTCCCGACCCTGAGCCGATCGTTGTCGAATTACCACCGGTCACCATCTACATAGAACGCGAGCCGCCACCGTGCAACGAAGCTGCTGCGCAAAGTGATCCAGTTCCTCCTCCTGAGCCAGTCATCATTCACGCCGCTCCCATCACAATTTTCAAGGAAAGGGAACGCCCGCCATGTGTCGAAGTTGGCGCCCAGAGTGATCCGATCCCTCCACCAGAACCAATCGTTATTCAAGCCGAACCCGTCATCATCGAGAAGGAAGTAGAGAGACCACTATGCACCGATGCCAGTGCTCAGTGCGATCCAATCCCTCCACCCGAACCAATTATCATTCAGTCCGAACCCATCATCATCGAGAAGGAAGCCGAGAAACCACCCTGCTCAGAGGCGGGCGCACAGTGCGATCCAGTGCCGGATCCTCAGCCTATTGTCATCGAATCTCCACCGCGCATTGTATACAAGGAACCCGAAAAGCCGGAGTCTATCGATGCAAGCACACAGAGCGATCCTATTCTCCCTCCGGAACCCGTCATCATTCATGCAGAGCCGGTCATCATCCGCCCTGATCCAATAATCGAGTATGTGGAGAAAGAAAGGCCGCATACTGTGGACGCAACAATCCAAAGCGACCCCGTCCCTCCTCCTGAACCGATCATAATCCGGCCAGATCCTATTATCATTCGCGGCGAACCCGTTGTCATCACCAAGTTCGTCGAGCCAGAGAAACCGATCACCTTAGATACAGCTGTACAAAGTGATCCTGTTCCACCCCCAACGCCAGTGATCATTTACAAGGAGCCTATTAGACCTCCTGTAATTGAGATGGCCGTGCAGAGCGACCCCTTTCCTAAACCCGAGCCGATAGTAATCGAAAGGGACCCCGTCATCATCTATCGAGATATAGAACGGCCTCCGTCAGCGGAAATTGGAGTACAATCTGAACCTATTCCCGAGCCTATGCCCAAAGTGGTGTACGTGGAACGAGAACCACCCACTAGTGTCGACATCGGCATTCAATCGGATGATCCCCAACTTGACGCGGAAAATCTCCCTCCTACTCGGATAGCTGGTTCCGACAAGGAAACTCAAACTCTCCCAAGCATACCGTTTTCGGACATGTATCGATTCCAGGGTCAAACTTTGCCCCCGACCACGCTCCGTCCCCGAACGCCGGTTTCAATTCCGGTGACATCAACCAGCGCATGGTCTCCCATCGGCAAACAACCAGCAGTCGGCGAGGGCGATGACACCCCCAGAACAGTTAGGACGATTTCCTCGACAGGAGACTGGGGACCGCCGTCCAAATCCCCAATGAGAGATCTTACCAATACGAGACCAAATCAGCCTACATCACCTTCGCGTAGCAGCATGCGGCACGTCGATTCACCAACTGGAACTTACTCGTCTCGAATGAGCACTCGTCGCTATGGAACAATTCTGGAACACCCTACCTTACGTCCTTCACCACGATACAATTCCACGAGGGGGCGAACTCCTTCATCATCTGCTAAATTCAGTCAGAGGCATGTTTCACCTGCTCATTCTCGGATGAACATGAGCGTTGCAACTCGATCCAACACAGCAATGTCACGACGAACGTCCATCTCGTCGTTTGAATCGGAAATGGACGAACGGTTTGGATTGAGTCACGAACAAGCGGAAGGTCTAGAGGATGGGCAGTACGCAACGAGCACGGACCCGCGGATTATTCAAGCGATCACGATAACTATGATTGGCGAGTTCCTCTACAAGTATACCAGGAATCAGATGCAACGGTCGAGAATTTCAGATAAAAGACATCTGCGGTTTTTCTGGATTCATCCGTATACAAAGACGCTATACTGGAGCAACGAAAATCCGGCGGTCGCAACAGCATCCAAGAACAACACTCGATCGGGTACTATATTTTCATTTTGCTTGCTAAATGATAGTTCCCATACAAAAGGTCAAG
>Ga0335081_10005451_pt1 | contig 20127 bp, 16 predicted proteins | sample Lox_Sample_35_FD_206713 | JGI IMG/M metagenome (GOLD analysis project Ga0335081, IMG submission 206713) | Soil microbial communities from Loxahatchee National Wildlife Refuge, Florida, United States - Lox_Sample_3.5 | ecosystem: Environmental > Terrestrial > Soil > Wetlands | place: USA... | reverse complement strand
GCTCGACGCGCAGCCGGTTAGCGACCGGCGGGCGCCGTCCGCGCACGCTCTGCATCAGCTCCTCGACGAGCTGCAGCTTGTGGAATGCCGGCCAGCGCGCGTAGGTCGTGCGCCAGTCGGAGTGCGGCTTCAGCCACACCGCGAAAGTCTCCGCGAAATCCTCCGTCGGATGCGCCTGCGCGTACCACTCGCCGAGGTGATGCACGTAGCGGCGGCTGCCGGGCCGCGCGCGATAGCGGTGCGGGTACGGGAGCGAGGCCGGGCCGAACACCTCGCGCCAGCGCCGGCGCCGGCGCAGCCGGTAGGCATTGTCGAGCGCGTGCCCCGCCTCATGGCGCAGGATCCGCATCAGCCAGCGCGCATTGCCGCCCTCGACCTCGCGCATGATGCGGCGCTCGAGTCGCTCCAGGCGCGGGTGCGCAAGATAGAAGGGAATGGCGATTCCCGGCACGCCGTCGGGCGAGAACCACTCCTCCGACAGCCACGCGTGCGGCTTGAAATCGATGCCGCGGCTCTCGAGCTCGCGGTGCAGGCGGCGGATGCGCGAAGCGAGCCGCGACCCCTCGAGGGTGAGCTTGAGATCGCAGAGCCGCATCTCGAGCAGCTGCGTATCCGAGGCGCGCGCCCACGACCTCGCGCGGCGCCGGGCGGAAGCGCGGCGCCCGGTGCGGGCCCGGGAGAGTCGCGCGCCAGACATGCGAGCCTTTCGCTGATCGTCAAGGTAGTGGCGCGCTCGCCTTGCGGCTGTGGGCGCGCCAGGAGTGTTCGACCCCGGACGCGAGCTTACCGGAAGCGCGCGGAGAAGTGTCGGCCTGCCAGGCCTCAGCCGCTCAGGCCCACCAGCGCGTGCACGAGCAGCCGGTCGGCGCAGTCCACCAGCAGATCCATCCGGATCAAGCTGTTACGCCACACCGCGGGGATCGCCGCGGCCCCGTGGAAGGCCCCGGCCAAGGCACCGCAGGCAGCACCGACCACATCAGAGTTTCCGCCCAGGTTCACGGCCGCGAGCACGGCGTCCCGGAAATTGTCGGTCCGGGCGAATGCCCAGCAGGCGCCCTGGAGCACCCTCTCGATGGTGTCGGTGGCGGGTGGCGGGGTGAGCTCCGCAGCCGATGCCACTACGCGCTCCTTCGGCGCGCCGTTCAGCGCCGCGTGCAGCATCGTGCCATAGGCGCGGCAGGCCTCGACGACCCGTGGCGCCGTGCACGTCGTGCGTGCGACATCGCCAGCGCGCTCAATGTAATCGTGGGCGGTCGGCAGGTAGAACATGACGACGGGAACGACGCGCGCGAGCGGCTCGGGATCGGACCGGTCGGTGGTGCTCCCCGCAGGGGCCGAGTCGCCGTCGTCCGCTGCCGCCAGGGCCCGTGCGGTGGCCGCCGTGATCCCGAGGCACTGCCCCGTCGCCGACAGGTGTCCCTCCTGCTGCCAGCGCGCCAGGCGGCTGAGCTGGTCCCGGGCGTTGAAGGTGCCGCACTCGGTGAGGCTCTCCCCGACGCACAGCGCCATCGCCGTGTCGTCGCTCCAGGCACCGCGCGGCAGGTCGAACGGCCCTCCGCCCAGCATGTCGGCGACCGGTGTGAACGATCCGGGCCGCCGGTAGAGGGTGGCGGCGGCCAGTGCATCGCCGGTGGCAAGCCCAAGCAGCGCTCCCAGGAATCGGCTGCGCAGCGTGCCGGCCGCCGCGAGCGTTTCCGGCTCGAGCAGCGGATCGGGAGCCTCGCGAGGCGGCTCGGCGGCGAGCGCGAGCCGTGGTTGCCACTTGAGGATGAAGCTCGCCTGCTGCGCGGTCTCGGGCACCTGCTCCCAGACCTCCGAGCGCAGGCTCTGGCGCCACAGACGGTTCAGCTCGAGGAGCGCCGCCTCGCCCGATGCGCCCCGCTCGACCAGGAGGCACCCGATGGTGGTCCCGGTGCGGCCGATTCCGGCGCGGCAGTGCACGTAGATGCGCCGGCCTTCCGCCAGTGCGCCACCGATGACGCGCAGAATCTCCGTCATCTGCTCGGGATTCGCCGGCAGGCCGTGGTCGGTGATCGGCCGGCGCACGTGCTGTACGGTGGGCGGCAGCAGCCCATCGTACGGCGGCAGCTCGTTCGCCATCGTGAGATTGACGAAGCAATCAATCCCCGCCTCCAGCAGCTGCTTCACCCGGGTGCGTGCCGATGAGGCATCGCGAGCGCCGGGGTACTCGCCCGCGAGGAGTCGCTCGGGCAGCACCCAGTAGCTGTTGGGCAGCGGCGGTGCGGTCACGCGCGTGCCGCGAGATCAGGCACGGCGGGAAGCTCGAGGGCTGCCGCCCAGGGAAGCGCCTCCTCCTCCGCCTCGGTCATCGGGGTGACGGGGGAAGCCGCGACGCGCCGCGCGTCGAGCCCGGCGAAGTCGAACAGCCGCGGATCCGCGAGATGATCGGCCGACACACTGCGCAGCGCCGCGAAGATGGTCTCGGTGCGCCCGGGGTACTCGCGCTCCCAGCGCGCGAGCAGCTTCTTCACGGCCACGCGCTGCAAGTTCTGCTGCGAGCCGCACAGGTTGCACGGAATGATCGGAAATTGCCGGCCGCGCGCGTAGCGGGCGATGTCGCGCTCCGCGACGTACGCGAGCGGCCGAATGACGATGTGCCGCCGGTCATCCGAGAGCAGCTTCGGCGCCATGGCCTTCAGGCGTCCGCCGAAGAACAGGTTCAGGAAGAACGTCTCGACGATGTCATCGCGATGGTGCCCGAGGGCGATCTTGGTGATGCCCTGCTCCGCGGCGTAGCGATATAGCGCCCCGCGCCGCAGGCGCGAGCACAGCCCGCACATGGTGCGGCCCTCCGGCACCACGCGCTTCACCACGCTGTAGGTATCCTGCTCGATGATGTGGTAGGGCACGCCCAGGGAACCGAGATACTCGGGCAGCACGCTTTGCGGAAAGCCAGGCTGCTTCTGATCGAGGTTGACGGCGATCAAGCTGAACTCGACCGGCGCGCTGCGCTTCAAGGACAGAAGCACATCGAGCAGCGTGTACGAGTCCTTGCCGCCCGACAGGCACACCATGACGCGGTCGCCGGGGGCGATCATGCCGAAGTCGTGGATGGCCTTGCCGGCAAGCCCCCGCAGATGGGCCTGCAGCCGGATGAGCGTTCGCGACAGGGCCGGGCGCGCCCGCGGGGCCACGTGCGCGCGAGTCCTTCAGGCCGCGGCGCTGCTCGCCGCGCCCTCCAGATACTTGCCCTCGAGGTAGCGTATGAAGGGTACGGCCGAGAGCGGCTTGCCGGTGGCATCCTTCAGCAGCTCGTGGATGCTGACGCGTGCGCCGACGCCGTGCACGTGCTTGCGCAGCCAGCCGAAGAGACCGCCGAACTCACCTCGCCCGAGCTGCTCGTCGAGATCGGTCACGTCCGAGCGCAGGCTCTCGGCGAGCTGCACGGCGATGACGGCGCCGAGCGCATACGAGGGGAAGTAGCCGAACGAGCCCACGGCCCAGTGGATGTCCTGCAGGCAGCCCTCCACGTCGCTCGTCGGGCGGATGCCGAGGCGCTGCTCCATGCCGGCGTTCCAGGCTGCCGGCAGATCGCGCACGGCGAGCTCGCCGGCGAGCAGCTTCTTCTCGAGGTCGTACCGCAGCAGCACATGCAGGGGGTAGGTGAGCTCGTCCGCATCGACGCGGATCAGGCCGCGCCGTACCCGAGTGAGGTGCGCGTACAGATTCTCCGGATCCCACTCCGGGCCCGAGAGGCCGAAATGCTTGGCGAGCAGGGGCGTCAGGTAACGCACGAACGCCCGGCTGCGGCACACGAGCATCTCGAGCAGCAGCGACTGACTCTCCTCGAGAGCCATGCCTCGATCGCGCCCCACCGGCTGGTCGCGCCACTCCTGCGGCAGGCCCAGGTCGTACATCGCGTGTCCGGTCTCGTGCAGCGCGCCGAGCAGCCCCGAGAACAGGTCGTTGCCGTCGAAACGCGTGGTGACGCGGATGTCGCCCGGCACCCCCTCGGTGAAGGGGTGCTCGCTCTCATCGAGCCGGCCCCGATCGAAGGGGAAGCCGACCGCCTTCATGATCTCCATCGCAAGGGCACGCTGCTTGGCAGGGGTGAACTTGCCGTTGAGCGGCAGCGGCGGATGCGGGTCCTGCAGCGCGATCGCCTCGCGAATCAAGGTTGGCAGGCGGCGTGACAGTGCCTTGAAGGTGGTCTCGATGTCCGCCGAGGTGATGCCCGGACTGAACTCGTCAACGAGCGCATCGTAGGGGGCGAGGTTCAGCGCCTGGCCGAGCAGGGCGGCCTTGTCGCGCACGAGCTGGACCACCTCCTCGAGCTGCGGGGCGAACAGCTCGAACCGCCCCTGCTGGCGGGCCTCGAGCCAGTGGACTTCCGCACGGGAGGTCGCCTTGGCGAGGCGCGAGATCAGCGACACGGGGGTGGCGATCGCATGGTCGCGCTGACGGCGCATCTCGCGCAGGTTGGCAACCTGCCAGTCGGTAAGACCCTGATGGTTGGCCTGGGCACGATCGAGCAGCCGCGTGATCCGCGGCGAGGTCAGGAGCGCGTGGTATTCGGTCTCGAGGGCGGCAAGCTGCTCGCCACGCACGTCGGCGCTGCCCCGCGGCATCATGACGGCGGCGTCCCACCGCAGCAGCGAGAGCGCGCCGCGGAACGCATGTAGTCGCTTGAATTCCTGCTCGAGCTGTTTGTAGGGAGAGGCTGACATTGAGCTCACTTCGCGAATTTCGGGCCTCCTGACACCCCCGGAGCGGACGAGACGGGAGGCAAACGAGCTTCAGGCGCGAGTGCTCACGGACGAGGGCACGGGGGGCAAGGAGAACGCCAGTAGTCTACCAGCTGCGGCGCGCTGGACCCGGTCTCGCGTAATATTCTTCTTATAAATCAGATTGTTATAAGTCTGTCACATGATTGACAGAACATGCCTACATGGCCGTTATGCTGCGCTGCGGTACAAGCCGTTGCGCATCACTGACAGCGCCAGCGCCTCGCGCAAGCTCCCAGGCGAGGATGGCACGCTTGCGCTCGACTCCCCATCGGTACCCGCCCAGCTCACCGCTCGCGCGCAGCACGCGGTGACAGGGAATGAGCCAGGCAATGGGATTGGCCCCGACCGCCTGGGCGACGGCGCGTGCGGCAGTCGGGTGTCCGATGGCGGCGGCGAGGGCACTGTAACTGGTGCGCGCGCCCGCCCCGAGGGCGAGCAGCGCCTCCCAGACCTTGATCTGGAAGTTGGTGCCGGCAACGGCCAGTCGCAGCGAGCCTGAGGCAGTACCGCTCCACAGGCGCCGCGCCAGAGCCTGCGCTGCCGCGTCATCCCTTTGCAGTCGCGCTCGCGGCCAGCGCAACCGCAGCTCCGCCTCTCCCGCGCTCTGCCCGCCCGGCTCGAGGAACGACAGCGCGGCGAGGCCACGCTGGGTCTGAGCAAACAACGCCGCACCAAACGGCGTCTCGCTCACGCCGTAGCGCACCGCGACGCCTGCACCTCCGGACTTGAGCTCGCCCGGCGTCATCGCATCGAGTGTCACGACCAGGTCGTGGAGACGGCCGGGCCCGGACAGGCCGACGGCATGGGCCGCATCGAGCACCGAGGGCTCGGCCGCGAGCGCCGCGCGCGCCGCCGTGCCGGTGACGTGGGCGAGGTACTGCTTGGGCGTGAGGCCGGCCCAGCGCCGAAACAGCCGGTTGAAATGAAACTCGGACAGGCCCACATGGGCCGCCACCGCCGTGAGGCGCGGCTGCTCGTCGAAGTGCTGGTCGATGAAGCGGATCGCCCGCTCGATGCGCCGGAAATCGCGGCTGTCGACAAACTCGGGTGACTGCGTGCTCATGGCCGCATCATAGCGATGCAGGTATCCATTGCGACCCGAAACTTGCGCTGTGCGGGTCGCGTAGACTCTCGCACCACGGTGCGCAGAGACATCTGGACAGTGGATCGCGGCCCCGCTGGCAAGCCATGCCGGCTCGCCCGCTGGGGTCATTACGGCACGCCCGTACTGCTTTACCCGAGTGCCGGCGCGGACTGCCTCGAGGTCGAGCGCTGCGGGCTCATTGGCGCCCTCGCCGAGCTCATCGATGCAGGCCGCATCAAGATCTATTCGCCGGATGCCTGCGCGCCGCGCGCCTGGCTGGCCCGCGGCGGCAGCCTCACCGAGCGTGCACAGGTGCTCGCGGCGTGCTCGCAGCACACGCGCACGGCGATCGTTCCGCGGATCCGCAGCGACTGCGAGAGCCCCGCGATCGAGATCGTCGCGGCGGGTGCGGCGCTCGGGGCGCTTACTGCGCTCGCCAGCCTCCTGGGCGACCCCGATGCGTTCCGCGCGGCCGTGGCTCTCAGCGGGGTGTTCGAGAACCTGGGCTACGTGCGCGGTCCGCTCGAGCCCGCGGCGCGCGCCACGCTGCCCGCCCTCGCATCGCTGGTCGCGACCGCAGCGCCACGGATACGCGAGCGTCGCGTACTGCTTGCGGCCGGTCGCGGCGACTACGAGGTACCGGGGGAGACCGAGCGCGCTGCGGCTGCGCTCGAGGCGCACGGCATACCGCGACGGGTCGAGCTGTGGGGCGCCGACGCGGAGCACGGCTTCGCCACCTGGCGGCGGATGCTGCCGCGCTACCTCGCAGAGCTCGCCTGAGAGAGAAAGCTAGTGGCTCCCGGTTGCGCGGGCGGGCTGTGCGCTCCACTGCGGCCAGTTGGCCACGACCACGCCGACCCCTGCAGACACCACCACCAGCACGATGATCGTCAGTCCGATGAGAATCCGGCGCGTCGTGATTGACACAGCGACAAGTCTAACGCAAAGGCGCTAGCCTTCTGCCATGCGAATCTGCCTGATCTGCGCCGAGATCGCCCCGCTCGCCAAGACGGGCGGGCTCGCCGACGTGTGCGCCGCGCTCGCCAAGTACCTCACCACGGCCGGTCACGACGTGCGCGTGTTCATGCCGTTCTACTCGAGCATCGAGCGCGCGCCGCTCGAGGCGCGCCCGCTCGAGGCGCTCACTGACGTGCCGCTCGAGGTAGGTCCGCACCGCTACCGCTACTCGGTGAGCCGCGCGAACCTGCCGGGCTCGAGCGCCGAGGTGCACCTCATCGAGTGTCCCGCGCTCTACGCGCGCCGCGGCATCTACACGGGCGATCCGGACGAGCACGTGCGGTTCCTCGCCCTGACGCGCGCCGCGCTCGAATGCTGCCAGCGCCTGGCGTTCGCTCCGGACATCATCCACTGCAACGACTGGCACACCGCCTTTGCGCCGCTCTACCTGCGAACCCTGTATGCGTGGGATCAGCTGTTCAAGGCGACGCGCTCGGTGCTCACCATCCACAACATCGGCTATCAGGGAATCTTCGCCGCGACGGCGGCGAGCGACCTCGGGCTCGGCGCGAGCGCCCAGCTGCTGCATCAGGACGATCTCGCCGCCGGCGTCGTCAACTCGCTCAAGCACGGCATCATGTATGCCGATGCGGTCACGACCGTGAGTCCGACCTACGCGGACGAGATCCGCACGAGCGCCTACGGCATGGGGCTCGAGCATGCGCTGCGCGCACGCGGTGATAGGGTGCTCGGCATCCTGAACGGAGTCGACTACTCCGAATGGGATCCGCGCCGGGACCGCTATCTGCCGCGACACTACGACGAGCGGCGGCTCGAGGTGAAGGCGGAGCTCAAGCGCGAGCTGCTCGCGCAGCGGCGGCTGCCGACGGAGGGACTGCGGCCGCTCGCGGGCGTGGTCACGCGTCTCGTGAGCCAGAAGGGCATCGATCTCATGGTCGAGTCGCTGCGCGAGCTGCTCGAATCCGAGCAGCTGTGCTGCGTGGCGCTCGGCAGCGGCGAGGAGCGCTACGAGCGCGCGCTCACCGAGCTGCAGCGGGACTATCCGCAGCGGCTCGCCTTCCAGCGCGGCTACGACGAGCGCCTCGCGCACTGGATCGAGGCCGGCAGCGACATGTTCCTGATGCCCTCGCTGTACGAGCCGTGCGGTCTCAATCAGATGTACAGCCTGCGCTACGGGAGCGTCCCGGTGGTGCGCCGCACGGGGGGCCTCGCCGATTCGGTGCAGCTTTACGACCCGGCGAGCGGTCGCGGCACCGGTATCGTCTTCGAGGAGCCGAGCGCCGCGGCGCTCACTGCGGCGGTGCGCAGCGCGCTCGACCTGTATGCGCAGCCGCCACACTGGCTGCGCCTGCAGCGCAACGGCATGGCGCAGGACTTCTCCTGGGAACACCAGGGGGCCGAGTACGTGCGCCTCTACGAGCGGCTCATCGCCCCATCGGTCAGCGCAGCCTGAACGTGCCGTGCTGATCGAACGGGATCGTGAGCGCAAGGCCCTCCGACAGCGTCACCTTGCCGACCAGATGATAGTCGAGCGCCTCGGCGTGCGAGCCGAGAATGCTGAGCAGCGCCCCGGCCATGTCGGTCGTCACGCCCAGGTCGAACTCGCTCTCCCCGAGCGCCGGCACCGTGAAGGACTGCATCGAGGTGCCGTGCGCGAGCTGCTCCGCGCCGACCTCGAGCCGGTACTCGAGCGCCTTCACCGCGAGCGCACGCCGGTTCGGATTGCGCACGTGCATGTGCACCTTCAGGTGCTGCTCGAACAGCGTGCCGTGCTCGAGCGAGACGCCGAGCACGGCAAGCTCGGGCTTCTCGAGCCGGGGAACACATCCGGCCAGAGCGACGAGCAGCAGCAGCGCAACCCGCAGCGCACGGCTCGAGGCGGCGCGCGCGCTCATGGGTGGCGTCCGTAGATGCGGTTGAGCAATGCGTAGTGCCTGGCAAGCTCGCCGGACAGGGCCTCGGGCGGCAGGCGCCAGCTCCAGTTGCCGCTCGTGGTGCCGGGCGTGTTGAAGCGCGCCTCGGAGCCGAGCGCGAGAATGTCCTGCACGGGAAGCACCGCCAGGCACCCGACCGATCCCAGAGCTGCGCGCACGAGCGCCTCGGGCATGGCGCCGGGCTCCAGGCGCAGCAGGAAGTTCACGTGCCGCAGCGTCTGCGCATCGAGGCTCGTGTACCAGCCGAGCGTCGTATCGTTGTCGTGGGTGCCGGTGTAGACGATGCTGTCGCGCTCGTGATTGTGCGGCAGGTGCGGACTGTCGCCGGAGCCGTCGAAGCCGAACTGCAGCACGCGCATTCCCGGCAGCCCGAAGCCGCGCCGCAGATCCTCGACATCGGGCGTGATGACCCCGAGATCCTCCGCGACGATCGGCAATGGGCCGCACTCCTCGCGCAGCGTCGCGAGCAGTGCGCGCCCCGGGGTGTGACGCCAGCTGCCGCCGCGCGCATCCACGGCCGGCAGCGGCACCGCCCAGTGCGCCGCGAGCGCGCGGAAATGATCAATGCGCAGCAGCTCGAATCGTGCGAGCTGGCGCTTGAGCCGCGTGCGCCAGAACACGAAGCCGTCGCGGCGCATGGCGTCCCAGTCGTACAGCGGGTTGCCCCAGAGCTGTCCGGCATCGGAGAAGTAATCCGGCGGGACGCCGGCCACCGCGCGCGGCCTGCCGGTCGCATCGAGCTGGAACTGCTCGCGCCGCGACCAGGTCTCGGCCGAATCCGGCGCTACGTAGAAGGGCAGGTCGCCGAAGAGGTGCACGCCGCGCGCGCGCGCGTACTCCTTGAGGCGCTGCCATTGCCGGTGGAACACGAACTGCGCTTGTTTGATCTGCTCGAGCTCCGGCGCGGACTCTGCGCGCACGCGCTCGAGCGCCGCACGGTCGCGATCGCGCTGCGCGGGCGGCCACGTCCACCAAGGCTCGCCGCCGTAGCGGGCGCTCAGGAGCTCGAAGCAGGCGTAGTCCTCGAGCCAGTCGCGGCAGGCGTGCAGGAACGCCGCATACTCCGCGGCGCCCGCATGCGAGGTCTCCTCGTGATCGATGAAGGCCGCGTTGCCCGCCGCGTCGCTGCGCACCCAATAGGGCGAGCCGTCGGCGCCCGTGGGCCCGAGCGGCAGCACCTGCCACACGGAGAAGCCGGCGGCGGCGAGCCAGTCGACGAATGCGCGGCCGCCGGCGCCCAGGGGGCGTGCCAGCGCGCTCAAATGCAGCAGGACGCCGGAGCGCCGGCGGTCGAGCGGTGCGGGCAGCGCGTGCGTCACGAGGACGCGAACGCGCGCCGCATGACTCCGCCGTGCTCCATGGTGCCGCTGCCCACCGAGATCGGGCGCGACAGCCTCTCGGGCGGCGTCCGGTTCAGCAGGCGATACAGATTGAGGAGCTGGCGGCGGTAGAGCTGGTCGAACTGACTGACCGCCTCCGGTGGATTGTAGTCGCCGAACCACCAGAACCAGTCGGAGCTCTCGCACAGGGCCAGCTGCCGCTCGGCGGCACGCAGTCCGCGGGCATCGAGCTCCCCCTGCTCGCGCGCCCCATCGAATGCGATCTTGGCATCGCACAGCAGATCCCAGGCGGCATTCTTGGCGGCATCCCCCATCCAGGTGCCGAGCGTTCCGTGCACCCAGCTGCCCGCGACCACGTGCCGCAGCGGCGCAGGTGCGATGCCGCGGGCTACACATTCGCTCAAGGTGACGAGCTCGAGCGCCGGCTGCTCGGTCAGCGCGGCGTACAGCGCGCGCAGGAAGTAGAAGCCGTTGAACGGGTAGTGCTCCCAGGCGTTCTCGCCGTCGAGGGCGATCAGCACCGCGTGTCGCTGGGTATCCTCGCCGTAACCGCGCGCGAGCTTGGCGAGCTCCTGAGCGAAGTTCTGCGCGGCATCATCACCATGCCAGGTGGCGTAGCTGAAGCCGATGAGATCGGAGAGCGCGTCGTCGCGAAAGAAGCACTGCAGGTGCGCGCCCGGCATGGCGTAGGGCCGGTTGTAGTTGCGCGCGTCGTCAGCGGCAATGCCGCTCGCGCCGAGACTCGAGCGCAGCACGTTCGCGCTCGAGGCCGCCCAGCGAAATCCGCTGGCATCGAGCAGCGCGAGCGTCGGCTCGCTGATCGCGCCCTCGGAGGGCCAGCAGCCCCGGGGCTGCATGCCGAAGTACCGGTCGAAGACGCGCAGCGACTCGGCCACGTGCCACGCGGCGCGCTCGGCGCCACCGGGGTAGCGGGGATGTTGCGGCAGCGATGAGGAGGGCACGGCGGCACGCGCCGCCTGAAAATCCTGCAGCAGCGGCAGGATGGGATGACTGTAGGGCGTGACCGACAGCTCGCACTGCCCGCTCTCGGCAAGCCGGCGGAAGCGTGGGATCACTCCGCCCAGCAGCTCGCCGATGAGCGCGAGCAGCTCGCGGCGCTGGGCGGCGCTGAAGCTGCGACCCTGCTCGGTGAGCGCCGCGACACGTGAATCGCTGCGGCGCACGGTCTCACCGAGCCAGGCGATGTGGTACCAGACGGCGAGATCGTGGATCAGTTGATCGGAGGCGTACTGCACGCGCTCGAGGCTCGCGAGCGTCTCGACGAGGGTTGCGAGCTCGAGATACGGACCGAAACGCTCGATCATGTGCTTGCGCTGCGCGCGCAGGCAGGCACGCATGAGCTCCAGGCGCTCGGCGGGCGCCGCGGGCACCGGATCGGGCCCGAGCAGTGCGAGCACCGGGTCGGGCAGCGCGGCGCCGTCCGAGAGGTGCTGCGCCACGCCCTGTGACAGCTCATCGAGCTGCTCGAGCAGCACGGGCGTGAAGTTCACGACGGCGCGAGCGCCCGGGTGGGCCTCGAGGTGCGCCGCCATGTCGGTGTAGTCCTTGATGGCGTGCAGGTAGGTCCATGGCAGCACGTAACGGCCCGTGAGGCAGTCGCGGTACTGTGGCTGGTGCATGTGCCACAGCAGCACCACGGGCAGGCGCTTCATGGCGACTGCAGCCTGCGCAGCATGTCCGTTGTGACCAGCACGACGCCGGCCTCGGTCACGAGAAAGCGTTGCCGGTCGAGCTCGAGATCGACGCCGATGCGCGTGCCTTCCGGGATCTGGCAGCCCTCGTCGACGATCGCGCGCCGGATGGTGCAGCTCTTGCCGATCTCGACGTGCGGCAGGATCACGGACTCCTCGATGTAGGAGTGCTCATCGATGCGCACGTCCGAGTAGAGCAGCGAGCCGCGCACCACCGATCCGGAGACGATGCAGCCGCCCGCCACCATCGAGTTGATCGCCATGCCGCGGCGGTTGTCCTCGTCGAGGATGAACTTCGCCGGCGGCGAGTGCACCTGGTAGGTCCAGATCGGCCACTCGCTGTCGTAGATGTTGAGCTCGGGCTTCACGTGCACGAGCTCGACGTTCGCCGCGTAGTACGCATCGATCGTGCCCACGTCGCGCCAGTAGCTCTGGGCACGCGTCTTCACGTCCTGAAACGGATAGGCGAACACCTGACGGGTGCCGATCGCCTTGGGAATGATATTCTTGCCGAAATCGTGCGAGGAGGAGGTATCCGCCGCGTCCTCCGTCAGCAGCCTCTCCAGCAGGCGCGTGTTGAAGACGTAGATGCCCATCGAGGCGAGGATCGAATCGGGCCGGCTGGGCAGTGTGTCCGGCACCGCCGGCTTCTCGGTGAACTTGGTCACCCGGTTCCACTCCGTCGCCGTGAGCACGCCGAAGCTCTTGGATTCGGCGGCCGGCAGCACCACGACGCCGACGGTGATGTCCGCGCCCTTCTCCACGTGATAGGCGATCATGGGACCGTAGTCCATCTTGTAGATGTGATCGCCCGCGAGGACCAGCACGTGCTTGGGCCGGTGCGAGAGGATCACGTCGAGATTCTGGTAGACGGCATCCGCCGTGCCGCGGTACCAGTGCTCGCCGATCTGCTGCTGCGCCGGGATCACCTCGACGAACTCGCCGAACTCGCCGCGCAGATAGCTCCAGCCCTGGTGCACGTGCTGGATCAGCGACTGTGCCTTGTACTGCGTGAGGATGGAGATCTGGCGGATGCCGGAGTTCACGCAGTTCGACAGCACGAAGTCGATGATGCGGAACTTGCCGCCGAAGGGCGTCGCCGGCTTGCAGCGGTGCGCCGTGAGATCCTTGAGCCGCTCGCCGCGGCCGCCGGCCATGACGACCGCAAGCGTGCCGCTCGTGAGGCGGCTTACGTAACGTCCGGAGGATGCGCGCGCGGGCGGTCTGGGCATGGCCGTATCCTACAGCCACTTCATGAGACCGAGCTCATAAGGGTGCGCGAGCAGCGGGTGATAGGGATAGACGCGCACTTCGGTCGCGAACTGCCCGCAGCCCGGCGGCTGGATGTCGAGCCCGAACACCACGGCGCCGTCGCTCTCGGCCGCCCCCGTCGGCGTGAGCAGAGCAGTCCACAGACCCTCGTGCGGACTGCCGCGATACGAGGACAGCGCCGGCTGCTCGATGCGCGCCTCGGGCAGTCGCCGGTGGGCGACGAACTCCACGCGCACGTCACCTGGAGCAAGGCCGCTCAAGGAGACGGCGACGCTGATGGTCAGCAGCTGCTGCAGGGGCAGCTCGCCCGGTGTGTCGGCCAGCAACCGCAGATCGACCTTGGGCCAGGCGGTGCGCACCCGCTGCTTCCAGTCGGCGAGCGCGCGCGCGGCCGCGAAGTCGTTGGCCGCCAGCTCGCGGTGCTGGCGTGCCGCGGGATAGTAGAGTCCCTCGGCGTAATTCTGCAGCATGCGCCGCGAGCTGAAACGGGGGATGACGCTCATCATGGCCCGCTTGCTGCGCCTCACCCACTCGGGTGAGTAGCCGTCCTCGTTGCGTGCGTAGTAGAGCGGCACGACCTCCTCCTCGAGGGCGTCGAAGATCAGCTCCGTCTCCAACGCATCCCGCCGCTCGGAGTCCTGCACGCTGGCCGGAGCGATCCCCCAGCCGTTGTCGTGCTCCCACCCCTCCGCCCACCACCCATCGAGGATGCTCAGATTCAGCCGGCCGTTGATCGCGGCCTTCATTCCCGAGGTGCCGCTCGCCTCGAGCCCCGCGATCGGGTGGTTCAGCCACACATCCACGCCCGATACCAGCCAGCGGGCAAGCTTCATGTCGTAGTCGTCGAGGAAGATCACTCGACCCATGAACTGCGGCTGCAGCATGAGCAGCTTGATCTCGCGGAGCACTTGTTTGCCCGGCTCGTCCGCCGGATGTGCCTTGCCGGCGAACACGAACACGACCGGCCGCTCGGGGTGGTTGACGAGCCGCGCGAGACGCTGCCGATCACGAAGCAGCAGCGCCGCGCGCTTGTAGGTGGCGAAGCGGCGCGCGAAGCCGATGGTGAGGGTGTTGGGCTCCTGCGGATCGAGCGAGCGCGTGACGTGACGCCACTGCACGGGGCTCAGGTTCTGGCGCACGTAGGCACGCTGCAGCCGCTCGCGGGTGCCGGACAGCATGCGCGACTTCACGGCCTGCGCGGTCTGCCAGTAATGGGCGTCGGGAAGCTGCTCCAGGCGCCGCCAGAACTCCGGCTCGGAGAGGTGCTCGCGCCAGTCGGGGGCGATGGTCTCATCGAAGAAGGCCGCCCAACTCTGGTGCAGGAAAGTCGGCACGTGCACGCCGTTGGTGACGTAGCCGACCGGATTGTCCTGCGGGCGCACTTCGGGCCATTGGTCGGCGCACAGGCGTGCCGAGACCGCGCCATGGATGCGGCTCACGGCATTGACGCGCCGCGAGCCGGTGAGCGCGAGGCGCGTCATGTTGAACAGCCCCGGCGCATTGGGGGCGCGTCCGAGCTCGAGGAACCGGTCGACCGGGATGCCGAGCTCGCGCACGAAATCGTTGAAGTGCGCAATCATCAGGTCATCGCCAAAGGCGTCGTGACCGGCGGCGACCGGGGTATGCGTCGTGAACACGCATTGCGCAGCGACCGCCTCCAGGGCCGCCGGCAGCGCGAGCCCGGCCGCGAGGTGCTCCCGCAACAGCTCGAGTATCAGGAACGCCGCGTGTCCTTCGTTGAGATGGCAGACCGCCGGCTTGAGCCCGAGAGCAGCGAGGGCGCGGCGCCCGCCGATGCCGAGCATCATCTCCTGGCGGATGCGCGTCGACTCATCGCCACCGTAGAGACGATGAGTGATATCGCGATCGGAGGGCGCGTTCTCGGGGCAGTTGGCATCGAGCAGATACACCGGCGCGCGCCCGACCTGCGCACGCCACACGCGCGCCGTCACCTCGCGCCCGGCGATGCGCACGCTCACCTTGAGGTCCTGGCCGTCGGCGGCAGACACCCGCTCGACGGGCAGCTCGCGGGGATCGTGCTCGTAGTACTCGGCGCGCTGGATGCCGTCGCTGTCGACGGTCTGCGTGAAGTAGCCCTGTCCGTAGAGCAGTCCGACCGCCACGAAGTTGAGGCGCTCGTCGCTCGCGGTCTTGCAGTAGTCGCCCGCGAGCACGCCGAGACCGCCGGAGTAGATCGGGAAGCTCTCGTGGAAGCCGTACTCCGCGCAAAAGTAGGCGATCAGCGGCGCGCCGGCGGCGGGCGCGGCCGCGCCGAGATAGGTGTCGAAGCTCTTGAGCACCTCGGCGTAGCGCGCCATGTAGACCGGATCGGCCGCCGCCCGCTCGAGGTGCTGCTGATCGACGCAACGAAGCATGAGCCGGGGATTGCTGCCGGTCTGCTCCCACAACGCCTTGTCGAGATCCTCGAACAGCGCGCGGGTCGGACGGTCCCAGCTGAAGAACAGATTCGCGGCGAGCTCGGTGAGCCGGGTCAGGCCCGGCGGAATCACCGGTGTGACTTCGAGTAGTGCGTTGCGCATGTAGGGGGCGCGCAGTCTATCACCCCATCAGCCATTGTGCGTCGCAGCAGAGACACCGCGAGACCTCGCTGGCACGGTAGACTCACCGGCATGAACATCCGCCCGGCCGCTCGAGTCCCCAGCACTGGCGCGCTGCTCGCACTCTACGCCGCCGCGCTTGTCGGAAGCGCACCGGCGCAATCACCGCGGTTTGCCGTGGCGGCGAGCGGCGGCGCAGGTTGCCTCCCGGAGGGCAACGGCTACCTGCGGGCCCGTATCCGCGGCGCCCGCAACCTCGATCTTGACTGGCACGATGCCGAGCTCGAGTGCGAGGGCGGAGCCCGCACGAGCTCACCGGGAATCAGCCTCACGTTCGCCGGGCCGCTGCGACCGCAGGGACACCGCCTGCGCCTGGTGTTCGGTGTGCGCTCCGCCGGCGAGGGCACCCCCGGCAGCGCCCTGCCGACCAATCTGACGGTGATCTTCGAGGGCGAGCGGCAGCTGTATGCGACCCAGGGCGATGACAAGTGCACCGTCGACTCGCTGCGTCAGGAGCGAGTCGCTGAGGTTGCGGCCGGCAAGTCCTCGCGCGCCTATCGGGTCGTGGCGCGCGGATTCTGCACCGCACCGGCGAGCACGCTCTCGGGAAAAGAGCGCATCGTGGTCGAGAGCTTCGACTTCGCGGGGCGTGTCAGCTACGGCCACGGCGCAGCGAGCGGCAGCGGTGCCCCGAAGTGAGCCTGACCTCTTCGCGAAGGAGCATGGCATGAGAGCTCGTTATCGCTGGTCCATCCCGATGCTGGCACTCGCAGCAACGCTGTTCGTGCGGCCGGCGAGCCCGCTCGACGAACCCCTGCAGGATCTGTCGACGTATCCGCACGTGAAGCTGCAGGTTCGCAGCGGCTCGGTCACTCACACCTTCGATGTGTGGGTCGCGGACACGCCGGCACGCCAGGAGCAGGGTCTGATGTTCGTGCGCGAGCTCGCGCCGAACCAGGGGATGCTGTTCCCGAACTGTTGCTCGGGAATCTGGATGAAGAACTGCTACATCGATCTCGACATCCTGTTCCTGGCGGCCGACACGACGGCCGAGCGGCAGCGCAAGCTCCCCGCGGGCGGGTCGCCAGCGGCGACCGGCGGGGTGATCGCGAAGCTCGCGGCGCGCGCGCAGCCGCACGATGAGACCACGATCCCCGCACCAGGCCCGGTGGTGGCGGTCGTAGAGCTCAAGGGCGGCTCGGGCGAGGCGCTGAAACTGAAAGTAGGCGACCGCGTCACTTGGAGCGGATCGAGCTGAGGATCCGAGTCGCCCTTAGCGCTTCTGCGCCGGGGCTGTCACGAGATCGTGCAGGTTGGCCGGCAGCGTGTCGGCACCGGCGCGTGCCGGGGTGATGTAGACGTCCTGGTTCTTGAAATCAATCGCAAGCGAGGCCACGGTGCCGAGCACGTCCATGCCGATGATCAGCGCGGGGCGGTTCCGCAGGCCCCAGACGTCGAAGATGTGGAACGCGCCATACACGACGTTTACATCCGTGATGCGCAGCGGATCGATGACGATCGGCGGCGAGGGCTGAATCTCCCCCGGCTCGACCTTCTCCGTCGCGCCGAAGACCGAGGTGACGTAGGTCAGCACGCCGGGACCGCGGCGCGTCCGCAGCGCATCACGCAGGGCGAGATTGCCGAGCGTGCGCTCGGAGCCCGTGTCGATCACCGCCCGCACCGGAACACCGCCCACGCGGGTATCGATCGTGACGAGGCCGTAGCGCAGACGGTCGGCATGGATGCGGGTCGATTCGGTGCGCACCAGGTAGTCGACGTTGCGCGAGATGACGACCCGGTTGCGCTGAAAATCCATCAGCACGCTCTTCTCGTCGAGGCCCGCGGCGCCGAGGATGCCGTCCGCGCCGGCCATGACGGGAGTGCCGATGACGGGCAGCGGCGTGTCGGAGATCGTCAGGTCGCCCGCCTGCAGTTTCTCGACGGTGACGAAATTCACCTGCGCGGCTCCCGTGATGCCATCGAGCGTGATGCTTTCGCCGTCGGTCGGCGTAAGCCCCAGCCGCTTCGCGAGTCGCGTGGAGATGGTCGAATGGTTGGCGCCGGTGTCGACGACGAAGCGAAACGGTCCGCGGCCGTTGACCATGACCGGAACCACGACGCGGCCAATGTGATCGAGGGTTGTCGGCGTGGCAAACAGCGCCGCATCGCCCGTCGGGGCCGGGGCATCCTCCTGGGGCATGTCGCTCGCGCGACTCGCCAGCGCGACCGCGAGCGCGGCCCCCGCCGCCATGGACCGCAGCAGCCCGGTCAGCACCGCGCGCCGCCCGAGGCCGGCTCCACCCACCTCTGCGTCCATACCGCAAAGCTAGCACGAATTCGGCGCTAAACTAAGGAATCTTCTGACACTACAGCTGCGGAGAGCCGCGCCCCTTGAATGCCACTGCCATCTCAGAGCCCGAGGCACGCGCCTTGGCGGACGCGATCGGCCAGGTCTCGAGAAATCAAGCACCCGCGGAGGCCCTCAAGCTCATCGAGATGGCTCTAGCCCGAGCTCCGCAGCACCCGCTGGTGCTCAACGCCGCGGGGGGGCATCTATGTCAAACGGGGGATGCACGGCGCGCGCGCGAGCTGTTCGCTCGCGCCGTCGCGAGCGACTCGAGCTCCAAGGTGCTGTGGCTCAATCTCGCCTCCGCCTGCCGGCTGCTGGGGGATACCGCCGCCGAGGGCGATGCGCTCGAGCGGGCGCTCGCGCTCGAGCCGCGCTACGTGCTCGCGCTGCTGCAGAAAGCAGAGCTCATGGAGCGGCTCGGCAAGCCGAAGGCCGCGGTGCTGGTGTACGAGGCGGCGCTCGCCTCGGTCGCCTCCGGCAGTCCCGTCAATCCGCAGGCGAAGGCGGCGCTGACGCGCGCGCAGCAGGTCGTCGAGGCCAACCGGCGCGAGCTCGAGGCGTTTCTGCAGCGCGAGCTCGAGCCCGTGCGCCGCCAGCACTCCGGCGCGGAGCAGCACCGCTTCGACGCCTGCCGCGACATCCTGGTCGGCAAGCGCCGGGCCTATCCGAGCGAGCCGAAGGAGATTCTGTTCCCGTATCTGCCGGCGCTCGAGTTCTTCGAGCGCGCGCACTTCCCGTGGCTCGACATCCTCGAGGCGGCAACGCAGGACATCGCGGCAGAGGCGGTCGCGGTGCTCGATGCGGACCGGGCGGGCTTCAGGCCATACGTGGACGCGCCCGTGGGTACGCCGCTCGATCAATGGGCACCGCTGAATCGCTCGATGGACTGGAGCGTCTACTCGCTGTGGCACGATGGCGGGCGCATCGCGGCGCATATCGAGCGCTGCCCGCGCACCGCCGCGACGCTGGCACAGCTGCCGCTGTGCGATGTACCGGGCTTCGCACCCGGCGCGTTCTTCTCGGTGCTGCAGCCCCGCACGCATCTGCCGCCGCACACGGGCACGACCAATACCCGCGCGATCGTGCACCTGCCGCTCCTCGTGCCGGAGAACTGCCGCTTCCGCGTCGGCGCGGACACGCGCCCTTGGCGCAAGGGCGAGGCATGGGTGTTCGATGATACGATCGAGCACGAGGCGTGGAACGACAGCGACGAGGTGCGCATCATCCTGATCTTCGACATCTGGAATCCGCTGCTGAGTGTCGCCGAGCGCGACCTCGTGCGGGCCACAACCGTCGGTGTCGGGCGCTTCTACGGCGAGGATGCGCCGACCCTGGGCTCGCGATGATGCGATATCCGGGACACCGTGGCCGATGGATCGCGCTCGCCGCACTCGCGGGGCTCGCCGTGAGCGCCGCCAACGCCCTGACCGAGCCGCTCGGGGATGCGCTGCGCCGCTGCGGCCAGGAGAGCGATGCGGGCAAGCGCCTCGCCTGCTTCGACGCGCTCGTCGGCTCGCTCCCGAAGATGAAGGCGGATCAGTTCGGCATGACCGCTGCGATCGCCGAGAAGCGCGACCCCGGCGTGACCGCGCGCGCGCAGGCTGAGATGCTCGACGGCACGATCAAGGATCTGAGGCAGAACGCCCAGGGCGAGTGGATCTTCACACTCGACAACGGCCAGGTGTGGGTCCAATCCGAGCCGCGGACGAATCTGACCTTTGCGGTCGGCGAGTCGGTGCACATCGAGCACGGCGCGATGGGCACGCTGTGGCTCGCGGCCAGCAAGGCCCGCAAGACCAAGGTGAAGCGCCTGAGCTAAGGCCTCGGACGCTCCACCTCGAGTGCCGCGGCGAGCGCCTGCGCAACGGCGCGCCAATCGCCCCGTTGCGGCTGGCGGAACAGGCGCAGCGTCGGATACCACGGGCTGTCGTCGCGCTCGAGCAGCCAGCGCCACTCCGCCACCGCCGGCAGCGCAACCCACGCGGGACGGGCGAGCGCGCCGGCCAGGTGCGCGATCGAGGTGTCCGTGCTGATGATGAGATCGAGGCTCGCCATCACGGCGGCCGTGTCGAGAAAGGCATCCGGACCGGCATCGAAGTCGGCCCCGAGATCGAGAATGCGATCGCGGAAGGCGACGCTCGCAAGCTGCTC
>Ga0335081_10005450_pt1 | contig 20128 bp, 18 predicted proteins | sample Lox_Sample_35_FD_206713 | JGI IMG/M metagenome (GOLD analysis project Ga0335081, IMG submission 206713) | Soil microbial communities from Loxahatchee National Wildlife Refuge, Florida, United States - Lox_Sample_3.5 | ecosystem: Environmental > Terrestrial > Soil > Wetlands | place: USA... | reverse complement strand
CGGGAACATCAACTACGTGACCGGCCACGGCGTGTTCGAGGCCACGCACGGCACGGCCCCCAAGTACGCCGGGCTCGACAAGGTGAACCCCGGGTCGGTCATCCTGTCGGGCGTGCTCATGTTCGAGCACCTGGGGTGGGCCGACGCCGCCGCGGACATCGTGGCCGCCATGGAGGCCACCATCGCCGAGAAGATCGTCACCTACGACTTCGCCCGCCTGATGGAGGGCGCCACCGAGGTGAAGTGCTCGGAGTTCGCCGCCGCCATCGTCGACCGGCTGTGACGCCCCCGCCCCCGCCGCCGCGGCGGGCGGCGCACCCCTGAGGCCTCGCAACCCGACGAGGCCCTCGCATCCCGAAGAGGCCCCCGCATCCCACGAGGAGAGTCCCATGGCCCCGACCAAGCCCCCCGTCCACGTCACCGTCACCGGCGCCGCCGGCCAGATCGGCTACTCGCTGCTGTTCCGCATCGCCTCGGGCCAGATGCTGGGGGAGGACCAGCCCGTGGTGCTGCGCCTCCTCGAGATCGAGCCCGCCCTGGGCGCGCTGGAAGGCGTCGTGATGGAGCTCGACGACTGCGCCTTCCCGCTCCTGGCCGGCATCGAGGCCACCGCCGAGGCCAAGACGGCCTTCGACGGCACGTCGTGGGCGCTGCTCGTGGGGTCGGTCCCCCGCAAGGCGGGCATGGAGCGCAACGACCTGCTCACCGTCAACGGGGGGATCTTCGGCCCGCAGGGCGAGGCCATCGCCGCCCACGCCGCGGCCGACGTGCGGGTGCTGGTGGTGGGCAACCCCTGCAACACCAACTGCCTGATCGCCCGGGCGCACGCCCCCGAGGTGCCCGACGACCGGTGGTTCGCCATGACCCGCCTCGACCAGAACCGGGCGCAGAGCCTGCTCGCCCACAAGGCGGGCGTCCCCGTGGCGGCCGTCACCAACATGGCGATCTGGGGCAACCACTCCTCGACCCAGTTCCCCGACTTCGAGAACGCCCGGGTCGACGGCCGTCCCGCGGCGGAGGCCGTGGGCGACACCGGGTGGCTCCGGGGCGAGTTCATCACGAGCGTCCAGCAGCGCGGCGCCCGGATCATCGAGGCCCGGGGGGCGTCCTCGGCGGCGTCGGCCGCCAACGCCGTGGTCGACTCGGTGCGCAGCATCGTGCGCCCCACCCCCGCCGACGACTGCGTCTCGCTGGCGGTGGTGTCCCACGGCGAGTACGGCGCCCCCGAGGGGCTCGTGTTCGGCTTCCCCGTGCGCTCCGACGGCGCGACCTGGCGGGTGGTCGAGGGCCTCGGGCACAGCGCCTTCGCCCGGGAGCGCGTGGCCGCCACGACCGAGGAGCTCGAGTCGGAGCGCACCGCGGTGCGCGCCCTGCTGGGCTGACGCCACGGCGGCCCGGGCGGCCGCCGTCAGCGCCGTGTCAGAGCGTGGCCGGCTGCGTGAGCGCCGTCTGGGGGATCTCGATCCCCATGCGCTCCAGGAAGGCGACCTTGCGCGCCAGGCACTGGCGCCAGGCTGAGAGATCGGCCTCGAAGTGGGCCCGGTCGCCCTCCTCGTAGGCATGCTCCAGCTCGTCGAAGGCGGCGTCCTCGGCGTCGAGGAGCTCGCGGTAACGACGAAGGGCCTGGTCGTCCAGCACACCGGGCACGGTCATGAACCCTCCCTTCGGTCGGCGCCCATGCGGGGCCGTCTCCCTCAAGGCCGAGATTAGTCCTGGGCGTCTGTCTCTACCCGGGGCGGGCCCCCGTAGTCGGTCTCGGCGGCCAGGGGCTCGAGGTGCGGTGCCAGGGCCCCCAGCACCGCCTGGGACTCGGCCAGGACCGACAGGTCGCCGCGCACCCGCACCCGTCCCGCGGCGATGGCGTCGCCCGGGGACAGCGTCCCGCTCGCCATGGCCACGGCGTCGTCCCAGCTCAAGCGGATGGTGACGTCGGCCGGGGCGTCACCGGGGGCCATGCGCGCCCGGCCGTCGCGCACCGACAGGGTGGCGCGCACCTCGCCGCCGGGCCCGCCCGTCACCACCTGGCAGACCGAGAAGGACCCGTCGTGGGTGGCGAGCCCGGCGGCGGGCCCCGGAGCTGCCAGCTCCACGCCCGCCACGGCGCTGTTGAAGGCGTCGATCCACGCGCCGCTCAGAAAGCGCGCCACGGAGCGGGGCGGGTCAGCCGGCGCCGTCGGAGGGCGCGCCGGGGGCCGCGGCGCGTTGGGCGGGGGCCCGGCGCCCCGACTCCGCGGCGCTCGACTTGGTGCGGCGCAGGATGCGGCGCCCCAGCCAGGCCACGGGGTCGTAGGAGGCGTCCACCACACGCTCCTTGAGCGGGATGATGCCGTTGTCGGTGATCTTGATGTGCTCGGGGCACACCTCGGTGCAGCACTTGGTGATGTTGCAGTAGCCGACGCCCAGGTGGCGGCGGACCAGCTCGCGGCGGTCGTCGGTGTCGAGGGGGTGCGACTCGAGCTCCATGGCCCGGATGAAGAGGCGGGGGCCCGCGTAGTGCGGCTTGTTCTCCTCGTGGTCCCGGATCACGTGGCAGACGTCCTGGCACATGAAGCACTCGATGCACTTGCGGAATTCCTGGCCGCGCTCGATGTCGACCTGCATCATGCGGTAGGTGCCGTCGGGCTCGGGGGGGCCGGGGCTGAACGGTGGCAGCTGCCGGGCCATCTCGTAGTTGAACGACACGTCGGTGACCAGGTCGCGGATGATGGGGAACGTGCGCATGGGGGCCACGGTCACGGGCTCGTCGGGGGGGAGCTGGTCCATGCGGGTCATGCACATGAGGCGGGGCAGGCCGTTGATCTCGGCCGAGCACGAGCCGCATTTGCCCGCCTTGCAGTTCCACCGGCACGCCAGGTCGGGGGCGGGCCCGGCCTGGATGCGGTGGACGACGTCCAGGACCACCTCGCCCTCCACGGCGGGCATGACGTACTCGGTGAAGCTCCCCCCGTCGTGGTCCCCGCGCCACACCTGCATGGTGACGTGCGCAGGCCCCGTCGAGGGCCCGGCGGCGGGCGTCTCCCGGCCCGTCGTGGTGTCGGCCATCAGTGGACGTCCTCCTCGAACAGCGCCCGCAGCTCGGGCGGCATCACGGGAAGGTCCTCGCGCTCGAGGGTGTAAGACCCCTCGGCGTCGATGCGCTGCACGAGGTTGACCCCCCCGAACTCGATGTCGGCGGCGGGATAGTCCTCGCGGGTGTGCCCGCCCCTGCTCTCGCGGCGCTCCAGGGCGCCCGAGGCGACCATGCGCGACACCGTCAGCATGGCGGGAAGGTCGGTGGCGAGGTTCCAGCCCGGGTTGTAGGCGCGGCCCCCCGGCACCGACACGCGGGCGGCCCGCTCGTCCAGCACGTCGAGCTCCTCGAGGGCCTGGCGCAGCTCGGCGTCGGTGCGGATGATGCCCACCAGGTCCTGCATGGTGCGCTGCAGGTCGTGGTGCACCTCGTAGGGGCTCTCGCCCCCGGCGCGTGCCAGGGGGGCCTCGGCGTCGGCCACGACCGCGGCCACCTCGCCCGCGTCGGCGGCGGGGGCGCCCGTCCGGCCCTGGGCGAACTCCGCCGCCGCCTTGCCGGCGCGCCGGCCGAAGACGAGGAGGTCCGACAGCGAGTTGCCGCCCAGGCGGTTGGCGCCGTGCATGCCCCCCGCCACCTCGCCGGCGGCGTAGAGGCCCGACACCGTGGAGCGCTCGGTGTCGGCGTCGACCCGCACCCCGCCCATCATGTAGTGGCACGTGGGTCCGACCTCCATGGGGGAGGCGGTGATGTCCACCCCGGCCAGCTCCATGAACTGGTGGTACATCGACGGCAGGCGGCGCCGGATGTACTCGGGGCTGCGCCGGGTGGCGATGTCGAGGAACACGCCGCCGTGCGGCCCGCCCCGGCCCGCCTTGACCTCGGAGTTGATCGAGCGGGCGACCTCGTCGCGCGGCAGGAGCTCGGGGGGCCGGCGGTTGTTGATGTGGTCGTCGTACCAGCGGTCGGCCTCCTCCTCGGTGTCGGCCGTCTCCGCCGCGAACATCTTGGGGATGTAGTCGAACATGAAGCGGCGCCCGTCGGTGTTGCGCAGGACGCCGCCGTCCCCCCGCACCCCCTCGGTGACGAGGATCCCCCGCACCGACAGGGGCCACACCATGCCCGTGGGGTGGAACTGCACGAACTCCATGTCGATGAGGTCCGCCCCGGCCCACGCCGCCATGGCGTGCCCGTCGCCGGTGGACTCCCAGGAGTTGGACGTGTACAGCCACGACTTGCCGATGCTCCCCGTGGCGAGCACGAAGGCCTTGGCCTTGAAGACCACGGCGTCGCCGGTGGGGCGCCGGTAGCCCACCGCGGCGGACACCGTCCCCTCGGCGTCCTTCACCAGCCGCAGGACCTTGCACTCCATGAACACGTCGATGTCCAGGGCCACGGCGCGCTGCTGGAGGGTGCGGATGAGCTCCAGGCCCGTGCGGTCGCCCACGTGCGCCAGGCGGGCGTAGCGGTGGCCGCCGAAGTCGCGCTGGAGGATGCGGCCGTCGGTGGTGCGGTCGAACAGCGCCCCCCAGCGCTCCAGCTCGTAGATGCGGTCGGGGGCCTCCTGGGCGTGCAGCTGGGCCATGCGCCAGTTGTTGAGCATCTTCCCGCCCCGCATGGTGTCGCGGAAGTGGACCTGCCAGTTGTCCTCCGGCCACACGTTGCCCATGGCCGCCGCCGCGCCCCCCTCGGCCATGACGGTGTGCGCCTTGCCCAGCAGCGACTTGCACACCAGGGCGGTGCGCTGGCCCATCTCGCACGCCTCGATGGCGGCCCGCAGGCCCGCCCCGCCGGCGCCGATGACGACGACGTCGTAGTCGTGGGTCTCGTGGTCGGCCATGGTGCGGGCGCCCGTGCTCAGAAGATCTTGGGGTCGTGGAAGGCGCCGCTGGCCACCAGGCGCACGTACAGGTCGGCCAGGGCCACCACGGCCAGGCTGGCCCAGGCGATCTGCATGTGGCGGGCGTTGAGGGGCGTGACGAACTTCCACAGCCGGTAGCGCACGGGGTGCTTGGAGAAGCGGTTCACGTGCCCTCCGCTCAGGTGCCGGCAGGCGTGGCAGGACAGGGAGTACAGCCACAGGAACACGGCGTTGACCACGAGCACGAGGGTGCCGATCGTCAACCCGTAGCCGCCCCCGCCCGGCAGGCGGAAGGCCACCACGGCGTCGATGGTGAGGATGACGTTCTGGATGAGGGCGAGCACGAAGAAGTAGCGGTGCAGGTTCTGCAGGACCAGGGGGAAGCGGGTCTCGCCCGTGTAGCGGGTGTGGCCGTCGGATACGCCGCACGCCGGCGGCGACTGCCAGAAGCCCCGGTAGTAGGCCTTGCGGTAGTAGTAGCAGGTGAGGCGGAACCCCCCCGGTATGGCCAGGGCGATGAGCGCCGGGGTGATCTGCCACCAGCCCAGGTCGAAGAGGCTGCGGGCCCCGCTCACGCAGCTGCCCACCACGCACGGGGAGTAGAGGGGGGAGATGAGGTCCCGGTGCATGCCCTGGCCCACGTAGTAGTTGGCGTTCTGGAAGGTCGCCCAGGTCAGGTAGACGACGACCACGGTCAGGAACACCACCGTGGCCGTGGGGTTGCGCCACCACCGGTCCCGGCGCAGCGTGCGGACGTCGGGGCCACCCCGCACCCCGCCCAGTTCGACCGGGACCGGCTTCAGGTCCTCGAGTGTGGTACTCACGCCCTCGTCGTCCTCCCTCGGGTCCCTCGGCGCGCGGCGGCCACCCTCCCACTCGCACCGGCCCGGCCCGTCGCCTCGAGGGGGCGGGCGACGTCGCCCGGGCTCCGACGGTCCATCATCCTTCCACCTGGGAACACCTGCGCACCAGATCCGGGGCCCGCGGGCCGCCCCCACGCGGCTCGACGCGCTGTCGGGCGGGCGTAGGCTCGCCGCCATGCGCGCCATCATCCCGCCCGACCCCCCCGCGGACCTCCCCGCCACGCTCGGCGCCCTGCGGTCCTCGGGGTGGCGGTCCCTGCCCGTCCACGAGGAGATCCGCCGCAACGCGGCCCGCCGCATCGCCGCCGGGGAGCCTCTGGTGGAGGGGGTCATCGGCTTCGACGACACCGTGCTGCCCCAGCTGGAGAACGCCCTCCTGGCCGGGCACGACATCATCCTCCTGGGGGAGCGGGGCCAGGCCAAGACCCGCATCGTGCGCTCGCTCACCGACCTCCTCGACGAGTGGATCCCCGTGGTGGCGGGCTCCGAGATCCGCGACGACCCCTACCAGCCGGTGTCGCGCCCGGCCCGGGAGCTCGTGGCCGAGGCGGGCGACGACGCCCCCATCGCCTGGGTGCACCGCGACGTGCGCTTCTCGGAGAAGCTGGCCACGCCGGACACCTCCATCGCCGACCTCATCGGCGAGGTCGACCCCATCAAGGTGGCCGAGGGGCGCTACCTGTCGGACGAGATGACGCTGCACTTCGGCCTGGTGCCGCGCTCGAACCGGGGCATCTTCGCCGTCAACGAGCTGCCCGACCTGGCCGAGCGCATCCAGGTGGGCCTGCTCAACGTGCTCGAGGAGCGCGACGTGCAGGTGCGGGGCTTCACCGTGCGCCTCCCCCTCGACATCGTGCTGGTGGCCACGGCCAACCCCGAGGACTACACCAACCGGGGGCGCATCATCACCCCCCTCAAGGACCGCTTCGGCGCCCAGATCCGCACCCACTACCCCATGGACACCGAGACCGAGCTGGCCATCATGCACCAGGAGGCCCGGCCCTCGGCGCCGGGCGACGGTCCCCGGGTGGAGGTCCCCGACTTCATGGCCGAGGTGGTGGCCGAGATGTCGCAGCTCGCCCGCCAGAGCCCGCACGTCAACCAGCGCTCGGGCGTGTCGGTGCGCCTCAGCATCTCCAACTACGAGACCCTGGCCGCCAACGCCGTGCGCCGGTCCCTGCGCCTGGGGGAGGCCGACGCCGTGCCCCGCATCAGCGACCTCAGCGCCCTGGTCTCCTCCACCCAGGGCAAGATCGAGATCGAGGCGCTCGAGGAGGGGCGCGAGGAGCGCATCCTCCAGGGGCTGCTGTCGGCGGCCGTGCTGGCGGTGTTCCGCCGACGCTGCCCCACCGAGCAGCTCGGGGCGGTGGTGGCGGCCTTCGACGAGCGCGAGGTGGTGCACGCCGGCGACGACCTGCCGGCCGCCGCCTACGGCGAGATGCTGGCCCAGGTCCCCGCCCTGGAGGGGCCCGTGCTCGCCCTGGCGGGCGGCGAGACCCCCGGGGCGGTGGCCGCCGCCGCCGAGCTCATCCTGGAGGGGCTGCACCTCACCAAGCGCCTCAACAAGGAGGCGTCGGGCCCCAGGGCCACCTACCGGGGCCGCGGATGACGCGCCGCTGGGACTACCGGCGCTGGGACGGCACCCAGCGGGGCTTCGAGGACGACGTCGACTCGCTGTTCTCCGAGCTGGCCGACGACCTGCTCTACCACGGGGACCCCGACGCCGCCCTGCGCCGGCTGCTCACCTCCGGCTTCCGCCGCCCCGACGGCGAGCAGGTCCAGGGCCTGCGCGAGCTCATGGAGCGCCTGCGCAACCGGCGCCAGGAGGAGTTGGAGCGCGGCGACCTGGGGGGCGCCTTCCACGAGATCGCCCAGGAGCTCGACGACGTGGTGGCCGAGGAGCGCGCCGGGCTGGAGGCCCTGGCCCAGGAGGCCCGCTCCTCGGGGGACGAGCGCCGCCGGCAGGTCACCGAGGAGGTCGTGGCCGAGCGGGGGGTGCAGCTCGACCTCCTCCCCAACGACCTGGCGGGCAAGGTCCGGGGGCTCCAGCACTACGACTTCGTGTCCTCCGAGGCCCGCGAGCACTTCGAGGCGCTCATGGAGCGGCTCCGGGAGGAGATCACCAAGAGCTGGTTCGACCAGATGTCCGAGGCCATGCGCAACCCCGACCCCGCCGCGCTGGAGCGGGCCCGGCAGATGCTCGACGCCCTCAACCGCATGATCGAGCAGCGCGCCGCGGGCGAGGAGCTCGACCCCGGCTTCGAGTCGTTCATGGAGCAGTTCGGCGACTTCTTCCCCGGGAACCCCCAGACCCTGGACGAGCTCCTGGAGCAGTTCGCCGCCCAGATGGCGGCCGTCCAGGCCGTGCTCGACTCGATGTCGCCCGAGCAGCGGGCCCAGCTCCAGGCGCTGGCCGACGCCCTGTTCGAGGACCTCGACCTGCGCTGGCAGGTCGACCGCCTGGCCGAGAACCTGCGCCAGGCCGTCCCCGGGGCGGGTTGGGGGCGCCGCTACCGCTTCAGCGGCACCGACCCCATGGGCCTGGCCGACGCGGCGGCCTCGGCGCGCCGGCTCGGGGAGATGGACCAGCTCGAGCAGTTCCTGCGCTCGGCCACCTCCCCCGGCGCCCTGGCCGAGGTCGACCTCGACCAGGTGGCCAAGTACCTGGGCGACGACGGCGCCCGGTCGATGGAGGCGCTCGCCCGCCTGGCCCGCGAGCTCGAGGAGGCCGGCCTCATCGAGCAGCGCGAGGGCCGCTACGAGCTCACCGCCCTGGGCATCAGACGCATCGGGCAGCGGGCGCTGTCGGACCTCTTCGCCCGCCTGGCCAAGGACCGCATCGGCGGCCACACCAACACGGTGATGGGCACCGGGCACGAGCCCGAGGGCCAGACCAAGCCCTACGAGTTCGGCGACCCCTTCACCTTGGACATCAAGAGGACGGTGCACAACGCCGTGAGCCGGACGGGCATCGGCACGCCGGTGCGCCTCCAGCCCGAGGACTTCGAGATCACCCGCACCGAGCACATGACGCGGGCGTCGACGGTGCTCATGGTGGACCTGTCGCTGTCGATGCCCATGCGCGACAACTTCCTCGCCGCCAAGAAGGTCGCCATCGCCCTGCACACCCTCATCTCGTCACGCTTCCCCCGCGACTTCCTCGGCCTGGTGGGGTTCTCCGAGGTGGCGCGCGAGATCAAGGCCCAGGACCTGCCCGAGGTGTCGTGGGACTTCGTGTACGGCACCAACATGCAGCACGGGCTCATGCTGGCCCGCAAGATGCTGGCGCACCGCAGCGGGACCAAGCAGATCATCATGATCACCGACGGCGAGCCCACCGCCCACCTCGTGCCCGACGGCGCCGGCGGCTACGGGGTGTCGTTCAACTACCCGCCCACGGCCGAGACGGTGCGCGTCACGCTGGCCGAGGTGGTGCGCTGCACGCGCGCCGGCATCACCATCAACACCTTCATGCTCGACGCCAACCGCTCGCTGCAGGGGTTCGTGGAGCAGATGACCAAGCTCAACCACGGCCGGGCCTTCTTCACCACGCCCGAGACCCTGGGCGACTACGTGCTCGTCGACTTCCTCGAGCACCGGCGCACGGTCCACAGCGCCTCCCGCCGGGGCGCCTGACGTCCTTCCGCGGGCCTGTTCCCGCGGAGCGTCGGCGATCTCACGATCCGTGCCGATACCCCGTGGGGTGGGCGCGAGCCCCTCACGCTGTGTGCGCACGTGCGGAGCACGCCCCGCTGGGCGCGCCGGGGAGGCGCGAAATTCCCTCTTGCGCCCCCCGGGGTCTTCGACCATGATGACACATCTGTAATTCACAGTGCTGTAACTACACGTGTGGACTACACGTGGGCACGCAATGGTGAGGGGAGGCGTACCGGTGGACATCGTTTCACTGCTGTACGGCCGCCAGGACCGCGACTGGCAGTCGAGGGCCAACTGCATGGGGGTCGACCCCGACCTGTTCTTCCCGGAGCGTGGTGCGTCCACGCGCGAGGCCAAAGAGGTCTGCCGGGGCTGCGTGGTGCGCGAGGACTGCCTCGAGTACGCGCTGTCGAACGGGGAGAAGTTCGGCATCTGGGGAGGGCTCTCCGAGCGCGAGCGCCGGCGCCTGCGCCGGGCCCGGGCCATGAGCCGCCGGGCCGCGGCCACCGCCGTCTCGGCCTCCTAGGGCACCGCCGGGGCGGTCCCCTCAGGGGCCGCCGCCGCCAGGCGGGCCTCGATCGTGCGATCGGGGCCCAGGTCCAGCTGCCCGTGCCTCCCGGCCGGGACCGCGCTGAGCACGGCCGCGGGCACCAGCCCCACCAGCTCGGCGCGGGCCACGGACGCCCCCGCCCGCCGGGCCAGGGCGGCCACGGCGTCGAAGGCCTCGGCGGGGCCGAACGCCAGGGGGTCGACGAGGTTGCACGACACCTGGGCCCCGCCCGCCACGGCCAGCCCCAGGGCCCGGACGGCCGGGCCCCGCAGGGCCCCGGCGATGGCCCGGGCGCCCGCCACGTCGGTGCCGGCCAGCCACAGGTTGTAGGCCACGAGCACGCCGCGCGCCCCCACGGCGCACGCCCCGGCGCGCGGATGGGGCCGGGGAGGTCCGGTGTCGGGCGCCAGCGACACAAAGGCGCGCCGCCGGACCTCGGGCAGGGTGCGCTCGGGCCCGTACAAGAAGCACGGCAGCCCGAGCGCCTCGGCCGCCCACGCCGCGAAGCGCCCGCGGGCGGCCACGGCCTCGGCCAGGTCGAGCGGAGGAGCGCCCGGCGCGTCCCCCCCGGGGGGCAGCACCACGAAGGGCACGACGTCGAGCGCGCCCATCCGGGGGTGCACGCCGGCGTGGGCGCCCAGGTCCACGCGGGCCACGGTGCGCGTGGCCACGGCGCGCACCGCCTCCTCGAGGCCGGCGCCCGCCATGGTGAGCACCGTCCGGTGGTGGTCGGGGTCGGAGTGGACGTCGAGCACGCACGCACCGCCGGCCTGCGCGATGGAGGAGATGACGGCGCCGTCGCGCCCCTCGCTCACGTTGACGACGCACTCGAGCACGAGGCGCCCCCCGCCCGTGCGCCCCGCCGCGGTCAGCTGTGGCTGGCCTGCAGGCTGGCGACGCGGCGCCGGCGCAGGATGCGGCGGCGTTCGCGCTCGGAGGTCCCGCCCCACACCCCGTGGTCGACGTGGTTGGCGAGGGCGTACTCCAGGCAGGGCCCCTTCACCGGGCAGTCCACGCAGATGCGCTGGGCGACCTGCACCCCGATGCCGTCGCTGGGGAAGAACGCCGCAGGGTCCATCTCCCTGCACCGCCCCCGATCCATCCACTCCGTGTCCATCGTGCCCTCCGATGCCAGCGTCACTCTACCAGTGGGCCTTCGAAATTCGGCGAGACTCACGGCAAACTCACAGCTTGCGCGCCGGGCGGAGGCCCCGGGCCCGGTCACCGGACCGTGGGGACGGCACGGCCGGTGACCTGTGGGGCGGCCCGGGGACGCGCCGGCGGCGGCGCTCGGCAGGGGATACGGCGCGGCGGGCCGGATCCGTCACGGCGCCCCTCGTCCCGGTCGTTAGTGTGTGCGTCGTGGTCGACGAACTCGAGGAAGCCGAGGAGCCCCAGCCGCCCCGGGGGCACGTGCGCGTCGTGTACCTGGGCCCGGTGGCCCCGCACTGGGAGGTGCAGTCCACCTACGGCGACGCCTCGGTGATCGACCCCTTCCGCGACCGCACGCTGGCCCGGCTCACGCTGCTGCCGCCGCACGACCCCCAGTTCCGGCGAAACCGGGAGCGGGTGGTGCGCGACGCCGAGCGGGAGCTGCTCGAGCTCGACTGGGACCTCGGGATCCCCGAGGAGGAGACCGCCGCCACCTGAGGGCGGCCGGCGGGGACGTGCTCAGCCGCCCTCGGCCTCCCCCGGGGCCCGGCGGGTGAGGTCGGTGCGCTCCAGCCACAGCCCCGGGGCGTCCACCTCGGCCGGGGTGGGCAGCATGGCGGCCCCCGACCACAGCCGGACCAGGCCCTCGTCGCCGGCCCGCTCGTGGACCCCCGTCACGAACGCCGCGCCCCGGTCGACCAGCGCCGGCCCCAGGTCGACGCCCAGGAGCAGCTCGGCGGAGCGCTCGGCACTGCCCCGGTCGACCTGGCGACGCCGCCACGCCTCGGCGATGGCGCCCCGCCCCCCGAGGAGCCGGCCGGCGGCCAGGTCCACCACGTGCTCGACGTAGCCCAGGACGGCGGCGCACAGCGCGGCGAGCTCGTCGGCGACCCGCCGGCGCTGCGGCGAGGGCTCCACGGCCAGCGCGCCGGGGTCGCCGAGCAGGCTGGCCAGGGCGTCGGGTGCGCTCAGGTCCATGCCCCGGAAGCGCTCCACCAGCCCGGCGGCGTCCTCGGCGGTCCCCTGCACCACCCCCGTGAGCAGCTCGCGCAGGCGGGCGGCCACGGGCGGCCGGGACAGCACGGCGTGGGTGCTGACCTCGCGCAGGCACACCCACAGGCGCACCTGGTCGACGTCGAGGCTCCAGTCCTCGGCGAAGCGCCGGGCGTTGGCCGGCACCATGACGAGCTCGGTGCGCGACCGGGGGACGGGCAGCTCGTAGGCGCCCAGGGCCACGCGCGCCAGGTGCCCCACCGCCGAGCCGAGCTGCATGGCGGCCATGACGGGCCCCATGGTGGCCAGCCAGCTGGCCAGCACGTCCCCGCCGGCGCCGCCGGCGCCCGCCTCGTCGCCCAGCTCGGCGAGGCCCAGCCCCGGCTCGGGCGGCGTGTCCGGCGCGGGGGCGGGCTCGGGCCCCGTCCCGCCCGAGGCCGACATGGCGTCGAGGAGGAAGCCCCAGTCGTCGACGGTCTGCCACGCCCAGGCGCCCGGCGTCGTCACCGTCACCTGGCGGGGCACGCCGCGCGCCGAGAGCGCCTCGGCGGTGAGCTCGTCCACGTGGAGCTCGGCCACGCGCGCCAGCTCCTCCACGCGGATGCGCTCGGCCGGGTCCACGTTGGCCTCGGGCACGCCGCCGCTCGCCACGCCCTGGGCCAGCATGCGGGCCAGGTCCACGCGGGCGCCGCCCGCCGTGGCGCCGCCCATGAGCTTGAGCAGGTCGCCCATCATCTGGCCGAGGAAGTCGCCGCCCGCGTCGGGGCCGGGGAACGCCACCTCTTCGATCGTAGGCGGGTGCCGCCGCCTCCCGGCCCGGGCGCCCCCGTCGGGCGAGGCGTCAGGGGTCGGGGGTGGCGGCCAGCTTGACCGTCATGACCGTGCTCGTGGACCCGTGCTCCACCACGAGCTGCACGGCGGAGCCCGGGGCCACGGTGTAGAGCCGTTCCTGGAGGTCGGCCACCGACGTCACCTGGTGGGCCCCCACGGCCACCACCACGTCGCCGGGCACGATCCCCGCGCCCACGGCCGGGCTCCCCGGCAGGATGCTGGCGATGGTCGCCCCCGTGGCGTCGCCGTCGGTGCAGACCACGCCCAGCCACCCGTGCTCGACGCGGTGGGTCGTGGCCAGCTCCATGGCGACCCCCTCGGCCAGCGGGGAGGGGACGAAGATCCCGAGGGTGTCGCTCCCCGCGCTGGTGCGCCCGTCGAGGATGCCGATGACCCGGCCCCGGCCGTCGAGAAGCACGCCGCCCCACGACATGGGGCCCAGCGGCGTCTCGGCCTCGATGGCGTTCACGAGCGGCGGGCCCCCGTCGAGCGACACGCCCGTGCCCACCTGGCGCACCATGCCCACCGCGGCCGCGGCGGGCGTCTCGGGGGAGGGGCTGGTGGCCGTGCCGGTGCACAGACAGGCCGCCACGACGAGGTCGTCGGGTTGGACGGTCTCGTCGGCGAACGTGGCGGGGGAGAGCCCGCCGGCGGTGGCGATGACGGCCACGCCGGCGTGCGCGTCCGATCCCACCACGGTGCCACGGCGACGCTTGCCGTCGGCGGTGACCACGTCGAGTTGCGACCGTCCGGCGATGGCGGCCGCGGCGGTCACCACGAGGGCACCGCCGGGGAGCACCACGCCGGTCATGCGCGCCGGCTTCTGCGAGCCGGTGGGCTCGAGGCCCACCAGTGAGGGCCGCACCGAGTCGACGACCTGCATGAGGTCGGACCCGATGACCGTCGACACCCCCGTGGTCATGACCGTGGTGGCCGCGGCCCGCGGCGTGCGGGTGGCGCCCCCGCCGGCGGTGGTGGACGTCGACTCGGAGTCGAACGCGCTGAGCACGACGGCGGCCAGCGTGGCCAGCGCGGCCGCCCCCATCACGCCGGCCGCCAGCGAGGCCCGCCGGGCGCGGCGGCGCTGGCGTCGCTCGTGACGCGAGTCGAACAGCGGCGGGAGGGTGGGCGGCATCCGCCGCCGACCCACCTCCGACGGGTGGCGCCACAGCCGGTCCTCGGGTGCCAGCCAGCCACGCTGAGGGGCTCCGGCCTCGTCGCCCTCGCGGTGGCCCTCAGGCTCCCCGGGGAGCTCCCCGCCGGTGAACGAGTCACCGAGTCCCATCGGCCCGAGGTTACCGGCGGGCCCTTCGGAAGGGACGTCGCGGGAGCCACACCGTACGATGGCGCCCGTGCGGGCAGGGCGACGTGGCTAGGGACCTCGCCATCGACCTCGGCACGGCCAACACCCTCGTCTACACGCGGGGGAAGGGCATCGTGCTGAACGAGCCGACGGTGATCGCCCTGAACACGCGCACCCAGGAGGTGCTGGCCATGGGCCAGGACGCGTGGCAGATGATCGGCCGCACGCCCGGCTACATCGTGGCCGTGCGCCCGCTGCGCCAGGGAGCCATCACCGACTTCGACGTCACCGAGCGCATGATCCGCCTCCTGTTGCACCGCTGCGGCGTGTCCCGCCTCAACCGGCCGCGTGTGCTCATCTGCGTCCCCTCGGCCATCACCAGCGTCGAGCGGCGCGCCGTGAAGGAGGCCACGCGCCGGGCAGGGGCCTCCGCCGCCTATCTCATCGAGCAGCCCATGGCCGCGGCCATCGGGGCCGGGCTGTCCATCCACGAGCCCATCGGCAACATGGTGGTGGACGTGGGCGGCGGCACGTCGGAGACGGCGGTGATCTCGCTCGGGGGCGTGGTGGCCTCCGAGGCCATCCGCTGCGGGGGCTTCGACATCGACGCCGCCATCCAGACCTTCGTGCGGCGCGAGCACGGCGTCGCCATCGGCGAGCGCACGGCCGAGGAGATCAAGCTGGCCATCGGGTCGGCCGCCCCCTACGGGGGCGAGATGAAGGCCGAGGTGCGCGGCCGCGAGCTCATGACGGGGATGCCCAAGACGGTCGAGCTGTCGCCGGCCGAGGTGCGGGCGGCCGTCGAGGACCAGGTCCGCCAGATCATCGCCGCCGCCGTCGACTGCCTGGGGGCGGCCCCCCCCGAGCTGGCCCAGGACATCATCTTCCAGGGCATCCACCTGGTGGGGGGCGGCGCCCTCCTGCGGGGCATGGCGCGGCGCCTGGCCAACGAGACGGCCGTGCCCGTGCACCTGGTGGACACCCCGCTCGAGTGCGTGGCCCTGGGTGCGGGCCAGTGCCTGGAGTCCTTCGACACCCTGCGCCAGCTGTTCGTGGCGGCCGACGCCTGAGGTCGCCCCTCAGGCGCCCCCCTGGCGCCCGAGGAGGTCCTCGGCCGCCTGGCGCACCTGCCAGTCGCGGTCGGTGAGCCCGGCGCGCAGCGCCTCGTCCACCCGGGGGCCCTCGAAGGCGGCCAGGGCGATCGTCGCCCTGCGCCGGACGGCGGCGACGTCCCCGGTGGCGCCCAGCACGGTGTCGAGGGCGGCGGGGTCGCCGATGGCGCCCAGGGCGGCCACGGCCGCCTCGCGGCACAGCGCGTCGCCGTGGCCGGCCGCCACGGCGCACAGCCCCTCGACCTGGCTGTCCCCGCACGCCGCCCCGGCCTCGCCCAGCGCCCACGCCGCGCTCTCCACCACCGACGCGTCGGGATCCGTCGCCAGGGCGCGCCCCAGGGCCTCCACGACGGCGGCGTCCGGGGCGTCCCGCACGGCGCGCCCCGCCAGCGCGCACGCCCGCCGGCGCACGAGCGGCGCGGGGTCCGAGAGGGCGGCCACCAGCCGGTCCGCCTCCAGGGCCCCGGCGCGCGCCAGGGCGGCCAGGGCCGCGGCCCGCACCGCGGGGTCGTCGTGGCCCGCCAGCCGGTCCGCCCCCTCGGCGTCGCCCCGGTGGCCCGCCAGGACGGCGTCACGCACCGGCGTGCCCGCGCCCGGCGCCCGCCCCGGGGCGCCCGGGCCGGGCACACCCAGCGTGGCAGGCTGGTGACCCCGATTCCTTCCCTCGCCGCGCCCCATGACCACCCCCCAGTCGACCATGCCCGCCACCGCGCCGCCCCCCCGGCGCCGCCGCCGCCGCTGGCCCGTCGTCGCCGGCGTGGTGGGGGTGGTGGCCGCCTTCGTGATCGCCGCCTCGCTCATCAGCGTGCCCTACTCCGTCCTGTCGCCCGGCGACGCCGTGCCCGTGGCCGGCCTCATCACCGTCCCGGCCGCGCACCGGCACGCCGTCAAGGGCCAGATCCTGCTCACCGACGTGGAGGTGACCACCGACCTCAAGCTGATCGGGTACCTCTTCTCCCACCTCAACGCCGACGACGACATCGTGCCCTCGGGCGCCATCACCGGCGGCCTCCCCGTGAGCGAGTTCTACGCCCAGGGCACCGTCGACATGGAGGAGTCGCAGATGACCGCGCACGCCGTGGCGTTGCGCCAGCTGGGCTACTCGGTGCCCGAGCACGACGTGGGCGTGACCGTCTACGTCACCGACCCGACGTCGCCGGCCTGGCACGCGCTGAAGGTGGGCGACGTCGTCACGTCGGTGGACGGCACCCCGACCACGTCGCCCGACGCCTTCCGCGACGCCATCATCTCCCACCATCCCGGTGACACCGTCACCCTCCAGGTGGGGTCCATCGCCGCGCCCACGCCGGGGCACGCGGTGCGGGTGCGCCTGTCGTCGACGGTGGAGGACCACAGGCGCGTGGCGTTCCTGGGCGTGGGCGACCCATCGGTCCCCATCGCCGGCATGGGGACCCAGCCCTCCTACGACTTCCCCTTCGACGTCAAGATCAACAGCGACAACATCGGGGGCCCCTCCGCCGGGCTGGCCTTCACCCTGGGGGTCATCAACACCATCAGCGGCGGCGGGCTCACGGGGGGCCGGACGATCGCCGCCACGGGCACCATCCGGCCCGACGGCTCGGTGGGGGACGTGGGTGGCGTCAAGCAGAAGACCGTGGCGGTGCAGAACGCCGGCGCCTCGGTGTTCTTCGTACCGCCCCAGGAGCTGTCGGTGGCCCGTTCCATGGCGACGTCCCGGCTGCGGGTGTACGCCGTGTCGACCGTGGGACAGGCGCTCCGGGACCTCGAGCGCCTGGGGGGGCACCTGGGCTCCGCCGCGTCGGGACCGCCGGCGGGCCCCGGCGGGCACCGCGTCCCCACCGACTGGCAGCACTCCCCCTGGAGCTGAGCAGCCCGGGCGCGCCCCCCGTGCACGCCGGGCCGCCGCGTGTGCGCGCCGCGTCGTAGGCTCTGGCCCATGCCAGAGGACCGGGTCACGATCGCGTCGACGGCCCGCATGCACCCCGACGAGGTGGCCCGCCACACCTTCGCCACCACGCGCCGGGGATTCGACCCCGCCGAGGTGCGGGCCTTCCTCGAGCACGTGGCACGGGAGCTGTCGGCTGCGGCGGACCGTGAGCACGAGATGCGGCGCGCCGTGGCCGACGCCGAGCACCGGGCGGCCAACCCCGTCCTCGACGAGGCCACGCTGACCGCCGCCCTGGGCCAGGAGACGGCGCGGGTCCTGCGATCGGCCCACGACGCCGCCGCCGAGCTCGTGGCGCGCGCCGACAGCGAGGCGCTGCGGCTGCGCACCCAGGCCCAGGAGGAGGCCGACCAGCTCCAGCGGCGCACCGAGCAGAACGCCTCGGAGCGCGCCGCGCAGTCCGAAGCGGCCGCCACCGAGTTGCGCCGGCGCGCCCAGGAGGAAGCGGCCGCCAAGCTGGAGGGGGCCAAGCTCGAAGCCGAGGCGCTCATGGCCCAGGCCCGGGCGGAGTGCCGGGCCATGGTGCAAGAAGCGCAGGAACTGCGCGCACGGGTCCTCGCCGACCTGGCCCGGCGGCGGCGCGTGCTGCACAGCCAGATCGAGCAGCTGCGCGCCGGGCGCGAGCGCCTGGCCGAGACCATCGGCGACGTGCGCCACGCCGTCGACACCATCACCGACGAGCTGTTCCGGGCCGAGGACGAAGCGCGCCTCGCCGCCGAGGCGGCGGGGCGGCAGGCCGCGCAGGAGGAGCTGTCCGACGTCGCCGGGGCCGAGGTGCTCGGCGTCGCCGGGGCCGAGGGCGAGCCGGGGCCCGCCGGGCCGCAGCGCCGTCCGTCGGTCGACGAGCTGTTCGCCCGGCTGCGGGCCGAGGCCCACGCCCTGGCCGGCCCGGCCGGCGATCCTCCCGCCGAGGCGGCACCGTCCCCCGCGCCGGGGGGCAACGGCGTGTCCGCGGGGGCCCAGGGCCCCGACGCGGGGCGAGGGCCCGCCCGGGCCCGGGGGGCCGCGCCGGCGCCGGGGGCCCCGCCCGGCGGCGCCGGGGAGGTCGTCGAGTCGGTGACCGTGCTCAGCCCCAACCCGCCCCGCACCGCCCGGCCCCAGAAGGGCGCCGACAAGGCCCCGGCCCGCTCGGGCGCCGGAGGAGGAGGGGTCACCGTCAAGGCGCCCGGGCGCGTCCCCGCCCCCAGCTCCGCCGCCCCCCCGGCGGGCGCGCCCGCCGGCGAGGCGGCGCCGCCCGCCGCGGTGTCCGAAGGCGAGGAGGCCGCCGACGGGCGCACCCCGGACCCCGTGGTGGCCCGGCGCGACGAGGTGCTCGGGCCGCTCGTGGCGGCCCTGGCGCGACGCCTCAAGCGGGCCCTGCAGGACGACCAGAACGACGTGCTCGACCGGTTGCGGGCCAAGGGCGGGTGGGCGCCCGGGGTGCTGCCCACCGAGGAGGAGCACACCCAGCGCTACGTGCGCGCCGTGGCCCTGCAACTGATCGACGTGGCGCGCGCCGGTGCGGGCTTCGCGGGCGGGAAGGCCGACGAGGCGCCCGGCGTCGAGGACGTCGCCAGGGAGCTGGCGTCCGACATCGTGTCGCCGCTGCGCCGCCGGCTCGAGGACGAGGGGCCGTCGGTGGAGTCGGGCGACGAGGCGGCCCTGGTGGAGCTCGTCGGGGCGGCCTACCGCGAGTGGAAGGGCGCGCGCACCGAGCGCCTGGCCGGCGACCACGCCGTGTACGCCTTCGGCCGGGCCGCGCTGGCCGCAGTCCCCGTGGGCACTCCGCTGCGGTGGGTGGTCGACGACGGCAGCGCGCAGTGCCCCGACTGCGATGACAACGCTTTGGCAGGACCGGTCCCTTCGGGCGAGTCGTTCCCCACGGGCCACCCGCACCCGCCGGCGCACGCCGGTTGCCGGTGCCTGCTCACGCCCGCCGACGCCTAGGCTGCCGCATCGTGCGTGCCCCGCAGGACCTTCCCCGCCGGCCCCAGCGCGTGGTGCGGCGGGGCCGGTTCTGGCTCATCGTCGCCATCGTCGTCCTGGTGGTCCTCATTGCGTCGGTGCGCACGATCGCCACCTTCTACACCGACTACCTCTGGTTCGGGTCGGTGCACCTGGCCGGCGTGTGGCGGCGCCTGGTCGTGGTCAAAGCGGGCCTCTTCCTCGGGTTCGCCGCCGTCTTCTTCGTGCTGCTGTGGGTGAACCTGGCCGTCGTGGACCGGCTGGCGCCGAGCGAGCTGGCGCTGGGCCCCGAGGACGAGCTCGTGCGCCGCTACCAGCATCGCGTGGCTCCGCGCGCCCGGTTGGTGCGCACGATCGTCTCGGTCATCGTCGCCCTCATCGCCGCCTCGGGGGCGATCGGGCAGTGGCAGAACTGGCTCCTCTTCGTGAACGGGGGCTCGTTCGCCTCCTCGGACCCGCAGTTCCACAAGAACGTCGGGTTCTTCATGTTCAAGCTGCCGTTCCTGTCCTTCGTCATCAGCTGGGCCTTCGTGGTGCTCGTGGTGGTGGCCATCTTCACCCTCGTGGCGCACTACCTGAACGGCGGGGTCCGCATCCAGTCGGGCACGCCCAGCGTCGCCCCCCAGGTCAAGGTGCACATCTCGGTGCTCCTGGCGGCCATGGCCGTGGTCAAGGCGGTGGGCTACTACTACGCCCGCTACAAGCTGGACCTCGGCCAGAACGGGTTCGTGCAGGGCGTCACCTACACCGACGCGCACGCCCGGCTGCCCGCCCTCACCCTCCTCATCTGGATCTCGGTCCTGGCCGCCATCATCCTGCTCATCAACATCCGGCGCCGGGGGTGGGCCCTGCCCGTGCTGGCCGTGGGCCTGTGGGCGTTCGTGGCGCTCGTCATCGGGGTCATCGTCCCCGCCATCATCCAGGCCGT
>Ga0335081_10005449_pt1 | contig 20128 bp, 21 predicted proteins | sample Lox_Sample_35_FD_206713 | JGI IMG/M metagenome (GOLD analysis project Ga0335081, IMG submission 206713) | Soil microbial communities from Loxahatchee National Wildlife Refuge, Florida, United States - Lox_Sample_3.5 | ecosystem: Environmental > Terrestrial > Soil > Wetlands | place: USA... | reverse complement strand
CGGTGATGGCCGGGCCCTTTCGATGGAGATCGTCCATGACCCGTACCCTCTCGAAACTCGGGCTCGCTGTCCTGCTGTTGCTACCGTGCTTTGGAGCGAAGGCTCAGGAATTCATCGGCCGGTATTCGGGCAACAACGAGGTCGGGGCGCTGAATGCCGAGTCCGGAGCCATCCTGTCCGGCGGACAGGCCACGGTCGAGCTGACCCTCGACCGCGGCGCGAAGACGCTCACCTTCAAGCTGACCTACTCCGGTCTCAGCTCCCCGGTCACGCAGGCGCACATCCACTTCGGCAAGATGCACGTGCCGGGCGGGATCATGGTCTTCTTCTGCTCGAACCTGCCGAACGCCCCGTCGGGCACCCAGGCCTGCCCCGCCGACGGCGGCACCGTCAGCGGAACCCTGACCGCGGCCGACGTCCAGGCCATCGCCGGCCAGAACGTCCCGGCCGGCGACTTCGACGCGGTGATCAACGCGCTCCTGTCCGACACCGCCTACGGCAACATCCACACCGTCCACTTCCCGGCCGGCGAGATTCGCGCCGAGATCAGGGCCCGGGAGCGCGAGGACGGGTTCTGACGAGGTGCGGGCCCCGGAGGCCCCGTTGACGAGGAGGCACCTCGAGGCGGGGAGCGGAGGGGCCGGGGGACCCCGGTCGCTCGCGAGCCGGAGGGGTGGGGCGGCGCGCTCCTGGCCAGCTTGCTTCACGCACGGTGACGCGACCGGTCCCCCCCTCGCAGCCTGGGCGGGTGGCCTTCCGGCGTGGCCGCCAGGATCCGGCGCCTCTTCCCTCGCGGCGGCGTGCCGCCGCCCCCTTGCCTCCGGTCGATCGGGCCGTGCGCCCCACCTCGAGACCGGCCCCCACCTCTGCCGGGAGGTCAGGGACGACGGGCACGGTATCCCGGACAGCCTGCCGGGAGCGCATCTTCGAGCCCTTCCTCACCACCAAGGAGGTGGGGCGCGGCACCGGGCTCGGGCTATCGACCGCCTACGGCATGGTGCAGGAGCACGGGGGCTTCATCCGGGTGACGAGCGCGGTCGGCCAGAGGACGAGCATGCGCGTCTACCTGCCGGCCATCGGCGCGCCCGCCGCCGAGAGCCAGCAGGCGCGGCCGGCCCGCCCGACCTGGCCGCGGGCGGCGCGGTGCGGGCCGTGCTGGTGGTCGAAGACGAGCCCTCGCTGCGCCGCGTGGTCGCCCGGGTCCTCATGCGCCCCGGCCTCGAGGTGGTGACCGCCGCCTGCGGCGCCGAGGCCCTGGAGCTCCCGCGCAGCCTGCTCGGCCGGGTGGTCCTGCTCATCGCGGACATGGCCATGCCCGGCGGCGTGGGCGGCCGCGAGCTCGACCTGCAGCTCGGGAAGCGAAGCCCGCAGCTCAACCCGACCGCATACCCTCGACTCGGGGTCGGGCGACGGCGACCGGTGCTCGGTCCGGTGCTCGCGAAGCCCTACGACACGGTGGCGCTGAGCGACGTGGCGCGGAAGGCGTTGGCCGGGTAGCCAGGGGCCGAGGGGGCGCGGCCCGCGGCGGGGCGCGGGTCGGCTCGCGCCCAAGACTCCGGCTCAGGGCGGCGCCTGCTGCGCCGCCGCCCGGCGGTCGAGCTCCTCGGCCGATAGGTCCTCCTTGTGCGTGGCGACGAACCAGAGGTGGCCGAAGGGGTCGGTGACGCCGCCGCTACGGTCCCCGTAGAACCGATCGGCCACCGGCCGCTTGAGCGTCGCCCCCGCGGCCAGGGCGCGCACCACCGTGGCGTCCACGTCCTCCACGTAGAGGTGGATGGTCACCGGCGATCCGCCGATGGACTGAGGGCCCCGCGCCCCGATCTCGGGGTGCTCGTCGGCGAGCATGACGCGCGAGTCCCCGATCTCGAGCTCGGCGTGCCCCACCCGCCCATCGGGCCGCATCATCCGGAACAGCTCCCGCGCCCCGAAGGCCCGTTCATAGAACTCGATCGCCCGGACACCATCCTTCACGATGAGGTACGGCGTGATGGAGTGGTAGCCCTCCGGGATCGGCTTGACCTCGCTCGCCATCGACGTTCTCCTTGGATGAGGCCCTCGACCACCGACGAGTGGCGAGAGGGCGAGGACCGGTAAAGTCCCAGGCGTGGTGACCCCTGGCGGGTTCTCCCGACCTCCTCTCGGAGAGCACGGCCGGCCCGCCGCGGCTGCCGACGCACCTCGGGCCGGGGTGCGCTTCGCCCCCGAGCTCCGCGCCGTCGCTCGGGGTGGGTGGCGAGCCGTGCAGCCGTGGCCCCGCGTGGGGCCGCGGGATGCGTGCACGGTGCCGAGCAGGCGACGGGGGCGAGGTCGAAAAGAGACGAGAGGCCGGGTGCCCAACGCATTAGAGGGTGCTCGAGCCGGGGTAGCAGCGCGGCGCACCCGTTCCGTGACCAGGATGATCGCTCTCCAGCTGCTCGCCCCTTGGCCCCGGCCCTCGCGCCCGGCGGGTCCAACGCTCAAGGCGCTCGACCCTCTCCTCGGCCGCGACGGGGAGCGCGCGCAGGGCGGCGACGCGGTGGGGGGGCCTCCTCGCCCGCGCCTTGTCCAAACGATCGCGAGCTACCTCGCGGTCGGCGCGCTCCTCAGCCCGGTCTCCTGCGCCCTGCCCAGGTCGAGCAGGGCTCCGCCGCTCTTGGCGCCCATCTCGGGCTCGGAGTGCGAGCCCTTGGGGAGGGTCAGCGGGCTCGCCACCGCCGCGGAGCACCTCGGCTACGACCAAGAGCTCTACCTGGCGACCCGGGACGCCATCGCCGAGGCGCGGTCGCTCGGTGCCACCCACGTGGTCCTCGACCGCGAGGAGGGAGCGCCCTCCTTGATGAGGCTGTCGGGATTCGCCTATCGCTGCCAGTGACGTTCACCTGGAGTGAGCCCATTCGCGCCCGCGCGGTGGCCAAGGCCTTCGGCCGGGCTCAGCCGGACCCGAGAGGGGTCGTCGCGGCGCCTCTCGCGTCCGTCCGATCCAGGGCCCGGTCGACCGGCAACAGGACCCGGAAGGTACTGCCCCGTCCGACCTGGCTCTCCAAGGCGATCTCGCCCCCGAGCGAGCTCACGATCCCGTGGCAGATGGAGAGGCCCAGGCCCGTCCCCACGCCGACCGGCTTGGTGCTGAAGAACGGCTCGAAGACCCGACCTTGGAGCTCGGCGTCGATCCCGCAGCCCGTGTCGCGGACCTCGACGAGGACGCGGCCGTCGCTTTCCTCCCGGGTCAGGATCCGGATCTCGTTCTCGGTGGGCTGTCCGGGAGGGATGGACTGGGCCGCGTTGACGAGGAGGTTGAGGGCGACCTGGCCCAGGCGCGACTCGTCCCCCCTCACCCGGGGCACGTCCGCGTAGTCCTTCACCAGGCGGGCGCGGAATCGAATCTCGTTGGAGGCCAGCGTCGCGGCCCGATCGAGGACGCCCTCGATGTCGACCGGCCCTGGCTCGTCCCGCGGACGGGCGAACCCGTTCAACTCCCGCACGATCCGGCGGACGCGTTCGGCGCCCTCGATGGCCTCGGTCAGCGCGGTGCGCGCCTCGGCCTCCGCTTCGCCGGAGTGGTGCTGGGCGAGCTCGCCGGCGAGGAATCTCAGGTTGGCGAGCACGTAGGAGAGGGGGTTGTTGATCTCGTGCGCGACGCCGGAGGCGAGCGTGCCGATGGAGGCCATCCGGTCGGCCAGGGCCAACCTTCGATCGAGCTCGCGGCGCTCGGTGATGTCCCGCACCACCGTCGCGATCGCCGGTGCGCCGTCGAACTCGAGGTTGAGCCCGTTGATCTCGCACTCGATCGTCTTGCCCCCGGCCACCACCCGCACGCGGTCGGTCCCCGGGTTTTGTCCGGCCGCAAAGAACTCGCGACGGCGCAGCACGACGGAGCGATCGTCGGGTACCACCCGGTCGGTGACCGACCGCGTCGAGAGCTCCGAGGCGGGCGCGAGGCCGAAGAGCTCCTGCCCGCGCCGGTTGACGAAGGCGATGCCGCCGTCGAGGCGGGAGACGATCACGATGTCCGGGACGTTCTCCAAGATCTTGCGCAGGTTGTCGCGGGATCGCAACGCCTGCTCGTGGGCCGACGCGACCTCCGCCCCGCGCCGCTGCTCTGCGTCGGCGCGGGTCCGCTCGGCCTGCGCTTCGGCCTGCGCCATGCGACGGTACAGCCAGGCACCCATCCCGGTGATGAGGGTGGCGGCCGATCCCAGGTAGGACCAGACGGCCGCGTAACGCCATCCGTGTCCCTCAAAGATGAGGATGGCGATCCCGCCGCCCAGCGTCCCCACCGACGCGAGGCCGGCCACGGACGGCAGGCCCGGCAAGAGGACCAGCGCCGACCAGGGGATGGCGAGAGAGTAATAGAAGTAGGGGCTGGCGCTGCCGCCGGTGACGGCGACGATGAGCGAGAAGAGCACCCCGGTGGCGAGGCCGGCCAGCCGGGCCGCGAGGTCGGCCAGGCTCTTTGACCGCAGGCGTTGGAGGAGTGCGGTGGTAAAGAGGACGCCGAGCCACGCCAGCTCCAGGGCCAGCGAGGCCAGGCTGGCGTGGCCGAGCAAGACGTCGAGCGGGTACAGCGGTACGACGAGGCCACTCGCCAGAAGCAGGCCTCGAAACCGGAGGCGCAGCACGTTCGTGGCGGCGGCGTCCACCAGGGCCAACAAAGCAGCAAATGTGCCAAGGTGCAGGGGGAGGTAGGTCCGCGGGATGCCTCGAAAGCAGGCGGCCGCACGCGCGAGTGCGCTCCACCCGGCGAGCGCGGGTCGTAGCGCTTTCCCGAGCTGGCGGACGGGCCGCCTCCAGGTCTTCGACTTCCCGGCGGGCGGAAAGCACGAGCGAGCTCGCGGAATTGCGACCTGGGCGGTGGCGCGCAGGGCGAGGGCCGGCGCGGCTTTGCCGCCGGAGGCCGGCGGCGACCCAGGGTCCACGCCGCACCGCTGAACGCCCGCATCTCTCGCCGGAAGGTCAGGCCTCGGACCTGTAGCTCGCAAGGCAGCGGCCGCTGCGATCGGCCAGGACCCACCCCGCAACGGCGTGGTCCATTCCCGGGCCCGGAGGTCCGACAAGGTAGCCACTTCGGCACCTGTCGTCGCCGTCGCCGGGGGCGGCGCCGCCGATGCTTACATGGCGAGCCTCACCAGCCTTGGATAGGCTCTCAAGCATCTCATGCCGCCGGTGGATCCGACCGAGTCGCTGGAAGGGTTCCGCGACCTGCACGAGCGGGCCAAGGCCGGAGGCCTAGGGCCACCGGACCTCGCGACCTACCACACTGCTCGCGACAACCTGTCCCGGCTGCTCCTCACCGCGCAGCACCTCACCCTCCTGCCAGGGCAGCGCCCGCGCCACTCGCTGCGCGTCGCGCGCGCGTTGCTCGCAGAGCTCGAGTTCAGCGACGGATCGCTGCGCGCGAAGACGCTGCAGCTCTCCTCAGGTGGGGTCGCCGCCCTGCTCCCGAGCGCTCCTGAGGTTGGGGAAGTCGTCAAGATCTCGTTGAACATCCCGGGCGGCGAACCCCTCAAGGCGAGCGCCCGCGTGGTGGGCGTGCACGGGCACCTCGGGAGCGCGAGCGCCTCCTTCCAGTTCATGGGCCTCGGCGCCTCCGACGTCGAGCGCTTGGAGACCTTCGTCTTCGACGCCTTCCTCGAGCAGTTCGGCGATGTGTAGCGGCCCCCGACGGGCCGACGCCTCGCCCGAGGACGGTCGGCGAGAGGGGTGGGGCGCGACCGCCCCGCCCTCCCCGTGGCCCGAGTCCGGCGCGCTCTACCCTCGCCATTGCTCCCCTCGCCAAGGACTTCGAGACGGCCGACCCCCGTAGGCATGGCCCAGAACTCCCCGTCACTTTTCGACCACTCGGCCGTCATCCACCTGAAGGGAGACCGGTTCATGCCAGAGCCCATCACCGTTCTCGTGGCCGGCGCGACCGGAGAGCAGGGCGGGACCGTCGCGCGACTCTTGGTCGACCAGGGTCAGATCGTCCGCATGAGTATGGGGCCCCTCTGCACCGCTCAGAGCTTGGGCGCGTCGGGTGTGGGGATTTGCGAGAGAGGTCTCGAGGGCAGAGAGTCGGTCGGCGGTGAGGACGCCCTTCTCCCCACCGGGATTCCCCTCGAGGGGATGCCGAGCGCTGAGGCGACCTCCGCGGAGCTCGTGGCCTCGACCATCGAGAAAGCAGGCGCGGAGCTCCTCGCGTCCTCCGGGGCGAGAGCCGACGGGGACGCCGGCCTCCGGTGCTTCGAGAGCGCGTGCGAGATGGAGACCCGCATCGCTGGCCTCGGGGTCCCGTACACGATCGTGGGCCCGGCGTCCTTCGTGGAACAGCTCCTCAGCGTGCGCCCGAGAGGCCTTCGCGCGGTGAGGCCCTCCCCGCCTTGGCCACCCTGCCGGCAGGTCCAGGTGATCGCGGTGAGCGACATCGCTCGCTTCGTTCGGCTGGTGGCCGAGAGACCGTCGCTGTTCCAGGGTCGGCGCATCGAGATCGATTCAGCTCTCTCGGGCTCCGAGATGGCGAGCATCCTGTCCCGGGTCGCCGGCGCGGCCATCGAGTTCGCGCGAGGGCCAAGGGACGTGGTCGGCGACGAGAGCGAGGGCCTGGCTCGCGTGCTCGATTGGTTCGGCCGGATCGGCCATGGGGCCGACATCCCGGTGCTGGTGCGGGACTACCGGGAGCTCGGCTGGGACGACGTGCTGGGCAGGGGCCGCGAGCGGGATTGGTCGGTCCTGAAGGTGGCCCGGCCGGAGCAGCAGCTCGCCTGAAGAGCCTCGCGGGGCTCGTGGCTCGCCCCCTTGGGCGCACGGCTCGGCTCGGTGTACTCCGAGTGACGTTCTCTCCGGAGACCTGGAGCGGGAACGCCCTGCCCGGTCACCCGGGCAGGGGCTTCCCTCGGGTCTCGGGCATGAACCAGGGAACCACCAGCCCGACGAGGTAGATGGACCCGAGGGTCAGGGCCGCCTTCGGGATGCCCCCGAACTGGCTGATGAGCAACCCGGCGACGAGGGGGAAGACCCAGGCGATGAGCCGAGCGGCGTTGAAGATGAAGGAGGCGGCCGTGGCGCGCACCGTCGAGGTGAAGAGCTCGGCCGGGTAGATGGCCATCCAGGAGTAGGCGCAGCCGAGGGTGAAGAACCCGTTGGCGAACGAACTCAGGATGAGCACCGGGAGCGACCGCGACCACAGATAGGTAGCGGGGGTCATGACGAAGCACCCGAGGAAGGTGAGAAACAGGTAACGGCGCCGGCCCAAGGCGTCGGCCAGGAAGCCGGAGAGCAGGTAGGCGGCCACCGCGCCGGCGGTGTAGACCAGCGCCGCCCGCGTGCCCCAGGCGGCCGAGTTCTCGAAGCCGCCGAGCGCGGCGATGCGTGCGGCGTGGGCCGGCAGCCAGCTCGAGATGGCCCACCAGCCGGTCGTGGTCGCGATCGACATGAGGAGGGCGAGCAGCGTCCGGCGGCGACTCTCCGGCTCTCGAAGGACCTCCGACAGCGTGAAGGGCCGCTTGGAGGACGTCGCGGCCGAGCCGGTCCCGGTGGCGGACCAGCGCTTTGCCCTGACCGCCTCTCGCCAGCGCTCCGACTCGTCGAGGGCGCGGCGGATGTAGAGGCAGAAGAAGGCCGGGAGCGCGCCCACCACGAACATGAGCCGCCAGGTGTTCGGCCCGGCCGGGTTCAGAGCACTCAGGCCGAGCCAGGTCGCGGCCGCGATGAACGTGCCCACCCCGAATCCCGATTGCAGGAAGCCGGCGCCCTTGGGGCGCGCGCGGTTGGGCCAGGTCTCGGCGAGCAAGGCCACGCCGGTGCTCCATTCGCTCCCCATGGCGAGCCCGGTGACGAAGCGCAGTCCCACGAGGGCCGGGAAGCTCTTCGCGAGCGCGGTGAGCCCGGTGAGGACGGCATAGAGGAACACCGACCACACCATCATCCTCTTGCGGCCGAGGTAATCCGCGAGGATGCCCCCGGCGATGCCGCCCACGCCCCAACCCAGCAGGGTCGCAGCGATGGCGATCCCGGCCCAGACCGCCGGCGCGTGCCGGGCGAGCTCTCCCGGGCCGAGGGTGGACTTCAGGATGAACGGCATGGTGATGAAGAGGGCATACGACTCGTAACCGTCGAAGACCCACCCCAGGAAGCTCGCGGCGAGGACGGTCCAGTGCTTCCGCTCGAGTCCGCGGTACCAGGGCCCACGGGCCTCCGGCTCCTCGAGGATCGCGGTCGCCGCCTCTGGGTTCATCGGTCACCTTCCTCGGTTTGGGGTGCACCGGGCCGAGCGCTCGAGCGGGGTCCGAGCGGGCCCGCGTCGCCCGGGCGGGCCGCCCGCACGCAGGGCGACGCCGCGTCGACCGGCGCGAGACGGGGCGCGCGCCTGGGGACCGTCGGTGGGCTCGTGGCCCACCCACGAGCGGGGCGCCTTGGCGGATGCCCTACCACGGGTCGGCCGGCGATCCATGGGAGTGCGTTCACGCCCTTCCTCCTATCCGCGGCGGCGGTGATGCGCCATGGGCGAGCTCGCCGCGGCCGGTCCGGGTCCACCGCCAGAGCCGGCGGACCGCCATCGAGCCTTGGAAGTGCGGCGCGCGTTGAGTACGAGCGAGATCCCTCGGCCAGCGGAGGGGGTGCCTCGGTGCGGCCGCCGCGCCCTGCGTAGGGCGCGAAGCGAGGGGCCGCAGAGCCGCGTCGTCGCGGGCTCCGCCTCGTCCGGCCGCCCACCCTCGTGGCCGACGCAGCGGAGAGCGCCGGTCGGCCCGGCTGGCGATCGCCCGCTCCGGGCTCACCAAGCCGCTCGCCCCTTCCGAGGGGCCGGGCGGGGACGTCCCGGGCGCTCCGTGCGCCGGGGGATCTCGAGCACTAGGTTCGTCCCTGACTGCACGCATGGAAGGGAACAAGGCTATGGCATTGCGTATCGGCGACGAAGCGCCCAATTTCAAGGCTCAGACCACCGAGGGCCCGATCGACTTTCATCAGTGGATCGGCGATCGATGGGCGATCCTCTTCTCTCACCCCAAGGACTTCACCCCGGTGTGCACCACCGAGCTCGGCTACATGGCCCGGATCAAGCCGGAGTTCGACAAGCGCAACACCAAGATCATCGGATTGAGCGTCGACTCCGTCGAGGATCACAAGAAGTGGGCGGCCGACATCGAGGAGACCCAGGGCACCGCCCCGAACTACCCCATCATCGGCGACGCGGACTTCAAGGTCGCCAAGCTCTACGACATGCTTCCGTCGACGACGGGCGGCGACGCCAGGTCGCGCACGCCAGCCGAGAACGCCACGGTGCGCACCGTGTTCCTCATCGGGCCGGACAAGAAGGTGAAGCTCATCCTCATGTATCCGATGAGCACCGGCCGAAACTTCGACGAGGTGCTGCGAGTGCTCGACTCGGTTCAGCTGACCGCCAAGCACAAGGTCTCGACGCCCGCCAACTGGACGCAGGGGCAGGACGTCATCATCTCTGGCTCGGTGAGCGACGCGGAGGCGAGGAAGGCGTACCCCGCTGGCTGGCGGGCACCCAAGCCCTACCTCCGCATCGTCCACCAGCCACGATAGGACGCGGTGGGCGCCCGGACGACGGGGGCTTTGGCCGGCGCGGCGGGAGGCGCTCTCCTTGGAGTAGGGCAGAGTAGGGCGGACAGCTCGTAACCCCCGGGGCCCTCGCGCGTCGAACACAGGAGGAGATCCCGTGCCGCGAGGTGCCATGTCCGGGAGCCGTAGGGTACGAGGCCGCGCTGCGTTCGCGAGCCTCGAGGACGGAGAAGTGGTCTCGCGCGTCCGCCGCGGAGAGAGGGCCCTCTTCGAGGGTCTCATGCGGCGCCACAACCAGCGGGTCTACCGTTCGCTGCGCGCGCTCCTGCGCGACGAGCGCGAGGTCGAAGACGCGATGCAGCAGACCTGGCTCGCGGCGTACACGCACCTCGACCAGTTCGAGGGTTCCGCGGTCTTCTCGACCTGGCTCACCCGGATCGCCCTCAACGAGGGCTTGGCACGCCTGCGCCGCAAGCAGACCGCGCCGCAAGAGTCTCTCACGGAGGAGACCGTGGGCCGCTTGCGATCGAGGGAGCCGGATCCGGAGGAGCGCGCCGGGGGTCGGGAGGTCGCCCGCATGCTGGAGGCGGCCGTGGACGCGCTCCCCGAGGGCTACCGCGTCGTCTTCGTCTTGAGGGCCGTGGATGGCATGGCTACCGCCGAGGTCGCCGATTGCCTGGGGGTGTCCGAGGACGTGGTCAAGGTAAGGCTCCACCGCGCGCGCCTCGCCTTGCGCGACGCCTTGTTCGAGCGCGTCGGCTCGGCCGCCGGATCGGCGTTCGGCTTCATGGGTGCCCGCTGCGATCGCATGGTGGCGGCGGTGCTTGCGCTCGTCTGCCCGGCGGCTTCGGCCTGAAGGGGTGCCAAGGCAGGCCTCGTATGGGCGTCATGACGCATTGCGTTGACCCCTCCGCGCCCCTGTGCGATCGTTTGGTCATGCCCGAGACCACTTCGTCCGAGAAGTCCACAGCGCCCTCCTCTTTGCTCGCCGACGCCCTGCGCAATCCCTTGCACATCGCGTCGCGGCGCGCCGAGTTGGTGCAGGCCGCGACCAAGCTCGCCGCCGAAGCCCGCACTCGCCTCGAGGGTGCACGAACCGACGCCACCGCCCGCGTCCAGGAGCTTCGCAAGGCGGGCGACTCGTTCATCGCCGGCACGCTCGAGCGCGGCCGTACCTTGAGGTCTACCGTGTCGGCAGGCCTGCGCCACCTGGCACACGATCGCCTGGTGAGCACGGCGATCGCGCTGCAAGAGCTGGCGAAGCGCGTCGAGCCCGCGCGCGCGGAGCCCGAGGGGCCCGCGCCGACCGCCAAGGCGTAGGGCGGGCCTGGAAGGGCCCGCGGACTTGCGAGACGGGCCACCTTGGGCCACGGCCCCCGGGGCCGGAGGGCGATCGGCTACTTTGCGCTCCGCGTTCCGAGCCTGACGCTGCTACGGCGCTCTCGAGGACTCTCGAGTTCCGGCCGGCAGGGCCCCGAGGCGCATCCCCGCAAGGTCACCTCATCCGGGCACGGCCCGCGCCTCCGCTCGAGGAGAGCCTTGGCGGGGTACCGCTTTTTCGGCAAAGGTCGGCTCGCTTCGGCCCGCCAGCACCTTTGTTCGCGATTGGAGCGGCCCCCCGCGCGTGGCATGCTTATGACCGAGTGCGTCAACCATGCATGCGGGGAAGCCCATGGGCCTCGTGGACGCGTACTCGATTGCGAGTCTCCTGCGGGTCGGGGAGAGTACGGCGAAAGCCATCGGCTCGCCCGAGGGCGCGCCTCCCCTTGGCTACCGCGATCTCGTCGAGCTGGTTTCACGCAACGTCGACCGGATGAACGAGCTCGGCCTCGGTCGGGGCGACCGGGTCGCCTCGGTCATCGCCAACGGGCCAGAGGCCGCGACGGCCTTCCTCTGCATCGCCGCCGGCGCCACCGCCGCCCCCCTCAACCCGGCGTACCGGCACGACGAGTTCCACTTCTACCTCGCCGATCTCAAGGCCAAGGCCCTGGTGATCGAGGCGGGGGTCGACTCGCCGGCGCGCACAGCCGCCCGCGAGCTGGGCGTCCCGGTCGTCGACCTCCATCCCCGGCGCGAGAAGGGGGCCGGCTGGTTCACGCTCGAGCCCCTCGAGCCCATGGCCGGCCGGCCCGCCCGGGACGGCTTCGGGGAGGGCGACGACACGGCGCTCGTCTTGCACACCTCCGGCACCACCGCGCGGCCGAAGATCGTCCCGCTCCTGCAGCGCAACCTCCTCGCGAGCGCGCGGCACATCGCCGCCGCGCTCGCGCTCGGGCCGGCGGACGTCTGCCTCAACGTCATGCCGCTGTTCCACATCCACGGGCTCATGGCGGGCACCCTGGCCTCGCTCGCCGCCGGAGCGGAGGTCTGCTGCGCTCCCCATTTCAACGCGCTCAAGTTCTTCGCCTGGCTCGACGAGGCGAAGCCCACTTGGTACACGGCCGTACCCACCATGCACGAGGCGGCGCTGGCCCGTGCCGAGCGCCATCGCGAGGTGTGCGCGCGAGCCCGCCTTCGCCTGGTGCGCTCCTCGTCCGCCCGGCTGGCCACGCGGGTGATGAAGGAGCTCGAGACCACCTTCGGCGCCCCGGTAATCGAGTCCTACGGCATGACCGAGACGGCGCACCAGATCACCTCCAACCCCCTCCCTCCGGGCAAGCGCGAGCCGGGTTCGGTGGGGACCGCGGCTGGCCCCGAGGTCGGCATCATGGACGAGGAGGGGGAGCTCCTCCCGGTGGGTTACGAGGGGGAGGTGGTGGTGCGGGGTCGCAACGTGATGGTCGGCTACGAGAACAACCCGGAGGCGAATGCCAAGGCGTTCTGTCAGGGCTGGTTCCGCACCGGCGACCAGGGATTCCTCGACGGCGAGGGCCGGCTGCGCATCACCGGTCGGCTGAAGGAGCTCATCAACCGGGGCGGCGAGAAGATCTCGCCCTCCGAGGTAGACGAGGTGCTGATGCACCACGAAGGGGTGCAGCAGGCGGTGACCTTCGCCCTGCGCCACGACAAGCTGGGCGAGGAGGTGGCGGCGGCGGTGGTCATGCGCGAGGGCGAGGCGACCACCGATCACGAGCTCAGGGACTACCTGGCCCTGCACCTCGCGCCCTTCAAGGTCCCGCGCAGGATCGTCTTCGTCCGCGAGATCCCGCGGGGTGCGACCGGAAAGCTGCAGCGCATCGGACTCGCGAAGAAGCTCGGGCTCGAGTAGGGGGTTTGGAGATCCATGGCGCTCTGGCTGAGGTTTGAGCTGGCGGGTCGGACCGGCTTCGGCACGCTGGAGGACGGGGCGGTACGCGTCCGCGACGGCGACATGCTCGGGGAGTCTCGGCCGACCGGCGAGACGCTCCCCCTCGCGGGGTTGAAGGTGCTGACGCCGGTACGGCCCTCCAAGTTCATCGCCCTGGTGAACAACTTCCGCGAGGCGGTGAGCAAGCAGGGACTGGCGGTCCCGGCGGAGCCACTCTACTTCCTCAAGGCGCCGAACGCCTTCCTCGCTCCGGGGGAGGCCATCCGCCTGCCCTCCCCGGAGGTGGGCAAGGTCATCTACGAGGGCGAACTCGGCCTCGTCATCGGCCGCGAGGCGCGCGGCGTCGGGGAGGCGGAGGCGGACGGGTTCATCTTCGGCTACACCTGCGTGAACGACGTCACCGCCTTGGACCTCCTCGGGCGGGATCCCGCCTTCGCCCAGTGGACCCGCGCCAAGGGCTTCGACACCTTCGGGCCGTTCGGGCCGGTGGTGGCCACCGGACTCGACCCAGACCAGCTCACGGTGCGGACGCTCCTCAAGGGGAAGGTCCGGCAAGAGTATCCGTGCAGGGACATGATCTTCTCCCCCCGGGCCCTCGTGAGCCGCATCTCACGGGAGATGACCCTCTTCCCCGGCGATCTCATCGCCTGCGGGACCTCGGTGGGAATCGGCGTCCTGCGGGCGGGGAGCTCGGTGGAGGTGGTCATCGACGGGATCGGCACGCTCTCGAACCCGATCCTGGGAACGGAGTCCGCCGCATGAGGATCTGCGTGGTGGGAGCGGGCGCCATCGGCGGGCTCATCGCCGTGAAGCTCGCGGAGATCGGAGAGGAGGTCACCGCCATCGCCCGCGGCGCCCACCTCGCCGCGGCGCGCGAGCAGGGCCTGAAGCTCCTCATGGACGGCGTCGAGCACCTGGCGCGCGTCCGCGCCACCGATCGCATCGCCGAGGCCGGGCCCCAGGACGTCGTCATCCTGGCCCTGAAGGCGCACCAGCTCTCGACGGTGGCTCCGGAGCTCCGAGCGCTCCTCGGGCCGGACACGACCGTCGTGACGGCGCAGAACGGGATCCCCTGGTGGTACTTCATCGACCACGGAGGTCCCTACCAGGGCAAGCGCCTCGAAAGCGTCGACCCGGGCGGCGTCATCGCGGAGCACTTGGACGCGAGGCGCGTGGTCGGATCGATCATCTACCCCGCCTCGGAGATCGTCGCGCCAGGGGTCATCCAGCACATCGAGGGCAACCGCATCTCGCTCGGGGAGCTCGATGGTCGGGAGACCGAGCGCCTGCGAAAGCTCCTGGAGCTGTTCCGCCGGGCCGGCTTCAAGACCCGGGCCTCGAGCGACATCCGGGCGGAGATCTGGCTCAAGCTGTGGGGCAACCTCACCTTCAACCCGGTGAGCGCCCTCACCCACGCCACGCTGGTCGACCTCTGCCGTTTCCCCCCCACCCGCGCCCTCGCCGCGAGCATGATGGGGGAGGCCCAGCACATCGCCGAGAAGCTCGGGGTCTCGTTGCCTCTCTCCATCGAGAAGCGCATCGCAGGAGCCGAGTCGGTCGGGGCCCACAAGACCTCGATGCTGCAGGACGTCGAGAGCGGAAGGCCCCTCGAGATCGAGGCCCTCCTGGGCTCGGTCATCGAGCTCGGCGCCCTGACCGGAACGCCCACGCCGCACCTCGACGCCGTGTACGCCTGCGTGAGCCTGCTCGCCAAGACCCTCATCGATGGGCGCGGGAGGCTGAGGGTCCTGCCCGCCGGCTGACCGGGGTCCAAGAGCTCCGGGTGTCTCGAGGCTGGGACGCACGGGGGCCCGACGGAGGGACGACAGGGCCGGATCGGAGCCCGCCCTCAACCTCTCCTCGGGTGATGCGCCGCGCTGCGCGAGGCAGAGGAGTGCGGGATCGGCTCAGGCGCGCTCGGCCCTCAGGCGGTCGAGGATCCCTTGGATGGGCAGGGCCTCGCCGACGTCGTGCTCGGCGTCCCGCCGCGGCTCGCGGCGCTCTTCGAGGTCCCCCGCGGACCGGCCAGCGGCGCGCACCGCCGGGTGCCGACCCGCCTGGGCGCTCGCACCCCCGGCTGGTACTCGGCCACCGCCTCAAGCCCTGGTGCCATCGGCTGCTCCTCTCCGGTCTTCTCCGGGTTCCGTCTCGGTGGAAGAGGACGGCCCGCGCCGAGGCCGCTCCAGCCGCGGCCCCCGCCATAGGATGTCCACCGTCAGGGTCTCCAAGGCGGCGAACGCCATGGTCAGGGTCTCGGCGGCCTTGATGAGCCCGTCACGGCTCCTCGAGACGAGCCCCCTCCTTTCGGCCGGGGTGACCTCGCCTCGCAGGTCGTAGACGTTGCTCTCGTCGTTCGCCATTTGAAAGCCCTCCCGAGCCTGCCGCGCGATTCCGACCGCGCGCCCCGACGGGCCCTTCACGCCTCGGCGCCGTGACTGCCGGCCGGTCCATAGACGCGGCCCGGGAGCTCCCCGTGTTCGAGCGGTGCGAAGAGCGAGATGGAGCGGGCCGCGGCCCGGGCGATCTCCTCGGTGGCGTGGGCGTCGGCGGCGGCCCGCACGCGCAGGACGGCGTTCAGGATGGCGAAGGCGTCGGAGCTCCCGTGGGTGATGAAGCCCACCCCGTCCACCCCCACGAGCGGCGCGCCGCCGATCTCGCGCCAGTCGGTGGACTTGCGGACCGCCGAGAGCGCGCTCTTCGCGAGGAGGCCCCCCACCGCCGAGGCCGGCGTCGCCTTGAGCGCGCGCTTGAGGAGCTCGCCCACCACCCGCGCCGTGCCCTCCATGGTCTTCAGGGCCACGTTGCCGGTGAAGCCGTCGGCCACGATCACGTCGTACTCCCCGGTGAGGAGGTCCCGCCCCTCGCAGTACCCCGAGAACTCGACCCCCCGCGCCCGGCGCAGCGCCGCCGCCGCTGCCCGGGTGAGCTCGTTCCCCTTCGAGTCCTCCTCCCCGTTCGAGAGGAGCGCCACCCTGGGCCTCGGGACGCCGAGGACCCGCCGCGCGTAGACCTCGCCCATGAGCGCGAACTGCACCAGGTGGTTCGGCTTGCAGTCGACGTTCGCCCCCATGTCGAGCAGGAGCGGGTGGCCGCGCAGCGCCGGCAGGACCGAGATGATGGCCGGGCGCTCCACCGACGGCAGCCGGCCGAGCACGAAGATGGCACCGGCCATCACCGCACCCGAGTTCCCGGCCGAGAGCATCCCGCAGGCCTCGCCGCGCCGGACGAGCTCGAAGCACACCCGGATCGAGTTGTCCTTCTTGCGCCGCATGGCCTGGCCGGGGTGGTCGGCCATGCCCACCGTCTCGGAAGCGTTCACGACCGAGATGGGCAGGCTCGCCCCGGCCCGGCGCCGCGCCAGCTCGTCGCGCACGAGCCGCTCCCGTCCCACCAGCACCACCGGAATGCCGTGACGCGCCGCGTCTACCGCGCCCTGCACCACCGCGCCGGGGGCGTTGTCTCCCCCCATGGCGTCGACGGCGACCGGCAGGGCGCGCGCTCTGCTCATGAGCCGCGAGCTACTCGCCTGGCGTGATCTGCTCGCCCTTGTAGGTGCCGCACGATGGGCATGCGTGGTGCGAGAGCACCGGCTCCTTGCACTTGGGGCACTTCGTCACGTTGACGCCCCGGGTCTTGAAGTTGGCCGCGCGGCGCCGGTTGCGCCGCATGCTCGAGGTACGCTTCTTGGGAACTCCCACGGATCACTCCTCCTTGGCCTTCGCCTTGAGCTTCTCGAGCCCGGCCCAGCGCGGGTCGGGCACGCGCCTGTCACAGCCGCAGTCGCGCTCGTTGAGGTTTGTCCCACATACGGGGCAAAGACCCTTGCACCCTTCTTTGCACACCGGGTAGCCGGGCAACGCGAGGAGCAGCTGCTCTCGCACGGCCGGATCGAGATCGATCACCTTGCCGACATAGCTTTCCTCGTCGACGCTCTCGGGCTCGAAGCTCGCGGCCACGTGACCCCTATCAGGTTCGCCGTGGAAGTTCCGCTCCTCCGCGGGGGCGTGGGGAACGTAGGTGATCTCGAAGTCCAGCGGCACGTCCACGTCGACTGGGACGAGGCAGCGGCCGCAGGGGGCGGTGAGGCTCGCCGTCCCCTTCGCGGCGACGAGCACGCGAGGCTCGAGCTTGCGGAGAAAGGCCTCCACGTGGAGAGCCTTCGCCGCCCGGTAGCCGGCCGCATCGCCTTTCACGAGCCCGTCCAAGTCTTCCCTTTTCAGGTCCCAGGCGCGCCGGAGCCCATTCTCCTTGATTTCATCAATATTAACGCGCATTTACGCTGCTTTCGGGGTGCGGAAAGCGCCTCATTATAGGGGGGCGACCCCTCAAGTCAAGGCGAGGCGAGCCATGCAAGCCCTTGCCACGAGGCCGGATACACTCTTGCTCGCGAGCGCGCTTGGGGAGGCTCTTTCGGGTGAGGCGTTGACGCGGGAGCTAGGGCTTCACGAGGCCGCGGGCCACGGCGAGGAGCGCCGCCTCGGCCTTGGTCGAGACGTCGAGCTTCTCGTAGATGCGCTTCACGTAGGTCTGGACCGTGCCCTCGGCGATGCCGAGCGCGGAGGCGACGTCCGCGTAAGTGTGCCCGTGGACGAGGAGTTCCAGGACCTCCAGCTCGCGCTTCGAGAGGGCGGGGCCATTGCGCTGATCGGGCGGATCGCCCCGCAATTCGGAGAGCAGCACCTTCGCCGCCCTGGGGCTTATGGGCGCGGCCTCTCCGGAGAGGACCTCCTCCACGGCGCGCGCCAGCTCGGACGCGTGAAAGGGCTTGAGGATGTACCCGGCCGCGCCGGCCCGGAGCGCTCCCAGGACGCGCGCGGGGATGTCGACTGCGGTGAGCGCGATACAGGCGGTCTTCGGCAGCTCGGTCTTGATGGCGTGGATGACGTCCTCGCCACTCATCTTGGGTAGCCCGAGGTCGACGAGCGCGACGTCGGGCTTCTCCTTGCGCGCGAGGGCGAGGCCGTCCTCGCCCGACCCGGCTGTTCCGCACACGTCGAACCCGTGCGAGGCGAGGACCTGTGCGATGAGGCGTGCTACGGCTTCGTCGTCTTCGATGGCGATGGCGCGCACAGCCATGGGCTCAGTGCCCTCCTCATGGTGCTGTACCAGCCACCCGGGACACGGGTCAAGCTATCGTCCTCGTGCGTGGGACACGCCTCTTTCCCACCCTATGGTCCGTTGATCCGGTCGCACCTCACCGCGCCCTGTCGGGGCACTCTCACCGCCCTGGGATCCACGCTCCACCGATGCCGCGGCTGCCGGGCTCAGACCCATCCCTTCGGGGGTGGCAAGGGGGGGTCAAGCTCTCGCAAACCCGAGGGTGAGCGAGGAGCCCTAGGAGAGCTCGACGCGCCTCCCGGGCCGCGGCTGCGCTGCCCCTTTTGGCGGAGCCGTCAGCGGATGGCGTAGACCGCCTCCACCTGTGCGGTAATCTCGAGCTCGCCGGCCTCGACGGGCGGCGCCGAGGTAGGTGCAAGGGCCATGGCGCGGGCCATGAGAGGACGCGGTGCGGGCCCGCGAACTCCTTCCGAGAGGTCCATGAGCTCGCCGAGCTCTACCCCTGCCGCCTTGGCCATCTCCTCGGCCTTCGCCCGCGCGGCCTTCACCGCCTCCGTCCGGGCGCGCGATTCCTCGGGGCCGAGGTCGTCCTTCAGGAATTCGAGACCCTGCACCTCGTTGGCGCCAGCGGCGACCGCCGCGTCGAGCAGGGCGCCCACCCGGGCGAGATCGCGGACCTTGACCTGGACCACGTTCTCCACGCGGTAGCCGGCGATGCGGGGCAGGTCGTCGGGCTTGTCGAGTCGCGCATACTGCACCTGCACTGAGTAGCGCACCGTGTGGATGTCGGCGGAGGCCACGGCCGGGTGGAAGACGTCGAGCATGCGCCTCGCTCGCTCGTTGGCCTCGCGCGTCGCCCTCGCGAGCGAGGCGTCGAAAATGGAGATCCCCAGCGTCACGACCGCGACGTCCGGCGCGGTCCGCGCCTTGCCCTCCCCCGTCACCCGCAGCGTCCGCGCAGGCCGAGCTCCCTCCGGAAACGGGCTCGGCCCGACACGCTCGGCCGCGCCGGCCCCTCGCGCGCACAAGGAGGCGGCGAGCACGGCCACAAGCGAACTCCCCCTCTTGCGCATACGTCCCCCCCCCGGAGCCGGTCCCACGGAGCGGCCGGACAGAACGAGAGCCTATTAGCCCGGATCCACCGGTGGAGCCACCGGGGACCGGTCGGCACCCTCCCTCCGGGGCGGCTCGTTCACCTCCTCCCCTGCGGCCGACCACCCAGACCCTGACCGCTCGCCCGCATCGCGGGTCCCCGGCCGGACTCGATCGCCGGCCACGGGATGGCCGGGGGGCTGTCGCGCTCGAGTGGGAGGAGAGGCCAGGCCGAGCGCGCGGGCCACCCTGTAGCCGCAGCGGGGACTCCGCCGTGGCGTACGCCCCACGGCCATCCCGGAAGCGGGTGACCCGGCGGGCGACCCTCTCCCTCGGGCAAGGGTCAACCCGGGCCACAACCACCACCGGTGAATTCTCCCTAGGTGAACGGCCGCGACGGCAGGGTCGAGCCCGCCGGATCGTCGTCGACCAAGATGGCCGCTCGCACCTCGCACCACCAGGAGGTGCCCGGCGCACAGCCTCCAGCGTCCAGACGGCCCGTCTGAGATCCAGCCTCCCGCGCCCGCGACGGCTCGAGGGCCCCCGAGAACGCTTGGGCATTCTTCACGGCGTCCCTTGGCGCCCGGCTTGCTTAGGGGTCGTGCCAGCGGCGAGAGGAGACGAGGTCCCCTCATGTACCCAGGGTAAGGCTCGTCCGGTGCCGCACATCACAGGAGGATCAAAAACCGTGACCGGAACCGTGAAGCACATGCTCGACACCATCATCGCCGTGCGGGGCAAGGGGAATCCCACCTTCGTCGAGGCCACCCGCGCGAAGCTCATCCTGAAGGGCCTGAATCCCGTCAAGTTCACCGCGAGCACTGTGGACGACCCGGCGATCGTCGCTCGCGTCCGGACCGTCGCCACCGAGTTCGGCGTCAACCTCTAGCCCAACGCCTTGGGAGACACCACGTGACCATGAACAGGATCGCCTTTAGCCAGAAGCCCGCGGTCGACGACGCCGTCACCGAGTTGAAAGGCCAGCTCGGCGGGAGCGCACCGCGCTTCGTGATCTTCTTCGCCTCGCCCGCCTACCCGCCCCGGGCCATCGCCGCGGCCATGCAGCGTGCCTTCGCACCAGGGACCGTGGTCGGCTGCACCACCGCCGGTGAGATCACCTCCGGGGCCATGCTGAAGGGCGCGGTGGTGGCGATGGCCCTCGACACCGTCGACGACGCCGCGGTGCAGATCCTTCCCGGCCTGCGCTCGGGGAAGGTCTCGCTCGTTCCGGCCTTCGAGGGCTTCAAGCGG
>Ga0335081_10005448_pt1 | contig 20128 bp, 21 predicted proteins | sample Lox_Sample_35_FD_206713 | JGI IMG/M metagenome (GOLD analysis project Ga0335081, IMG submission 206713) | Soil microbial communities from Loxahatchee National Wildlife Refuge, Florida, United States - Lox_Sample_3.5 | ecosystem: Environmental > Terrestrial > Soil > Wetlands | place: USA... | reverse complement strand
GCCCAGCCTTCGACGGTCTCGTTTAAATCGTCCGCCGTCCAATGGATTTGGTAGAGTTCAATCACATCGGCTTTGAGCCGGCGCAGGCTGGCTTCGCATTCGCGCCGGACGGAATCGGCGCGCAGGGAGTAGCTGATTTCCCCTTTGTCGTTCCACAACATGCCGCATTTGGTGAAGACGTGAGGCCGTGCGCCCTTCCAGTCGCGCAACGCCCGCGCGACCACTTCCTCGGAATGGCCCAGGCCGTAAATCGCGGCGGTGTCAATCCAGTTGATGCCCAGTTCGAGCGCGCGATGAATCGCGGCGATGGATTGGGCGTCGTCCTGCGTGCCCCAACCGAATTCCCAATCGCCCCCAATGGCCCACGCGCCAAAACCGATAGGCGTAATAGTGAGGTCCGAATTTCCGAGAGTTTTCATTTTCATGGCCCCTAAATTAGCACAGAAAATAAGAAACGAGACCTGGTTTTAACTTGGCTCCGTTCCGAGACGCCGACTACGATTCATAGGCGTCATAATTTTATATGACCTGGTAGGGCGATCCGGATTTCTCATTGCCGCCCGGTCAGTATAATCCTGCCATGCGAAGGTTGCCGCGCTCATTCTACGACCGGGACACCACGGTCGTCGCCCGGGAATTGCTGGGCAAACTGCTCGTTCGTGTCGAACGCGGCGTGGAGCGCATCGGAAAGATCGTGGAAACGGAGGCGTATCTTGGCCCACACGACCTCGCGGCCCATTCGGCACGCGGTTTGACGGAGCGGACCAGGGTGATGTTTGGTCCGCCGGGACACGCTTATGTCTATTTCATCTACGGGATGTATTACTGCATGAACGTGGTGACGGAACGCGAAGGTCATGCCTCCGCCGTCTTGCTGCGTGCCCTCGAACCGGTAAAAAACCTCGATGGCCGGACCCGCGGTCCCGGATTGCTCTGCCGCGCGATGCACATTGACCGGCGCCTCAATGCTCACGACTTGCTCAGCGATGACTTCTGCATTACCGCGCCGCCGAAGGCCGAAGCATTTGTCATCGTCAAACGGCCGCGCGTGGGTGTGGATTACGCGCGGCATTGGGCAAAACGGCACCTCCGGTTCTACATCGCGGGCAATCCGTTTGTCTCGCGGTCCTGATGCCCGGTTCGCGGCCCGACACTTCGTGTCCCGGCACAAACAGATACTCCGTCACGCCCTGTTCGTTATCCAACATGCTCAAGTCGCTGTGGCAGATGCCGCAATACTCGACCTGGATTTCTGCCGGTTCGGCGCGCAACGGGCCGGGGTTGAATTCGAACGGTTCCAATTTCGCGTCCTTGGCCGCTGTTCAGCGCTGAATGCGGTCAAACGTGCCACCATGCAAAAAATCGCGCACGAACGGCTTGTCCAGAAAATCTGTCGGAAAACCAAGTTCGATTTTGCTGACCTGGTCCAACTGCGCCTTCTGCTTCGCGTTCAATGACCATTTGATGCACTGCAAATTGTCTTTCAATTGCGAGAGCTTCCGCGCGCCGAGGATGGGGATCGTGTTGTGCCGGGCGCGCAGCCAGTTCAGCGCGACCTGCGCGGGTGATTTGCCGGCGGCCTTTGCCAGCTTCACAACTTCCCGGGCAACGGCGACATTGCGCTCGGTCGGTCTGGCGAACTGTGGCGTTTTGTCGAGTCGCCGCTCCTCTCTGGCTTTGGCTGCGTATTTGCCGGTGAGCCAGCCGCTGGCCAATGGCGACCACGGCGTGACCGTGAGTCCCAGCGCGTCGGCCATGGGTAACAGTTCGCGTTCGGGCGTGCGTTCGATGAGATTGTATTCAATTTGCAGACCGATGAACGGCGTCCAGCCGCGCAACTCGGCCAGCGTGTTCGCGCGTGCAATCCACCAGGCTGGCGCGTCGGAGATACCCACGTAAAGCACCTTGCCTGCGCGCACCAGGTCGTCGAGCGCCCGCATGACCTCCTCGATTGGCGTGAGTTCGTCCCAGGCGTGCATCCAGTAAAGATCCACGTAATCCGTGCCAAGCCGCTCCAGAGAACCGTGCAACGCCTCGGTCATGTGTTTGCGGTGGTTGCCGCCGGCGTTCGGGTCGCCCGGATGCGAGTTAAAGGAATATTTGGTGGCGATGACGAAGCGTTCGCGCTGGCCGCCGACGAATTCGCCGACAAATTTTTCGCTGGTGCCGTTGGTGTAACCGTCGGCGGTGTCAATGAAATTGCCACCCACGTTCGCAAAAAGGTCGAACATGGCCCGGGATTCGTCCCGGTTCGCGCCCCAACTCCAGTCCTCGCCGAAGGTCATGGCGCCGAGACACAGTTCAGAAACGCGCAAGCCGGATTTGCCGAGAAGTTTGTAGTTCATAAAAATCCTTGCGATACTTGTCCGTCATTTTCGGAAAATTGCCAGTTTTTTTCGACGCCTGGTCTGTGCGAAGCAGATTGTCAGCGAACCGGCCGGGCGTTAAATTCAAGTTCGCCGCGACAACGTGTGCTTTTATGTCATTCCGATTACTCGATCTCAAAGGGGTGGCAAGTTATTTGCACCTCACGCCCGCGGACATTGAGCGGCGGGTGAAGAACCGCGAAATTCCCTTTGAAAAGCGCGGCGACCGGATTGTCTTTCGCAAGGCCGAAATTGACGCGTGGGCTTCGCAGCAAATCCTCGGTTCCACCAGCCAGCAGTTGGCTGACTATCACACGGAAACGACGCGCTTTACGCGAAAAATCCTGCCGCAGGCAACCCTGCTGCCGGAAATGCTTGAGGCGGGAGCCATCGCGTCGGCCATGTTGTCCAAGACCAAAGCGTCCGTGCTGCGCGATCTGGTGGCGCTCGCGGAAAAAACCGGACGGCTCAACGATCCCAAAACCCTGCTGGCCAGCCTGGAGGCGCGCGAGGAATTATGTTCGACGGCGATGCCCGGCGGAATCGCGCTGCCCCATCCGCGCGCTCATGATCCCTACCTGTTCGAGACCTCGTTCATCGTGGTGGGTCGGCCAGTTCAGGAGATTCATTTCAGCGCGCCCGATGGCCAACCAACGGATCTGTTTTTCCTGATTTGCTGCCAGGACGACCGGCTGCATTTACACACCCTGGCGCGGCTGTGCGTCATTGCACAGAAAACCAAAGTGCTCGACCGGCTCCGCGACGCGCCCGAAGCCCAGACCATGCGCAACGCGCTCATCGCGGCGGAACAGGAAATTCTGGCCGACCGGAAAGTTGTTTCGTAGGAGCATTTATTTATTTCCCACTCCGCCGATTTGGCTTGCCCACACCCGCGCTGGCGCGTATTAGAATAATCGCCGGTCCATTGTGCCCGCGTGGCGGAATTGGCAGACGCGCTAGATTCAGGTTCTAGTGGGTAACACCGTACAGGTTCAAGTCCTGTCGCGGGCACCATTTTGTTCGGCACCCTGAAGTCATTGCCAATTTGGCCATACTCTTGGCGCGTGCGGCAAGATTGTGGCCCAATTGGCAGGAATTCTCACACACGCGCAAACTAAATGTTTGCCGGACGCTTGTGGTCGCCATTTGGCGGAGTTAAACAAACACTTTTAATTGACTTTCATCTCCCCATTTGTAGTGTGAATACATGAAGACTGGTTCCAGGCCTTTTGGTTCCATGTTTCTTGGTTTTTGCGCGAGCATTGGGTGCGCCGGCTTGCTTCGAGCTCAAATCGGGGAAACGAACGTTACCTGGCAGGGGACGGTCAGCTGGGTTACGAGCAGCAACGTTACCTATGCCAAATACACGTGGTTGCTGTTGGGTTACGAGTGTGAGTCCGTAGTTAGCACGGGGCCGGTGGTGCGCAACGGCAACAACTTCTGGTATAATTTCGACCTCGAAAGGAAAACCGGACCAGTGGCTTGCCCCCAGTTTGTCGCCCGTCTAACCACCACCGCCACTTTGGGCACATTGGCTCCGGGCGAATACACCTTGACCACAACCTCTTGGGGCATGCCAGTCGCGACCAATACCTTGACCATTCCGACAAATTTTACGTCAGCCAAGCCAATTCTCTGCCCCATCGGGTTTTGCACCAACGGGTTCTTTGAAGTACAGATGTTGAACTGCGCCAGCAACACGAGTTACGTACTGCAATGCTCGACGAATTTGGTGAATTGGACACCGCTTTCGACCAATTCGGGCGGGCCGACATTGATGGACCCCTCCCCCGTCTTGCCCGGTCCTTGCTATTACCGCGTGCAAATTCTTCAGCAGTGACTTCCGGTTTCGGCTGGTCAATTTTGGGATTACCAGGACAGCGAACCAAAACAACAGAGAGCTTGCGAGCCGTCCGCATCGTTTACACCTGGAATTGTCTTGAAAGAGACCGCGAAAAGCGTATGCTTGTCGCATTTTGAAGGCAGCGAAAAGGCACCGGAAAGGGCAAGCTGCGGAATTTTGGGGGATTCTGACGCTTTCGGATCGTCGTTCAAGTCCTGTCGCAGGCACCATGCCGGAGTAAGATCCTTTCGTCACCCAATCGGGGAGAATTGAAAAATGCGCATCGTCGAAATCCGGGAGAATACGGTTTCCATCGCCTCGCCCATCACCAATGCCTATATTGATTTTTCCAAAATGACCTGCTCGGTCGTCGCGCTCATCACCGACGTAGTGCGCGACGGCCGGCCGGTCATCGGTTACGGCTTCAATTCCAACGGCCGCTACGGCCAGGGCGCGTTGATGCGTGACCGCTTCTTTCCGCGCCTGAAGGCGGCCGACCCCAAAACGCTCGTGGACGAAAGCGGGCAGAATCTGGACCCGTTCCACATCTGGGCCACACTGATGAAGAACGAAAAGCCGGGCGGGCACGGCGAACGTTCGGTGGCGGTGGGCACAATTGACATGGCAGTGTGGGACGCGGTGGCCAAGATTGCCGGCCTGCCGCTCTACCGGTTGCTGGCAGACCGCTACCGCGGCGGCCAGGCGGATGACAAGGTCTGGGTTTATGCCGCCGGCGGTTATTACTATCCCGGCAAGGACCTGACCGCCTTGAAGGACGAGATGAAACGCTATCGCGATCTCGGCTATCAGGTGGTGAAAATGAAAATTGGCGGCGCGCCGCTCGACGAAGACATTCGCCGCATCGAGGCGGTGCTCGAGGTTGTGGGCAAGGGAAAATTCCTGGCGGTGGACGCCAACGGCCGTTTCGATCTCGACACCGCGATTGCCTGCGGCGAGGCGATGGAGCCTTACGGCTTGTTCTGGTATGAGGAGGCCGGCGACCCGCTCGACTACGCATTGCAGGCCGACCTTTCCCGGCATTACCATCAGCCGATGGCTACGGGCGAAAATCTTTTTTCGCATCAGGACGCCCGCAATCTGCTGCGTTACGGCGGCATGCATCCGGAGCGCGACTGGCTGCAATTCGACTGCGCGCTTTCCTACGGCCTGGTCGAGTACTTGCGGACCTTGGAGGTGCTGCGGCAACACGGCTGGTCCACCCGGCGGGTCGTGCCGCACGGCGGCCACCAGATGTCGCTCAACCTTGCCGCCGGCCTGCACCTGGGCGGCAACGAATCGTATCCGGGCGTCTTCCAGCCGTTCGGCGGTTTTGCCGACGGCATCGCAGTGGAAAATGGTTACGTGGGTTTGCCGGACGTGCCGGGCATCGGATTTGAAACCAGAGCCGAACTGTTTAAGGTGATGAAATCGCTCAGCGACTGAACCTCAAAGCGCCATGGACAAAACCAGCGGCAAAACGGCAGGTCTCCTCGGTCAACTTTGGATTCAGGTGTTGCTCGGCGCTTTGGCCGGAGTCGCCATCGGTTGCTGCTTTCCAAATGTTGGCGAGGCGCTCAAGCCGCTTGGTGATGGTTTCATCAAACTCATCAAAATGCTGCTGGCGCCAATCATTTTCAGCACGATTGTCGTCGGCATCGCGAAGATGGGGAGCATCAAGGAAGTAGGCCGGGTTGGCATCAAGGCGCTGGTCTATTTCGAGATCGTTTCGACGCTCGCGTTGGCCATCGGCCTGGTGGTCGTCAACGTCCTGAAGCCCGGCGTCGGGATGAATATTGATGCTGCCACGCTCGACGCCCGATCACTCGCCAGCTACACGACCGCCGCCCAACAGCAGGGCGCCGTCAGTTTCGTCATGAACATCATTCCGTCCAGCGTGGCCGATGCGTTTGTCCAGGGCAACATGCTGCAGATTATTCTGTTCTCGGTGTTGTTCGGGCTCGCGCTGGCGCAGCTTCCGGATCGGGGCCGGCCCGTCGTCGGGTTGATCGATTCCGTGCTGCAAGGGCTGTTCGGCATTGTGCGTTTTGTGATGTATCTGGCGCCACTGGCCGCGTTGGGCGCGATGGCGTTCACCGTCGGGAAATACGGAGTCGGCACCTTGGGCGCTTTCGGCAAGCTCATTGCCGGCGTTTATCTCACGAGTTTGCTCTTCATCGGTCTCGTCCTCGGCCTTATCGCACGGCTGAACCGCGTCTCGCTCTGGGAATATATCAAACTTTTCAAGGACGAAATCATGATTACTTTCGCCACCGCCTCGACGGAAGCTGTGCTGCCGCGGATGATGGTCAAGCTGGAGCAGCTCGGCTGCGCCAAACCGGTCGTGGGCATGGTGCTGCCTGCCGGTTACACCTTCAATGCCGACGGCACCGCGATCTACCTGACGATGGGCGCTATCTTCGTCGCGCAGGCGACCAACACGCCGTTGACGTTGCGTGACCAGTTGCTCGTGCTGGCGGTCTGCCTGTTCACCTCCAAAGGCTCGGCCGGTGTGGCCGGCGCCGGCTTCATCGCGCTGGCCGCCACCCTCGCGTCCATGAACAAAATCCCCGTGGCCGGTCTGGTGCTGCTGGTCGGGATTGATCGTTTCGTCAATTCCGCGCGGGCGGTGACAAACCTGATCGGCAACGGCATCGCCACGATCGTCGTGGCGCGGTGGGAAAAGGCGTTCGACGAGAAACAGGCCGCCACGATGCTGAATGGCAATGGCCAATTGCCACCGGCGAGAAATTGAGCCGGTCCGGTGTGTCCTGAATTGGTCGTGGCGGCGCCGCTGCGCCGCCGGGCACCGCAGCGGCGGCGCGCTCAGCTTTGCATTTCAAAAACGACTCGTTTGTCAGCGGCAGAAAGGCTCGGGCGGGACGCCTGTGCCACTACCACTTCACCGGCACGGTCATTTTTTTGCCGAAGCGATTGTGGTAATGGAGTTGTTTGTGGCGCTGGCCGTATTCGTGGACGAGCTTCGTCAGCTTCACGTCGTAACAGCAGTATTCGGCAATTTCCGCGAGTTTGCCTTCCTTGAACCAGCGGATGGCCTGCATGCCTTCCGCCGTTTTCTCGACGCCGAAAGTCGCCGTGGCGATGGAATCCAACGAGAGCCGGTGCTGCAGTTTTTTTTGCAGGTCCACCATCATGTCCAGCGTCGGCAGTTGGCGCAGGTCAAACGGCGTGTAGCCGTGCAGCACCTCGTAATCGAACCGCAGAATATTGAAGCCCACCACCAGATCGGCCCGCTGCAAATCCGCGAGCAAATCGTTGACCTGTTTCTCGCCGTAAATCGCGTAATCGCCGCGTGCCGTGCCGAACGTCACCCCGATACTCATCTGCATTTTGGCAATTTGGTTCCAGCCGCCCACCTCATCGGCAGATTTCTGAGTTTCGAGGTCGAAATAGACGATATTTTTCACTGCGTTCAAATTTACGATATGCGATTTACGGTTTACGAGCCATTTCCATGTTGCATGCTTGGCGCGTAAATCGCGAATCGTAAATGCAGAGACTTTGGGCTTTGCACTTTGAACTTTGGACTTATATTTCGCGCATGGCATTGACACCATCCACCATGCTGCCGCTCGGCACGACAGCGCCCGATTTCAAATTGCCGGACACGAACGGAAGCACCGTCTCGCTCGCGGATTTCAAAGACAAGCCCGCGCTGCTCGTGTTGTTCATCTGCAACCATTGTCCCTACGTGAAGCACATTCGCGCCGGCCTGGCCCGACTGGCGCGCGATTATTTACCGCGCGGGGTTGCCATCGTCGGCATCAACTCGAACGACGTGGCGAATTATCCCGACGACAGCCCGGCCAGGATGAAGGAGGAAGTCAAATCCGCCGGCTACCTTTTCCCGTATCTCTATGACGAAACCCAGGCGGTGGCCAAGGCCTATCGCGCCGCCTGCACGCCGGACATCTACCTCTTTGACGAAGGCCGCAAGCTCGTCTATCGGGGCCAGATGGACGACAGCCGTCCGGGCAATGGGATTCCCGTGACGGGAAAAGATTTGCGCGCTGCGCTGGACGCCGCACTTGCGGGAAAACCGATTTCGTCCAATCAGAAAGCCAGCATGGGCTGTAACATCAAATGGAAAGCCGGCAACGAACCGGATTACTTTTAGAGCCGGCCGGCCAGATCTGAGCCCGGTGGTTGTGCCGATTCCGCGGGTGCATCGCAGCCCGCTTCGTTCTACCCGATTTGCGCGGCGGTTTAACATGTGACGAACCCCGGGCAGCCTTGTCCAAACGGTTGGAATGTCATTTTGACCGTGCATGACTGTTGAGGAAAACCAGACCGAAATGGAAACGGGCCACGGGCAGGATACGGCGCCGAAAGTCCTGGAACAACTGGTCCACCAGGCCGAACGCGCCGGCGCAAGCGACATCCATCTCCAAATGCGCGGCAAAATCGCCGAGGTCGGCTTCCGGCTCGATGGCATCATCGTACCCGGCCGCGAATTGCCTGCCGAGATCGCCGAGCGGGTTTTTGGCCGGATCAAATTTCTGGCGCGGCTGAAGACCTATCAGGAATCTCTGCCACAGGACGGCCGCATTGCGCATAATGAACTGGGAATCCAAAACGACATCCGCGTTGCCACCTACCCGACCGTCACCGGCGAAAAAATCGTCCTCCGTCTTTTCAATTCGTCCTCGGCCAGGTCGCTCCGCGAATTGTCCCTGCCCGCCAGCGCCGGCGCCGAACTCGAACATTTTCTCCGCCAAAGCGCCGGGTTGCTCCTGCTCACCGGCCCGGCGGGCAGCGGCAAGACCACCACGATTTATGCCTGCCTGCGATACCTGACCGAGCTGGGCGGGCGGCACATCATCACCGTCGAAGATCCGGTCGAACAGATTGTTCCCGGCGCGATGCAGACCGAAGTCAATGAAGCCATCGGACTCGATTTCGCCCGCGCCGCGCGGCATTTGCTGCGCCAGGATCCGCAGGTGCTCATCATCGGCGAAATCCGCGACGAAGCCACTGCGCAACTGGCCGTTCGCGCCGGGCTGACCGGGCATCTCGTGATTTCGACGCTGCATGCAGGCTCATGCCGTGGCGTTTTCGAGCGGCTGCTCGTCATGTGTGCTGATCATTCCGCCGTGGCGAGCGCGATTGAACTGGTTTTGAATCAGCGGCTCATCCGCAAGCATTGTTCCGCATGCGGTGGCGCGGGTTGCCAAACCTGTCTGCGCACCGGCTATCAAGGCCGCGTGCCGCTCGTCGAGTGGCTGCGCGTCAACGAAGTCATCCGCGAAAAAATCCGTGGGCACGAGTTGGCGTCACTGATTCCGGCACAAACGCTGGAAGCCGCGGCGCGTATGCTGGTGGAACAAGGGATGACCAACGAAGCGGAATTTCAACGGCTTTTCGGCTTATGAAGAACGACGAATTTGCCTTTTTCAACCAACAACTGGCGGCCATGCTGCGCGACGGCATCCCGCTGGAAGGCGCCTTGCGGCGGCTCTGTGAAGAGATGCGCCACGGCGCGTTGCGCGCTGAATTGCAATCGCTCGAAACTGACCTCGCCAAAGGTGTTCCGCTCGCCGAGGCGCTGAAATCGCGCCGGCTTCCCGAACTTTACAAGCGGATGGTGCTGGTCGGCGTCAAAAGCGGCGACCTGCCCGGCGCGCTGACGATGCTGGCGGATTATTTCCAGCGGCGGCATATGCTGGGGACGCGGTTGAAAGGGCTGATGGTTTATCCGCTCATCGTCCTGTCGGCGGCCTTTTTACTGTCGTGCTTTCTGGCGTTTATCCTCAGCACATTCATCTGGAACAATCTAATTTCTCTCGCAGGCAATTCTGCAGCACCTGCGGTTTCCGCCGGGCTGTGGATGTCGCCGGTGTTCATCGGGCTGGCCATTGCTGCAATCGTGATCGCCCTGGTCACTTCACCGGCCCGGCGGATGTTGCGTTGGCGGCTGCCTGCCTTCCGGGAAGCCAGTCTCGCGGAAGTAGCATCGGCGATGTGGCTGATGTTGAAAAGCGGCGTGCCACTCGACGACGCGCTGGCGCTCGTGCAGCAACTGGAAGCCGGGACGGGCGCAGACCGGGAAATCGCGCAATGGCGCCAGCGGCTGGCGGCGGGCCGGGGAAAGTTTTCCGAAATGGTGGTCTCCAGCAAAGCGTTTCCGCCGCTGTTTATCTGGACGGTGGCGCAATCCGGCGAGGATTTGACTGCCGGGTTCTACCGGGCGGCGGAGCTGTTCCATGCCCGCGCTGTGTATCGCTCGGAACTGTTGCTGTATTCGGCGTTGCCGTGCTCCGTGATGGCGCTGGCAACAATGATCATCAGCCAGATTCAACCTGTGGTCTCGACTTTGGTTGCGTTTTTGAAGGCGATTGGCAATGGAGATTGAAGCGATGACGATGAATCCTGAAATTTTGTTCACGCCCTTGTTCGGCCAGAGCTTCAACGCCGGTGACATATCGGCCAGATGGATTTTTGCGGTCGTCTCTTACCTCATCTGGTTAGGTGTCGTTGCAGCTGTGATCGCTGCGATTCACGATTTGCTGACCCGCCCGCTGCGCCGGGCAGAATGTTCCCGTCTCTTTCTCGATTTATTGGAAGGCGCACTGCATGCCGGCCAGTCGGCCGAGGCCATGACGAACTCCCTGGCGCATTGCCATGACCGCGTGCTGGGCCGGAGTTTTCATCGGTTCGCCGGCTACGTAGAACGTGGCCTGCGCCTAGGGGCTGCGCTGGAACAAGTGCCGCGCTTTTTATTGCCACAAATCGCCGCCATGCTCCACGCCGGCGAAAAACTCGGCGACCTCCGGCGCGTCCTGCCCGCGTGCCGTGAAATCCTGCGCGACCGGCCCGCTGCCGTCCGCAGCGCGGTGCATTACATGATTGTCGTCACGCTGTTCTTCTCGCCCGTCGCCGTCGGGGTAACCATGGCCACGATGATTTTTGTCGTTCCACGGTTCAAAGACGTCGCGGGGGGCATGGATGCCAAGCTCTGGCCGCTGACACAATTTGTCTTTGCCAACGTCGGCTGGCTGGTTGGTTTTGAAATTGTCCTCTTCCTGCTGCTGATATTGGCCATGTCGCTTTACGTCGGCGGAACGCAGTTTGCCCGCTGGTTTCAATTCCGCAGTTTTCCGTTTGTGGACTGGATTGCGTGGCGCATTCCGTGGAAGCGAAAACGGTTGCAGCGGACATTTTCCGCCATGCTCAGCGTGCTGTTGGACGGTGGTGTGGCAGAAGCCGAAGCCGTCAGGCTCGCGGGCGACTGCACCGCCAATGAACTCTGCCGCCGTCGTGCCCGACACGTGCTCGCCGCGCTGGAACGTGGCGCCAAACTCAACGACGCTGTCCGTGTATTCGACGACAGCGGCGAATTCCACTGGCGGCTGACGAACGCGACGCAGGCGCGGGGCGGATTTTTAAGGGCGCTGGGCGGCTGGCACGAAGCGCTGGACGCCAAGGCCTTCCAGCAGGAGGAAGCCACCGCGCATGCCGTCACCAGTGGCTTGGTGGTAATAAACGGTTTAGTCGTTGGGCTGATTACGACGGCGATGTTTGGCCTGTTGGTGGCCATGTTGAAAGCAATGCTGGAAACGATGTGAAAATAAAAACACTGCAATCATCCGGTGACTCGCCCCACCGCGAGCGCGGTTACTTTTTAATGACGGACCTGATCGTCGGCATGGCGATTCTCACGCTGGCCATCATGCCGCTGGCATTTTCATTCGCCCGTGAAAAGCAATTGCTCCGCGCCGAATATTTTCGCAGCGTTGCCGTGGAAATCGTGGACGGTGAAATGGAGATTCTGGCCGCCGGGGCCTGGCAGGACTTCCCGGACGGCCAGCGGGGTTACACGGTTCATGCTGATGCCGCCGCCTGTCTGCCGTCCGGCCATTTTCAACTGACCAAAACCGGCAAACATCTGCGCCTGGAATGGCAATCCGACAAACGACGGGGCATCGGCCCGGTCGTCCGCGAAATCACCCTCAAATGAAACTGCCAACGCACATTTCCGTTGCCCGTGCCCAAGCCGGCGTTCTGTTGGTGGAATGTATCGTTTACATCGGCTTGTTCGCCATCATCGTCGGTCTGGGCCTGATGACTTTCTATCTTTGCTGGGACAACTCGAAGGCGTTGACGTATGCCACGGACGACATTGCCTCCGCGTTGCGCGCCGGCGAACGCTGGCGCGCGGACGTCCGCAGCGCCACCGGAAACATTACTGTCGAGACGACCTCGCAGGGCGAGAATTTACGGATTCCCCACGGCAAGAGCGTCATTCTCTATGCTTTCAGTGCCGGCGAAATCCACCGCCGACTGGCGTCATCGAATTTTTCCGAATCGCTACTGACCACCGTCCAGACCTCGCAAATGGTGGGCGACCCACGCGGGCCGGTCAACGCGTGGCGGTGGGAGCTGGAATTGAAGTTGCGCCGTAAGGAAGCCCATTTGCCGCTCCTGTTCACGTTTGAGGCGGCGGCCAACACCACGCCATGAAAATTCAATGCAAAAAATTTCCCCGCCCGGGCCAGCGAGGCCGGGGCACGCCGCAACCCCGCGAAAGCGGCTCGGTGGTTTTCGTTTTTATCGCGCTGCTGGCGATCATGATGATCCTGGTTACCGCCTATAGCGACGCCCTCTTCCACTTGCGCCGGGAAATCAACCTGTTGGAACAGCAGCAGGTCAAACGGCTGAATGCGGCGCAAACCAATGCCACCGACCGCGTGGAATTGCCGGCGAAAACGGAATCAAAATGAGCAGCGACATTCCCAGCGCCAAAATCCGGATGCCCAAAGCTTGCTCGGATGTTTTGTATTTGAACTGCTCAGTCTGCTGCCGTTGATTGGTCTGCCATTTGCGCTGGCGGCGCTGTGGATTGGAGGCCGGATTCGCCTCCAGGAAAAACATCTCTGGAATGCTGCCCGGCCTTATCGGATTTGGGGAGTTGTGTGCGCTGCGCTCGGAACGGTTTTTTGCGGCTTTCTCCTGACCCTGGTCATTTATCAGGCAGCCTGCGGCGACCGTTCTTAGGCTGAGGCGCAGCGCTGTTCACGACCTGGGCAGCTTTTCCTCGACCATCTCGCACAGCACGTGGAAGAGTAATTTTTGTCCTTCCTGAATGCGGGCGGTCGCCGCGCCGGGTACGAGCAAATCGAGCGTCGCCACGCCTTTGCTGAACCCGCCGTCGCGGCCCAAGAAACAAATGCTTTCCAAACCGCGGCGCCGGGCTTCCTCGAGAGCGCGCAGCACATTTTTGGATTTGCCGCTGGTCGTGAATGCGACCAGCACGTCGCCTCTTTCACCGAGGCCCCGGACCTGCCGGGCAAAAACCTCGTCGAAGGTGTAATCATTGCAGATGGCGGTCATGAGTTCACCGTTGGCCGTGAGCGAAATGGCCGGATACGGCCGGCGGTCGTCCACAAAACGGCACAGAAATTCCGTGGCCAGGTGCGTGGCGTCCGAGGCGCTGCCGCCGTTGCCGCAGACGAGCAATTTGTGGCCGGACGTGAGGCAGCGCAGAACCATCTGCGCGGCGCGGTCCACCGGTTTTTCCAATGCCGCCAGCGAACGCAGCGCGGTGACGGAATCTTCAATCGTCCGTTGCAGGGAAGTCATGCGCGCAAGGTTAATAATTGGCCGTTGAAAGAAAAGGCGAAATCGGGTATAGTTTACGCATGTTTCTGTCGCACCGCAGCGGGGGCGCTGCGTTTACTTTGATCGAACTTCTGACGCTCACCGCCATTATCGGCATTCTGGCCGCGCTCCTGCTGGCGGTGGTTCTGCGGGGCCAGGGACCGGCACAACGCGCCCAATGCGCCAACAACCTGCGGCAACTCGGACTCGCTTTGCACGAATTCGTTGCGGACAATCATGTTTATCCTTTGTTCGTGAACGTGGATTTTCACCACGGCGGCTATCCGGAGCATTTTGACAACTGGGTGAACGCCCTGGAGCATGAAAAAGTTGCCTCTCAACCGGGTAAAACTTTTTTTGAAACGGGCATCTGGCGTTGTCCGGCGGCCTGCCGCCCCTCCGATTTTCCCACGAATGCGGTTTTTATGTCCTACGGTTACAACGTGTATGGCCTGGACGTGATCGGCAAGCCGGTGTCGCTCGGACTGGGTGGGCACCGGATGGCGATACATACACAGACACTCGCCCCGCCGGTCTATGAATCCGAGGTCGCCGTGCCGAGTGACATGATGGCCATCGGCGACGTGTTTAACGGCGGGTTTGTCTTTTGGCGCGATGTCAAAATGGCCGGCTCGGAGAAAGCCGCTTCACGGCATCAAGGAGAAGCTAACGTCGTTTTTTGCGACGATCATGTTGAATCGCTGACGCTGAATTCGCTGCTGGCTGCCACCAACGACGCGGCCCTGGTCCGTTGGAACCGCGACCATCTGCCCCATCGGGAAAAACTCGCGCCTTGAGATTTCGGCCGCATTGGTTATTTTTGGATCATGCCGATTTACGAATTCCATTGCGAAAAATGCGGTCGGGACAGCGAAATTCTGGTCCGCTCGACCGACTGGAAAAATTCTGAATGTCCCCATTGCGGTTCCAGGAAATTGTCCAAGAAATTTTCCACCTTCGCTTCGGCCAGGGCCGGCGGCAACGACGCACCCTCCGGCAACGGCGGCGGCCATTGTTGCGGCGGCGGCTGCCACTGCCATTGAATTTTCGATTTACGATAGACGATTTACGCGGCCGATTAAATTTTGAGCGATTCGTAAATCGTAAAGCGCGCATCGTAAATTCGGTGAGGAGCTCGTTACGGCGACTCCTGCGAGCAGATTTCCTCCGCGCTCACACAAGTCAAATCTGCCACCGCCCAGTCCGGTTGATGCCGTTTTAATTGTTCCAGCGTCGCGCCGCCGGTGGCCACGGCCAGTACTTTTGCACCGATAAATTTACCGCAGCGGATGTCGAACGGCGTGTCGCCGACCACGAGGATTTCATCCGGCCGCAAATCCTGGCCGAGCACGCGGCGCCCGCGTCGGAGCGCGGCGACGGCTATCTGGTTGCGGTCCTCGCTGTCGTCGGCAAACGCGCCGGTCTCGAAAATCTCCCAGAGCTGATAACGGCGCAACTTGATTTCCGCGCCCAGGCGGATGTTGCCGGTGAGCAGGCCGAGGACTGGCGGCCGGGACAACCCGCGCAGGCCGTCCAGAAATTCCGGCACGCCCCGGCAGGATCCGCCGTGGCTGTGCGCGACCATCTGGTCGAGCCAGAAAACATAACGGTCGAAGAACCGCTCGAAATTTTCCGGCGTCGCCGGAATGGCGTGGAGACCGAAAAATTCACGGACGAGATTCACGTCGGTGCGGCCGGCGAAGCTGATTTTTTCGACGCCGTTGGGCGCGTTGAAGACGGTGGCAAAGGTTTGAGCGAAAGCGCGGGTTCCGGCGCGCCCCGTGTGAACCAGCGTGCCGTCAACGTCGAATAGAACCAAGCGAACCATGCAAAAAAATATCAGAACGCAACGGTTCCGGCGAGCAAAAGTCACACGGGCACACGACCATCAAGCGACGCGGAACAGTCGGCCGTGTGCAAGTGGCTCTAAAGCAACCTGTTGTAAAATTAAGAAAAACTTTGCCAACCGGCGTGTCAGGGTGTTAACTCGTCCGGGTTTCAGAATCGGCGGGCTTCATGAGAGCGACGCGCGCGTTTACTCTGATAGAATTGCTGGTGGCCATTGCCATCATCGCGATTCTCGCCGCCCTGTTGCTGTCCGCCCTCCACCGCGCCAAAGCGAACGCGCAGGGTGTCGAGTGCCGGAACAACCTTAAGCAGTGGGGCACGGCATTACATCTCTTTGCGGCGGACCACGACGATTTCCTGCCCCCGGAGGGCAAACCCACCCCGCTGGAAACGGACCTTGCCAATCCCGCATATCAGGGGTGGTACATCCAATTGCCGGCACAAATGAACCTGACGCGGTACGCGGATATGCCGTGGCGCACGAATGCTTCGGTTGATCCGGATAGTTCGATTTGGATATGCCCTTCCAATCCCCGCCGTTGCAACGCCAGCAGCAAGACAAACAACTTATTTCATTATTGCCTGAACGAATCCGTTGACGGTTCCGGAGCAGGTGATTTTCCCATCCGGCTTGCCTCCGTCCGGCATTCCGCCTGCGTCATATACTTGTTTGACAGCAAGAATCTGCCGGCCGTCGGCGAGGCGAATTTTGTTCATACCGACCTGCACAACAAAGGCGCGCATTTTCTCTTCCTCGACGGCCACGTTGCCCGTTTTCGGAATACGGAATATTGGAATTTCACCACCGGCAAAGGAATCACCAACAACCCGGAACTGGTCTGGTTCCCGTGAAACCGCGCTCACGGCGCGCGATAGATACGGAAGAATTCCAAATCATCCGGCACATTCGTGCAGAACGTGAAGTGGGCGCCAGTCGCAACCAGGTTGGTGGCCAGCGGCGTCCACGCCTCGAGATTTGACGATGCTTCAACGCGGTATTGCCGGTTGCTGGCGGATTCCCATTCCAACCACATGATCTGGTTCGTCACACCAATCGCGAGCAGACGAAACGGGACATTGAACGGATTGGCAAACACCATGAACACGGGCAGATGGTCGGACGCGGTTGTGTCGTCGCTGCCATACAGGTTGGGCGGCATTGGCGCCAGCAAATCGGTGCGGAAAACCTCGCTGCTGACGATGTTCGACGACAGCATCGAGCACGGCAGGATGTAATCGTAGCGCCGGGTCGGGCCATCGCTGTCCTGAATGGACCAGGTCAGTTCGCTGCCGGTGAACGGATTGATGGCGGTGGTCAGATGCAATCCGGTTGGCGCGCCGACCAGGTGCTGAATGGATTGCGGATTGCTCGCCGGCGGCCGGACGAGGTCTTCGTTCAGGTCGCCGCTTAACAGGTAGGGCTGCTCGCCGTTAGCCGGCAGATAAACCGTGGCGAAGAAGTTGGAAATGGCGCCCGCCTCCGCCGACCGTTTTGCCGCCGACCCGGCGTCCTGTCCCGATTTCAAATGCGCCGCGAACACGTGCAGCGGCTGCAAAAGGCCGGGCACGGAAATCTGCGCTTCGAACAAATCGCGGGTGAACCCCGACCCGCTGTAACCGTAAGGCGTAAGATCGGAGCCATGCAACCAACTGGCTGAGGAGGCGATGGGAAAACGGCTGAGGATGACACTGTGAATGAACCCGTCATCCGCCGAGTTGGTAACGAGGTAATAGCCTGGGCGGTAGGCCTTGACAAAATCCACCATCTGCGCCGTGCAATTGTTCGTAACCGGGATTTCATTGAAGGTGATGATGTCGGGATCGAGGTACTGCAATTGCCGGCCGATGGCCTGCACGTGCCACATGTTCGTGCTCCAATTCGTCAGACCATTGCCATGTGCATTGTAAGTGAGATACGAAAACGACAGGGCCGAAGCGCACCAGACGCTCAAGGCAGCCGGGTCGCTGTTTATGGAACCGAGGACATTGGTGATCACGGCGGAATAGAAGCCGGCCTGGGCGAACGTCACGCCCATCAAGGTGAGATTGGAACTCACCGCCCCCGGAAGGTTCGTGCCGCCAGCCCCGATATCCGATGCCGGCGTGAACTGCCATTGATAAGCCGGTGGCGGCAGAGCGCTGGCGCTTACGCTGAAAGTGACGTCCGCACCGCTCATTACGGACTGGTTTTGCGGCTGGGAAAAAATGACTGGCCGCGTCAACGGCGGTGCGTTGGTGACCACGTCGGGGAACGTGGTGCCGACCCGCAGATCGTCCAGGAAAAAGTTCCCGATCGTTCCCGAAGCGCCATCCTCTCTGAAACCGTACGCTGTAACGTTGATCGCGGACGCCACATCGGTTGCGTTCACGCCGGCGTTGGTTTCTGACGTGGGATTGATCCAGAGGGTGCTCATGGCGTTACTTACAGAGAAACGCACGACGACCGTATAATCGGTGTTCGTCAGCAAGTCGGTGTTGAAAACAGCGGTGGGGGTAGAGCCGGCATTGGCGATGCCAATGCGGAAGGCGCCGCTCGCTGCTCCGGCGGTCTGCGCAAAAATCCGGGCGCGATACCCGGTGCCGCCGTTCTTGAATTCGGCAAAATAACTGCCCGAACTGGACGGCAGGCTGGAGTAGTTGACCGTGAAGCTCACGTACAGAATCGCATCCGAGGAGGAACTGTAAGGTTGTCCCGCCAATGTCGCCTCGACGTCCTCGCTATTTGCCTTGCTCAAATGCATCCGGCCGGACACGACCTTCAACTGCCCGCTGGTCCCGCTGTAAGTCGTCCAGGGACTGTCCGCGGCTGTCACCAACGGCCCATCGGAATAATCAAAGGAATCACCCAGAAGCAGCGCCGCGTCGGCCAAAGAGGCGCAAAACAGAAATGCCGCGGCGCAAGATATGACTTTTTTCACAACAACTCCGGAACAGACAGCGCAGCCCTTCCAACTCGCCGGTTCGCTTCAATAATCGCACATTGAACATAATTGTAAATATCTAACATTTTCTTATGAAAACCATTTGCGAATATTTCGGGTGAGCTTGGAGCAATTCAGAAAAGGCTGTAGCCGCAAAAAGACGCAAAACACGCAAAACAAAGCCATGGTTTGTGACTCTTGTACTTCTTGCCGGCGATGGGCTGTCGGCGATAATCTTTGACAGCAATTCGCAATTCTGCTTTGATAATGGCATGGCAGCAGAAGGCATTATGCAGGCCAGCCGTGCACGACGCGGTGCATCGCCTTTGGCCCAAGAAGAATGTCAGGCCGCATGAAGATTATGAGCACTATATTGTCGTTTCTACTTCCGATGTTGGCGACCATTCCTGTGGCCGGCATGATTTGCCGCATTCGCATCGCTCGCAAAAAGCCGATCTCATACGGCACTTTGCTCCTGTCGGCGTGTTCCCTCCCGCTACTGATCGCGTTTATTGCCACCTGCATTCAGCCGGATATTTGGTGGTCACGAGAGCATAAGATGACACCGGAGATATTTTTGACGATGTTGGGTTACCTGGCAGCCACGTGCGTTTTACCAGCACTCGGAGTTGTGGTTTATTATCAGAGACGGAGCAAGAAACATGACACCGCGGCCTGACCAATCTCTGCCGACCGGCCATGCACAGGGTGGTGCACCGCCTTTGGCCCGATAAAAATGCCAGGCCACATCGCGCATTATGACACGAGCAGATATTGAGTGGTGGAAGGAGAAAAGAAAGGCCGGACGCGCTCGTTATGTGTTCCGGGATGGCATCATGCGCCGCGGCGCATGGGTCGGATTTTGGATTTTATGCTTCTGTTTTGTCGTTTCATTAGTATGCGGTGAGGTCTCATTGGCCTCCATTTTGATGCTTCCGGTGTGGTGGGCGACGTTGTCAGTGTTTTTTGGCTGGCCAATGGGTCTGGCTCTGTGGGAGACATACGAGAAGAACTACCGGAACCAGACAGGAGATGATCATGTGGTCTAACCAATCGCCGCCGGCCAGCCGTGCACGACGCAGTGCACCGCCTTTGGCCCAAGAAGAATGTCAGGCCAATTGAATATGGTACGATACTTGATCATCTGTGCGGTACTTTGTCTGACCATCTTTCCAGTTCATGCCTGCACGGTCTTCGTTCTCACTGACACGAACCGGGTTTTGTTCTGCAACAACGAAGATGGCGCGCCACCGAAGACGAGGATTTGGTTTGTTCCCGGTGACCGTAAGCATCACAGTTGCGTTTACGTTGGCTACGATGACGGCGGGGCACAGGGCGGAATGAACACAGAGGGTCTGGCGTTCGACTGGCTCGCGGGCTGGCGTGAGTCGTGGAAACCGGACCACCGCTTGCCGAAAGCTCGCTGCCACGAGCAATTGCTGGAGAATTGTGCCACGGTGGAAGAGGCCATTACGTTCTATCGCGATCATGCTGAAGCGTCCTTTTGGTATGCGAAGATACTCGTCACGGACAAG
>Ga0335081_10005446_pt1 | contig 20133 bp, 21 predicted proteins | sample Lox_Sample_35_FD_206713 | JGI IMG/M metagenome (GOLD analysis project Ga0335081, IMG submission 206713) | Soil microbial communities from Loxahatchee National Wildlife Refuge, Florida, United States - Lox_Sample_3.5 | ecosystem: Environmental > Terrestrial > Soil > Wetlands | place: USA... | reverse complement strand
GCCCTCGCGCTGACCCGCCCTGACGCGCGCGTGTGCTGCGCTCGCGCGACGAGCATCGAGATTCGCAGCGAGCTTCAGGCACCACGCAAGTACGGGAAGCCGCAGCGCGAACGCGAGGCGTGCCCGCGACCGACCCGGCGCTCGCCGTTCTACGACTCGACCGTCGTGGCGAGCGCGCCAAGGGCGACCGCGATTCTTCGCGAGTTCACGCGGTCATCTTGATTCGCCGATATCCCGCCCGAAGCGAGGTGCAGAACGCGGGCCGCGCTGTGGACTTGTCACAGGCCGCGCAGCCCCGATCGACGTCCGGCGCCGCGATGGTGACGCGGCCGCTGACTGGGTCCACAGCGCCCTGACCCACGCGCGCGCTCCGTTTCGGGAGGTACACGAACCACGTCGGAGACGCTGCTCGCTGCCGGGGATCTACCAACGATCAGGCGGAATCCCGAGGCAGTCATCGACTCGACTCGGGAGGGTCGCGCATCGCCTACACGCCAGCAGCCGGCCGCATGATGGCTCGGTGCCGGCCTCGTGCGTGCCGAGTATGCCTGCGGCGATCGTGCCGGCGTAGTCGGTGCTACCCCGGTGCTACCCGGGACGCTTTGCGGCCGCGGGTGACGTGTTTGGGCACTACCGATCGTACGTGCGACGGCGCGTCGCTAGCTTCGGCGGGGCACGCGAGCTGCAACGGCGTTCGCCATGAAGCTCGGCCTCGTGGTCGCGTGCGTGGTATGCGGCTGCACCACCTCGAATCCGCCGGCGGCGCTGGTCGCGACCGTCCCGGAACCGGCCGGCGCGAACTGCCCCGAGGGCGGCGTCGCGATCGAGACCGGCCGCGACCTCAACGGCAACGGCACGCTCGATCCAGACGAGGTCACGGCGACCAGCTACGTGTGCAACCCCGGCGCACGCGAGCTGGTCGCGATCGTGCCCGAGCCGGCGGGGGCCAACTGCGCGAACGGCGGCGAGGCGATCGAGATGGGCGCCGACGTCAATGGCAACCGCGTGCTCGATCCCGGCGAGGTGACCTCGACCTCGTACGTGTGCAGCGGCCCGCCCGGCGTCGCCACGCTGGTCGCGGTCGTGCCGGAGCCGCCGCGCGAACTGCGCGAACGGCGGCCAGGCGATCGAGACCGGCGCGGACCTCAACGACAACGGCGTGCTCGACGCGGACGAGGTGACGTCGACGTCGTACGTGTGCTCGTCGGCCGATGGCCTGAGCGCGCTGATCCGGGTCGACGTCGAGCCGCCCGGCGCGAACTGCGCCGCCGGCGGCGAGGCGATCAGGGCCGGTCTCGATCTCAACCGCGACGGCGTGCTCGAGGACAGCGAGATCCAGTCGACGACCTACCTGTGCGCCGCGCTATCGGGCGTCACCGAGATCGGCGGCGACGTCGTCGTCCACAATTCGCTGGAAGCCGCGCAGCTCGACGGCGTCGTGACGATCACCGGGACGCTGACGATCGACTCGATGACGCCGTTCGACGCGAGCTTTCCGACCCTGCAGCAGGTGGGTGGGGGCGTGGAGTGTGACGGCGGCTGCGTGCTGTCCAGCCTTGCGATGCCGAGCTTGAGGTCCACGCGACAATTCATCGTGGACTCGCCGCTCACGTCACTCGACCTCTCGGCGCTGCACGATCTCGAGAGTCTCGACGTTCGCGACGCGCTGATCACCAGCTTGAACCTCCCGTCGCTCGTCGATGGTGGCATCGCTCTCGAGCTGGACAGCAACCTGGCGACGATCTCGGCGCCCCAGCTCGCGATCGGGTCGATCGAGGACCTGCAATCGCCGCTCGCGAGCGTCGACCTGTCGAGCCTGGTCAGCGGCAGCGTGGAGCTCGACGGGCCCGGGCCGCTGACCAGCCTATCGCTGCCGTCGTTGGGCGGCGGCACGGTGCAGTTGGATGACTTTCCCGCCCTGTCCGAGCTGTCGATCCCGGGCTTTGTAGGAGGCACGATCGAGCTCGGCGGCGTCGCGCTCACCTCGCTCTCGGCGCCGGCGTGGTCGGGCAGCGACCACGACGAGCTGTGGATCTCCGGGGATCCACAGCTCACGACCATCGCGCTGCCCGCCCTCACGATGCTCCAGAGCCTCGAGATCGAGTCGAACGCCGCGCTGACGACGATCGCCGCGCCGAACCTGACCCGCGCCACCACGCTGACCATCACGAACAACGCCGCGCTGGCGACCTGTCAGGCGCAGGCGCTCGCGACGCAGTCGAACGCGACCACGGTCACGATCAGCGGCGACGACGACGCCGGCACCTGCCCGTGATCGGGTCCGCCCGAGCCCGCTCGCGCCGCCGCGTGGGTCCGCGTGCACGCACCACGCGACGCGGCTCCGCAGGGTTAGCCCGGCACACGGCTTGATGATGGGCACGGCAACCAAGGAGCTGCCATGTCCCGCATCGCCATCGCCGCCGCGCTGTCCCTCGCCGTGCTCGCCGCCTGCAAGAAGGACGACTCCTCGTCGTCGAGCGGCCCCGCCGCCAAGCCTGCCGAGGCCAAGCTCGCGTTCAAGAAGCTCGGCGGCCTGCCGCTCGAGGCCGAGATCCCCGGCGACGCCAACGTCGACGACGCGACCAAGACCGCGGGGTTTCCATCGGTCACGATCTACGCGCAGCCGACCTTCTTCGTGATGGGCGGCAACGGCGACGTCGGCGACATCAAGCCGACGATGGACGCCGAGAAGACGTCGCTCCAGCACGACATGAACGGCTTCAAGCAGTTCACCCGCAGCGACAAGACGGCCGACGGCTGGATCATCGAGCTCGAGGGCAGCTCGATGGTCGACAACAAGCCGCTGTACGGCGTCGCGGTGCGCCGCGCGATCGGCGGCATGTCGTGGGACTGCACGACCAACGCCGACTCCAAGGACGAGGTCGCGAAGGTCGAGAAGGAGTGCGCGTCGCTGCGCGCCGCGAAGTGATCACATCCCGGCGTTCTGCGGCAGCTGGCACCACGGCGTGAGGCCGGCGACCGGCAGCACGACGTCGTCGCTCGCGCCGGCCTGATCGCACTGCTCGTCGGCGCTCCACGATTGCCACATCGCGCTGTCGCCGCTCGCGGTGGCGTAGCTGGTGAACGGATCGTAGCCGCCGCTCTTCATCGCGAACACGGTCGGATCGACGCAGCCGCTCGCCGCCTGGCTGGCCTCGTACGCCATGATGATCGTGTACATCGCGTTGGTGGTGTGGTCCCAGCAGCACGTGCGCGACTGGGCGTAGGCCAGCGGCGCGAACACGTAGTCGTCGAGCGTGCGGTACTGCGCGTCGACCGCGGCCTGGTCCATGCCGAAGCTCTGCTGCATCACGCCGTAGAGCTGGGCGAATGCGGTCTCGCGATCGGTGCGCGCCGCACACGACGACGGATGGTCCTGGAGGTAGCTGCGCTTCTCCGCGATCACCGCGAGCAGCTGGTCGCGCTCCTGCCCGGGGTCGGCGTTGCCGAGCAGCTGGCCGAACCGCGCCGGTCGCGCCGCGATCGCGTCGTAGTCGGTGTCGTCGATCCAGCTCGCCTCGTCGGCGTTCATCCACGTGTTCATCCACTTGCCACCGCTCGCCTTCGCGACGCGGAACCGCTTGAGCCCGCCATTGAGGTGCGAGTACGGCGTGGTGCCGCCGTACGCGGTGTTGAGGTCGGGGCCGCCGCCCTCCGGATCGGTGAACAGGCTCAGCGTCTCGGCCGGGTCCTGCCACTCGGGCTGCGCCGGCGGATCGTTGCCGTACACCGCCTCGGCCTGCATCTGGCCGGCGCCGAGCTGGGTGACGCGCGTGACCACCGTGGTGTGACCGTCGACGTTGGGCGCGCGCGCGAACATGAGGACGTCGCCGGTGCGCAGCGCCTCGGGCACCAGGTTGTAGGTGTTGCGGCTGTCGACCATGTTGTGCGAGCCGAGGTAGGCCTGGGTGAACATGACCAGCCGCGCGGCGCGCTTGTTGAGGTGGATCTCGTCGAGGAACGCGCCGAGCCGCGCACCGGGCCCGAGGAACGGCAGGTCGTCGCCCGCCGAGATGCCCTTGGTGCGCAGCGACGTGTCCTGGGGCCACTTCGCGGTGTACTGCGCGGCGGTCTCGTTCGAGTCGTCGGCGTACTGCGCGAACAGCGGCGCGGTCTTCCACGGCCCGGCCGCGGTGCGCACGCCGAAGTGGCCGAAGAACACCGGCGTCGAGCCGTCGTAGCCGACCAGATAGAACGGCAGGTGGTACCAGGCCGCGAACGACATGCGCAGCATGATCGCGAGGTCGGCGCAGTCGAGCTTGGGGCCGGGCACCGACTTGCCGAACGGCGTCGAGATCGTGATCGTCGTGAACGAGCCGTCGATGTTGGGGAGCTGCTGGAACGAGCCGACCCACGCCGCGTACTTCTGATCCCAGTTGAGGCCGCTGTCGGCCGGCCACGCGATGCCGGCGGCGAGCGCGTCGGGGGTCGACGTGTCTTCCCACTGGTTGGTCACGACCCACGCCTGGCTCGCCGCGTAGTCGCCGCTGACCGGCAGCGCCGTGATGCCGGCGTTGTCGTCCTTGCCGAGCGGCGGCCCGGGATCGAGCTCGGTCACCGGCTGATCCGGCGAGCCAGCACACGAAGCCAACACGAGGAGGACGAGCGCGCGGCGCATTGCCCCGCGGAAGGCACGCGCCGGGCCAACTCGCGGCCCTGTGGTTCTCGGTGGCTAGCCGCGGCCGCCACGCGAGCTGCTGGCTACTCGAGCTTCGTGCGGCCTCTCGACCTACGGCACGAGCACGTAGACCGAGGGCTCGTCGGCGTACGGGATGTCGATCGCGAGCCGGCCCGGGTTGTCCTCGAACTCGGGCGCACCGCCGTTGCCGGAGCTCGGCGTCGGGTGCCAGGCGAATTCGACGCTGGTCGAGGTCTCCTGGTAGCTGTCCCACGTGCCCTGGTGGTCGAAGCCGTCGAGCCGGACCAGGCTCGTACCCTGATAACCGAGCTCGTAGTAGGTGCCGTCGGCGGTGAACTCGATGCCGGCCTGCTCGTCCGGAAGGAACGTCCCGCCCGAGCAGTGCAGCCAGCGACCGACGACCAGCGCGTCGAGCTCGGACTTCTTGCTGTACGGATGCTCCGGGCCTTCGGGCTCGTCGCACGCCGACGGCGCGTCGGTCCCGCTGTTGACCGCGATGTAGGCCACCTGCGAGGGATCGCTGTGCACGCCGGCGCAGCCGGCGACGAGCAGGATGAGGGCACGTCTCATGGATCTCCTCACTGGGTGTAGAACGATCGGCCGTCGGGCAGGCTGACCGAGTACGGAGTCGTCGGGTAACTGGTGGCGCTCGGCAGGCTGTAGTCTGCGTAGTCCTGCCAGGCGAGCCCGCTCGCGCTCGCGTAGTCGTCCATGCTCTGGAACGGCGCGACCTCCGACACCTGCCAGCCGTACATCGTGCCCGACGGCAGCGGCATGGCCAGCTGGGCGAAGTCGCCGAGCGTCGTGCCCAGCTGGGTGGTGATCACGGTGTACGCCGGAAAGCCGGCGGCGGCGCCGAACGAGGCCACGTACACGCTCTGCGCGGGCCCGGCGCTCCACGAGAACGGGGTCGCTCCGGTGACGCCGGTCGCGTTGTCGGCGGGCGCCGACGCCTCCGCGATCGCGGGGACGGAGACGTCGATGCCGGTGCCGGGCGCGAGCGCGGGCAGCACGCGCGTCGACACGTCGTCGGCCGCGCTGGTGGCGCCGCCGACCATCACGAACGTCGCGCCGGCGATCACCGGCACGACGTAGTCGAAGCTCGCGCCGAGGCCGCTGGTGTTGCTGTCGCGAATCATGTACCAGAGCCCGGGCTCGCCATCGGCGAACTGGATGCGCAGGCTGCGCAGCGTGGGCACGAAGCCCGCCGCAGCGGTCATGGTTCCCGAGATGTTCGCGGTGCTCACCGCGGCGAGCGCGACGTTCTTGCCGGTCAGCGTCGCGCCCGCGCTGAGCGTCAGCGGGATCGAGCCGTAGCCGCCGTAGCCGTCCGGCACGCTCGTCGGCGAGTAGTCGCGCAGCCACAGCGCGCGCAGCGTGCCGGACGTGACCGACGGGCCGTGCCAGGTCACGGTGACCGTGTACGCGCCGCCGCTGTCGGCGCAGACCGGGACGATGCCGCTGCTGTCCGAGGAGGTCGGCGAGACGCCGTCCGGCGACTCGAAGCGCACGGCGACGCAGTCGTTGGCGCCGAACGTGCCGCCGGTGACCGTGCCGCTGATCGTGGCGGTGTAGCTCGGGCCGGTCAGCGGTGCGAACACCACCAGCGGATCGGGGCGCGTGAGGCCGCGGTAGAGGATCGCGGACGTCGAATGCGAGTCGGCGACGCCGAGATCGTACGGCGGCGAGACCCCGGTGATCGTGAACCTGCCGTTCGCGTCGCTGAGCACCCCCGGAGCGCCCAGCACCGCGACCGAGTCACCGACCACCGGCTGGCCATCGATGCCGACGACCTGCCCCGAGACCGTGAACCCGCCGGGCGGTCCATCGGCCGCATCGGCGCCGTTCGCGTCCGAGCCGGGCTTGCTGTGAACGCCTTGGCCGCATCCGGCCGCGAGGAGGAGCGCGTAGCTGAGGGCACGTTTCATGATGAGCTCTTGGCCCTTCAACCCGCCGCGGCCCCCGGCTGCGCAGATTTTCATAGGCGCACCGCCACGCCGAGCCACGCCGCGGGCAGCGCGACCACCGCGGCCTTGCCATCGCGCTCGAGCAGCGCGGCGGGCAAGGTGCCCTCGATCGCGATCGAGGTCCGCGCGCCGATCCGCAGCGCGCCCCCGACCACCGCGCCGGCCACGAACGCGCCGGAGTACGCCTCGGGATGGAGCTCCGACTGGACGACGATGCCGCCGCCGAGCTCGACGCCCGCCCAGCCGCGGAGGCTGCCGCGCTCGATGCCGAGCCGCCCGCCGACCAGCGCCAGGCTCGTGGTCTCGCGGAAGCCCGCGTGCGCGCGCGAGCCGGCCGTCACGGCGAACGACAGCCCGCGGTGGACGAGCTCGATCCGCGTCGCCGGCACGATGCCGAGCCCGTCGGCGATGCCGGCCTCGCCACCGCCCGCGACCAGCAGCGCGGTGGGCGAGGTCTCGCTCGCGCCCTTGGACGTGGTCACCACCGCCTCGGTCACGACGAGCTCGCCGGCGCGCACGACCCGGGTCTCGCCGATCCCGACCGCGACCTCCGCGATCGAGAGCGTGGAGCCGCGCCAGGCACGCACGGTGTAGCGCCCGGGCTGGACCGCGATCACGCCGTGGCCGTCGGCCGCGACCTCGGCGACCACGCGATCGCGCGCGCCCTCGATCACGAGGATGCGATCGAACCCGCGCGGCAGCTCGAGCGCCGCGCTCGGCTTGGTCAGCTCGGCGAGCACGAGCTCGCCCTGCCCCGACAGCCGGTAGTCGTAGCCCGGGTGCTGCGGGCCGATCACGGTCTCGCCGGTGGTCTTGATCGTGTGGCGATACGCGTACTGGTAGGCCTCGCCGAGCGTGACGATGCCGTCGCCCGACGCGTCGGCCGCGCCGCGCAGCCCGGAGATGAAGTGGTGCGTGAAGAACGACCCGCCGATCTCGCGCGACTCGAGCGCGACCTCGTCGGCCGCGCTCGACGTCAGCAGCACCTCGCCGGTGCTCGCGAGATCGTCGGTCAGCCGGATCTGGAACGGCGCGCCGGGATGGCCGCCCTTGGCGGTGAGCAGCGCGCCGCTCTTGCAGCTATCGACCAGCGCGAGCCGGACGTCGGCGCCGAGCCCGGCGAGCCGGTGGCGCAGGTCGCCAAAGCCCAGGCGATCGCCGCCGAGCTCGAGCGCCTCGCCGTCGGAGTGGCCCGAGAAGTAGAACAGCGCGATCACCCGGCTGGTCGGATCGCGGCGCAGCTCGGCGATCCGCGCCTTGGCGCGCGCGAACGCGTCGTCGAGCGCGGCGAGGTCCTTGCCCTGCAGGAGGTACAGATCGCCCGGCGCGACGCCGCCGAGCTCGACCAGCACGCGCGCGAACTTGGCGGCGTCGTCCTCGGCATAGTGCAGCGCCGGCTGGCTGCCGTCGCCGGCGTTGTTGCCGACCACGATCGCGACCCGCCGGGTGCCGGCGTGCGCGACCGAGCCGACCAGCGCGAGCGCGATCAGCGCGCGGATCACGGCGCCGCCTTCTCGAACACCAGCGAGCGCTGCGCGCGCGCCGCGATCGGCAGCGCCGCGAACCGGCGGATCGCGTCGGGGCCGGCCGCGCCGATCGTGCGGAGCAGCGCGATCACCGGATCGGCCGCGATCGGCTGGTCGGAGAGCAGCGCGAACACCCGCTCGGGGCCGGGCGCGGTGTCGAGCACGATCGAGCCGGGCAGCTCGGCGCGCGGCCCCGCGATCGGCTCGCTGCTCGGCCCGGCGTACGGGTAATAGATCGTGGCGTGGCCGGCGCCGTCGATCGACGCGACCAGGACGTAGCGCGCGCCGGCCGGCGAGATCACGAAGCGGATGCGATCGCCGGCCGCGAGCCGCGTGCCGTCGTGCACCGCGAACGTCGCGTCGGCGCGGTGCGCGAACACCTGCCAGGTCGCGCCGCCCTTGATCGCGAGCTCGGGCGGCTCGCCGCGATCGCGCCACACCACGAGCAGCGCGACCGCCGCGGCGAGCGCGGGCAGCGCGAGCAGGGCCCAGCGCCGGCGCCGCGTGGCGGGCCGCGTGCGCGGCATCACCTGGGCGACAAAGCGCGCGCGCAGCTCGTCGGCCGCGTCGCGATCGGCGCGGCAGCGCGCGCAGCCGTCGAGGTGCGCGAGCGCGTGCGCCCGCGCCTCGGGATCGAGCGCGCCGAGCGCGAGCGCGTCGAGCGCGAACGCCGAGACGTGGCTCACGCGCACCTCCGCACGAACTTGCGCGCGGCGTCGGCGAACTCGGCGAGCCGGTTGACCACCGTGCGCCGCGAGATCCCGAGCACCCGCGCGACCTCGCCCTGATCGAGCCCGTCGACGTGGTGCAGCCAGGCCGGCGCGCGCAGCTTCTCGGGGCTGCGCCGCACGATGTGCGCGACCAGATCGCGATCGGCGAGCACGCGCTCGAGGCTGTCGCCCGCGGTCTCGGGCAGCTCGGCCTCGGCACGCGGGCGCAGCTTGCGATCGCGGATCTCGTTCAGGCAGTAGTTGGTCGCGATCCGGTACACCCAGGTCAGCGCCTCGTGCGAGTCGGGCGCCTTGGCGAGGTGACGCTGCACGCGGACGAACGTCTCCTGGAGCGCGTCCTCGGCGGCGGCGCGATCGCCGAGCAAGCGGGCACACCGGGCGTAGAGGACGGGTCCGTACATTCGATACAGCTCGCTGAGACGGTCGTCGGTCATGGCCAGGCGACCACCACGCCGTGTCTAACCCGCGGGCCCGCCCGGCTGCGCAAGAAAGTTTCGGCACGCCGGTCACCGAAACGCGTGCGGGACGAGCTGCGCGCCCATCCCGCTCGCGACGTAGACCTGGCGGTGATTGGCCGTCAGCCGCGCGACCCAGCCGAACACCCCGCCGTCGCCGAGCGGCAGCTCGCTCCCATCGCGTGCGGTAGCCCACAGCCGGTAACGCACGCCGCCGTCGTAGTACGGGTGGTCGAGCGCCCCGCGCGACGCACCGAGCTCGGCCGCGACGCGATCGGCGAGCGCGACGCGATCGGGACGCGCGAGCACCTCGACCCGGCGCGCGCCGAACGCGTAGCCGTGCTGCTCGAGCCGGTCGAGCGCGGCGAGCTGCACGCGGACGTGGCGGACCAGCGCGGCCACGGCGAAGCCGTGGTCGGCCCGCTCGCGCCCCGCGCTCGCCAGCACGAAGATGCGGAAGTGCTGGCCCGCACCCGGCAGCCTGGGCACCGGCTGCGCCCGGACCACGCGCTGGCAGGTCGCCAGGTGCAGCGCGGCATCGGGCGCGGCGCGCAGCCGCTCGGCGCACTCGAGCGCGAGCACGTTGGTCGGATCGGACACGACCTCGCAGCCGCGCAGCGCGCTCACCACGCGGTGCTGGTCGGTCGGCGCGAGCGCCGAGCACGCGCCGAGCGGCGCGAGCGGCGCGAGGTCGATCGCCTCGAAGCCCTCGGCCGCCGCGAGCAGCGCGGCGTCGATCGCGAGCGCGGTGCGCAGGTCGGCTGCCGCGGGCTGGACGAAGCGGTCGCGGCGATACTGCGCCAGCAGGTCGGCCGGCGTCCGCGCCGCGGCGCGGCGGCGCATCAGCTCGAGCAGCACCGACTGCAGCTCGCTGGCCGGCAGCGCGGCCAGGCGCTCGAAGGCATCCATCCCGACCGCATCGACGATCCATCCGCGTGTCATCGCGTGGGAAACTACCCAGAACCGGCACCGAGGTGACGTTTTTCGCGGTCCCGCGCGACCCGCGACGACATCCCGGGCAACCTCGCCCGCCGCTTGCCTGTCCTTTTCCGTGGAACCGATCGGCCCGTGACGTGTGCAACGTAGATCGATGGCACATGCCGCGACACGCTCGGCCGCACCGGCCCGTGCGGAGCTGGACGATCTCACCCTGCGCAAGGCGCAGCAGGGCGAGCGTGCCGCGCTCGGCCAGCTGATCGACCGCTATCACCCGGTGGTGCACGCGCTGGTGTGGCGCATGGCGTGCGCCCGGGGCGAGAGCCACGTCGCCGACCTGGTCCAGGACTCGCTGCTGCGCGTGCTGCAGGGGCTGCCGCGCTTCGATCCGGCGGGCCCGGCGCGGCTGTCGACCTGGATCCTCACGATCGCGACCCGCGTCGTGCTCAACGACCGCCGGCGAGTCGCACCGCGCGATGCCCGGCTCGAGCCCGCCGCGTACGTCGATCCGGCGACCTCGGTCGCGGAGCTCGAGCTCGGCGCGGCGATCGCCAAGGCGGTGGTCGGGCTGCCCGAGCCGCAGCGCATCGCGTTCGTGCTGCGCGAGTACCACGACCTCGACTACGCCGAGATCGCCGAGGTCCTGGACGTCGATCTCGGCACGGTCAAGTCCCGGCTGTCGCGCGCGCGCGCCGCGGTTCGCGACACGCTCTCGCGCGCGCTGCCCGATCTGTTCCGAGGTGTGCGATGAGTCTCGACGACGACGACGACCAAGACGTGCTCGCGCGGATCGACCTTCACGCGTGGCGCGTGCCGCCCCCGGCCGCGCTGCCGGGGCTGCTGTCGCGGGGCCTGTCGCCGGCGGTCCCGCCGAGGCGGCGGCGCGTGACCTGGATGGTCGCGGCGCTCGCGATCGCGAACGTCGTGCTCGCGGCGATCCTCGTGATCGTCGCGTCGCGAGCTGCGCCCGCGACGATCACGACGCTCCGGCCGGCCGGCGGCGACGCGCTCGACGCCCAGACCGGCGAGCTGCTCCGCCGGCTCGCGGCGCAGCAGCGCACGCTCGAGCAGAGGCTCAGCGAGGTCGAGCAGATGCGCGCGGTGGTCGAGCAGCTGACCGACCGCGTCCGCCGCTGCGAGGACAGCCGGCGCGATCGTCGAGAGCCCGAGCCGAAGCCGAGCGTGGCGAGCGGGTGCGACGAGGTGTCGTGCGTGCTCACCGACTACGCGAGCGCGTGCTGTGCGAGGTATCCGCGCCCGCCGAAGCCGCTGCCCGATTTCGACCGCGACATGATCTCGACCGGCATCGCCGCGGTGCGCGACCAGGCCCGCGCGTGCAGCAAGCGGTCGTCGGCCACCGGGATCGTCAAGGTCCACGTGCGCGTCGATCCGTCGGGCCACGTGGCCAGCGTGTTCGTCGCGCAGACTCCCGACGACGCGCTCGGGGCGTGCGTCGAGGCGGTGGTGCGCAAGGCGCACTTCCCGGCGACCGCGGCCGGCGGAAGCTTCAGCTATCCGTTCCCGTTCTGAGCGCCGACCGGGCCGGTGGTCCGCACGTGCGCGAGCTTCTGCTCGAGCTGACCCATCCGCAGCACCAGCTCGGCCTGACCGCGCAGGATCTTGTCGATCGCGACCTCGTTCTTGAGGTTCACCTGATAGGTGTTGACCGCGAGCGCCTTGTCCTTCACCGACTGGCGGTTCTGGCTCATCATGATCACCGGCGCCTGCAGCGCGGCGAGCGTCGACAGGAACAGGTTCAGGAACATGAACGGCAGCGGATCGAACGCGTAGGGCCGGTCGAGCACCGAGTTCCACAGCATCCACACGCCCATGATCGCGCTGAAGATGAAGATGAACGGCCAGCTGCCGCCGAACGCCGCGACCACGTCGGCGACGCGCTGACCCAGCGTGAGCTTCTCTTCCTCGTCCTCGAGCACGTTGCGCGACACCGTGCGCGTCATCAGCTCGTTGGTCGCACGCATCCGCTCGCCGACCTCGTGCATGATCGACAGCGCCGCCTCGGGCCGCTTCTTGACGAACTCGACGAAGTCGTCGCGGTCGAGCGCGAGCAGCGCGGTCTCGCGCTGCGCCACCGCGCCCGCCGAGCGCGGCGCGCCGTCGAGCAGCGACAGCTCGCCGAAGTACTGCTGCTTGAACAGCGAGGCCAGGATCACCTTCTTGTTCGCCGATCCGGCGACGATGTCGACCGCGCCGTCCTCGATCAGGTACATCGCGTCGCCCTGTTCGCCCTGCGCGAAGATCGGCGTGCCGGCATCGACCTTGACCTCGCGCAGCTTGTGGGCGAGGGCGTGCAGATCGTCGCGCTCGAGCGATTCGAACAGGGGAATGGTCTGAAGCAGCTCGATTCGATCCATGGCAGCCGCCACGGTATCACGCTATCGTCCGCGGCCATGCGCAGGCTCTCGCTGCTGGTCGTCGTCGCCGCTTGCTCGAAACCGCCCGCCGCGCCGACGCCGCCTCCACCGGCACCGGCACCGGCGCCGGCGCCCGAGCCACACCTCGAACCAGCCCCGCCGGCGATGACGCTGGCGCAGTCGGGCATCGTGCCGGCGTGGCTCGATCGCTCGGCCGATCCGTGCAGCGACTTCTTCGCGTTCGCGTGCGGCGGGTTCGTCAAGACCGCGACCATCCCGCCCGATCGCGACAGCTGGGGCGCGATCCAGCTCGTCACGAAGGACAACGAGGAGTTCCTGCGCAAGGTGCTCGAGGACGCCGCGGCCAGGGGCGGCGATCCGGTCAGCGACAAGATCGGCGCGTACTACGCCGCGTGCATGGACGAGGCGGCGGTCGACAAGGCCGGGCTGGCGCCGATCCGGCCGATGCTCGACGAGATCGCCAAGGTCAAGGACGGCAAGACCGCCGCGCACGCGGTGGTGCGGCTCCACACCGAGGGCATCTTCGCGATGTTCGGGATCGGCCCGCAGCAGGACTTCGCCGATGCCACCCAGGTGATCGCCGGCCTCGATCAGGCCGGCCTCGGGCTGCCCGATCGCAAGTACTACCTCGACAGCACGGGCAGCCTGCCGAAGACGCGCGAGGCCTACCGCGCGCACATGGTGCGGATGTTCCAGCTGCTCGGCGACAGCGACAAGGCGGCCAGGACCGCGGCCGACGACGCCTTCGCGATCGAGCTCGAGCTCGCCAAGCTGCAGCAGGACGAGGTCGTGCGGCGCGACCCGCACGCGATCTACCACCGCGTCGATCGCGAAGGGCTCGAGAAGCGCGTCGCGCCGAGCTTCCCGTGGAGCGACTACGTCGCGGCGCTCGGTGTGCCCGGCCTCACCGCGATCTCGGTCAACGACCCGAGGTACTTCACCGCGATCGCGAAGCTGCTCGGCAGCGCGAAGCCCGCCGCGCTGCGCGCCTACCTGACGTGGACCGTGCTGCGCGATCAGGCGCCGCTGCTCGGCAAGGCGTGGGTCGACGAGGCGTTCACGATGGACAAGCTGCTCAAGGGCGTCAAGGAGCTGCCGCCGCGCTGGCGGCGCTGCGTGCACCGCGTCGACGTCGACCTCGGCGAGCTGCTCGGCCAGTCCTACGCGCGCGCCCGGTTCGGCGGCGACTCCAAGGCGCGCGCGGTCGAGCTCACCAAGGCGGTGCTCGGCGCGATGGCGGTCGAGCTCGGCAACCTGGCCTGGATGGACGCGCCGACCCGCGAGGCCGCCAGGCACAAGCTCGACAAGATGGCGTACCTGGTCGGCTACCCCGACACCTGGCGGCACTACGACTTCGCGGTGTCGCGCACCGACTTCGCGGGCGACGTGCACGCCGCGACCCGCTGGGAGCTCGCGCGCGAGCTCGCCAAGATCGGCAAGCCGGTCGATCGCTTCGACTGGCAGATGACGCCGCCGACCGTCAACGCGTACTACGATCCGACGCTCAACGAGATCGCGCTGCCCGCCGGCCAGCTCCAGGCGCCGTTCTTCGGCGCGACGTTCCACCCGGCGGTCAACTTCGGCTCGACCGGCGGCGGCACGATCGGCCACGAGATGACGCACGGCTTCGACGACGAGGGCAACCAGTTCGACGCCGACGGCAACCTGCGCGACTGGTGGAGCAAGTCGACCAAGGACAGGTTCACCGAGTCGACCAAGTGCATCGTCGATCAGTACGCGAAGTACGAGGCCGTGCCCGGCGTGCACCTCGACGGCAAGCTCACCGCGGGCGAGAACATCGCCGACAACGGCGGCGTCAAGCTCGCCTACGAGGCCTACAAGACCTGGCGCGCCGCGCAGGCCGTGCCGCCGCCGCGCATGGTCGAGGGCTTCACCGACGATCAGCTGTACTACCTGGCGTACGCGCAGTCGTGGTGCGAGAAGGCGACCCACGAGAAGCTCGAGAACATGGCGCACTCCAACCCGCACTCGCCGCCGATGTGGCGCGTGAACGGCGTGATCGTGAACCAGCCGGGGTTCGGCCCCGCGTTCAAGTGCGCCGCGGGCTCGCCGATGAATCCGGGCACGACCTGCGGCGTCTGGTAGCGCACTGAACGGATTGTCAGACCTTCGTGCGAGGGTCTGGCACATGGACAGGCCGAGGTTCCACCTGGCGCACGGCGACGCGGTCGCATGGCTGCGATCGCTGCCCGCGTCGTCGGTGGATCTGGTGATCACCGACCCGCCGTACGAGTCGCTCGAGAAGCATCGCGCGATCGGCACCACCACGCGGCTCAAGCACAGCAAGGCGTCGAGCAACGACTGGTTCGCGATCTTTCCGAACCGCCGCTTCCCCGAGCTGTTCGCCGAGATCTTCCGCGTGCTGCGCCGCGACTCGCACTTCTACCTGTTCTGCGATCCCGAGACCATGTTCGTCGCCAAGCCGCTCGCGGAGGAGGCCGGCTTCAAGTTCTGGAAGCCGTTGATCTGGGACAAGTTGAAGATCGGCATGGGATACCACTACCGGGCGCGCTACGAGTGCGTGCTGTTCTTCGAGAAGGGCAAGCGCAAGCTCGCCGATCTCGGAATCGCGGACATCATCGCATCGCCGCGGATCAGCGGCGGCTATCCCGCCGAGAAGCCGCCGCAGGTGAGCCAGGTGCTGATCACGCAGAGCAGCGAGCCCGGCCAGCTGGTGATCGATCCGTTCATGGGCTCGGGCTCGGTCGGCGTGGCCGCGGCCGGAAGTGCGCGCCACTTCCTGGGCAACGATCTGTGTCTCGAGGCGATCGACATCGCACGCGCGCGCTTGCTCGAGGCCGGCGCGATCGACGGCGCGGCGCCGCGCGAGGAGGCGAGCGCCCAGCTCGGGCTGCTATGACCGGGCACCAGTACCGCGATCTGATCGCGGGCTACGTCCACCACCAGTACGCGGGCCACGGCCTGGTGGTGTACGTCGAGGTGTCGCTCGGCAAGACGGTGATCGGCAAGGACCGCTTCATCGACGTGTTCGTCATCCGGCCCGACGACCGCAAGGCGATCGCGATCGAGTGCAAGTACCAGGACTCGGTGGGAACGGTCGACGAGAAGATCCCGTACGCGCTGCAGGACCTCGAGGCGCTGTGGATGCCCGGCTGTCTGGTCTACGCCGGCAAGGGCTGGTCGCGCGGCGTCATGCACACGCTGGAGGCGTCGCGGCGCGCGGCGTACTGCCTGCCGGAACGCGCGTTCGGCCGCACCCGGCAGACCCGCGAGCTCGACCACGTGCTCGCCGCGACGTTCGGGCTGTGGGATCTGGTCATCCCGGCGAGCAAGCGGTTCAAGCCGCGCTGATCGCGGACCCGCCGGTCGACCCCCCGGCGCGAGCAGCTCGAACGACGAGGACGTTCCTGGCTGCCCGCGCTAGGTCGCGCGCCGCGGCTCGCGGACCTGCCAGATCACGCGCAACGCGGCCAGCACGCGCAGCGAGTAGTACGTCGGATCGAACTGCCACCAGCGAAAGCCCTGGCGCGCCGACGTCATCTCGTGGTGGTGGTTGTTGTGCCAGCCCTCCCCGAACGTCAGCACCGCGAGCAGGGCGTTGTTCCGCGAGTCGTCGCCGGTGTCGTAAGGACGAGCGCCCCAGCGATGCGCGAGCGAGTTGATCGTGAACGTGATGTGGACGAGCGCGATCGAGCTGATCGCGAAGCCCCAGACCAGCCCGCCGACGCCTGCGATCGCGTAGCACGCCGCCGCATACGCGAGCACCGCGACGTAGTGGTGGCGGTCGAGCCAGCGCAGCTCTGGATACGCCGACAGATCCTTGACGTTCGACAGGTCCGGTGCGCCGTGCGCGCCGTCGAACACCCATCCGACGTGCGCGTGCCAGAAGCCGCCCAGCCGTGGCGTGTGCGGATCGCCTTCGCGATCGGTGAACTTGTGGTGCTGGCGATGCCAGCTCGACCACCAGAGCGGCCCCTGCTGGACGGCGGTCGTTCCGAGCAGCGCGAGCACGAGCTGGAACGCGCGACTCGTGCGGAACGAGCGATGCGCGAAGTAGCGGTGGTAGCCCGCGGTGATCGCCCACATTCGCACGAAGTAGCTCGCGACTGCGAGCAACAGCAGTCGGAGCGTCGGCGGGTACCAGATCGCGCCGAGACACGTGGCGTGCACGACCAGGAACGGCAACGCCCTCCACAGCGCGCCGACGAGGGAACGGCGAGGCTGGGGTCCGATCACGCGCGCGCCGATCGGCGGCGCATCACGAGGGTGGACAACCACATCGACTGACGATGTCACGCGCGCCCGGGTTGGCCTGTCATGATCGGGTCACGTCGACGAGCGCGCCCACCGACGAGCCGGCAGGGTCTGCGCGCGGGTCCCGAGACGCAGCGCCGCGCGCCCGCGCCAGGCGGGCACGCACCCCCGAACCGTGGTACATGACGGCGACGTTCTCGATGAGGGCGCGAGCGACCGCAGCGGTCGCGAGACTTGGCCCCGCGGCTGGACGAGTCATTCCATTCATGCCGCTCGAGGAGCAGAAGACCATGTCGAATCGCCTGTACGTTGGAAATCTCGTGTTTCACGCTACCGAGGACCTCCTGACCCAGCGGTTCGCCACGTGCGGCGGCGTCGTCTCTGTGTCGGTCGTGACCGATCGCGAGACCGGTCGGTCGCGCGGGTTCGCGTTCGTCGAGATGGAGAACGTGGCCGCGGCCCAGAAGGCGATCGCGGAGCTCGACGGCCAGGACCTCGAAGGTCGCGCGCTGCGCGTCCGGGTCGCCGAGGATCGCAAGCCGGGGCCGCGCGGGGGTGGCGGTGGCGGTGGGGGTGGGTTTCGCGATCGCGGCGGCGATCGTGGTGGTAGGCGTGGCCGCTGACGCGAGCAACCTCGCACTCGCGACCGCGATCGGCGAAGCCTGGGCCGGCGAGCTCCTGGCCGGCTTCCGTCTCGGCAAGCGGCAGATCCTCGGCCCCTGGCCCGGCACGATCGGCGAGGCGCGCATGCGCATCCTCGCCGGGCTGCGCCGAAAGCTCGAGCTCCGCATGCTCGACGATCTCGCGCGCGTCGCGTCGGCCGCCGCGCGACGCGAGTGGAACCACTTCGCGCGACCCGATCCGGAACCCTGAGCTCGCCGGCCGGCGACGAGCGCGACCATCGACAACCGCGGCACGCTCGCGTGCTGACCCGCTGGTCACGTCATCGCATCCGTGGGCAGGTGATCCCTGGTCAGGGTTTCACGACCTGCGCGGTCGCGGTCAGCTCCGGGGCCGGCTGGCCCTCGGCGCGGGCGAGCGCGTCGCGCGCCTCCTCCGGCGTGTCGGTCACGATCAGCACCTCGACATGGCGCCGGCGCTCGTAGACCGCGACGCGCGCCCCGTGGACGAGCGTGGGATCGGTCGGCCCGTAGTCCTCGACCTGGCGGAACGCCTGCCAGCGCGCGCGCTGGCAGGCGATGTCGCGGCGCACCCAGTCGACGGTCAGGCCGGGCACCTGCTTGAAGATGATGCGCACGCCGCGCTGCTCGCCGCCGTCGAAGTGCGGGATCACCTCGGCGATCGACGAGCGGTGGGCGAACACCGAATGCAGCCGCTCGTCGGGGCCGATCCCGTTGCACGCAGCGCCGCCGACCGCGATCAGCTGCGCGACGCTGCGTCGAGCTTCGTCGCGCGCCTCGGACGCGATCGCGATCTCGCGCTGGCGTGCCGAGACCTCGTCGACGATCGGCCAGCATGGCTGCCACGACGTCACGCGGATGCCGCCGGTGGTGAGCTGGTCGTTGAGCACGGTGTCGCCGCAGTTCCAGGCGGCTGGCGTCGCGATCTCGCCCTGTGCGAGAGCCTTGGGGTTGTTGACGTCGTGGAGCGTCCCACCGCATGCCACGGCGCCCACGATGCTGGCGATGGACAGCGCACGCATGCCCCGGGCTTCTGCATAGCCAGGGCCAGTCAGGCTGCGGGATCGACGTCGACCTGGTAGGTCACGCGCTCGAGGCTGCGGCGCGCGCGCAGGAACGGTGCCTTGGCGACCTGCCAGTCGCCCGCGAACGCGTCGTCGAGGTCGTGGATGAGGAACAGGACGTGCGCGATCGCCCCAGCGAGCGCGGCGGTCACGGTCACGTGGATCCACAGCTGCGGCACGCTCATGAGGTACATCGACGCGATCGTGATGACGGCGCCGGTGTTGAGCAGGATGCGCATCGCGAGCGGGATGCGCGCGCGCGAGGCGGTCAGCCGGTTGGTGCGAAGATCGCTGAGCTCGTTGAAGCGCGACAGCACCTCGGCGTAGACCACGTGCTGGCAGTCGTTCGAGGGCTCGCAGCGGTGGATCTCGACCCACACGTCGTCGAGCTTGGCGCCGACCCGCTCGATCGTGGCCTCGTTGCCCTCGGCCATCGCCGGCCACTCGTCGGCGAGCACCGCGTCGATGTACGCGCGCAGGTGGCGCTGGATCTCGCTGCGCGTCGCCGGCGGCAAGCCGCTCGCGGTGCGGTGCAGGTCGACCACCGACGACGCCTCGCGCTCGACGCACGCACGCGCGTCGTTGAACTGGCCCCACACGACGTAGACCACGAACGCGAGCAGCACGGCGTAGATGCCGCCGACCGTCTGGAGGTAGTTGCCGACCGCGTCGCTCGACGCCTGGAGCTGGTCGGGCGAGACCACCGAGCGGAACGCGAGCAGGCCGATCACGCTCGCCGCCGCGACGCCGATCACGATCGGCACCAGGTGAAGCGAGGTCTTGAGCCAGCGCGGCATGCTCACTCGGGCAGCTGATCGACGCCCGCACCCAGCGTGATGGTCTGGCCGCCGAGCGTGAGCGTCGCGCCGATCGCGGCCGGATCGAACGCGACGGTCGCGCTCTGGCCGCCGGCCAGCCCGAGCTGGATCGTGTTGGCGTCGATCGTCATCTGCGAGGTCACGCCGCCGTCGATCCATAACACGTGCAGCCAGCGCTGGTCGCCGCCGGCGGCGGTCTCGTCGAGCCGGTAGCCGCCGGAGAAGTCGCTGTCGGTCGTGTAGTCGTAGATCGAGCCGGTCGCGCCGCTCGGCGAGGCCCGCAGCACGGTCAAGGTGTGACCCGACGCGGTCTCGGTGGTCTCGCTGCCGTTCAGCGTCGGCTGCGCCGGCATCGCGAGCTGCCACACCTGCTGCACCGCCGCCGGCGTGGTCGCGCGGTCGTAGACCACGACCACGTCGGGCGGCAGGTAGACGACCTCGCGCTGGAGCAGGCTGGTCTCCTTCTGCTTGTAGACCGGCGAGAGGTCGGCCGCCATGTGGACGTAGCCGGTGCCGGCGTGAAGCGCGAGCAGCTGCGACGAGTCGCCGAGGTTCTGCGGGACCGTGGTGCCGCTGTCGACCAGCCGCATCGTGCCATGTGCCTCGACCTCCTGGCGCAGCCCGGAGTGCGAGTCGATCACCGCGTCGTACGCGAGCCAGCCGTCCTTGTAGAGCATGATCGCGCCCTGATCCTGGTGCGCGTGCGACTCGGTGTACGGCCCCA
>Ga0335081_10005443_pt1 | contig 20141 bp, 19 predicted proteins | sample Lox_Sample_35_FD_206713 | JGI IMG/M metagenome (GOLD analysis project Ga0335081, IMG submission 206713) | Soil microbial communities from Loxahatchee National Wildlife Refuge, Florida, United States - Lox_Sample_3.5 | ecosystem: Environmental > Terrestrial > Soil > Wetlands | place: USA... | reverse complement strand
CCGGGAATTCGGAGAATGGTATTCAAGTCAGGATCGGACGCGATCCCGAATTCGGCCGCCGCCGCGCGAAAGGCTTGTATGTAACCGGACACCAACTCGCGATTGAGCGCCATGCCCTCGCCCACCGCGCGCTCCAGATTGAGAGTCAATTCGACGTGGCCGCGGGCAAGCCGATCCTTCAAACGTCGGCGTAGTTGGATTTCGAGGGCATCCGTGTCCGACGGCATCCGGAAGTGCAGGTCAAGGAAGCGGTGATTGACTGACTTGAGCGACAGAGTAAAACCGAGACGCCCGTTTACTTGCCCCTTCACCTGCGCGAAGCCCGTCATTGAACGCAGAGCCATGTTCCCTATTCTCTCACCGGAGCAGCGCTCATTCGCGCGGCGGGCTCCAGATCGACGAACTGCAGGTCATATAACCTGCGATAAGTGCCGAACTTTTTCATCAAATCCTCGTGAGCGCCCATATCGCTGACCGTCCCGTTTTCAAGGACGACAATGCGGTCCGCGCGGCGGACAGTTGAGAGACGATGGGCAATCACCACGACCGTGCGTCCTGACATCAGATTCTGCAATGCCGATTGCACCAGCGACTCCGACTCGCTGTCCAGTGCCGAGGTCGCCTCGTCGAGAATGAGGATCGGAGCATTCTTCAGGATCGCGCGGGCAATCGCGATGCGCTGCCGCTCTCCACCGGAAAGGCGCAAACCGCGTTCGCCGATCATGGTGTCATAGCCAACTGGCAGACCCAGAATGAAATCGTGGGCAAGAGCCGCCTTGGCAGCGGCCTCGACAGTTTTCTGGGCTACGTGCGGTTGACCGTAAGCGATATTGTTGCGGACCGTGTCGTTGAAAAGCACCGTTTCCTGCGAGACCACGCCGATCTGTGATCGCAGGGAGGTGAGAGTCAGGTTGCGAATGTCTTGTCCGTCGATCAGCAAGCGTCCTGATGTCACGTCGAAGAATCGTGGAATGAGGTGTACGAGTGTGCTTTTGCCAGCACCGCTCGATCCGACCACGGCCAGCACTTCGCCGGCACGAACCTCAAGGTTGATGTCGCGCAGAATTTCGCGGGACTCTTCTCCCTTCGGCTCGTAAGAGAAGCCAACATTCTCGAACTGAATACTGTGCGCGAATGGAGGCAGCGCCTTGGCACCGGGCTTCTCTCGCACCCCGTCCTCAATGTCCATGAATTTGAACATTTCCGACGACGCGCCCAACGCCTGCTGAAAATTATTGTTGAACAGGGCGAACTTGCGGACAGGATCGTAAAGCTTGAAGACCGCGACGATGAACGCGAAGAAGATTCCTGCGGTCATGCGCTGATGGCTGATTTGGTCTCGTCCGAGCAGCAGCAGCAGGGCGATGGCGATCGAGCCGAAGATATCCATCAGCGGAGAACTGATTGCGGCAGCGGCCACGGATCGCAGATTTGCCCAGAACAGTCGCCGAGCCGCTTTCTGGAAGCGTGCAATCTCCCACGACTCCATGTTGAATGCCTTCACGATCCGGTTCCCGGTGATAGTCTCGTGAAGAATGTTTTGAATATCCGCCAGTTTGTCCTGGCCGCGGCGGGTGGTGTGCCTTACACGCTGGCCAATTCGCCCCGCCGAATAAATGATGAAGGGCACAAACAGCAACAGCACCCAAGCTAACTGCCCGCCCAGCAGCACGACTACAATCGCCGTGAAGATCAGGGTGAACAATTGCTGCAAGAATTCCGCCAGCACGGTCGACATCGCATATTGAACCCGCTCGATGTCGTTCACGATTGTGGAGATCAGGGTCCCGGTGGTGTGCTTTTGAAAAAACGCCGCCGACCGCCGCAGAATGGAATCGTAAAGGTTGTTGCGAAGATCGGTGATCATGCCGAAACCGGCGTAATTCACCAGGTAGGTGCCAACGTAGTCGAAGATCCCCTTCAGAAGAGTTGACGCAACCAGCGCATAGGCGACGATCGTCCAGGCATTATGAAAGTGCGCCGGCACAAACCGCTGGAGATAAACGGCGTGGCCTGACCTGGGAATGGTAAAAAGCCGAATGTCATTGGAGCCGGAAGCGGGATTTAATACGCGGTCTAGAACCGGCCCGACCAGCAAAACGCGAAAGGCGTCAAGCAGACCGACCAGCGCCATCAAGACTACGGAAAGTAAAAGCTGCCACCAATAAGGTGCGACGTAGCGGATGAGGCGCGTCAGTTGTCGCATTGACAACTCCTGAAGCGCGGCCAGGCACGGCCTGCAACCGGTCGAATCGGCATGCGTTGCAAGACTTTATTTTACTTGAGTTGTGGCGAAAGGTAGTAGGCATACCAGGTTACAAACGAACGTATCGAGCTTTGTGGCTTCAGACAGCAGGCCATGCGTTCTGTTATCCCGGACTGTCCCGATGGACGATCTTCACCCGATAGCCCGCTGTATTGAGGCGCTTCCCCACGTCTTCCGCGATCATGACTGAGCGATGCTGGCCTCCGGTGCAGCCGAACGATATCGTCAGATAACTCTTTCCCTCGCGAATGTAGTGAGGGAGCAGGTAAATCAGCAGTTCCGAAATCCGCTTGATGAACTCGCGCGACTGCGGAAACGACCGAATGTAGCGCGCGACTTTGGGATCGCGTCCCGTCAGCGGGCGGAATTCCGGCACAAAATGCGGGTTAGGAAGAAAACGCACGTCAAAAACCAGGTCCGCATCCTCGGGAACTCCCCGGCGGAAACCGAAGCTGACGCAGGAGACCAGAATATTTCTGTCCGATTCCTGCTTCTGAAAGCGTTCGGTGATGTATGCCCGCAGCTCGTGGACGTTGAACTTGGAGGTATCGATGACCAGATCGGCGATGGCGCGGATCGGCCGCAAATGACGCCGCTCAGTTGACAGCGATGTCTTCACCGGCGCGTCCTTGCCCAACGGATGCGGACGCCGGGTCTCACTGAAGCGCCGCACCAGAACCGTGTCGGCTGCTTCGAGAAAGATCATCTTGGTCGGCAGGATTCGCTTCACCGCTGACACGATCTTCGGCAAATCTTCCAGCTGCGCGCCTTCGCGAACATCGACCACCAGAGCCGTGTTCTTGACTTCCAGGGATTGCCCAACCAGTTCCGCGAACTGCGGAATGAGGCCCACGGGGAGATTGTCGACGCAGTAGTAACCCAGGTCTTCAAAGGCTTTGAGGACAGACGCCTTCCCTGACCCGCTCATGCCCGTAATGATGACGAGTTCTGCGCGTGGACCATCCTGTCGCGCCGGCGTGCGCACACTACGCCGTGCTGTTCGACGATCTCTCTTCGTAGGTTTGCGCGGAGGCATCTTGAGCGATGTTAGCAGGGAGCAGGTGAGGTCGCCAGTGTCGCTCTGCTTCGTTTTATCTCGGCGTCGCTGCGGATGCTAGGATGCCAATCAGCCTTCGATCTAACATGCCAGAATTTTGTGACGTCGCCGTACCCGTGCCACTGGATTCGGTATTCACCTACCGCGTTCCACAAGGAATGTTACCGGTGCTCGGCGGACGTGTGCTGGTTCCGTTTCGCGAGAAACGCCTGTTAGGAATCGTGACCGCACTTCACGATCATCCACCCAAAGTTCAAGCCAAGCCCCTCGTCGCCGTGCTCGACGATGTGCCGGTACTCGATGGACGACTTCTCCAGCTTGGCAACTGGATTTCCGACTACTATCTGGCTCCGCTGGGTGAGGTTCTCCGCACAATGTTGCCCTTAACCGCCGAATTTAAGCGGTCGATTGGCTATCGCATTACGGAAAACGGCCAGATGGCATTGCATCTCGCCGGTATGGCAGGGTCATCGGCGCGCTCGCGACGTACTCCGGAAGAACAGGCGGCTGAGTTTCGCGTGTTGGACTACCTTTCGGACGGAGAGATGGCACGAGAGGAGACGTTGCGGTCAGCGACCCGAGCATCGAAGTCTGTGCTCACGGGAATGCTGGCGAAGAAGTGGATTGCGAGAGAGGATGTTTCGAGCGCCCGGGCGGCAGAGCGCACGGTAAAGACCGCCGTTCTGAGAAATGCGGATGGAAAGCTCAACGTTAATCAGCGGACCTTAGTCGAAGCACTGGCCGGCGCGGGCGGAACGCTGGCGGTGGGATTTCTCCGTGAACTGGAGGTACCTCGGACGACGCTGGGCACGCTGGTCAAACGCGGGATCGTAGAGTTTATCGAGAAGCCGGCTGAATTCACAGTCTCGAGCTTGACCAGACGTCCCATTCCACTCGACTTCACATTCAATCCGGCGCAGCAAAGCGCGCTGGAAGAAATTCGTCGACGGGCGGAGGGCGGGAAATTCTCTGGCATGCTGATCCACGGTGTCACCGGCTCGGGCAAGACCGCAGTGTACCTGGCCGCGATGCGTTCGGTGCTCGAGGCCGGACGATCTGCCATCCTGCTTGTGCCCGAGATTGGATTAACACCCGCCGTCGCCGCCGATTTGTACCAGGTCTTCGGCGAACAGGTTGCGATTCTTCACTCTGGTCTGACCGACCAGGAGCGGGCGGAGCAGTGGCACCGAATCCGGCGTTGCGAGGCGCGAATTGTGGTAGGAACGCGTTCCGCAGTGTTCGCGCCCGTGACGAATCTCGCGCTGCTGATCGTCGATGAGGAACAGGATTCGTCCTACAAGCAAGAAGAAACGCCGCGTTACCATGCGCGCGATGTTGCCGTAATGCGGGCCAAAATGGCCGACGCGGTTGTGGTTCTTGGCTCGGCGACACCGTCGTTGGAATCGTATTTCAATGCGAGGAAGAATAAGTACGCTTTGCTCGAACTGCCGGACCGGGTGGAGCAGCGCCCATTGCCAGAAGTTGAACTCGTTGACATGCGCCAGGAATTTCAAGAAACCGGTCATGAGCAGGTAGTTGCGCGAAAGTTACTGCAGGCGATCAGAGAACGGCTGGAGCACAAAGAACAGGTCATGGTTCTGCTCAACCGGCGCGGCTATTCTCCGGTAGCGCTGTGCCGCGCCTGCGGACACCGCATGGAATGCCGTAATTGCGCGGTCGCGCTCACCCATCACAAGCGCAACAACCGCATGGTTTGTCATTACTGCAACTTTATGGCTCCGGTGCCGAAGGTATGCGGAGAGTGCGGCAGCGAATACGTGTACTTTGTCGGAACCGGCTCGGAAAAGCTTGAAGAGTTGCTGCACGGGCTGTTTCCCCAAGCCCGCATCGGCCGTCTCGATCGCGATACGGTTCGCGGCCGCGAGGATTTCGAACGCATTCTGAACGCTCTGAATGAAGGCGAACTGGACATGGTCGTAGGGACGCAGATGATTGCCAAAGGCCACGACATTCACGGCGTGACCTTAGTTGGCGTGGTCGGAGCGGACGCGGCGTTGGGATTTCCGGATTTTCGGGCAGCGGAAAAGACATTTCAGTTGCTGACTCAAGTTGCAGGACGCGCCGGGCGCGGTCAGATGCCAGGTAAAGTTATTCTGCAAACATATTTCCCCGATCACTACGCAGTGCAGTATGCCGCCCACCACGATTTCGTTGGCTTCTACGAAAAAGAATTGCGCTTTCGTAGCTGGATGCACTATCCGCCGTATAGTGCGCTGGCCAATGTCTTGGTACGCAGCGATAAGTTGGATGAGGCGCTGCGCTGGTCGGGGATTTTGGGAAAATGGTTCGACAAGACTCGGCACGAAGGGATTCGCGTTTTAGGTCCCGCCGCTGCACCGATCGTGCGACTGAAACGCGACTACCGCTACCACTTTGTGCTGAAGGCCGATAGCCGGACAAAATTGAACGCCCTGCTTCGTGCCATGCTCGCCTACGCGGTGCAAGAGAAAATTCCACGGACTCAGGTGATCGTAGACGTGGATGCGTTGTGGCTGATGTGAAGTAATCGATTCTCAGACGACTCTCGTAACTCCCGGAAAACCATCGAAACCCGCATCGAATGTCACAATGTGTTCGATGCCGTTGCTTTCCATGATGGCCATGTGGATTGAGTCACGCGCAGACAATCGCTGATGTCCAAGCAGGATTTCTTTCGCTCGCTCCGTTGCCCGACGGTCGACCGGTAAGACCTCATCGACGATACCGAGCAAGGCGTCGAATGCAGTTTGAATAGCATCACGGCGATTGATCGCAACGTATCGGTGCAAAATCTCTTGCAGCACTTCTGCGTCAGTCACCAAGCGCTGCCGCTCGCTTAGTAGTTTTTCCAGCAGTCGCTGCGCGTCAATCTTGTGGGGATGTGGACCTCCGACTAGATACATCGGAATATTTGAATCCACCAGGATCACGATTGCTTACCGTAGCCGGCTTCGATCTCCGCCAGCATGGTGTCAATGTCCGCGGTCGGAAAATCATGCTTCGCCGCCGCACGAATCACCGCTAACTTCTTCCCTACCTCTCCAAGCGGTTCACGCCGGCGAGCGATGTCAAGCGCTTGTCGTACCCATTCCGCCAGGGACATCCGGCGTGAGCGCGCCAGAGCTTGAATCTCCCGGTACTCGGGGTCTTGCAGAATTACCTGGAGCCTCTTAGTCATAGTATGAGTATATCTGACTCATCATGTGAGTTAAACAGGAATAAGTCTAATATATTTAATGAGATTGCTTGCTTTTTAAAAAGTCTGCAACCACAACCTTCGCATCCTTGTGCTCGCCATCTACCGCGTAGTTCATCTTTCGCATCTCTTCATCCGAAATCTTCCCAGCAAGTTCATCGAGTGCTTGCAACACTTCGGGATGGCGGCTCACAACGTCCTGGCGAATCACGGGCACAGCTTCATACGGAGGAAAGTAGTGGCGATCATCCTGCAGGACAAAGAGATCGAGCGCTTGGATCAGGCCATCCGTCGCGTTGCCCGCAGTGAGATCGACCTGGTGGTTGGTCAGGGCACGGGCCAGCAGACCGAGATCCATGATGCGCGGCGGCGCGGCAAAGCGCAGCCCGTAAGTCGCGGCCAATCCCTTGTATCCATCGGGCCGCTCCATGAATTCATAACCAAAGCCAGCCTGCCACCGTGATGTGTAAGCTGCCGCTTGCGAAATTGTCTTCAAGCCCAGCCTGCGCGCGTCCTCTCCACGGATTTCAATGGCGAAAGTGTCGTCAAATCCGAATGGCCGGCCTACCATCAAGTTGAATCGCTGTGCGTACTGCTGCTTCACTTGTTGGTAAACCTGATCAGCAATACTTCCAGGCTTTTCCTTTAATACGGCGGTCAGTGCCGTGCCGGTGTATTCGGGATAAACGTCAATTCGGCCGGCGAGAATTGCATGTTGACAAATGTATGTTCCAGCGAGATAGAAGCGCCGTTCGACCGGCAAAGATGTCTTCGCTTCAATTTGTTGGGCGATTAACTCGCCGAGAATCAGTTGTTCAGTGAAGTTCTTGGAGCCAACGACGATCCGGTCCCGGCGCGGCGGACCACACGAGGTAAACAACATGATCAGAGCGAGCATTGAGCAGCGTCGGCGCATTCTGGTAGGCGCTGAAAAGTAAACTCAACTGTCAGTTCGTCAATGCGGGCTGAGCTTCCTTTCCAGCCAGCCAAAACCCACATCGGCCAGCAGCGCCATGGCCGCCGCGGGAATTGCGCCAGCGAGAATGACCGAATTGTCCACCATCGCCAGGCCACGAAAAATGAATTCACCTAGACCCCCGGCTCCAATGGCGGCTGCAATTGTGGCCACTCCCACGGAAATCACCGTGGCGACTCGTACGCCCGAGATGATGATTCCTAGCGCAAGTGGCAGCTCAACCTGCAGCAAAAGCTGACGATCAGTCAGGCCCATGCCGCGTCCGGCTTCGATAACGGCGGGATCCACTCCTTTGATTCCGCTGTAGGTGTTGCGAATCATCGGCAGTAATGCGTAAAGCGTGAGAGCGAAGATGGCCATGCGGTCAGCGCGTGCTCCGATCCAGGGCGCCGGCAACAGGAATCCAAAAAGCGCGAGGCTGGGAATCGTTTGAATGACGTTCGCGAAGCCGAGTACAGGTTTATTGGCCGGAGGCCAGCGCGTGATCCATATGCCAAGCGGAATTCCGATCAGCACCGCCAGCAGGGTTGAAGCACCGACCAGCCACAAGTGCTCGAGAGTCAATTCGCCCACCTCGACCCGATTTTGCAGCACAAATTGCCAGACATTCATCGTCTGTCTCCCGAGGGCGACATGCCGGTGCTGAACGCATCCCTGTAAGCCACGACCATCGGATGCCTCGAGGTCGCGAAGTCGGACTTGCTAAGGACGGTCACCAATTCACCAGCTTCCAGCAGCGCGATTCGGTCGCCAAACAAGTTGGCTTCCCGCAAATCGTGAGTCACAAAGATGACGGTTTTTCGCAACCTTTGCTGCAGTTGCAGAAACTCGTTCTGCAATTCCGCCCGGGTCAGAGGATCCAGTGCCCCGAACGGCTCGTCCATTAGCAAGAAGGAAGGATCAGCCGCCAGCGCCCGTGCGACCCCGACTCGTTGCCGCTGTCCCCCGGAAAGTTCACTCGGGCGGCGCTTGGCGACCGAGTTATCCAATCCCACCAGGCGTAGCAGATCTTGCATGCGTTGTTTTATCTGTTCTGCCGGCCATCTTTCAATCTTGGGAATGATGGAGATGTTCTTTTCTACCGTGAAATGCGGGAACAAACCGACTTCCTGGATCACATAACCGATCATCCGGCGCAGGCGAATGACATCCCATTCGGCGAGCCGGCGGCCGTCAACCACGACTTCCCCTTCGCTGGGTTCCAGCAGGCGGTTGATAAGCTTCAGCGTGGTGGTTTTTCCTGACCCGCTGCGCCCCAAAAGAACCAGGGTCTCACCACGATGCACGGTAAGGTTAAGATTCTGTAACAACTCGTGACTATTCCGCAGGCGGTACGATACGTTGCGAAACTCGATGGCGGGACCGTCGTTCGGATTGGTGTCCATAGCGGTCATGCATCATGAGACAGCGCAAATCACTCACCACGAACATAGGCTGCTTCCGGCAGGCCTGTAATGCGAATTCCCGAGTGTCCCTTGTGGCGGATGTTGAGTCCGATTAGAAGGGCTGTGATTTGCTCCACAATGCGGGAATTTTCCAGTTTGCCGCCGTCCAGCGCACGAACGCCGGGAATTTTCGTGGCCAACGATCTTACCAGTTGACCGGATTCCGCATCGTCGGAGCACACAATCACGTCGCAATCCACCGGACCTTCCGCGTTTAAGATTTCAGAGCCGACGTTCTGAAATGCGGCGACCACCGAGACGCCTTTAGGAACCAGTTCCCCAGTTTCCTGGGCCGCGGACCCTTGCCATACGCCCAGAGTTCGTGTGGCCCGGCCTCCCACGCTGGCTGCCAAAGGGACGGTCGTGTCAATGACGATACTCCCGGCCCGGATCGTTGGCTTGAGTTGTTTGAGCAGGGTGGCGTGGCCTTCAAACGGCACAGTGAGAACGATCAGGTCCGACGCAGCGCAGGCAGCTACGTTTTCCAGGCCGGAGATTTTTGCACCCGCCCCAACTCGCTGCTTGATTTTTTCTGCGGCATCCTGGGCGCGCTTTGCGTCCCGCGACCCGATAATCACAGTTTCGCCGGCCTGTGCCCAGCGCAGAGCCAAGCCGAAACCCTCAGGCCCGGTACCGCCGAGGACGGCAATGGGGCGGTTCACGCGAACTCCGACAGGAAAGCTTGTTCGCTGATGAACTCGTCTGGCCTCGACTTAATTTGAATGCGACTGTAAGTCGTGTTGCGCTCTGCGGGAATGCGTCCGGCCTCGAGAATCAGAGCTTGAAAATCCTCGGGGCTGGTGTACTGGCCGGCGGTTGCTCCCGCCTCGCGGGAAATATTCTCTTCCATCAACGTCCCGCCGTAGTCGTTCGCGCCAGCGTTAAGGCAAAGTTGCGACAAGCGGCGATTCAGCTTCACCCACGAAACCTGAATGTTATTGATGGAACCCGCCAGTAAAACACGTGCGAGTGCATGGATCTTCAGATGCTCGGCAAGTGTCGGGCCCGAACGCGAGAGCCCCTGCTGAAACAGCAGAGTGTTGTTATGAATAAAGCCGAGCGGCACGAACTCCGTGAATCCGCCCGTCTCGCTTTGAATTTCGCGCAAGAGTAGTAACTGATTCACCCAATGCTCGGGCGTTTCCACGTGGCCATACATTAGAGTGGATGTGCTGCGAATGCCGCAGCGATGGGCAGTGCGGATCACGTCCTGCCATTGCTGAGTAGAAACTTTGTTGCGGGAAAGCACGAAGCGGACGTCGTCATCGAGGATCTCCGCCGCAGTACCAGGCAGCGTGTCGAGGCCGTTGTCGCGCAACATGCAGAGATAAGCTTCGAGGCTCATCCCGGTAAGTTCGACGCCGTAAATGATCTCCATGGGCGAGAAAGCGTGAATGTGCATGCGGGGAACCGCCTGCTTTACCGCGCGCAAAATATCGCGATAGTAGAAAGCAGGCAGATCGCGCGGCAGTCCTCCCTGTATGCATACCTCCGTAGCGCCAAGCTCCCATGCTTCCAGTGCTTTTTGTGCGACTTGTTCCAAGCTCAGAAAATATGTGTCGGATTCGCGCGGTCCGCGACTGAAGGCACAAAATTTGCAGCCCACGAAACACACGTTGGTGAAGTTGATGTTGCGATTGACGACATAGGTGACGAGATTTCCGGTGAGTTCTCGTCGCAAGCAATCGGCTGCGACCAGCAGTCCCAACAAGTCGTCGCCATCTGCATTTGCCAGCAGCAGGCACTGCTCACGGCTCAGGCAGTCTCCGTCGAGCGTCCCCATTACTTGCTCAAGGGCAGCGCGCGCCGGGGTGCTCATGTGAGAAGAAATGTTCGCCCACTCGAGCGACGGGAAATTTTCGAGCTCCGCAGACGACAATTGGCGAGCCACAAGACCTCCTGAATGGTTCAACGAAACAAGTCCATCGCAGCCGGGCGAATCAACTTGCGCGCGCTCCCTCTCCCCGCCTCGTAATTAAACCCGCGTATCACACAAATTGGGGTGCGAGCTAGCTTGCCGCAAACCAACCCAGCGGCGCAAGCCAGTTCGTCCGCCACAGCTTCAATACTAACTCGCAAGGGATAACCATACGGGTCGCAGTGGCCGCGATAGTCGTGCAGCGGCTTCATTCCAGAGACGCCAATGGCTGCCTCGGTCAATCCCTCTCGCCACGCCCGGCCAAAAGAATCTGTGATGATGACCGGTAGCGAAAGGTGCACACGTTTTTTCAGTTCACGATGAAGCTTTGCCGCCGAGCGGTCGGGGTCCTCAGGCAGCAAGAGCGCGTGGCGTCCTCCGTCGACGTTGGACACATCGATGCCGCTGTTGGCGCAGATGAATCCGTGCTTCGTTTGTGTAATGAGTACGCCACGTTTGCGTCGTACGACGGTCCCGCTCTGTTGCAATGCGAGCTGCGTTACCCGCGGATCCAACTTGTGTCGCTTCGCCCAAACGCGCGACGCAGGTGTGGGCTTGATGCCATCAAGCTGCACCAGCTGCCCTTCCGCCTTGGAGACGATCTTATGCTTCACAACCAGAATGTCGCCTTTCTTGAGCTGGATCCGGTTCTGGCTCAGCGCCGTCAGGATTTTCTCGGTCAGTGAATCTCCGGGCCGAACTTCTTCCTGGAACGTGAGGGGGATGATGCGCAACTCGCGACGGGTTGCCTTGGCCATGATTATTCGTTTGCCGCTAGAGGAAGGCTTTCCAGATCCCACTGCCGCGCGAGCCGTTGCGCATGAGTTTCCCCTTTGGCCGCGACCAGCCTTTGCAACTCAACGGGATTGTCAACGTCCAACGCGACGCCAGGCAATTGCAGGACGATGTAAGGTTTTCGGGTTGCTTCCGCGGCGGCCAGATGGGGTTTGAAGCTGTCGTTGCCAAAACGCAGGGGAAACAATCCCGCCGGACGCCGGAAGGCCGCGTTAGTGCCGCGCCCGTCAGCGGCAGGCGCCAATACCGCGCCTTCAGCCGGCGCTACGTGCAAAATTTCTTCGAGCTCCCAGGACTCCAGCAGAGGAATATCCGCCGGAATTACCAGAGTGTCGGGTATGCCGCAGGCGACACAGACCGCCGTAGCCATTTCGATTGCGTCGGTCTCGCTGTGATTCGCGCTGTCGGGAATAATCTCGAAGGCGAATCGCCGAGCAAGTTTCACAGCATACGGGTCGCTGGTGACGAGCGCAACCTCCGGACGTTCTTTCCAGTCGGCCAAAGTTTCCAGCACGTCGAGCAACATCGCCTGGGCCAGTTCGGTGCGCGACGCTTGATCCAGAATCATCGCCAGGCGCTGCTTAGCGCTGGCAAGATTCTTGACTGGAATCAGAATCATGACGTTGCGCTCGACCCGCGGCCGACGTCCGCGCTGCCCAGCAGAGCAAGCACAGTGCGTGCCAGCTTGGCTTTGTCCTCGGCAGTTCGCATGATGGTATTTGTGCAGTGCACGCGCAGATCAGGGCGCTTGAGTTGCTCGGCAGCATTCACGTCGCGCAGATCGGCGATCAGCGAATCCAGAATATCTTCATAGGCTTGTGCAATGCCCGCCAGCGAGACTGGGAGACCTTGGGCTGCCATCAGCGCACCAGCAGGCCCCGAGACCGCAGCGTCAGCCACAATCGGACTGATCGCGACTACCTGGGCTTTAGTTGCACGCAATGCTTCGCGCACGCCGGGCACAGCAAGGATTGGACCAATGCTGGTAATGGGATTGCTCGGCGCCAGAATCACAGCCGTTGCCGAGGAAATCGCATCAATGACTCCTGGTGCCGGCGTAGCCTCCTCTGCCCCGGCAAATCGCACAGACTTCACTGGGTCCTGATACCAGCGCTGCACAAAATATTCCTGAAAACTGAGTTCGCCGACGGGTGTGTCCACGCGAGTCTCGACTTGCGAGTTCGTCATGGGCAAAATGCGCGCCTGCACCCCTAACCTTGCGCAGATTTCAGTGGTCGCCTCGGTCAGCGTTTTTCCCTGCCGGATCAATCGGGAACGCAGCAGGTGGACTGCAAGGTCACGGTCGCCCACATGAAACCAGATGGGCTCCGTCAGTTCGCCCATAGCTTGCAGGCAGAAAAAGGTGTCGCCCTTCACGCCCCATCCGCGCTCGCGGCTCAGCAAGCCTGCGAGAGCATAAGTGATGGAATCGAGATCGGGGGAAACGTGCAGTCCCCACCATTCCAGGTCATCGCCAGTGTTGACGATAAAGGTGAAATCCTGGGGAGATGCGACCTGGGCCAAGCCCTCGACAAACTTTGCACCACCTGTGCCTCCCGTCAGCACGACAATCATGCCGCCCTCCGCGCGAGACCGTCCAAGCCTGCCGCAGTTCGCACCCTGTCCGCGAGCATGGTGCGGCGCGAGGTGATCAGTGGCAGATATTCGGGATACACCGGAAGACGCTGTTGCAAGGTGAACCCCTTTCCCTCGGTCTTGGCTCTGAGTTGTTCCAGATGCGGCCAAGGCTTTTCCGGATTGATGAAATCCGGGGTCAGCGGCGAAATTCCGCCCCAGTCATTGATTCCGGCATCGAGCAAGTCTTCATAATACGGCGCGGAAAGATTAGGGGGAGCTTGAACATTCATGTCCGGCATCAAAAGCCGCGCGACAGCGATCGCCCGCAACATCTCGCCTTCCGTCGGCTCCGGCCATTGGCTCATGGGAATGTCTGGCTTGACGCGAAAGTTCTGCACGATCACTTCCTGAATGTGTCCGAATCGAAGATGCAACTCTTGGATCGCCAGCAGCGTGTCAACCCGGTCCTCCGGCGACTCGCCAATTCCGATCAGCAGGCCGGTGGTGAAAGGAACCCCTTGCTTGCCCGCGTCTTCAATGGTGCGCAGGCGCTTCGCTGGAACTTTATCGGGGGCATTGTCGTGGGCCGCCCGGCGGGCCAGCAGCGCAATATTGGTGGTCTCCAGCATCAGGCCGATGCTCGGGGAAACCCGCGCCAGCCGCGCGATCCACTCAGCGCTCAGCAGCCCTGGATTGGGATGCGGCAGCAATGAGGTTTCCCGCAGAACCAGCTCGCACATAGCCTCGAGATAGCCGAGAGTTGAACTGTAACCCAGTTTTCGCAGCGTATCCCGCATCTCGGGAAATGCCAGCTCGGGCTTATCGCCGAGGCTGAAGAGCGCTTCCGTACACCCCAGGTGCTCTCCGGCGCGTGCGACTTCTAAAACTTCATCCGGCGTCATCGTGTGTGCGCCAGGGTCGCCAGGATCGCGGCGAAATGTGCAGTAGCCACAATAGTCGCGGCACAAATTCGTCAGCGGAATAAATACCTTGCGCGAGTAGGTAATCACAGTCCCTTTATGCTTAAGTCGCGCTACGCAGGCGGCGGCAAGAAGTTCAGGCAATTCGCTGTCGGAACAAGAAATCAGTCGACAGGCCTCTTGCCTGGAGATAGTGCCGGCGGAGTTCTCCGGACTTTTCGTCGCGATGCGCTCTACGGAACCCACGATCATTTCACGGTGCCAGATCTCTAAGATTACAATTCTTTGACGCGGTTGTCTCGCAAGGAGTCTCCTGACAAGAACGGCACCTGGAAGACGTGGTAAAACTCTGACAGACGTGCCCATTATCTCGAACTAGCTATGCCCGTCACCCCAACTGAATTTCGCCAGGCCATGGGCAGTTTCGCCACCGGTGTCACGGTGATCACGGTCGACAATGATGGCGAAGTGCACGGCATGACTGCGAATGCGTTTGCCTCCGTGTCGCTGGATCCGCTGCTGATTCTGGTTTGTGTTGATCACAAAGCCCGCACCCATGCCCACCTGCATGCTCGCAAACGATTCGGCATAAACGTGCTCGCCGAAAGCCAGCAAGCCATTTCCGAATATTATGCGCGGCCCACCGCGACGCATCGCCACGCCGAGGAAGAAGCCGGCGCGCGTTTTGACCGGACGGCGCACGGTACACCGGTTCTGCGCGACGCTCTCACTTATCTTGAGTGCCGCCTGCACACCGTGCAGGAAGCTGGCGACCACACCATTTTCATTGCTGAGGTGGAAGACGTCGTGGTTCGCGAAGGCAATCCTCTGCTTTTTTTCCGAGGACAATATCGCGAGATCGGTCCCGCGAAATCCTGAGTGCGGCTCGGTGGCCGCGAGACTAAAATCTTTGTTAAGCTTATTCGTTCGGTCGCGTCTCGATTCGACAGTGCGACCCCGAGCCACATTCGCTCTTCATGTACCCGCGAGCCTTTCACTATCACCGCGCTGCATCGCTTAAAGAAGCCTCGACCATGCTCTCGCAACTGGGCAGCGATGCCAAACTCCTCGCCGGGGGCCAGAGCCTCATTCCGCTGATGAAGCTGCGGTTCGCGAACCCGTCGCATCTCGTGGATCTGAATTTTATTGCAGGGACTTCCTACATCCGCGAGGACAACGGCACTTTGCGCTTTGGCCCGCTCACCCGTCATTCGGAGATCGAGGATTCTTCAACTGCCGCGAAGATTCCGATACTGCACGATTGCGCCGCGGGGATCGCAGATGTGCAGGTCCGTAATCGCGGCACCATTGGTGGATCGCTTGCGGAAGCCGATCCAAGTGGTGATTGGGCGGTTGTGCTGATGACGCTGGGGACACAGATTCGGTGCCTGAGCACAGAAGGTGAACGCACAATCGATCTACCAGACTTCATCAAAGACGCCTACACCACCGCTCTGGCGCAAGACGAACTCGTCAGCGAGATTGCGGTTCGGGTGCCTCCGAAGGGCAGTGGGGGAGCTTATCTCGCTTTCAAGCGAGCTGCACCCGTTTACCCGACTGCCAGCGTTGCGGTCCAACTCGTAATGGACGGCAACACCTGCAAGGAAGCAGCGGTTGTCCTGGGATGCGTGGGGCTGACCGCAATCCGGGCCAATGACGCGGAAGCTGCCCTACGCGGCCAGACCTTGAATGAACAGTCCATCTCCGCAGCGGCTGAGGCCGCACGGGAGGCCGCCGATCCTCAGCCTGATATGCGAGGATCCACCGAGTACAAGCGTACTCTTGTTGCCGCCTTGACCAAGCGGGCCATTGCGATTGCCAGCCGTCGAGCGCGGGGCGAGCAGGTCGAAGCGGGGCACCTCTATGCCTGAGACTTTCGCGAAAGTGCCCGTGCGAATCACCGTGAACGGAAAGATGCGCTCCGTTGAGGTCGAACCGCGCATGTTGCTAGTGGAGTTTCTGCGCGAGCAGCTTGATCTCACCGGCACCCACATCGGCTGCGACACAACTTACTGTGGCGCATGCACGGTTTTGCTAAACGGCGCGGCCGTGAAATCTTGCACCATGTTCGCGGTTCAGGCCGATGGCGGCCAGATCACCACCGTAGAAGGGCTCGAGAAAAATGGCGAGCTGAGCCCGTTGCAAAAAGCCTTCGGTCAGGCATACGGCCTGCAATGCGGATATTGCACCCCGGGAATTCTGCTATCCAGCCTGCAACTTCTCCGCAAGAACCAGCAGCCCAGCGAGAAAGAGATGCGCAAAGCGATTGCCGGCAACACCTGTCGCTGCACCGGATATCAAAATGTTTTCAAGGCGATTCAACTTGCCGCCAAGAGCATGAAGGAGACGGCGTAGTGGCAATCAAGTTCGGTGGAGAATTCGAGGTCACGCGCCCGCCGGAAGACGTGTTTGACTTTCTGGTCGATCCCAGCAAGTTCGCGCCATTGCTGCCGAACTTTCAGGGATTCACCGTGCAAGACGCGAACCATTTCACAGTTAAGGTTGAAGTCGGCATCTCCTATATCAAAGGCAACGCCGACGTGAAAATGGAATTGCTGCAGACGGAGAGGCCGGAGCTCGCTCAGTACAAAGGCCAAGGCAGCATGTCAGGCGGAAATGTGTCATTGCTGGCCGGCTTCAATTTGTCCCCGATGAATGGCGGCACGAAGGTGGCATGGCAAGGCGAGGCACAAATTTTCGGGCGCCTGACTTCGGTAGCCGGCGGCCTGCTGGAGCCGTTGGGCCGGAAGAATATTCAGAAGTTGATCGACGCTTTGAAAGCCGCATTGAATCGGGTTGAACCCGGCGTCGCAGAGGCCCAGCCCACGCCGAACCCGGCAGACGCCACGGCCAAGGAGACGAGTTGAGCACCGCAAGTCGCAACTGGGTCGGCAAAGCGCTTCCCCGCAAGGAAGAAAATCGTCTGCTGCGCGGCCGCGGCCGTTTTTCCGACGACGTCAAATTGCGCGACATGGTCTTCCTGCGCTTTGTGCGATCACCTTATGCTCACGCCAAGATCGTCAGTGTCGACACCTCTGCTGCAGAAGCTCTGCCTGGCGTGGTCTGCACTTTAACCGGCGCTGAAATTGCTCCACAGACGCAGCCTTTCATTGAAATTGGGCCGGATCCTTTCGCCCGCATCAAAGACTACCCTCTCGCGATTTCCAAAGTGCGCTATCAGGGCGAGCCGGTTGCCGCTGTGGTTGCGGAATCACCGGCGCTTGCCGATGACGCGGCTGAATTGGTGCAGGTTGACTACGAGGCGCTCGATCCGGTCATCGACGCTGAAGATGCTTTGACGAACAAAAGCATCCTTCACGATGAAGCCGGCACCAACCTCGTTTGGAACGGCGTCTTCGAGTACGGCGACGTCGAAAAGGCATTCAAGGAAGCGGCCTCGGTCGTCAGCATCGACAAAATGCATTTTCATCGCTTCTCCAGCACGCCGCTGGAGAACAATGTGGTGATCGGTGAGTGGGACGCAAAAGACGAACGCATCTACTACGAATGTAACAATTCATTTCCATCATTCGCGATTCAATTCCTTGCAGCTCATTTGGGTATTCATATCGACCGCATTCGCGTCGAGACCTCGGACATCGGCGGCAGCTTTGGTATCAAGATCACCAGCTATCCGCAGATGGCGGTGTGCGCGCTGGCCTCTCGCAAGGCTGGCGGCAGGCCGGTGAAATGGGCGGAAACCCGCTCGGAACACATGACCTCGAGCGCGCACGGCAATGAAAGAACCTTCCGCGACACCAAGGCCGCGCTCGACAAGAACGGCGTGATTACGGCCATCACATCTCGTCACATCGATGACTGCGGTGCTTATCCTCGCTATGAACCGCTCGGCTGCGTAATCTGGTCGCAGGTTTTTGCGGGCGTGTATCGTTTCAAGAACGCACGGATCGACTTCTCCCAGGCGGTAACCAACAAGTGTCCGGTGGGCCCGAATCGCGGATACTCGCGCATGCAGCATCTTTGGTTCCTGGAGAGAGTTGTCGATATTTGCGCCCACGAACTCGGCATTCCCGCGGATGAAATGCGCCTGCGGAACTACGTGCGCCCCGAAGAATTTCCCTACACCACACCGAATGGCTGCGTTTATGACTCGGGAAACTATCCCCGGATGTTGAAAGTCGCCCAACAGGCGATCGGCTGGGACGAGTGGAAAAAGAAGCAAGCCGAGGCACGCAAAGCAGGCAGGCTCATCGGCGTCGGCATTGGTACGACGTTGGATTCCGGCACCAACAATTTTGGCCAGTCGCAGATCGTGAATCCGGGCCTGCCCTACTCCGGCAATTCGCAAGGGGCAAACTGTAAACTCGACATCTATGGCGAGGTCGTGGTCGCGGTCGGCTCTTGTCCGCAGGGCCAGGGACACGAAACTACTGCTGCCCAGGTCGTGGCCGACGTTCTGAACATCCACCCGGATCTAGTAACCGTCCGCACTGGCTTTGACACTGAGCGCAACGTGCACACGGGATTTTCTGGCACTTATGCCAGCCAGTTTGCCGTCTCTGGACTTTCAGCGGTCCACGGCGCAGCGCAAAAACTGAAAGCTGAGATGAAGCGTCTCGGGGCATTCGCGCTGCAGACGAAAGAGGATGAAGTGGAATTCGGAGTTGGCGCTCAGGGTCCCGAGTTACGCGCGAAAAGTTCAGGCAAGTCGATCAACTATTGGGGCCTGGCGAACCTGGTAAACGCTAACAGCGCGGCCATGCCGGAGGAGCTTTACGATGTCACGCTCAATTGCCGCTACGTATGGCGTGCTCCGTTCAAAGTTCCGGACAAGCAAAAGAAGTACGGAAATCTGACTTTGACCTACGCCTCTCAGCTGCACATCGCGGTCGTGGAGGTCGAGCGAGACACCTTTATTCCGCGAATTTTGGACTATGTCGCGGTGGACGATTGTGGCACCGTAATTAATCCGCCGATTGTTGAGGGACAGGTGTACGGCGCGACAGCTCACGGAATCGGGGCGGCACTGATGGAAAACTGCGTCTATGACGCGGTCGGCAACATGTTGACCAGCACCTTCAGCGACTACACCCCCATCACCGCGATGAACATGCCGAAGGTGAAATACGAGCACATCGAGACTCCATCGCCCCACAGCTATAGCGGGGCCAAAGGAATGGGTGAAGGTGGCGCTGCTCCGGTACACACCATTTCAGCTGCCTTGCAGGATGCTCTGTTCGGTGAAGGAGTGTTTATCGATGACTCCTTCAATAATCCGGACCGTCTGTTCAGAGCGCTAGTGGCAAAAGAAATAAGTCAGCTCGATCCATTGGTGAAGGTCGACAAGCGTGGGTGAAGCTGCTGGAGGCTGTCGCGACCAATGACCCGAGTATGCATTGTCGGCTGTGGCGCGATTGGAAGTCTCTATGCTGCCCACCTGGCGCGAGTAGCTGAAGTTTGGGCGTTTGCCCGGCGTGAGGACCATGCCCGGGCGCTCAACCGGGACGGCTTGAGAGTTTCGGGGACTCATGAGTTTCATGCCTCGCTCAGGGCGACCACACGGCCAGACGAGATTCCGGATTGCGATTGGGCCATCGTGGCCACGAAAGCGACCCAGGTTGCGGAATCGATGGCAAAAGTTGGCAGCCATTTTGATCGTGGGGCTGTAATTTCTGCGCAGAACGGATTGGGCAGTGAAGAGATCATCGCCGAACACACTCGCGGGCAGGTCATTCGCGGAACAACTTTCATGAGCGGAACCAGGCATAGCGATACGCACGTGCAATTGGAGCTGAACACAGCCACCTGGATCGGGCCATTCGAGCCGCGGAACACACCATTCGCGCTGGTGAAGGAGGCGGCTGATCTGATCAACAGCGCGGAACTGAAAGCGGAAGCGCTAACCGATGCGCGTCCGGCGCAATGGTCAAAGCTGATTTTTAATTCTTCGGTGAACGGAGTATCTGCGCTGACAGAACTGCCGCATTCCCCGCATTTTGCCGACGAATCCAATTTTTCCGATCTTGGTC
>Ga0335081_10005442_pt1 | contig 20143 bp, 21 predicted proteins | sample Lox_Sample_35_FD_206713 | JGI IMG/M metagenome (GOLD analysis project Ga0335081, IMG submission 206713) | Soil microbial communities from Loxahatchee National Wildlife Refuge, Florida, United States - Lox_Sample_3.5 | ecosystem: Environmental > Terrestrial > Soil > Wetlands | place: USA... | reverse complement strand
CTCACCCACAAAATTGTCGCGCACCCTCACCTGGGCCAATGCGGCCAGAAATGTCAGTGGTCCGGTGGAGGATGAGAGCTGACACGAAGAGCGCCAGGGTTATGGAGAGCAGACAGATGGCAGCAGGCGATACCCAGATCACGATCGCGGGCAACCTCGTGGACGACCCCGAACTGCGGTTCACCCCGTCGGGGCAGCCGGTGGCGAAGTTCCGGGTGGCGTCGACGCCCCGGTTCCGCGATAACTCCACGGGTGAGTGGAAGGACGGGGACAGTTTGTTCCTGACCTGCAATGTGTGGCGGCAGGCGGCGGAGAACGTGGCCGAGTCGCTGACCCGGGGGATGCGGGTGATCGTCTCGGGGCGGCTGCGGCAGCGGTCGTATGAGACCAAGGAGGGCGAGAAGCGGACCGTGTACGAGGTGGAGGTCGACGATGTCGGCCCCTCGCTGCGGAACGCCTCCGCCAAGGTCAACCGGGCCTCGCGGAACGGTGCCGGCGGGGGGCAGAGGGACCAGGGCGCCCCCGGCGGCCGGTCCTCCGGCGGCGGCCAGGGCGGCGGGGACACCGACCCGTGGGCATCCGACGGCGGCAGCGGCGGCGGCTTTACCGACGAACCCCCGTTCTGAGCCTGGCCGCAGCTAGATCCGGCGGGTCGGCCTGGCCCTAGCCAGGCCGGCCCGCACTAGCCGGAGAACGGCGGCCGGCTGGCGTTCGCCGAGCGGCGGCGGCCCTCCTCGATCCAGGCCGGGATGGCGTCGGTGTCGGCCCCGGCCAGGCGGCACAGCCGGGCGGCGGACCGGGCCAGCGGCTCGTCCGGTTCGCCCTCCGATGTCCCCTCGAAGATCCCGGCCACCTGGGCCAGCAGGTCGGCCCGGCCGCCGGCGAGTGCGCGGAGTTCGGCCAGCGCGGCCGCTTCCTCGTCCTCGGTGAGCGGCCGCCACCGGGCGCGATGCCGCGCCTCCCCGGTCAGCTGAGCCACCAGGATCCGGTCAGCCTCCGGTCGCGGTCTTTGATCCCCCATTCGTATAGTGTCGCTGACCTGCTACGATATCGCCAGCGTTACCGCCGGGCTGCTGCAGGTCCTGTCGCGCGCGGGTGTCGCCGTTCCGGACCGGATCTCTCTGGACGAGCCAGAGGACCGGCGCGTAACCTCCCGATCTCATTAGACCGTTAGCACCACGCCGCTCCCCGGCGCTTGCCCTTCCCGGTAGTGGAGCGCGCTCACACGGGCAAGATTATTTATATCTAGCCACGATGTATGTTTAACCGCCCCGATCGCGGGGAGCAGGTATCCGCAAACTGCCGCCTATCGGGCAATCGGAAGAACTGGCCGCGGGATTACCCCTCTGGCCGTTCGCACAGCGCAGTGGCGGAGGGGCTTATGTCAGGAAGGCGGGGTGCGCCGGACGGCGCCGGAGCCGACCGATCGTACGGGGAGCTGTACGTCGAGTACGCCCCCGCCGCGCGCGGGCTGGCGCTGTCGATGGTGCCGCCCGACGTGGCCGACGACATCGTGGCCGAGGCGTTCGCCCGCGTGCTGGCCGCCATCCGGGCGGGCGGCGGACCAGATCACGCGTTCCGCCCGTACCTGCTCGCCGCGGTGCGCAACCTGGCGAACGACTGGATAGCCGCCCGGCGCCGGGTGACGGTGATCGGGGACCTGGATGAGGAAGTCGGCGACCGTTCGGCCATCTTGACTTCGGGGTTCAGCGGCGATGCGGAGACCGAGGCCGAAGCCCGCGCCGAAGCCCGCCTGATCGTCAGGGCCTTCTCCCGGTTGCCGGAACGGTGGCGCACGGTGCTGTGGCAGCTAGAGGTCGAGGGCAAGGCGCCCGCCGAAGTGGCACCGGCGTTCGGCCTGTCCGGCAACGGGGTTTCCGCGCTGGCGATGCGGGCCAGGGAGGGGCTCCGGCAGGCCTACCTGCAGGAGCACATCGGCACCCACATCCCGGCGTCGTGCCGCGCGTGCGCCGAGGACCTCGGCGCCGGAGCCCGCGGCCGGCTGAGCCCGCGCCGCCAGGCGGCCATGCAGGCTCACCTCAGGCACTGCCCGGCCTGCCAGGACCTGTTCACCGAGCTATCCGAGCTCAACTGCAAGCTCGGCACCATCCTGGCCCCGATCGCGCTGGCCGGCACATCCGCCGCGCTGCACGGCGGGCGGCACGTCCTGCGCGCCGGGCTGGCCGCGCACTGGCGGGCCATGCGGTGGCATCCGGTGACCGCGGCCACGGGCGCGGCGGCGAGCGTGGCCGTGGCGGGTGGCATGCTGTTCGCGGTCAACATGACACCGCTCCCCGCGGCCCCGTCGCACTCCACGGTGCGGGCCGCCGACCCGGCGGCGCGTTCCGGTACGCCGGCCGGCCACCACGCAGGTGACCGGCGCGGAGGTGGCGGAGGTGGCGGAGGCGGAGGCGGGACCCTGACCGGGTCCGGCGCCGCGGTAAGCGGTATCCCGGTGGGGGCCGCTGGTCCGCTTCCCGGCCCTGCTCCCATGACCGGCCCTGCTCCCATGATCAGCACCGGGACACTGATCGGCGCTGGCCCGCTGGCTGGCACGCTGGCTGGCCCGGTGAACGGTGCGGTGAACGGTGCGGTGAACGGGCTCGCCGGAACGGCGGGAAGCGCCGTCACCGGGCTCGCGGGTACGGCTGGGGCCACCGTGACCGGCCTGGCCGGAACGGCGGACAGCACCGTGACTGGTCTCACCGGGACTGTGAACGGCACCGTCGGCAGCCTGGCGGGCACGGCGGCCACCACGGTCACCGGCGCCACCAGCGCCGTGGTCACCACGGTGGCGGGCGTCACCGGCACGGTCGCGGGCGTGACCGTGACCACGGCCGCCACGGTCAGCGGGGTGGCTGGCGCGGTCGACGGCACCGTCGCCGGGACCGCAAGCACCGTGACCGCTACCGTCACGAGCGTGGCCGGGACGGCCAGTTCCGCCGTCACCGACCTTGCCAGCACCGCCGCTGGTGCCGTGACCAGCACCGCGAGCACCGTAACCGAGACTGCCGATACCGCAACGGCCGCCACCACCGGCACCGTCGACTCCGTGGCCCGAGCGGCCGCCGACGTGGTGACGAACGTGGCCACCGCCTCCGCCGCCCCGCCGGCCAGCACCGTGAGCAGCACGGCCGGGAGTGCCGCCACCGCCGCGGGCACGGCGGCGAGCACGGCGGCCGCCGGGGCGGCTAGTACTGCGGCTAGCACGGCGGCTAGCGCGGGCACCACGGCCGGCGGCGCGGTGACCGGAGCGACCACCACCGTCGGCAGCGCGGTCAGCGCGGGCAGCAGCACGGCGGCCAGCACGGGCGGTGCGGTGACGGCCGCGGTCACCGGGGTGGTCGGCGCGGCCCTGGGCTAGCTGGCGTACGGGGGCACGCCCGACCGGCGGTACTCGGAGAGTACGATCCGCCCGTCAAGCAGGGACTGCCCCACCAGGTCGAGGCCGACGCCGGGCAACCGGGCGGACGCCCTAGCTGGAGACTTTCGCAGTTGTATTATTCACCGCTCCCGCGCCTCTAACAGTTACCCTTAGGTAACCCCATTACCGGTGCGGGTTGGTTGCGGAGGCGAATGTGCCTGCTGTGGTCTTTGGTCCTGATCGGGTGATCGGCCGCGGCCGTCCCCGGATCGCCCTGGTACTTGGCGCGGGCGGCGTGCTCGGCGCGGCCTGGATGACCGGAGCGCTGGTCCGCCTGCATGAGCGGCTCCCCGCCGCCGACGTCGACCTCCTCGTCGGGACGAGCGCGGGCAGCGTGCTGGCCGCCGCGCTGCGCTGCCGCACGTCGCTGGATGAGATCGTGGCCTGGCAGGCCGGGGACATCACCGGGAGGCTAAGCGAGTCCATGGTGCTCGCCGAGCAGGACGGACCGCTGCCGCCGTGGCCGCAGCTGCGCCCGGGATCGCTGCCGCTGGCGCGCGCGGCGCTGCTTCTCCAGGTGCCGCCCTGGGTGGGGGCGAGCGGCTGGCTGCCGCACGGCCGGGGGCGGCACGTGGCGCTCCGGTCGCTGATCGCCGCGCTGCACGAGCGTGATCCGGAAGACGCCGGGAACTGGGCCGACGGCCGCACCTGGATCGTGGCCATGGACTATGACACCGGGCAGCGGGTGCTGTTCGGCCACCCGGGCGCCCCGCGCGCGTCGCTGGCCGATGCCGTGGTCGCCTCCTGCTCGATACCGGGCTGGTACGAGCCGGCCCGTATCGGCGGCCGGCGTTTTGTGGACGGGGGCGTCCGCTCGACCACCTCGCTCGGCGTGCTGGCCGGCACGGACGTGCAAGAGGTGTACGTGCTCGCGCCGATGGCCAGCACCGAACCCGACCATCCGCTCCAGCCGCACCTGCGCCTCGAGCGCCGGGTCAGGCAGGTGTTCACCGGTGCGCTGCTCCGCCAGGCGAGGGCGCTCGGCGCGCAGGGCAAGCGGGTCACGGTCGTGACGCCGGGCCCGCGCGACCTCGCCGCCATGGGCGCCAACCTGATGAACCCCCGGCGCAGGCAGGCCGTGCTGGAGGCCTCCCTCCTCAGCTCGGCCGGCCTGGCCCTACAGGCCCAGGTCGCCTAGCTCCTTGTGCAGGTCCGCGCGCGGGTTGTCCGCGGGCACCGCCACCGTGGTGGCGGGCGGACGGCCGCCGGAGTCGCCGGAGACCTTGCCCCGGCCCGGCCCGGGGACCGCGCGCCTGGTCCGGAAGATCCAGCCCGAGGCGATGCCGCCGATCAGCCCGCCCAGGTGACCGATCCAGCTCACGCCGGGCGTCCCCGGTATCGCCACGGTCAGGATGTAGGCGTAGGACAGTGCCATGACCAGCGCGGTGAGTACGTCGATGAGGTTCCGGTCGAACACGCCCCGGGACAGCACATAGCCGAAGTAGCCGAAGATGAGGCCGCTGGCCCCCACGGTGAGCTCGCTGCCGCCTTGGAACAGCCAGACCGCCAAGCCGCTGGTGACCGCGACGATCAGCGTCACGCCGAGGAACTTTTTCACGCCGCGGTACGCGGCGAGGAAGCCGAAGACGAACAGCGGCCCCGAATTCCCCTCGATGTGATCCCAGGAGAAGTGCAGGAACGGCGCCGAGACGATCTGCGGCAGCCGGCCTATGTTGCGCGGCAGGATGCCGTAGTCGTAGTCGAGCCGGTAGTGGCCGGCCCAGTTGAAGATCTGAAGCACCCAGATCAGGCCGATGAAACCGACCATGAGGAAGAAGGCCTTCCTCGCCTCGGCCACGTCGAACTCCGCGGCCCGCACCGCACCGCGCTTAGGTCCCCCGGTCTGACTGGTCATGCTCATATTGTCTACCCGATGTGGCACGATGCGACCTCCTTGGACCGGATTCGGAGGAGTCAGTCAGCTTGCCGGTCCCGGTAGGCGCGCATCTTGGCGCGCGCACCGCAGATCTGCATGGAGCACCACCGGGACCGGCTCGACGCGGACCGGTCGTAGAACGCCCAGCCGCAGCGCCGGCCGGGACAGCACTTGAGCCGGGCCCAGGTACCGACCGTGGCGGCCTCCGCGATCGCCGCGGCGACGGCGCCGATGACCCGGCTGAACGGATCGTGGTCCGCGCTCACCAGGCGCACGCCGCCCGCCGGGTCCACTGCCAGGGTCAGCCGGGAGGGGGCCAGCGCCATGGTCAGCCGGCTGGCCGCCTCAGGGTCCTCCCGCCGCTCGACGTGGCCGCCGAGCACCTGCCTGGTCGCCTCGCGCAGTTCCGCCAGCGCGGCCCGCTGGACGCCGGTAACCACGGACCCGGCGGGCAGCAGGCCGGCCGCGGTGAGCCACCGGCCCGCCTCGGCCGCGGTGCCGAGCAGGTCCCGCCCCGTCTCGGCGTTCAGCGTGTTCACCAAGGCCTGGATCAGCCGCAGCGAGCCCGGCGCGGGCGCGCGGTCACCCGGGTCGGAGCCAGCGGTCGGCGGCAAGGCGTCGTTACCTTCAATCACGCTCTTATGGTAACTGCTGAGAGCATGCTGAGGACATATTGCCTGGATGAGTTACCTCTGAAAGACTCGCTGAGGTAAGGTATGGGGCCCGCCGCGCACGGGGGCAGCGGCGGGCCGGGTACCGGTCAGAAGTCAATGGATGTGGCGTTCCACCAGGTAGTGGGCGTGTCTGAGTCTCCTATCGCCCTAGCAGCGTGAGGAGTGGCGCTGGAGAGCTCCGTCCCGGCGCGTTGTACGTCTGCGAGATGAACCGGGGCGCAGGCCCTCATTCCACAGCGGCCGGCCGTACCGGCATCCAAAGGGAAGCGGCTCGCGGGTCCGCCGCATGCCGTGTCGTCAGTCCACGGAGCGCTGGCCTTCGGCACGGATGGGTGCCGCAGGGTAAACCGCTTCTGCGAAGTGGGTCTGTTTGGCCCTGGCGGCGACACTGCGCCAAAATGTGAGATGCGATCGGAGGTGATGCGATGAACGGGCGTCCGAATCTGGACCTTGATGTGCTCTTTAGTTAGCCGCGCCGGGGATGACTACCAGGCGATGATCACGCGATCGCCGGCGGGTGATGGCCAGTCTGTCACGTTCGGCAAACTGTTCACCGACTTGGAGTTGGAGAACTTCGTGCTCAAGGTGGGCAGGTTCCGGTCCCGGACCGAAGCGCGCCGCCAACTCCGCTGGGTCCTGAGGCGGATCAAATAGTAACCGAAAGCATCACCCGCGCCGCGCTCGTCGCGGGCCGAGCGCCTGGGCGCTGGCCCGGATCATGTCCGGGTCGAAGCCCGCCGCCAGGGCGGCCAGGGCGGCGTCCAGGTAGAAAGTCAGGCCGGCGTCGGCGCGGGCGGACCAGCGGTCGTAGGCCGCGCGGCAGGCGGCCAGGGTGGCGCGGCCGACGGCGAGGGGGTAGAGCGAGTCGGCGGGCTGGCCCGTCCGGGTGGCGGCGAAGTCGCTGATGGCCTGCTCCCACGCGTCGTAGTGCAGGGCGGCGCTGGACTGCAGCGCGGGCACGTTGCCGATCAGGTTCATCCGCATCCGCAGCTCGGGGACGTCTTGCGGCCCGTAGTGGTTGGCCGCGACCACGGCCCGGCGGATGGCATCCATCATCGGCACCCCGGCCGGCACCTCGGCCAGGGCCGCCCGGATCACGTCCACCTCGTGGTCGAACTCGCTCCACAGCACGCTGGTCTTCGAGCCGAAGTACCGGAAGAACGTCCGCTTGCTGACGCCGGCCTCGGCCGCGATCTGCTCGATGGTGGTGTTGTCGAAGCCCTGCTCGGTGAACAGGCGCAGGGCGATCAGCTCCAGCTCGCGCCGGCTGGTACCGGGCGGCCGGCCACGCCGCCCGCCCGCTACCTCCGCCGCCTCGCTGGTCAGCACCGCCTGCTCCTCCTCCGGACAAGCCTTGCTTATGGCACAAGGTGACGTTAACATGCGGATTATATTCGTCACCGTGTGACGGAAATGGTGCCGCCGCATTCATCGTCCACGTCTGCGCAGCTAGGGAGAGCGCCATGAGCGAGCGTGTCGCAATCGCTGACGTTATCGAGGTCCCGGCCACGGAACCCGAGCTGGCCCAGAGCGAACTAGCAGACACCGAACTAGCAGAGGCCGAGCTGCTGGTAGAAGAGGTTTCCATCGACGGCATGTGCGGTGTTTACTGAGGCATCGCCGCGGGTGGCGGAGTCCTTCGATCTCGACCGCCCCTGGCAGCTGCACCCGCAGGTGTCGGTCCGGCCGGAACGGTTCGGGGCGCTGCTCTACCACTTCGGCACCCGCCGCCTGTCGTTCCTGAAGAGCCCCGCGCTGCTCACAGTGATCCGTGAGCTAGGCGATGCGCCCAGCGCGCGGGAAGCCTGCCTGCGGGCCGGCCTGGCACCGGCCGAACTGCCCGCGTACGCGGCCGCCCTGCAGACGCTGGCGAGCTCCCAGATGATCCGCCCGCGGGAGCCGGCATGACGCAGCGTGGATCAACACCGGCTCTCGTCGAGCAGTTCCAGTACGGCCTGGACGCGCCGATCTGCCTGACCTGGGAACTGACCTACGCGTGCAACCTGGCCTGCGTGCACTGCCTGTCCAGCTCGGGGCGGCGCGACCCGCGCGAGCTGAGCACCGCCGAGTGCCGGGCGGTGATCGACGAGCTGCAGCGGATGCAGGTCTTCTACGTGAACATCGGCGGCGGCGAGCCTACGGTCCGGCCTGACTTCTGGGACCTGGTCGACTACGCCACCGCGCACCGCGTCGGGGTGAAGTTCTCCACCAACGGGGTCAAGATCACCCCGGAACGAGCCGAAAGCCTGGCCGCCAGCGATTACGTGGACGTCCAGATCTCGCTGGACGGCGCGACCGCCGTGGTCAACGACGCGGTCCGCGGGCCGGGCTCGTACGCCACCGCGCTGCGGGCGATGCAGAACCTGGCCCGGGCCGGCTTCCGAGGATTCAAGATCTCGGTGGTGGTGACCAGGCAGAACGCCGACCAGCTGGATGACTTCAAGGCGATAGCCGAACGGTTCGGCGCGCAGCTGCGGCTGACCCGGCTGCGGCCGTCCGGCCGCGGCGCGGACGTGTGGGACGAGCTGCACCCGACCGCGAGCCAGCAGCGGCAGCTCTACGACTGGCTGGTGGCCCGGGGGGAGCAGGTGCTGACCGGCGACTCGTTCTTCCACCTGGCCGCCTACGGCGACCCGCTTCCCGGCCTGAACCTGTGCGGCGCGGGCCGGGTGGTCTGCCTGATCGACCCGGTCGGCGACGTCTACGCGTGCCCGTTCGCCATCCACGAGAACTTCCTGGCCGGGAACGTCCGCGACCCCGGCGGCTTCGCCGCGGTGTGGCGGGATTCCGAGCTGTTCGCCGGGCTGCGCCGACCGCAGACCGGGGGCGCCTGCCGGTCGTGTTCGGCTTACGACTCGTGCCGCGGCGGGTGCATGGCGGCCAAGTTCTTCACGGGGCTGCCGCTGGACGGCCCCGACCCGGAGTGCGTCAAGGGACACGGCGAGCGAGCGCGCGCGGCGGTCGCGGGGGCCCCCGTGCCCAGACCGTTCGGCAATCATTCGCACCGTTCCCGGCCGGTGCCGGTGTCCATCGGCCGCCGGCCCGCCGGCCCCGGGCCGGCCAGGCACAGACCGGATCGTGCCTGCGACGAGGATCCGCTGGCCGGCTTCCGTCCCTGACCCGGAACGCGGGACCGGGCACGGCGGGAGCTGCGCGAGCAGTTGCGAAAGGAGTGACGTAAGTGGCTGGGAAGCTCGAAGGCAAGACCGCCTTCATCACCGGTGCGGCCCGCGGCCAGGGGCGGTCGCACGCCGTCCGGCTGGCGCAGGAGGGCGCGGACATCATCGCGGTCGACATCTGCGCCCAGATCGGCAGCGTGGGGTACCCGATGGCCACGCCAGACGAGCTGGCCGCAACGGCCAAGGAGGTCGAGGCGCTGGGCCGGCGGATCGTGGCCCGGCAGGCCGACGTGCGGGACGAGGCCGGGCTGCGCGCGGCCTTCGAGGCCGGCCTGGCCGAGCTCGGGCCGGTCGACATCGTCGTGGCCAACGCGGGCATCGCGCCGATGTCGATCGGCGAGGAACCGCACGAGGCCTGGCAGGACGCGATCGACGTCAACCTGACCGGCGTGTTCAACACGGTGGAGATCGCGACCCCGTCGATGATCGAGCGGGGCGCGGGCGGCGCGATCGTGCTCACCAGCTCGACGGCCGGCCTGAACGGGATCGGCGGCGGGGGCCGCGGCGGGCTCGGCTACACCGCCTCCAAGCACGGCGTGGTCGGGCTGATGCGCTCCTACGCGAACGTCCTGGCCCCGCACCGGATCCGGGTGAACTCGGTGCACCCGACCGGGGTCAACACGCCCATGGTTGTCAACGATGTGATGCAGCAGTTCCTGACCGCCGACCCCGGCCTGTCCCAGGCGATGGCCAACGCGCTCCCGGTCGACATGGTCGAGCCGGTCGACATCTCCAACGCGATCGTCTGGCTGGTCTCCGACGACGCCCGCTACGTCACCGGCGTCACCCTGCCGGTCGACGCGGGATTCACCATCAAGAAGTAACGAGGGGAGCTGCCCGTGTCCGTCGCAGCGGCCTCCCGGGTCGCGCTGGTCACGGGCGCGGCGCGGGGCATCGGCGCAGCCACGGTCGCGGCGCTGGCCGCGGACGGCTGGCGGGTGGTCGCGGTGGACCGGTGCGCCGACGACCCGGCGCTGCCGTACCCGCTTGGCTCGCGGGCCGGACTGGACCGGGTGGTCGCGGCGGCGCCGGATCCGGCCGCGGTCGCGGCCGTCGAGGCCGACGTGCGGGACACCGATGCGCTGGCCGCGGCGGTGCGGCTGGCCGGGGAGCGCTGGGGCGGCCTGGACGCGGCCGTCGCGGCCGCGGGCGTCATCGCCGGCGGGGTCCCGGCCTGGCAGGTCCCGCCCGGGCCGGAACGAGCGGTGCTCGACGTCGACCTCGGCGGCGTGCTGAACCTGGCCCGGGTGGCCGTGCCGGCCCTGCTCCGCCGCCCGGAGCCGCGCCGCGGCCGGTTCGTCGCCGTCGCCTCGGCCGCCGCCACCCGCGGGCTGCCGATGCTCGCCGCGTACTGCGCGGCCAAGGCCGGGGTGACCGGGTTCGTCCGCGCGCTGGCCGCCGAACTCGGCGGCACCGGCGTCACCGCGAACGCGGTCAGCCCGGGCTCGACGCAGACCCCGATGCTGGACGAGAGCGCCCGGCTCTACGGCCTGCCCGCGGCCGGGGCCTTCGCGGCCCAGCAGCCGCTGGGCCGGCTGGTGTCCCCGGCCGAGGTGGCCGCGGTCATCGCGTTCCTGGCCGGGGACGGCGGCAGCGCCATGACCGGGGCGGTCGTCCCGGTCGACGGCGGCCTGGCCCTGTTAGGCGCTACTCATCGAGGGCGCTACTCCTCGAGGGCGGCGTCCAGCGTGATGTCTACGCCGGTGAGCGCCTTGCTGACCGGGCAGCCCGCCTTGGCCGCCTGCGCGGCCTCGAGGAACTGCTCCGCGTTCAGGCCGTCCACCTCGCCGCGGACGGTGAGCTTGATGCCGGTGAGCCTGAAGCCGCCCGCCGGGTCCGGGCCGAGCGACACGTCGGCCTGCACGTCCAGCGCCTGCGGGGTGCCGCCGGCCTGGGCGACCAGCGCGGACAGTTGCATGGCGTAGCAGGAGGAGTGGGCGGCCGCGATGAGCTCCTCCGGGCTGGTGAATCCCCCGGCGTCCTCAGCGGCCCGCCTGGGGAAGGACACCTCGAACGTGGCGAGCTTGGAACTCGTCAGCTCGACCTTGCCCACGCCCTGCTCCAGGGTCCCGGTCCAGCCAGTGCGTGCGGTACGAGTTGGCATGGAATCTCCTCATCGGTCGATCTTCAGGCGTCTTCGATCTGGCGTCGTCCCCACCCTAGACCGGCCCCCGCGACGGCGGTCACGTAGGTTGTCATGCATGCCAGCGACAATGAAGAGCGACCCGGACCTTGGGCCGACGGTCTTTATCCTGTTCGGCGCGACCGGCGACCTGGCCAAGCGGCTGGTCCTGCCGGCCTTCTACCAGCTCGCCCAGGAGGGCCTGCTGCCGAAGCAGTGGCTGCTGGTCGGCAACGGCCGCGGCGACGTCGCGCACGAGGATTTCCGCAAGCACGTGCGGGACGTGCTCAGCGAGTTCGGCCCGAAGCCGGCCAAGAAGGAGTGGAAGGCCTTCGCCGAGCGGGTGTTCTTCGCAGGCGGCGGCTTCACCAGCGACAGCCCCGGCAGCCTGCTGGACGACCTGGCCAAGGCCCGCGAGGCGCTGGGCGGCGACCCGCAGCTGGTGCACTACCTGGCGGTGCCGCCGGTGGCGTTCGAGGAGCTGACCAGGGCGCTCGGCCAGCACGGGCTGGCCGAGAACGCCAGGGTGGTGTACGAGAAGCCGTTCGGCACGTCACCGCAGTCGTTTCGCAGCCTGGACCGGGTCGTCCATTCGGTCCTGGACGAGCAGCAGGTCTACCGGATCGACCACTTCCTGGGCAAGGAGGCCACCCAGGACCTGCATACGCTGCGCTTCGCCAACGGCCTGTTCGACGCGATGTGGAACCGCCAGCACGTCGAGTCGGTACAGATCGACGTGCCGGAGAAGCTCGGCATCACCGACCGCTCGGTGTTCTACGACGCGACCGGCGCGGTGCTCGACATGCTCGTCACGCACCTGTTCCAGGTGGCCGCCGAGGTGGCGATGGAGCCGCCGGCCAGCCTGGGCGCGCTGGACCTGCAGGCCGCCCGGGAGAAGGTGATCAAGTCGTTCCGGCCGATCGACCCGGCCGAGGTCGTGCTCGGGCAGTTCACCGGCTACCGCAAGGTGCCCGGGGTAGCGGCCAAGTCCGGGCAGAACACGTTCGTGGCGGCACGGCTGTGGATCGACAACCCGCGCTGGCGCGGCGTGCCGTTCTACCTGCGCACCGGCAAGCGGCTGGCGGAAACCAGGCAGCGGGTCAGCCTGGTCCTGCGCGATCCGCCCGGGCCGCTGGCCGGGCAGCTGCCCGGCGAGGCCAACGTGCTCTCGTTCTCGCTGGCCGGCGACGGCGAGATCGACCTGTCCCTGATGGCCAAGAAGCCCGGTCCGGGTCTCGACCTCGACCATGGCACCGCGTCGCTCCCGTTGTCCGGCCTGCGCGGCGCCGATCCGCTGCCGCCGTACGTCCGGCTGATCCACGACGCCCTGATCGGCGACCGGTCGCTGTACACCCGCCCGGACGGGCTGGCCGCGGCGTGGAAGGCGGTCACGCCGCTGCTGACGAACCCGCAGCAGGTCGCGTCCTACGCACCGGGGTCGTGGGGGCCGGCCGGGGCCCGCAAGCTCATCGCGCCGGGCCGGTGGCTGCTGGGGCAGTAGGGCTAAGGCCTGGGTTAAGGCCCAGCTGCGCGGCCAGGGTGGCGTGATCCCACAGCACGCGCTGGGACCGGATCCGGGTGCGGTCGAAGCCGACGACGGCGATGGCCAGCACCTCGGCCCGCCGGAAGGTCGGCGCGGCCCCGGGCAGCAGCCAGGGCAGCTCCCGGTCGTGGGTGAACGACACCGTCGTCTCGTCCACCAGCCGCCACCTGTCCACCGTGCGGGAGATCCTGCGCAGTTCCAGGTCGTCGGGCAGGTGCGGGAGGAGCCGCTCGGCGTAGAAGCGCTCGACGGCCTGGCGTCCGGTTCCGCCGGTCATGGCCGGGATGTGCGTGACGGCGGGTTCGGCCGCCAGCGGGGCGAGGGCCGCGGCGAGGTCGCGCCGTGTGAGCAGGGCCTGCTGGTGGGCGTCCCAGGCCCGTTCCAGGTCCCGCATGAACTGGGCGATGCTCGGGGTCACGGGTTCAGGCCTACCCCAGATACCGAACGGTCCTGGTTCCCGCCCTGCCTCACTTTGACGCACCCGCCGGCGCCCACGCCCTGGCCGCCAGCGGCACCACCGCCGCGCTACGCTCTGGCTGCATCGTGCTGGTACGGAAGGGCCGGTGATGACGGGACCGCAAGACCCCGCGGCGGCGGGCCGTGACCAGCACTGGCACGATGAATCACGTGTCCGCCGTTCGCCCATTCCAGGCCGGGGACGCTCACGCCGCCTCGGCCATCGTCCGGGGCCTTCCGGACTACTTCACCGATGATGTCCCCGACAAGGTCGAGCACGACGCCGCCAGCCACCAGGCCTGGGCCGTCACCGACTCCGGGACGGTCGCGGGTTTCGCGATAGCCGCCAGGAAATCACCCGCCGGCGCGGAGATCCTCTGGATCGCCGTCGACGCGGCCCGCCGCGGCCGCGGGCACGGAACCACGCTGCTCGGCCGCGTCCTGGACCACCTGGGCGCCGACGGGATCAGCGTCGTGGAGGCCAAGACCCTGGACCGCTCCTCCGGCTACCGTCCCTACGAGGCCACCCGGGCCTTCTGGGAACGCAACGGCTTCGTCTACGTCGACATGATCGACCCGCTGCCCGGCTGGCAGCCAGGCAATCCGGCGGCAATTTACGTAGCCGCACTCCGCCCAACCCGTTGATATGCCGGTTTGCCTGCACTGATGTCACCACTTAATCGCCAGCAGCCCGGCTTTCGCCTGAATCGGGAGCGGGACCAGCTTGCCGCCGGAGATCCAGCCGAACTGCTCCGGGTTGTTCACGAGGAACCAGTGCTGGGCCTGGCCGTCGGCGGAAAGCACCGGTACCAGTCCCTCTTCGTCGGGTGAGCCGGCCGAGGCGACCGAGCGGTACAGGATGCCGCTCGGCCGCCCGGTGGTCAAGGAGAGCCGCAGCACATTCAGGCGGTACCTGGGCGTCCTGGGGTGACTCTGGGTTGGCGGCGCAGAACTCGCCGCTGCTGCGGTCAGGGTGGATCCGTCGGAGCCGGTGAGCGCGGTGTACACGCAGACGGTGCAGTGGTCGCCCTGGCTGAACAGCAGGTGGCTGTGAGCTTGCAGTGAACCCCCAGAGCTGGTCGCGTCCAGGCCGAGGATAGCCAGGCCGCCCGGCGCGTCCGTCAGTTTCCACTGATAGTCGGCGACCAGGGTGCGGCCGCTAGCCGTCCAGGACAACGCCCCGATCTGGGCCGTGACCCGGGCCGGGGTGGCGGCGGACACGGTGTTGCGCCAACTGCGGACGGCGCCGCTGGTCGCGTTCATGATGTGGATGACGCCCGCATACAAGACCGCCGAGGCCGGCGCGGCGCAGCCCTGCTGCGCGTACGCGACCTCGGTGCCATCCGGTGACGCGGCGAACTCGCTGACCGGCTCGCCGGTGACGGTATTGCCCACCACCCGCAGGCCGGTGACGTGCCCGCTGCTCGTCACGGTGAACTGGTAGAAGCGCGTCTGGGTCGGAGTCGAAGATTGGCAATACGTGATCGTCGAGGCCGCGACGGTGAAGGTGCGGTCGTCAGCGGTGACCGAGACGCTGCGCCCCAGGATCCAGCCAGCGGGCAGCGCGGGCAAGGTCGCGGTGACCTGGCCGTCGCTCGTCCGGCGGACCTGCGCTGCCACCAGATCGCGACCGTCTCGAGAGAGCCCCCTGCTCACGATGGTCACGTAGAACGGCGGCGGCGGTGTCCGCGTCCCCGGATCGGACGGCACCCCGGCTAGGGAGGTGATGCCGGGCCCGGCGCTGTCCGGACCCTGGGCCGAGCCTAGAGCCGGGCCTGACCCCGGAGCCGGGACCGTCCCCGGCTGGCCGGCTAGGGTCACGGCGGTCAGGATGATCGCGGTGACGACGGCCGCGACGCCGACGGGGACCAGCCAGGCGCGCAGGCGGCCCATCCGGCGCCGGACCGGTGTCACAGGCGGCGACGCGGGCCGGCCGGGTACCGGGCTGCTCAGCGCGCGGGCCTCATCCGGGGGCATGATCGCGGCCGCGGCGGTGAGCGCGTCGGTCAGCCGGTCCGCGGTTGCGTCCATTTCTTCCTGCGGAATCATCGGGTCTCCCTCAGGGCGCGAGCGAGGGCCGCGAGCCCGCGGGCCGCGGTGGACTTGACGGTCCCGGGGCTGATGCCGAGCGTGGCGGCTATCTCCGCCTCCGACAGCCCGACGTAGAACCGGAGCACCAGCACCTCCCGCCGTCGACGGGAGAGCCTGGCCAGCGCGGCCAGCACCTGCCGCCGGTCCTCGGACAGCAGCGCCGACTCCTCGGCGGACAGCGGCGGGCTCGGTGAGTCATGGCCGGCGTGCCGCTGGGCCCGGCCGCGCCGCCTGATCGCCGAGCGGCAGCCGTTGACCACCGCCGTCCGCAGGTAAGGGAGCGGTTCACCCGGATCGGCGAGCATGTCCCAGCGCTGGTGCAGCCGGGTGAAGACGTCCTGGACGACGTCTTCCCCGGTGGCCTGGTCACCGACGATGAACGCGGCCAGCTTGACCAGTCCGGGACGGTGCACCCGGTACGCATCGGCGAAGCCAGATTCCCCCGATGACGTCGGGGGATCTGCCGTATCGTCCGGGGTGTACCGGTCGGCGCCTGGTCTCATGCCCACTACACTCCACGCCCCCGCGATCGGTTGCCTGCGGCCTCTATCCACGATCCTCCGGTCACCCGGCTGAGGTGCAAATACGTCGGAGGGATAAATATCGGCCAGTTCAGCGGGCCGCCTGGCGATGGAGACCACCTACTTGCTCCGGACTGGGGCATCGCGTTGGGGCGCGGGGCGCCGTCGGCTGCACAGTGGGCCATGACCGGTGACCTTCGGCTCTTGCGGGCCGCCGACCGGGCCGACAGCCTCGAAACGGCGGAGTCTTGGCGCAGCCCAAGATGCGCGGGAAGGGGGTTCGCCATGTCTCTATTCCTGATTGGGTTCCTCGTCCTCGCGGTGGCGGTCGGCGGGTTTTACTTCTGGGCGCAGCGCCAGGGGCTGCCCACCATCGGCCCGTACGATAGCCAGCCCGTCCCGGCCGGGATGTACCTGGACCAGCAGTCCGGCCTGATGCTGCCGCAGGGCACCCAGCTGGCCACCCCGGGGCGCCGGATCGGGGCCTTCTTCCTGGCCATTCCACTGGCCATCATCACGCTGGGTATCGGCTATGTCGTCTGGGGCCTCGTCGTCTGGGCCAACGGCCAGACCCCTGCCCTGCAGGTCCTGGGGATGCGGTGCTTCCGGCCGGAGGACAACCGGGTCGCGGGCTTCGGGTGGATGGCGCTACGCGAGATCGTCGCGGGCTTGTCCCAGGGGACGCCAGCCAGCGGGACCGGGACGATGACCGGCGGAGCAGGGACGCCGGTCCACGGGGCCGGGACGCCGGCCGGCGGAGCGGGCATCGTGGGCTCCATCATCGGGCTGATCTCGTTCATCCTCATGCTGACCAGGCCTGATCGCAAGACGATCCACGACTTGGTGGCCGGCACCGTAGTCCTGTACGACCCGGACAATGTGCTCTCCAGGTGGCTGATTCCATGATCCCGGCCGCGTGTCCGCGGCCCGCGGGCTTTCGCGACCACGATTAAAGGGATGATCTGACATCTCGGCTGCCAGCGTCGGCCGATCCCGGTGCGATACGGGAGCGGCCGACACTGGTATCGCGGCTCGATCGCGCCGACGCCTCCACCCGGGAGAAACTTAGCCTGAGAGGGAACAGTCAACAGAACCAGGGAAGCCGCCATGCACACGCCCGTCTGCGACCGCCTCGGGATCGAATTCCCGATCTTCGCCTTCAGCCACTGCCGCGACGTGGTCGCGGCCGTCACCAACGCCGGCGGCTTCGGGGTGCTCGGTGCGACCGGCCATAGCCCTCGCACGCTCGACATCGACCTCACCTGGATCGACGAGCAGACCAAGGGCAGGCCCTACGGGGTGGACCTGCTGCTGCCGGCGAAGTACGAGGAGACCAGCCGGGCCCGGGAGCCCCGCTTCCCGGCCGGCCACCAGGCCTTCGTCGATGACCTGCTCAGCCGCTATGGCGTACCCGAACTCCCCGGGCACATCCCAGCCGTCTCCGGCTCGATCAGCGTCTCTGCGCAGGACGCGGACGACCTGCTCGACGTCGCGTTCGGGCACCCGGTCCGCCTTGTGGCCAGCGCCCTCGGGCCGCCGCCCGCCGAACTCGTCATCCGGGCGCATGACAGCAGCGTGGTGGTCGCCGCGCTGGTCGGCACCGCGGAGCACGCCCGCCGCCAGCAGGCCGCCGGGGTCGACCTCATCGTCGCCCAGGGTACCGAAGCCGGCGGCCACACCGGAACCATCTCCACCATGGTCCTGGTCCCCGAGGTCATCCGGGCCGTGCACCCGACCCCGGTGCTGGCCGCAGGCGGGATCGTGACCGGCGCCCAGGCCGCCGCGGCCATGGCCCTGGGCGCCCAGGGGGTGTGGTGCGGCTCGGTCTGGCTGACCACGGAAGAGGCGGAGACCGACCCGTCGGTGCAGAAGAAGATGCTCGCCGCCACCTGCGCCGACACCGTCCGGTCGCGGTCGCTGACCGGAAAGCCGGCCCGGATGCTGCGCAGCGCGTGGACTGACGAGTGGGAAGGCGAGAAAGCCCCGGCCGCGCTGCCCATGCCGGTGCAGACCATGCTCACCGCCCAGGCCCAGCAGCGCATCAACCGGCACGCGGCCACCGAGAGCAGCGGCGCCCAGCAACTCGCCACCTATTTCGTCGGTCAGGGCGTCGGCCTGATGGACCGCGTCCGCCCGGCCCGCCAGGTCGTCGAGCAGATGGTCGCCGACTACCTGGCCGTCGCCGAGCGCTTCGCCGCCCAACTGGAAGGCTGACCCAGGAGACCCAGCGCATGGCCGGGTGCGCCCGGGCCAGCTCTGACCTCTCGTCTCAGGGTGACGGCTGTTCCGGCCATCGGTCCCGAGCCGTCGCTCACCCACCGCACATCTGGAAACCACTTCGAAGCCAACTACCTCTTGCCCCGCCCTGCGGCCGCGCGCCTCCGCAGGCTAGACCCGGAGTTGCGTTTTCGCGTGCCGCGCCCGACCGGATCAATCCGACAAGCCAGATCTTCCAACCTGACTGCGTACAATCTCTTCGTGCCCTACCACGTCTGGATAATCCCCACTAAGGTCCGCGGCCGAGGTCATACTTGGGCCGTCAATAAAGACGCCGAGTGGATCGAACAGCATGTCGTCGGGCCCCACCAGCGCGGGGAGCGCATCTTCATATCTGGCCGGACATTTTCCTGGGGTAAGATCCAGCAGATTAGAATCTTTCAGAAGGGCCTAGTCTCCGAGCAGGAACCCTATCTCGCGTCAAACGGCAAAGATGTAACAGAGCAGTTCCTCACCGGGCCTCCAGGCCAGGCATCGTCGGCCGGGAATCCGGACCGGCTTTCCTTCGCCGCCGACCGCAAGGCCGTCATGGTCATCTACGGACACGACCACGAAGCTAACCTCGCTCTGTTCGACTGGCTCCGCTCGATCGGCCTAAAACCCCAAGAGTGGAGTCAACTCATCCACGCCAGCGGCAGCGCTAGCCCCTACATAGGTGATGTCCTCAGTCAGGCCTTCAAAGAAGCCCAGGTCGTGATCGCATTCTTCACCCCCGACGAGCGCGTCCAAGCTAGAAGCACATCACCAGCTAGCACGCCGACCTGGCGCCTCCAAGCACGCCCCAACGTCCTCATCGAAGCAGGTATGGCCCTCGTCACCCACCCCCGGCGCACAGTGCTTGTCGTGCTCGGCAACCAGGAACTCCCCAGTGATCTTGCCGGACGCCACTACATCCGTCTAAGCCCGGCATCCACCCAAGCCTTGCATGCCCTTGCCAGTCGCCTCCATGACGCCGGATGCGACATCGACCAGACCGGTGAGCACTGGCTCAATCCCACCCGCTTCCCCGAGCGCGACAACTTACCCGGGAACCGACGGCGAGAACTTCACAGTATCCACCAAAAGGATCTTCGCCAGGTAACGCGCAGCAGGCCCTCGCTCACGATGATTCGCATGCACGGTCGGACCTAATTCGCGAGGCTGCTGTAACTACTGACGTGAACCATCAAGTGGCGTTCAAGATTGGTCATTATCCTCCTCAGAGGCGTCATTGATAAATCCCGCAACCGTCCGGCCAGTGCAGCGCGTCGTCTGGTGATCGAGGCTGGGTTCCCACTCTGACGTCAGGCCCTTCACTAGTCCCGGATCCGAGCTGGGATCCCGCCGCGGATTAGTCAGGGCTCTGCGCTAGCCTGGCCCAATAGGCTAGGGCGGCGCGGGCGGTCAGCGTGTCGGGGTGCTCGGCGCCGGAGACCCGCTCGCGGACCGGCAGCAGCGCAGCGTACTGGTCCCGCGCCCCGGCCGCATCCCCCGCCTCCCCGGTCCAGTGGGCCAGGTTGGCCCGGGTGGTGAGCGAGTAGGGGTGCTCGGCACCCATGACCCGCTCGCGGACCAGCACCAGCGCGGCGAACTGGTCCCGCGCCCCCACCGCATCCCCCGCCTCCCCACTCCAGTGGGCCAGGTTGGCGCGGGCGGTCACCGTGCGGGGGTGCTCGGCGCCGGAGACCCGCTCGCGGACCGGCACCAGCGCGGCGAACTGGTCCCGCGCCCCGGACGCATCCCCCGCCTCCCCAGTCCACCTGGCCAGGTTCTCGCGGTCGGACAGCGTGCCGGGGTGCTCGGCACCCATGACCCGCTCGCGGACCGGCACCAGCGCGGCGAACTGGTCCCGCGCCCCCACCGCATCCCCCGCCTCCCCAGTCCACCAGGCCAGGTTGGCGCGGGCAGTCAGCGTGCGGGGGTGCTCGGCGCCGGAGACCCGCTTGCGGACCGGCACCAGCGCGGCGAACTGGTCCCGCGCCCCCACCGCATCCCCTGCCT
>Ga0335081_10005441_pt1 | contig 20144 bp, 12 predicted proteins | sample Lox_Sample_35_FD_206713 | JGI IMG/M metagenome (GOLD analysis project Ga0335081, IMG submission 206713) | Soil microbial communities from Loxahatchee National Wildlife Refuge, Florida, United States - Lox_Sample_3.5 | ecosystem: Environmental > Terrestrial > Soil > Wetlands | place: USA... | reverse complement strand
GCGGCACCGGCTGCGGCGAGTGAAACCGCCAGTGCTTTCACGTCGAACTCGGAGCGCAGCACGCCGCGGGAGGGCGAAGCCTTCTTCAGCTCGGCGATGATGTTGATGCCGGGGCGGCGGAGAGCGGACAGAAAATCGCGGGGCGGCGCGGCCTGTTGCACAGCCATGCGCAACACGGGGAGGGGATGAAGGCGGCGGCGCTTTTCCATGGCGTCGCGGCGCGCTTCGAGGATACGGTCCAGGATCGTTCCGGATTGTGCGTGGGCGTTCAATGCGGCGCTCCCCATGCCGGCGCGCCGGGGCACGGGGAAACGACCATGCTATCGGCGGGTCAGCGGATAGTCAATTTGTTGAGCGGGAGGAGGGGGAGGTTCGGTAGGCGGCGGCCTGAATGCGGTAGAGCTCGGCATACTGGCCGCCGCGGGCCATGAGTTCTTCATGTGTGCCGGCCTCGGCGACGCGCGCGCCATCGAGGAGCACGATACGATCGGCCATGCGCACGGTGCTGAAGCGGTGGGAGACGAGAATGGTGATGCGCCCGGCGGCGCGGGCACCCGCGGCGTAACGTTCGAACAGGGCGTGCTCGGTTTCCGGGTCGAGGGCGGCGGTGGGCTCGTCGAGCACGAGCAGCAGCGGAGCATCGCGCATGAACCCGCGAGCGAGGGCGAGCTTCTGCCATTGACCGAAGCTGACCTCGACGCCCTGGGGCCAGGTGACGCCGAGTTGCGTATCGAGACCGGAGGCGAAACGGGCGACCACGTCTTCGGCGCCCGCCCTGGCGACGGCGGTGACCACGGCGGGATCGTCGTCGAGCCGGGGCAGATCGCCGAGACCGACGGTGTGGCGGACGCGGAATTCGAAACGGAAGAAATCCTGGAAAGCGCCGGCCAGGCAGACGCGCCACTCGTCGGCGCGAATGCGGGCGAGGTCAACGCCGTCCACCAGAATGCGCCCGGCCACGGGCTGGTAGAGGCGGCAGAGGAGTTTGACGAGAGTGCTCTTCCCCGCCCCGTTCTCGCCGACGATGGCGACCACCGAGCCGGGCGCGAACTCGAGGTTGATCTCGTCGAGGACGAGGCGCTGGGTGCCGGGATAGACGAAGGAGACGTTTTCGAGGCGGATGCCCTGAGCGAGCAGAGCGGGAGCCGGGGAATCGGCGCTTTCCGATTGGGCCGCGGCATAGTCCTCGAGCCAGGCCAGCCGGCGCGAGCCCTCCAGCCAGAAGCCGCGGAGAAATCCGATTTCTCCCACGGTGGCGGCGATGTAGCCGGAGAGCCGCGCACCTGCGGCGAGGACCAGCAGGACCTGGCCGGGAGTGGCGCCTGGACGCGAGGAGATGAAAGCAATCGCGGCGATGTAGGCGCCGCCAAAAATGGCCCAGCCGAGGGAGTGCCAGAGGGCGGTGGCCCATCGTGCGGCGGCCACGGGGCGGTACCAGCGTTCCCAGGCTTCGCGGCGGTCGCGCAGGAGGCGCTTGCCGATGCGCGTGACGCGCACTTCCTTTCCCGGAGGGGCGGTGGTGGCGGTGAGGAAGAGATGACGCGCGAGACGGCTGGCGAAGGCCACGCCCTCTTCGGTGGAGCGTTCGACGCCGGGGCGCCAGGTGGAGGTAAGAACGGTGGGGAGGGCGAAGACGGCCAGCAGGGCCAAGGCGGGGTGCACGGACATGAGCAGGGCAAGAGTGATGCCCAGCCGCAGCAGCCAGCCAGCGGTGGAGAACAGCGACATGTACATGTGGTCGAGAACAAAGACCTGATCGCGCAGCATGGCCAGGCGATCGAGATACTCGGGGCGCTCGTGGTGAGCGATGGTGGAGACGGAGGCCTGGAGGCCCGCGACGTGAGATTCAAGCGCGGCGGCAACGCGGTCGCGGAAGCGGCGCTGTGTGCGGTCGCTGGTGACTTTGAGGAACCAGGTGGCGACGACGGATGAGGCCAGGCCGATGGCGGAGACAACAGCCAGGGTGTGGCGGTGCTGGACGAGGCCATTGGCGAGCAGTTCCAGCCAGAGTGCGAGGAGCGCGTCGGGAAGGGCGGCGAGCATGGCCAATCCGAACGAGACGCCGAGCAGACGCGGCTCGGCCCGGTAGGCCAGCCGGAGGGCTCGCCACATGGAGGAGAGAGCAGGCGGGAGAGGGTCAGGCTGGGGCATCGAGGGAGAACCCTTCGTCCTCTTCGCCTTCAAAGCGCGAGGCCTGGAGGTCAAACATGGTGCGGTAGCGGCCGCCGGCGGCCATCAGCTGGTCATGAGTGCCGAGTTCGATGACGCGGCCGTGTTCCAGGACGCAGATGCGGTCCGCGCGGCGAACGGAGGAAAAACGGTGGGAGATGAGGATGGTGGTGGCGCGGCGGGTGGCGGCGAGGATGCGCTCGAAGATTTCGGATTCGCCGCGAACGTCGAGTTGGGCGGTGGGCTCGTCCAGCAGGACCACTCCCGCGCCCATTTTGACGGCGCAGAGCGCGCGAGCGAGGGCGATGCGCTGCCACTGGCCTCCGGAAAAGTCGGCGCCACCCTCGTAGGCGCGGGAGAGAACGGTGTCCAGGGCGGCAAGGTTGGCGGCGCCGGCTTCGGCGAGAGAGACTTCGATGGCGGAATCGGGCGCGCCGTAGGGAGCCACGTTGTCACGGAGCGGCAGTTCAAAGTGAATGAAATCCTGGAAGACAGCGGCGAGGCGAGCGCGCCAGCCGTCGATCTCGAATTCCCGCAGGTCCACGCCGTCCACTTCAATGGCTCCCTCCTGCGGGTCGTAGAGGCGGCAGAGCAGTTTGGCGAGGGTGGTCTTGCCGGCGCCGTTCTGGCCGACGATGGCGAGCGAGGAACCGGCGGGAATGGTGAGATCGAAACCGCTGAGAATCGGTTCGGAGGCGCCGGGGTAGGCGAAGCGGACGTTGCGGAACCGGATGGCGCGTGCAGGCAAGCCCGCCGCGGGGCGAGAGCCGGAAACGAGCTTGCCGCCGTCCGCCATGGCCGGGCGGAGGCGGAGCACAGCACCGGCAGGGGCGGCGGCCCCGTCCAGGGCCCAGGAGAGACCGCCGAAAGCGATTGTGCCGGCTCCCATGGCGGCGCCCGCAAACATGACCAGGCGGCCGAGAGCCAGGCGGCCCGCCGCGGCATCCCGAGCCATGAGCCAGAAGACAATCACGTTGGCGGCGAGAACGATGAGAAGGCTCCAAAGGACGGGCCGTTCACGCAAACGAGTGGCCTGCCATTGCAGGTCGAGGAGTTTGCGGCGAGCGGAAGCAAAGCGATCCACGGTCCAGGCGGAGAGGCCGAACAGACGCAGTTCCTTGGCGGCGGGAGCGTCCACGGCAAGGCGGTAGGCGTACTCGGCCTGACGCTGGGCGGCGCGGACTTCGTCAGTGTTGCGGTCGCGCCAGACGGCGCTTTCGCGCAGCAGCCAATGCGTGGCGAGCCAGGCGCCGGCCAGAAGAAGGGGAGCCCACCAGGTGTACGCGGCCAGCACGACGCAGGAAGCCAAACCTCCGACCATGGCGAGCAGTTCGACGGCCATGAAGTCCATGCAAATGGAAAGAGGGGGCCCGGTGATGGCGAGGTCGAAGTCGCGCGCCATGGTGAGATCGGTGGTGAGGCGCGCGTCCTCCAGATGACCAATGCCCGGCGGCGAGATGCAGGCGGCGGTGAGCTGATCGTAGAGCCAGGCGGCCGTTCTGCTGCCCAGATTGGAGCCGACCGCGAGGTGAATCGGCGCGAGCACGTTGAGCAGAAGGAAAACGATTCCCGCCAAAACGAGCGGCATGGCGAGCGAGGAATGCTGGGCGATGGCGCCAACGAGCACGCCCATGGCGACTGCAAACAGGGCGGGCAGCACGCCCCGGAGTAGCAGCAAGGCCCACCAAGCGGAGGCCAGGGAGGGACTGGCCTTCGGGAGAATGCCGAAGAACTGCCACTCGGTGCGAGCGCGGATGCGATCCATCATGAGCGTGTACCGGTTTCACCTCGGAATGCAATCGCCAGACGCGTGCGGCAGCTGGAAGCCCGCGGCCTCCCCCCCTAGTGTCCCAGCAGGGAATCCGCGAAACGAATGGGAATGCCGAAATTGGAGCCGGAAAATCCTTTCAAGATGGCGTAGTTGACACCGATTACTTTGCCCTCTTCGTTGAAGAGCGGGCCGCCGGAGCCGCCGGAGGTGGTCTGGGCGTCGTAAACGAGCTTGTCGGAGAGAATGTCGCCGAGATGGCCCTGGGTGGTGATGGGGCGGATGAGTTTACGTGAGGCCAGAGCGGTCATGATGCTGGAGGGATTTCCCCCGCTGCCATCGACGATCTTCTTCACCGTCTCATCGTCGGTGCGCGCGAGGATGGCATCGAGTCCGGTGGGATAGCCCATGAGGATGACCGGAGCGCCGCTGACGGCGCCCTTGGCCAGGGGGTCGAGGCTGAGCGGAAGGCGTTTGGCGTCGTCCAGCGCGACCTGCACGGTGGCCAGATCCGCCTCGTCCGAGATCCTGGCCACAGAAGTGCGCAAGGGGCGCGGCGAGTCCGGACAATAGCATTCGACGTCGGCGAGCAGAGCTTCCATGCCCTCCTGGGCGACGCTGGAAAGATCGTCGTTCCTCCACCAGGGCTCGACGACGTGGCGGTTGGTGAGCATGAGGCCACTGGAAGAAATCAGGAAAGCGCTGCCGAAGAAATCGACGCGAACCTCGGGACCGCGGCCTTCGAGGGACAGGACCGGCTTTCCGTCGCTATCCACGATGGGCTGGCCCTTCTGGTTGAGACCGGCGTAATGAACGCGGGAGCCGCTATCCTTGTCGCGGAAGGCCACCGAGACGTGCAGCAAGCAAACGCTGCGGGAAAAGGTATGGATGATTCCCTGGGCAACCTTGCTCTCGCCCTCGATGCGGTTGAGGCGGCCGGTGGTCTCGTCGAGTTCGCGGCGAAGCTCGGCGACGTTGCCGGAATCGCCGGCGGAGGCGGCGAGCTGGGTCTTGAGCGTGTCGGTCTGGTCGCGAAGCTGCTGCATTTCCTCCTCAATGCCGCTGGGCTTGGCTTTGCTCTCCTGGCGAAGGCGGGAGGCGTTGGCGAGGAGCTGCTGCTGGCCGGCAATGCTGTCTTCCAACTGGGCAATGATGTGGTAGGCGCGGGTGGATTCCTTTTCGACCCGGCGGGTAAAGAAATAAAAAATCCCGCCCATGATGAGAGCGCCGCTGAGGACGCCGGCGAGGCCGATGCGGAGCCGGCGGTCGAGCGAGAAGGCGTCCTTGGTCATCTTCTCGGTGACGGCAAGCGCGTCGAAGGCGGTGCGAGCGATCTGCTGGCCCTCTTCCGCGATGCGGACCTGGTCCAGCATGGATTGGGCGGCGCGGCGGGTGCGAAGCTGATTGCGGATGCGGGCGAGGAATTCCTGGTTCTCCCAGGGCCGCGAGATGACGTCGTCGGCGCCCAGATCCAGGGCGCGGGCGCGCTCGGCCGGGCCCAGCGAGGAGAGGACGAGGATGCGGACGTAGCGTGTGGCCGCGGAACCCTTCAACCGGGCCACGGTGTCCGACCAGCAGCTTCCGGCTTCGCCGGCGTCGATGATGACCAGCTCGGGCTCGCTCTTGAGAGCGACCTCGACGCCCTCGGCGCACGATTCGGCGCCAAACACGTCGTAACCGGCGGCAGTCAGGTCCTGTTCGAGCTGCTGCCGAGGCTGCTCGTGTGAATCGATGAGGACGATGCTTTCGCGTTTGCCAGCCATTTCCGTGGGTCGCCGGCGGAAGCGCGCTCTCCGCCGGACGGGAGAAGAAAGATTAGCTCAGAGCCGGACGGAATACCACCTGCGCCGAGCGGCGAGTCAGAGGTGGTGGGAGCGTAGAAATTCGCGGACGACCTCGGCAACATCGCGGTGCTGGCCGTCCACGGCGTAATTCATGCGGCGCATGTCGTCCGCAGAGATGCGGCCGGCCAGTCCCTCCAACGCCGCGCGCAGGCCGGGAAAATCGCTCAGTGCCTGCTGCCGGACGATGGGGACAGCCTCGTAGGGCGGGAAATAATGTTTGTCGTCTTCGAGGACGGCCAGGCCGAGTGCGCTGATCAATCCATCCGTGGAATTTCCCACCACGAGGTCCACCTGATGTTCCTGCAGAGCGCGGAAGAGCAGACCGAGATCCATCACAAGCGGAGCCTCGCGAAAGGCGAGGCCGTAGGTTTTCACCATGCCACGGTAACCATCGAGGCGCTCCATGAACTCGTAGCCCACGCCCAGGCGCCATCGCGGCGTGCGCGAGGCGGCCTGCGAAAGAGTGGCGAGATGGTAGCGGCGGGCATCGTCGCCGCGGATGATCACGGCAAAACTGTTGTCGAAGCCGAGAGGAGGCAACACCTCAAGACCCCAGCGGCGGGCATATTCGAAACGCACTGCTTTCAGGACAGCGCCGGAGTCGGACAGGGGACGCTGCTTGAGCACCGCAGTGAGCGCGGTGCCGGTGTACTCGACGTAAACGTCGGCGCGGCCGGCGAGCAGCGCCTGGTGGCAAATGAAAGTGCCGGCGAGATAAAAGCGGCGCTCGACGGGAAGGTGGGCGAAGGTCTCGATGCGCTGAGCCAGAAGTTCGCCGAGGACGGCCTGCTCGGTGAAATTCTTGGAGGCGACCACCACGGCGCGCCCCTGCGAACCGCCACAGGAGGCCACCGCGGAGGCAGCCAGCAAGACGGGAACGGCGAGCCAGCGGGGCGAGCCACGCATCAGACGCGCTCCCGCAGGCGGCCTTCGAGCCATCCGAGCGAGAGGTCGGCGAACAGAGCGAGCAGAGCGGCGGGCAGTGCGCCGGCAAAAATCAGCGGATCGTTGACCATGGCCAGCCCGCGGAAAATCAACTCGCCCAGGCCGCCGGCGCCGATGGCCGCGGCGATGGTGGCGATGCCGATGGCGAGCACGACGGCGACGCGAATTCCGGCGACGATCACACCGAGGGCGAGCGGGAGTTCGACGCGGCGGAGGAGCTGGCCATCGGTGAGGCCCAGGCCGCGGCCGGCCTCGACGACGGCGGGATCCACTCCCAGGATTCCGGCGCAAACATTGCGCAGGATGGGGAGCAGGGCGTAGAGCGAAAGGGCGAGGATGGCCATGCGCGGAGCGCGCGCGCCGATCCAAGGAACGGCGAACAGAAAACCGAAAAGGGCCAGGCTGGGGACCACGTGAATGGAGTTGACGGCGCCGAGCACGGCGTGGGCCAGGGCGGGGCGGCGCGCGATGGCCACACCGAGCGGCAAACCCACCAGAGTGGCGATGCCGACGGAAATGCCGGCGAGGGAAATGTGTTCGAGGGTGAGCGTGAGCACCTCATGGGGGTGGGCGAGGATGTAGGAAAACAGATTCACGGCAAAGCACCCGGAAAGGGCACGGCCGCGGCGGGCGCGACGCCGTCCGCGGAAAACGCCTCGCGGAAGGCGGCGGCGAGAGGATCGGGAGTACGCAGGAATTCCGCGGGCGTGTAGAGGCCGGCGAGGCGGCCGGCATCGAGCAGGGCGATTTGTGAGCCGAGAAGCAGGGCTTCGCGCAAATCGTGGGTGACCAGAACGATGGTCTTTCCCAAGCGGCGCTGCAGCCGGGCGAATTCTCCCTGAATCTCGGCGCGTGTGAGGGGATCGAGGGCGCCGAAGGGCTCGTCCATGAGCAGAATGGGAGGATCGAGGGCCAGAGCGCGCGCCACGCCCACCCGCTGGCGCTGCCCGCCGGAGAGTTGGCGGGGATAGCGCGAGGCGAGCGTGGGATCCAGGCCGACGAGGGCCATCAGCTCGCGAACCCGCTCGCGCGTGCGCAGCGACGTCCAGCCCTCCACGGCTGGCAGCAAGCCGATATTCCGTTCCACCGTGTAGTGCGGAAACAGCCCCACGTCCTGAATCGCGTATCCCATGCGACGGCGGAGATGGATGAGGTCCCAGTCTGTGGCCGGTCGGCCTTCCACCAGCAGCTCGCCCGCAGTGAGAGGGAGCAGGCGATTCATCAACTTGAGCGTGGTGGTTTTTCCGGAGCCGCTGCGCCCCAACAGCACCAGCGTGACGCCGGAGGGAATTTCGAGCGACAGCGAATCGAGCCGGGCGGGACTGCCGGGCGGTTGGAAGCAGGCGTCTCGAAAGACGACGGCAGGAACCCTGTTCGCCGCTTCGGGCATAGCTCAGAAACCCCGGGACGCAGGCGCGGCCACAGGGCCGGCCGGGATGGGAGCAGGCTCCGGGCGAATGGTCCACGGCTTGCCGTCCATGTAGCCCGGCACGGGCAGACCGAAAAGCTGGAGTATGGTGGGAGCAACGTCGGCAATGGAATGCTGTTCGCCCAGGATAGGGCGATTGGCGAAGAGCACGCCGGGAACGTCGTGCGGATCGATGCAGTGGTCGCCGCTCCAGGGGCGCGTGTTGTCCAGAAAAACGTCGCCCATCACGGAACCATTCACGGACTCCCAGGCGGCACGATAGCCGGAAGCGTAACCGATGAGCAGATCGGGGGCATTCTCGCGATAAGGGCCCTGATAGACCTCGCGGGTGTCGAACACGTCGCGGATGGCCACCTGGCCGCCCTGGGGATCGGCGATGCCGCGCAACTTTTCGCGCAGCTCGGCGAGCAGCGCGTCCGACTCCTCGCCCGGCTGGACGATGCCGAACCGCTCGCGGCCGGCGAGGTTCAGATACAAGCCGTTCAGACCCATTCCGTAGGCGCGCGTGCGCTGCCAATCCACGTGGCGGAACCACGGCTCGCTGACCGTGCTGCCGGAAACGAGCGAGAGATAGCCCTCGCGATGCAGCCAGGCGTTCAGATTGAAGCCGCGGCGGAAGGACTTGAAGCCGTGGTCGGAAACGACCAGGACGATCGCATCCGGCCCGGCATTGTCGAGCACGCGGCCCACCAGCGCGTCCATGCGCTGGTAGAGCTTCTCGATAACGCCGGAGTCCGGAGGCTCGTGTTTCGGAGCGGCGGGATGGCCGGGCTCCATGTGCCGCCAGAACATGTGCTGGACGCGATCGGTGATGTCGAAGACGCAGATGCACACGCCGCGGCGCGTTTTTTCGAGCGCGTCAAAGAACATGCGCTCGCGTTCGGCATGGATCTGGTAGCACTGGTCGAGGAACGCGGGGTCGTCCAGCGCGCCGTTGTTCAGGGCCCAGGTGTCTTCCGCCAGCCCCAGCGTGGAGAAGGGGCCTTGCAGCTTTCCGAGGTACACAGAATAGGCCAGCGGATGGGAAATGGGCAGCGCGGGGCGGCGAGGATCGATCTGCACGGGAGTGACGTAGAGTTCCAGATGCGGCTCGACGGATTTCAGGTACAGGCGGCAGATTCCCCGGGAACTGATGCCGAACCCGGCACGGAACCGCACGGCGATCCAGTCCGAGTATTCCCCCTGGCGGAGGGTGATGCGCTGGCCATCGAGCTGGACGGAGGCGGAGCGGCGTGGCGCGTCGGGACGGATGCGCAGAGGCAGAGTGAGATCCAGGCGGCCCTCCTCTGGAAAAGGATTTTCCGGGCCGGGCAGCTCGCCGGTCCACTCGCCGCCATCTTGAACCAGCGGGAGCAGCACGCCGCCTTCCTGCTGCCCGCCGGTGCCCTGGCATGAAGAGAAGAACGAAAACGTTCCCTGGCTGCCGCGCAAATCGGGAACGCACATGCCGGAAAGGAGAACGCCGGAGAAAGGCTCGGGCGGAAACGTGACGGGCACACGGATGATGGAGGAAAAGATTCCGGCCTCGCCGAGATATCGCCAGAACGGTTTGCTTTTCCGCAGTGCCTTTACGCGCGGGCGGCCGAGCGGGATGGCGCGACGACCGAAACCGAGACGCCGGCGCGGGCCGAGCACCTGCGCGGAGGAAAGAAACGGCATGTAGGTTTGCCGGTCGCGGCTCAGAAAGTCGTAGATATTGTGTTTGCCGGGATTCACGCCGGTGAGAAACGTGGACCAGGCCACGGGAGAAATCGGCGGATGCGTAGTGGCCAGGGGGCGAAACGTGCCGGTCTTCGCCAAGCGGGCGAGGTGGGGCAGTTTTCCCTGGCGCATCCAGCGGGAGGCAAGTTCGGGGTCCATGCCGTCGAACCCGACGATAATGACGCGCTCGACGCTGGCCTTGCGGAAGGCGTTGCGCCCGCGGAGAAAGCGCCAGAGCTGGCGCACGGGCCAGGTGAGCACAGCGATGAATGCATAGAAGAAGGCGAGCAGGAGCGTGAGAAAGGAGGACAGCACGGCGAAGCCCGCACCCGGACCCACATAGGCGGCGGCTGCGGACGGCAACAGCAGGCACGTGGCGGCGAGGAGCAGCGCGCGGGGAAGGATGGCCCGGCGATCGATGCGGCCCGCCACGCTCAGAACTCCGCACCGAGCACGGGCTTGAGCAGAAATGCCGCCGTGAGCGTCAGCAGGAAATAGACGACCAGCCAGTTGAGCGGGATGGGGCCGAGCGTAAGCGGGCGACCGGGGTAGTCGAGCGAAATGGAGGTGATGGATCCGGAGGGCGGCAGCGCACCCTCGCCCGGCTCCAGCAGGCGATCGAACCAGCCGCCACGGATGCGCTCCGGCGAAACCGGCTGCAGACCGGTCCCGGTGACGATTTCCTTGGAGGTCTGCTCGGCGCCGTCGGCGACGACGATCCGGGCGCGACCGGACAGGCGCGTCTGGAGGCGGGCGACCACGCGCCGCTCCGCGGGGATGCGCACGAGCGGCGCCGTCTCCACCACGCCGTCGGGAAGCTGTAGCGCGACGCGATTCACGGCCGCGGAGTCGTCCAGATGGACGACGAGCAGGGTGGATTCGCCCGGCAGCAAAGGCCGCGCGCCGAACCGCAGGTCCAACTGCGCGATGACGACGGTGATCGGCAGCGCGGCGACAGCAAGCGGCATGAGGGACCAGCCCAGATAAGCCAGAGTGGCGCGAAGAAGCTTTCCATAGGCGTGCCAGACGACGCCGAGCTGATCCTGGAACAGCCGGACTTCGAGCAGGTGGGCCTGGACGAGATTCTTCACCCGGCGGATGGCGCGCTGGTTGGAGATGAAGCGGTAGTTGAGCAACAGGAGCAAGCCGGAGACGGCGGCGAACAGCGCGAGGGAAAGAAGCGGAGAGCGGTCCGCGAAGGGCTGGAAGGCGAAATCGAACGCGGAATTGATCGGGCTCACGCCGCGTGCTCCCGGGCGCAGCGCGCGGCACGGCGGCCGCGATCGGTGGTGCATCCGCGCGACCACGCCGCCGGGCCCTGGAACTGGATTGGAGTCGAGCTAGTCAATGTAGCCCAGGCCCTGGAGACGCTTCTTGATGATTTCCTCGTCGGTTTCACCGCCGCCGCCGAGAATGCGGTCCACTTCCTTCTCCAGCACGTGGACGGCAAACTCTTGCGGCGAGGAGTACCCGGCGGAGTCAGCGCACTTCTTGAGTTTGTCGAAGAGTTCGTCCTCAATGGCGAGTTTTCGGCCAAACACGCAAGCCTCCTGTACCGAGAGGTGAAGACTTCCGGCTACCCGCGTCTTGCCGCTCCGGGGGAATCGGCCAGCCGCCGGCGCCGGCCCTTCAATGGGACTGCGGACCGGCGTCCTCCCCCGACGCGGCGAGCACCGGCTTCCCTTTCATGTCCTGCGGCTGCGGCAGCCCGTAGAGGGCGAGGAGCGTTGGCGCGATATCGGTGAGCGCGGGTGAATCCGCCACGATCCGCCGGTTGCTGAGCAGGACGCCGGGAACCTGCCGGAAATCGATGCAGTGGTCGCCGCTCCAGGGATCGAGGTTGTCTTCCAGTTCGCCCGCGGGCACGCCCCCCAGTACGGTCCCCCAGCCGGCCCGGTACCCGCGATTGTATCCAATCAGGAGGTCGGGTGCGTCACCGACATAAGGACCGGAGTAAGCCTCGCCGGCCAAGTCCACACGGGTGATGACCGGCTGGCCATTGGCGGGATCCTGAACGGCGAGGAGTTCGCGGGCCAGCTCGTGGCGGAGTGCATCCGCCGTGGCGCCGGGGTCCACGATGCCGTGGAGTTCGCGGCCGCGGAGATTGAGGTAGAGCCCGTTGAGGCCGAGGCCGTAAGCACGCGTGTGGGTCCAGTCCACTCCCTGGAACGAATTTCCGCCCGTAGAGGCGCCGGCGGCGAGCGCCAGGTAACCGTGGTCGCGGAGCCAGCCGTTCAGATTGAAGGCGCGGCGGAAGGGCGCGAAGCCGTGATCGGAAACGACGAGCACGGTGGCATCGTCGCCCGCCTTCTCCAGCACCTGGCCGAGCACCGCATCCATCTGGCGATAGATGGCCGGGACGGCATCGCCGAACTTTGCCGCGATTTCCGGGGTGTAGCCGGGATGATCCGGATCCATGGCACGCCAGAACATGTGGCTGTTCAGATCGATGCTGGAAAAATAGAAGAAGAAGAGGCCGGTGCGGTAGCGCGAGAGCTCCCTGCGAAAGGCGCGCAGATTCTCATCGAGGACCATGCGGGCCTGGGCGAGATACTCGGCGTCGTCCAGATAGCCGCCGGAGAGGGCCTTGGTATCCTCGGCAATCCCCTGCGTGTAGAAATAGCCGAGCTCCTCCCACAGCTCATGGGAAAAATCGCCGGGAGTGGAAATGGGGAGCGCGGGGTCGGAAGGATTCATATTGACCGGCGAAACGTAGAGCTGAAAGACCGGCGCCGCCTGCTTGAGGAAAAAGCGGCAGATGCCGTCCACACCTGCCGCATGAGGAACCAGCTCGAAATGAACGGGAATCCAGGGACTCCATTCGCCCTGGCGCAGGATAAATTCCCTTCCGGCAACCTGGAAATCCGCGGCGGCGTTGGGCGCGTCAATCGCCACGCGGAGCGGCAGGGAGGATTCCGGCTCGCCCTTTCGGAACGAGTTGTACGGCCCGTAGAGCGCGGTTGTGACCACTCCATGTTCGACCTTCACGGGGTAGACCCGGCCGCCGTTGACAGGGCCGACCGCGGAGTACGGGTCGTCCGTGTAGAACGAAAAGGTGCCGTAGGTGCCCAGCACATCCGGGGTGCCCATTCCGGAGAGGGAACGGCCGCGCATCGGCACGGGCGGAAAATTTGCGGGCATGTGGTAGATGAGCGTGGGAATTCCCGCGGCGTCCAGGTACTCCCAGAAAGCCTTGCCACGGCGGAGCAGCTCCGTGTGTCCGCTGGAGAGCGGGAGGATCCAGCGCCCCAGCTTCATGGTGTGTTTCGGCGGATCCACGCGCGAGGTGGAGAGATACAGCTCCATGGTCTTCGGATTGCGATGGATGAAGTCGAAAATATCGTGGCCGCCGGGATTGAGGCCGGTGATCAGGTTCGACCAGGCTACCGGACTCTGCGGGGGGATGCTGGTGGCCAGGCGGCGCACGCCTCCGTTGAGCGCCGCGAGCTTCGCGAAATTGGGCATGGTTCCAGCCAGAATCATGCGTTCGAGAAGCAGCGGGTCCATGCCGTCGATGCCCAGCACGATCACGCGCGGAGCATGCGCAGCGAGGGACGCATCCGGGGAGCGGGAGCAGGAAGCGGACAGGAGCAATACGGCGAGCGCCGCGAAGAGCAAAGGCTTCGCCACGGGAAGCTTTGTCCCGTGGGTTCGCACCCCGGCGATGCGACGGCGTGCGGCAACCGGCTTCGATCGGTTCCGCACCGTGTCAGGGCTTCCGGCTGGATTTCAGTCCGGCGGCGGCGGCGCGCTCGCGGGCGGCGTCGCCGGCGCGGCCCAGCTTGTCGTAGTCCGCAGCAAGGAACTCGTGGGCCTCGGGGGATTCGGACTGCACCTGGACAGCCCTTTCCAAATACTGCCGAGCGTCCGCAAAATTTCCGTTTAGAAAGAGCATGCGGCCGAGGAGCAGGTTGGCGCGGTAGTGTTCCGGCTCCTGCTCGAGCACGATCACCAGGTTCTTGGCGGCCTCCTGGGGATGTCCCGTGCGGGCCTGAATGGAAGCGAGCGAATAGCGCGCGTCGCTCCAGTCGGGACGGTTGTCCACCAGGATGTCAAAGTGAGCGGCGGCGGTTTTCAGGTCGCCGGTTTCGTAGAGGCAAATGGCCAGCTCGTACTGGGCCATCAGCGCATCCGGGCGCAACTCGATGGCCTTGCGCAACGGATCGATGGCCTTGGCATATTCGCCCAGGCGTGAATAGGCGATGCCGAGGTAATACTGCGCGGCCTGAATTTGCGGATCGGAAATGGTGACGCGGCGGAGCAGCGGAATCACGCTGGTGCCTCTTCCCTCTTCGATGGCCAGGCTGGCCTCGTGCATGTCGTTGGCCACGCCGATGCGGTCCTTGGGGTCGACTCCGCCGACGGTGCTGTCGTGTTTGCCGGCCACATAGCCGAGGGCAGAAAGCTTTTCCATGCTCTTCTGGTCCAGCCCGCCGGAGACGGGCTGGGGAGCGCCGGCACTGACACGCTGGATGAAATTTTCGAGTTGCGAGTCGAGCCGGGCGGCGGCGGGACGATTGCGGGCGTACACATTGTCCACTTCGCCGGGGTCCGCCGCCAGATCATACAACTCCGGCCGGGGTGCGCGGACATACAGGTGATGCCCCACGCGGAGGGCAATCAGCGAGCTCCAGCCGAACGAGCGCTCGGAATGGTCGCCCACGGCCATGGAAGGGCGATCGGGCGGATTGGGATTGCCGATCAGGGGAAGCAGCGACTGGCCCTGCATGCCCGCCGGGGGCTTCATCCCAATGGCCTCGAGAAGCGTCGGCGCCAGGTCCGCCAGACTGGCATTCACCGTCACGCGCTGTCCCGCCTGGCGGTTCCCGGAAAGTTTGATGACCAGCGGGACGTGAATCGTGGAATCGTAAAGGAAAATGCTGTGGGTCAGCTCTCCGTGATCGCCCAGGGATTCGCCGTGGTCGGCGGCGACGGCGATCACCGCATTGTCGTAGATGCCCCGCTTCTGCAGGTACTCAAACAATTTCTCGACGGTCGAATCCAGATAGGCGATGCAGCCGTTGTAGGGCGCGCCGGCGAATCGAGTGCGGAAGGGCTCGGGAGGGTTGTAGGGGTCGTGCGCGTCCCACAAATGCACCCAGAGGAAAAATGGGGCGCCCTTCTGCTGGTCGAGCCAGGCGAGCGCGTGCTCCAGCGTCACTTCGCCGCGACGCTGCATGGAAGCTTCGCGCTTCTCTCCCGTCTTCTGCCGGTGGAAGCCGGCGTCGTAGCGGTCGAAGCCGCGCTCGAAACCGGAAGCGAAACCGTTCTTCGGGTCCAGGATGATGGAGCTGACGAAGGCGCCGGTGCGGTAGCCCTGCGCGTGAAGAATATCGGAGATCAAAGGGACGCTGGGCGGCAGGCGGTCCCCGAAATTGCGCACGCCGTGAAATTGCGGAAAGGTGCCGGTGAGGATGGTGGCGTGGGAGACGGGAGTGATGGGGGCCTGGGAGTAGGCGTGCTCAAAGACGACGCCCTGCCGCGCGAACGCGTCCAGATGCGGGGTGAGCTGCTTCTTGGAGCCGAGGAATCCCATGCGGTCGGCACGGACCGTGTCCAGCGTGATGAGGATGACGTTGGGCCTGGCGGCGCCGGAGCCGCTGAAAGCAAACGCGAGAAAGAGGAATAGACTTGCGAGCCGCCGCATAAGAGAAAAGGGAGTCTCGATTGTAGCAGACTCCCTTTTCAAACCTAAAACCGACCGGGTGGTCTAGAAAATCAGCTTCAAGCCGATCTGCCCGGCGCGAGGACCGCCCTGGGAGAGGAACGGGTTGCCCGAGGCGATGTCCGGCGTTTGGGCATACGTGGAGAAGCTGGTGTCCGGGTAATTGTTGATCTTGCTCCGGGAAAGTGAGGTGCTTGCCGGGAACAAGTTGAGGTTGGGATGGTTCAGAATGTTGAAGAGTTCAAAGCGAAGCTGCAGGCTGATTCGCTCCGTGATCTTGGTGGTTTTGTTGACGTTGAAGTCCCATTGGGCAAAGTTGGGACCGCGGAACTTGTTGCGTCCGCAGGTACCCAAAGTCCCGTCAGGCGGGATCGAGAAGATGGCCTGACCGTTGACAAGCGTGGGGATGCTGGGATCGTCGAATTGGTATATCGGCTGGACGTTGGTGCAGTTCGGCCGCTGATAAACGAGGTCCTGGCCGGAATTGTCGGCGGTGGAACTCAACAGCGCCGTCCACGGCCGCCCGGTGAACGCGGAGACGACCGAGCCGATCTGCCACCCTTCGCCAAAGCGACCGGCGGCATGCCACCTCGGAAAGTCGTAGGTTACGCCGCTGGTGAAATTCAGCCGCACGTCCGTGTCGCACGGACCCTCGTTGCTCGCCGGGTTGTAGGGATTTTCAGCAATCGGCACGGTGGAACCGCCGCCACGGTTTACGGAGTTGGTGTCAATGCAGTTCGACCAGGTAAAGTTGACGATGGTATTGAGTCCGTGCCAGTCGCGCTGCCGATAGGTTACTTGGAGCGCGTTGTAGCGCAGGAATCCGTCGTTGGTGAGCTGCAGGATGTAGGAGAAATCCGGCACGCCGTTGGTCTGGAACACCGCGTCGAACGGAGGCACGCAGTTCAGCCCGGTGACGTTGTTGGCGCTATTGGGCGGGCCAAACTGCTGCTCGCCGTTTGCAAAGCACCCCAACGGCAGATTGTTCAGGCTGCGGTTCAGGAACATATCCGTGCCGTGGGAGCCGAGATAGCTGACGGTGAGCACGTTATTGCGGAACAATTCCTGCTGCACGGTCACGTTGTAGTACTGAATCCGGGGCGTCTTCAAATTCGGCACGGTTCCGAAAATATTGAACGGCGGGGTGCCGGTCGGGTCCGGCCCGTAGGTGGGGAACGGAACGGCGGGGTTGGCGCTGCCGGGCTGGATCCCGAAGCAGACAAAGTCAGGCCCCGCGACGCCGGTCGTTCCATTCACCGCGCCCATGTTGATCGCCGGGTTGTAGCAGGTGTCGTTGTTGAACGGCTCGAACAGTACGCTCTGGTACTGGGTCGAATCGATGTTCCCCAGCAGGAACTGTTCTCCCGCACTGCCCCGTCCGGTGACCGAGAACACGCCCAGATTCGAGTTGGTAAAGGCGCCGGCACGATCACCCTGGAAGACATAGGGAGCGCTGATGGCGGCAAAATTGGCCACGTCATAGGTCATCGCGTACCCCGCGCGTAGCGAGGTCTTGCCGTTACCGAAGACGTCCCAGGCAATGCCGGCGCGCGGGCCGAAATCCTTCAAGTCGAGGTTGTACAGCCGCGGGAAGCCCGGCTGGACGCGCACCAGGCCGTTGGGAAAGCCCTTGGGAGCGCAGACGTTGGGCTCCGGAGGAGCGCAGGGGAAGAAGTTGGACTCAATTCTGTCCGGGTCGCCCAGCGCGCCGTTGATGTCCCATCGCAGGCCGTAACTTACGGTGATGCGCGGCGTAACCTTCCAATCGTCCTGGAAAAATAGGCCAAGCGAGGGCTGATAGAGGTGACGGGCGGTGTCGCCGAATGACCGGGAGGCCTCGTCCACGCGGCCCACCAGGAACTGCTCGATGAGTGTGGGAAAGTCCTCCGCGTCACTGAAGAAGCCGGTCCGCGCACGATTGCGCAAGCTGAAGGTCGAGGCATACTGGTAGTTCCCGCCGAATTTGAAGGTGTGCGCGCCGTGAATCCAGGTGAAGTGCGCCGACGTGTCATACGTCTGCGTGGGGCGCGTGCTGAGCGGATATCCCTGAATTCCTCCGGGGTTGCCATAGGTCACGGAACTGGCATAGACGGGCGGGACGCCAAAATCCGCGGGATTCAGCGGGCCGGTGTCGATTCCCAGGCCGGTGAGCGGGTCAATCTTATTGTTGGGACCCAGGATCTGGGAATATCTCGACCAATTGAAGCGTACGTCCAGAATCTTGTTGGGCGAGATCGTGTACGTCCAGGACGCTCCGGCCAACTGGGTGCGCGTGGGAGCCACGGAGTTGAACGCGTCGGGAGCAAGCCCGCTGCCCGGTGCGGGCGGGAGCGTGTAGCCGCCCAGGGGAGCGGACTGCGTGCTGTCGGAAAACACGTAACGCGCGGAAAAGCTCATCTTCTCGTTCATCTTGTGGTCGATCTTGATCAGAAAGCCGCCGAGCTTGTCGGTGTTCGGCGCTTGCACGGTCTGCGTGAACCCACCCTGGTCAACGGCGGCGTTGGCAGCCGCGGGCGTGCAGGAGACGATGCCACCCGCGCCATCGGAGCACGGATAGTACTTGAGCAGGGCCAGGCCGGCCGAGTTCATCGGAAGCCCTGAAGTGTTGATGGCGGGATTGTTGAAGTCGGCGATTGCCTGGGCCAAATCACCCACGGTGGGAATGCCGAGCTGGTACGGCTCCAGGGATTTGTTGCGCTGCCCCTCATAGGAAACGAAGAAGAAAGTGCGATCCTTGATGATGGGCCCGCCCAGAGTGCCACCGTAATTGTGATTGTGGTAGGCAAGAGTGGTGGAGGAGAAAAAGTTTTTGGCGTTCAGCCAGTCGTAGTCGCCGAAGTAGAACAGGTCGCCGTGAAACTCATTGGTGCCGCTCTTCAAGGTGACGTTGATGGCCGCGCCACCCTTCACCCCGTTTTCCGCGGTGGGAAGCTGCTGCACGGTGTATTCGGAAATCGAGTCGTTGCCCAGCACGGAGGCGGGAATGCCCAGCACGCCCGGCTGGCCCACCACTTCGCTGCCGTAAAATCGGTCGTTGTTGGGCATGCCGTCGATCATGTAATTGTTGGTTGTGGTGCGCTGGCCGCTGATGCTCACGTCCAGGAAGCCGCCGCCCGGGGAGCGCTGCACGCCGGGAGTGAGAGCAAGAATCGATTTGAAGTCGCGGCCTTCGGTAGGCAGATCCACGATGGACTTGGTGTCCACCTCATTGTTCACGCCGGGAGAGTAGTCCACCAGCGGCGTGGCGGCTTCCACGGTTACCGTCTCGGCCTTCTGGCCGACCTGGAGCGTGAAGTCCTGCTTCACCGTGATGCCGACTTCCACGTCCACTCTCGACACACTGGTCTTGAATCCCGCGGCGGAAACGCTGACGGCGTAGGTGCACGGCGGCAGGCTGGCCAGGCGATAGCCGCCCGCGGCGCCGCTCTGCACGCTGCGGGTTTGCTTCGTGGTGGTGCAGGTCGCTGTAATGGAGGCTTTGGGAAGCGCGGCGCCAGACGGGTCCGAGATGGTTCCCGTAATCTCTCCATAGATGGCCTGGCCGCGGGCGGGCAACCCGAAAAGACACAACGCCGGTATCAATGCAACACCCCAAATCGCTTTCTTCATCGCGGGCCCCCCTCGTCCACCCCTGTGGACGAATTTTTGCGATTTTTACGCCCGCGCTCCAACGAAGTCAAGAAAATGTTGCCAAAAAACTTGTGTGAAACCAAAAAAAATCGAGAGCGGCTCGCCTCTGCTCACGTAACGACTCGTGGAATGCTTCGAATCTGTGATTCGCAGGAACTAAATTCCAAATACGGAATCTAAAGCCGCTCGCGCGCAACCGGGACCAAAGGATCCTGCCGCACGGTTCTCTTTTATCCGTCAGCCATCCAGAAAGCGGCGAATTTGCCGCAGCAGCTTGCGATACATGGCAGCGGTGACGCGGCCCGTTTGGGTGTTCTGCTGGCTGGGATGATATGCGGCGAACAAACGAACAGCATGCCCGCGAGAATGCGCGGGCAACAAATAACTGGCTCCGTGACGAAAGGTAAAGCGCGCGTCGCGGCCGAGAGTGCCACGATCGCGCAGCAGCTTCAGGTAACCATCGAACGCGATTTTTCCCAGCGCCAGCACCGCTCGCGGGCGCAGCAGCTCCAGCTCCGCTTCGAGGTAGGAACGGCAATTCCCGATTTCTTCCGGCGAGGGCTTGTTCTCCGGCGGCGCGCACCGCGCCGTGGCCGTGATGTACGCGCCGGAAAGCCGCAGCCCGTCGTCCCGATGGCTCGATATGGATTGATTGGCGAAGCCCGCTTCGTGGAGTCGCGCGTAGAGAAAATCGCCGGAGCGGTCGCCGGTGAACATTCGCCCCGTGCGATTGCCGCCGTGCGCGGCCGGAGCCAGGCCGATGATCAGCAGCGGCGCCCGCGGATCACCGAAGCCCGGCAGCGGCCTGCCCCAATAGGTCTCGCTGCGGAACGCGCGGCGCCTGGTTCGCGCCACCGATTCCCGGTACGCCACCAGCCGCGGGCATTTTCGGCAGGTGATGATCTGGCTGTTCAGGACGCGGAGTGAATTGGCTGTGGCACCGGAGGAATTCGGGAACGGAGGGGATTGCTGCGCGGCCGGCTTCGCCGCCCT
>Ga0335081_10005440_pt1 | contig 20145 bp, 20 predicted proteins | sample Lox_Sample_35_FD_206713 | JGI IMG/M metagenome (GOLD analysis project Ga0335081, IMG submission 206713) | Soil microbial communities from Loxahatchee National Wildlife Refuge, Florida, United States - Lox_Sample_3.5 | ecosystem: Environmental > Terrestrial > Soil > Wetlands | place: USA... | reverse complement strand
GCTGGGCGCCACGCGCATGCGGCTCACCGCCGCGTATGCTCTGGAATATCTCCTGATCGGGCTTGCCACCGCCGCTTTCGCGGTCGCAGCAGGTTCGATTGCGGCCGCCCTGGTGGTGACGCGGCTGATGGAGTTTTCCTTCGTCTTCGTGCCGGGCGAGGCCGCAGCGACGGCGTTGCTTGCGCTTTTTGTCACGGTGGGCCTGGGGCTCCTCGGCACCGTCGCGGCGCTTGGCCGCAAACCCGCGGAAGTGCTGCGGAACCTCTGAATCCGGGCGTGTCTGAGACCGTTAAACACCATGAAGACTTGGTAACAGTCGGGAAATATGGCGTCGCACCCATCTGGCGCACTGGGGGCTTTCGCACTAGATTCGCGCTATGCGCGATCGGCTTCCGCCGAACGCCAGACCCGGCGAACCGCCGGAAGAACCCAGGGGTATTTTCCATGTCCGACTTCGATCGGAATTACGCGACCACGAGGACCGGCTACCGCACCGATCAGGTGACGATCGATGCCGGTCTGCGCGCGTACATGATCCGCGTCTACAACTACATGACCGCCGGAGTCGCGCTGACCGGCGTCGTTGCTTGGCTCACCTTCTCGGCTGCCGTAACCGATGTCGGCGGCACGCTGCAGCTCACGCAGTTCGGCCATCTCATCTTCCAGAGCCCGTTGATGTGGGTGCTGGTTCTGGCGCCGCTCGGAATGGTCTTCTTCATGAGCTTCCGCATCAATCGGCTATCGGTCTCGGCCGCACTGACAATGTTCTTCGTTTATGCCGGATTGCTCGGCCTGTCGCTGGCGTCGATCTTCCTGGTCTACACCGGCGAGTCGATCACGCGGGTGTTCTTCATCTCGGCGGCGACGTTCGGCGCCATGAGCCTGTATGGCTACACCACGCAGCGCGACCTTACCGGCGTTGGCTCGTTCATGATCATGGGTCTGATCGGCATCATCATCGCTAGCCTCGTCAACATGTTCCTGGCGTCGAGCGGGCTTGCTTGGGCGATCTCGGTGATCGGCGTGCTGATCTTCGTCGGCCTCACCGCCTACGACACGCAGCGGATCAAGGAGATGTATTCGCCGATGGACGACGGCACTGTTGCCGGCCGCAAGGCGGTGATGGGCGCGCTGTCGCTCTATCTCGACTTCATTAACCTGTTCCTGATGCTGCTCCGGCTGTTCGGCGACCGCCGCTAAGCCAGGCGACAGAGCTTCCAGATCGAACGCCCCGGGTGAGACCCCGGGGCGTTTTTCTTTTGCGACCGTCTTAGTGCGACGATGCGCGCAACATCAAAAGCGCCGCCAGGGCCGCAAGGCACAGAGCTACTGTGACGAAGATAGCCGAGACGCCCATGGCGTCGATCAAAAGACCGAACAACAAGGGCGCGAAGGCTTGCGCGGCGCGCGCTGGCGCACCGAGTAGCCCGGTGCGCTCGCCGTAGCCATCCGGCCCGAATACGGCGAGAGGCACTGTGCCGCGCGCGATAGTCAGAAGACCATTGCCGGCGCCGTAAAACACCGCGAAGGCTGCAGCCGCCGGTGACCCAATCACGGCAAAGATTGCGGCGCCGAGCGGATGCAGCAACGCCGCGATGCGCGCCGACACCAGCGGATGAATGCGGCGCAAGATCAGAAACTCGGTCAAGCGCGCCACGACCTGTGCCGGACCGACCAACGCAGCCGCGGCAACCGCCTCGACCGGGGTCGAGCCGGCGCGCTCGAGCAGCGTCGGCAGTTGCGCGGCCATCGCGCCGGTGACGAACCACGCCGCGGCAAATACGAAGGCAAGCAAAAACATCTCCTTGTACGGCTTCCAGCCGACCGGCGGCGCACCCGATTGCGACATGCGCGACAGGTGCGCCGCGTGCGCTGGAACCGGCAGCAGAAAGCGGTTAAGCGGCAGTCCGACCAGGATGTTGAGCGCAGCCCAGACGAGTACACATTCGCGCCAGCCGAGCGTGTCGTTGAGGAGCGTCGACAGCGGCCAACTCACGGTCGAGGCGAAACCGGCGTAGAGCGTAATGCCGGTGATCGGTCCGCGCGCCTCGCGGCCATAAAGCGCGGTCAGTGCCGCGAAGCCGGCGTCGTAAAGTCCGAGGGCCATGCCCACGCCCAGCACCGCCCAGGCGACGAACAGCATGACCGTGCCATTGGCGGCGGCAAGCAAAAGCAATCCGGCGGCCAACACGATATTGGAAAGCGCCAGCACGCCGCGTCCGCCATAGCGATCGATGATGCGCCCGACCGATGGGCCGGCAAATGCGGCGATCAGCAGCGCCATCGAAAAAGCGCCGAACACCCACGTGCGCGGCAGGCCAAGACTTGCGCCGATCGGGTCGGCGAGGATCGCGGGAAGATAATAGCTCGACGCCCAGGCCAGCGTTTGCGCAACTCCCAAAGCGGCGACGACGACGCGGCGCGAGTGGACGAATGAAACTTGCTCCGGCTGTTCGGCCACCCCGCACCATCCTGTCAACGACTCGTCGCAGCAGACCTTTGGCAGCGATCCTAGTCAACCTTTGCGAATTTTTTGGCGTCGCTGTAATTGGACTTACCACGACCGCACCAGGGACATTGCGATGAGCCGCGCCATCGTCCGCCCGGCCACAGCCGCCGACATTGCAGCTATAACGCGGATTTACACTCACGCCGTCGAGCATGGCACCGCGTCATTTGAGCTCGTACCGCCAGACGAAAATGAAATGATGGCCCGCATGAAATCGCTGCTCGACGGCAAGTTTCCGTACCTCGTTGCGGAAATCGACGGTGCCCTCGCCGGCTATGCCTATGCCTCGTTCTACCGGACGCGGCCAGCCTATCGTTTTACCGTCGAGGATTCCGTGTATGTCGACCCGGAATTTCACCGGCGCGGCGTGGGCAAGGCCCTGCTGATGAAGTTGATCGAAGCATGCACTGCGCTCGGCTTTCGGCAGATGATCGCGGTGATCGGCGACTCCGATCAAGCGGCATCGATCGGGGTGCACCGCGCCTGCGGCTTCACGGACGCAGGTAACCTGCGCGACGTTGGCTGGAAGTTCGGGCGCTGGCTGGACACGCCGCTGATGCAACTGACCTTGGGGGTCGGAGCGCGCGAAGCGGCACCCGAAGCAGATGCGACCACAGCCGCAGCGGGACGCGGCAGCCTACATTAAGCCGTCAGACCACCACGCGGAGCGAGCGGTCGAGCGCGCCGAGCACTCGGTCGAGTTCGGGGCCACGGCGGACGATGTGGCCGGTCGCAGATATGACGCTGTAGGCACCCTGACGGCGGGCCAATTTCGGATTCTTCTCGATCCGGTAGATCGGGACCTCCGAGGCACGGCGGAAAACCGAAAATACCGCGCGATCTTTCATGAAATCGATGGCGTAATCACGCCATTCACCGGCGGCGACTTTACGCCCATACAGCCGAAGAATGCGGTCGAGTTCGCGCCGGCTGAAAGTCACTTCACTTGCGGGAGCGAGCGGCTGAGCCTCGCCCCCGCGCCACGCGCTTGGATCGGTGTCGCCGAAATCCATACGGCGCCTCCTTCTGTCGTCCAAACTTCATGATCGCGCCAGAACGGACGGCGGGCAAGGGCCTGCGGGAGGGGCCGTTCAGCTTCCCCTTGAAGCTCCTGCGACACATTTTCCGTCCGGAATCACGGCTTCGTTAAGCGAATCATAATACGGCCCTAATTCCGACAAGCACGCGCCGTGCTGGGCTGCGAAATAATACGCTGTTGCCTCAAGGCCCGGTTCGGATGCGTTCCGGATTCCTCAGCCCCCCAGCCCCCCGGGGCGCGGACGGATCGGGCCAGAGGCAGCAGAGTTCTCTGTATGGTTCATTCCCCAATCCCTCTAGGCCGGCGCGTTGCCGGCCTTTTTTATTCGGCCGGAGAGGGGGGTGTCGGCCGCGGTCGAGAGCTAGCGGAGCGACGTGTAGGCCGCGCCCAGGATGATGCCCGGCTTGTCGCGCGTGCCTTCCTGCACCATGACGGCGGCGGCATCGACGCCTTCAGCCTTGAGTTCCGACATCGGAACGGTCCAGGACGATGCCGCGCCGGTCCAGTCGCCCAGCTTCAGCCAGCCGCGCACCACGTTGTGATAGGTTATGGTGCGGCCGCGATTTTCGCCGCGGCCAATGGCGACGGCGATCGCCTTCGCCAGCGGACACAGCCAAACCTCCCCCGTATGGCGATCGCTCTCCGCCGAGTCGACTTTGACACTTAGACTGTTGCTGCCGGCGGTCACCTCAACCGGAACCGACATCACCCCGGGTTTTTGATCGGTCTGCGTGATAGTGCGCTCGATCGCCGTCTTATCGCTGCCGAGCACATGCATTGCGCCATTGACCACGATCTGCGGCGTGTAGACTTGCCGGTCGCCGCGCATGCGGGCGTAAGCGCGCTGCCGCGCCGAGTGCGCCGGACTGGCAAGCGTGTCTTTCCAGCCGAGATAATCCCAATAGTCGATCGGCAGGCTGAGCACGACGAGCGACGGATCGGCCGCCAGTTCGCCAAGAAGCTTGTCGGCGGCTGGACAGGACGAACAGCCTTGGCTGGTGAACAGTTCAAGCAACGCCCGCGGCTCGGCAGCACGAGCAACCATCAACGATGCGATCAGGAAGCTTGCAATGAGGGATGCCGACGCGAGGCGGCGATGCAGCATTCCGACCTCCACCCCCATCCACAGCGACAGAATCCGCCCAAAGCGGAAACACGGTTCTCGGTGACGATTTCGTGACCGCGCCACTTGTAATGCCGCCGCCTGTCACTCGCCACTCACTTCGCGGTGAGGACTATTTGTAGCGCGGGGCCTAGTCTCCCGAATTTGCGCGCGCTGAAGCCGGAGCGTTATGCCGCCAGGTGGCGCAGCACATATTGCAGGATGCCGCCGTTCCGATAATAGTCGAGTTCGTCGGCCGTATCGATGCGGCAGATCAGCGGCACACGCTTAAGCCCGCCGTCGGACGCGATGATCTCGGCGAGGAGCCGCTGATGCGGCTTGAGATCGCCGTGCAGCCCGCGGATGGTGACTTGCTCGTCCCCCTTCAAGCCCAGCGTCTGCCATGAGGTGCCTTCCTCGAACACCAGCGGCACGACGCCCATGCCGACGAGGTTGGAGCGGTGGATGCGCTCGAAGCTCTGCGCGATCACAGCGCGCACGCCGAGCAGCATGGCGCCTTTGGCCGCCCAATCGCGCGACGACCCGGTGCCGTATTCCTTGCCGGCGAACACGACCAGCGGCACGTTCTCGGACTTATACCGCATCGCCGCGTCATAGATCGTCATGCGCTCTTTCGAGGGATAGTGAATGGTGTAACCGCCCTCGACGCCCGGCATCATCTGATTCTTGATGCGGATATTGGCGAAGGTGCCGCGCATCATCACCTGATGATTGCCGCGCCGCGTGCCGTATTGGTTGAAGTCCTTCGGGCGAACCTGATGATCGCGTAAATATTCGCCGGCCGGGCTGTCTTCCTTGATCGATCCGGCGGGCGAGATGTGGTCGGTAGTGATCGAATCGAGGAACAGCCCGAGGACGCGCGCATCGACGATGTCTTCGATCGGCTGGCTGCGTTTGGGCATGCCTTCGAAATAGGGCGGATTCTGCAGGTAGGTGGAACGATCGTCCCACTTGAAGGTCAGCCCGCCCTGCACGCTGATCTTGCGCCAATTGGCGTCGCCCTTGAACACGTCGCCGTACTTCCTCGTGAACATCTGCTTGTTGATGTTCTTGTGAATCACGTCGGCGATCTCGCGGCTCGTCGGCCAGATGTCGCGCAGATACACCTTGCGGCCCTTCTGGTCGGTGCCGAGCGGCTGTTTGGCGACGTCGATCTGCATCGAGCCGGCGATCGCATAGGCAACCACCAAAGGCGGCGACGCCAGGTAATTGGCGCGAACGTCGGCATTGACGCGGCCTTCGAAATTGCGATTGCCGGACAGCACCGCTGCCGCCACCAGATCGTTCTTGTTGATCGCTTCGGAAATCTCCTCCGGCAGCGGCCCCGAATTGCCGATGCAGGTGGTGCAGCCGAAGCCGACCAGATTGAATCCGAGCGCATCAAGGTCCTTCTGCAATCCGGATTTTGAAAGATATTCGGCGACCACCTGCGAGCCGGGCGCCAGCGAGGTTTTCACCCACGGCTTCACCGTAAGCCCCTTGGCCACCGCCTTGCGGGCCAAGAGCCCAGCTCCGACCATCACCGAGGGATTGGACGTGTTGGTGCAGGAGGTGATCGCGGCGATCACCACGTCGCCGTGGCCGAGCGTGTGCTTGCGGCCTTCGACCGGCACGCGCTTGTCGAGCTCGGCGGCTTTGTTGAACTCCTTGTCCATCGACCAGGCAAAGCCGTTCTTGACCTCTTTGAGCGCGATGCGGTCTTGCGGGCGCTTGGGTCCGGCAAGCGACGGCTCGATCGAGCCCAATTCGAGCTTGAGCACGTCGGTGAACATCGGATCGGGCGTGTTCTTGGTGCGATACATGCCCTGCGCCTTGGCATAGGCGATGACCAGCGCGATGCGATCGGCCGAGCGGCCGGTGTCGCGCAGATAACGAATGGTATCGTCGTCGATCGGGAAAAAGCCGCAGGTCGCGCCGTATTCGGGCGACATGTTGCCGAGCGTAGCGCGATCGGCAATCGACAGGTTGGCAAGCCCGGGACCGAAATATTCGACGAACTTCCCGACCACCCCGCGCTTGCGCAGCATCTGGGTCACGGTGAGCACGAGGTCGGTCGCCGTCATGCCTTCCTTGAGCTTGCCGTTCAATCGCACGCCGATCACTTCCGGCAACAGCATCGAATAGGGCTGGCCGAGCATGGCGGCTTCCGCCTCGATGCCGCCGACGCCCCAGCCGAGCACCGACAGCCCGTTCACCATGGTGGTATGCGAATCCGTCCCGACCAGCGTGTCCGGATAGGCAAGCTCGGTGGCGACCGTCTTCTTGTCCGGGAATTGGATCTTGGCCTTCGACGTCCACACCGTCTGCGACAGATATTCGAGATTGACCTGGTGGCAGATGCCGGTGCCGGGCGGCACCACGCGGAAATCCTCGAACGAGCGCTGCGCCCATTTCAGGAACTTGTAGCGTTCCTGATTCTGCTTGTACTCGTCCTCGACGTTCTGCTTGAACGCCAGCGCATTGCCGAAATGGTTGACCGCGACCGAATGATCGATGACGAGGTCGACTGGAACCAGCGGATTGATCTTCTTCGCATCGCCGCCGAGATGGGCCATGGCGTCGCGCATGGCGGCAAGGTCGACGACGGCCGGTACGCCGGTGAAATCTTGCATCAGGACGCGCGCCGGCCGGAACGCGATCTCGCGGTCCGAGGTCTTGGATTTCAGCCATTGCGCGACCGCCTGGATGTCCTGCTTGGTGACGGAGCGGCCGTCTTCATTGCGCAGCAAATTTTCCAGCAAGACCTTGAGCGAGAAGGGCAGCCGCGAAATCCCTTTCAATCCGTTCTTTTCCGCCACCGGCAGGCTGTAATAGGCATAGGTCTTGGAGCCGACCTTGAGCGGCCGGAGGCATTTGAAGCTATCGAGCGATTCCATGACTTTTTTCCCATCCCGCCGGCCGGGCGCCGGCGCAATCCGGAGGTAATTTATTGCCGAAACCGGCCCAATCCCCTCCCTTTCCTCCCCCGCTCGCGGGGGCGGAGGGGAGAGGAAAAATCGGACGTGGCAGGCGCCACCGGCGCGCCGCGGCCGACCAGCGGCTTATAAGGTCTTTTGTGCGCTTGTGCCAGTTCAGCAACGAATTGTCCGCTAACATGCAGAACATGGCCCAAAACCTCGCAAAATTCCGCGCAAAAGCGTCGCCGGGTCCTTCCTGATGCGTCTCATCGGCATCGACCTGGCCTGTCAGCGCGGCGAACGCGGCGTTTTCGCCGGCGTCAACTTCGCCGTCGAGGCCGGCCAAGCTTTGATCATTAGCGGCCGCAACGGTGCAGGAAAATCGTCGCTTTTGCGTATGATCATCGGCCTTCTACCCATCGCGGGAGGGCGGCTGGCGCTGGAAAGCGGCGATTCCGAATTGAGCATCGCCGAGCAGGCGCATTATCTCGGCCACCAGGATGCACTGAAAGGCTCGCTGTCGGTCGTCGAGAACTTAAGCTTTTGGGCGGGCTTCTTCGGCCTGCGCTCCGCCGATCTGCACACTCCGCTGGCGACGGTCGGGCTCGCGGGGCTCGCCGGTCTTCCCGCCGCCTATCTTTCGGCCGGGCAGCGCCGCCGGCTATCGATCGCGCGGCTGATCGCGGTGCCGCGCCCGATCTGGCTCCTCGACGAGCCGACCAGCACGCTCGACGCTTCGGCACAGCATCGGCTGGCCGAACTGATGGCTGCGCATCTCACGCAAGGTGGGCTCATATTGGCGGCAAGCCATGGGCCGATTGGACTCACGGGGGCACAAGAACTGCGGTTGGGGGAAGCGTCGCCGGGAGAAGCCTCATGACGCCGCTCGCCGCCGTTTTGGTCCGCGACATGCGCATCGCCTTGCGCGTGGGCGGTGGCGCGCTGATCGGAGTGTTGTTCTTCCTCGTCGTCGTCACGCTTGTTCCGTTCGCCGTCGGGCCCGATCTGGCGCTCCTTAAGCGTATTGGGCCGGCGATCCTCTGGCTTGCAGCGCTGCTGGCAAGCCTGTTGGCGCTGGACCGGCTATTTGCCGGCGATCGCGACGACGGTTCGCTCGATCTCATCCTGATGGGGCGTGCGCCTCTGGAACTCGTGGTTGCGACCAAAGGCCTGGCGCACTGGCTCACCACCGGCCTGCCGCTCGTGATTTGCGCCCCGGTCATCGGGCTCCTCCTCAATCTCGACCTGCCAGAGGAAGCAGCGCTGATGCTGACCCTGTTTGTCGGCACCCCGGCGCTGACATTCATCGGATTGATCGGTGCCGCCATCGCCGTGACGCTGCGCCGCGGCGGCCTGCTGCTCGCCGTCATCGTGCTGCCGCTAACCGTGCCGATCTTGATTTTCGGCGTCGCCGCCGCCAATGCGGCGGTCACCGCTCCGACCCCCTTCGGCACACCGTTCACGATCCTCTGCGCGCTGACGCTGGCCAGCCTGGTGGTCGGGCCGTTCGCGGCCGCCGCGGCGCTGCGGCAAGAAATGGAATGATCGGAACAGGGCGGTGAGATGAAACAGCAACCGTGCTCATGCAAAAGTGACGGCCGTACCGGTGGAGCGGCATTGTATTACCACCGGGACCTGCACTAAGAACCCGCTGCACTGGAAAGCTGCCGATGGCCCTCCTCGACCTCGCCAATCCGTCGCGGTTCCTGAAAATTGCCAACGGCGCCATTCCGTGGCTTGCCGGCATAACGGTGCTCGTCTTCGCCTTTGCGCTGGAGCAGGCGATGAGCGCGCCGGACGACTATCAGCAGGGCGCAACCGTCAAGATCATGTATCTGCACGTGCCGTCCGCCTGGCTCGGCATGCTGTGCTGGGGATTGATGTCGGTCGCGGCGCTCGGCACCTTGGTCTGGCGCCATCCGCTCGCCGACGTGACGGCCAAAGCAGCGGCGCCGATCGGCGCCGCGTTCACGCTGCTTTGTCTCGTCACCGGTTCGCTCTGGGGACGGCCCGAATGGGGCACCTATTGGGTGTGGGACGCGCGGCTCACCTCCGAGCTCGTCTTGTTTCTGCTCTATCTCGCCGTCATCGCCTTGTGGAATACGGTCGAGGATCCATCGCGCGCGGCACGGGCGGTGGCCGTGCTCACGCTTGTCGGAGCGATCGATCTCCCCATCATCAAATTCTCGGTCGATTGGTGGAACACGCTGCATCAAGGCGCTTCGGTGTTCCGCGTCGGCGGCTCGACGATCTATCCGACGATCCTGCTGCCGCTGTTTTTCATGGCCGGCGCGTTCACTTTGCTGTTCGTTACCCTGGTGCTGGCGGCGATGCGCAATGAAATTCTGCGCCGCCGCGTGCGCACGCTGCTGCTGATGCAAGCGAGTGCCGTGAGCTGACGATGGAGACCACCGCGCATATCGATTTCATTGCCGCCGCCTATGCCGCCGCGGTGATCGTGGTCGGCGCCTTGATCGCCTGGGTCACCCTCGATTACCGCGCGCAGGGCCGCAAGATTGCCGAGCTTGAATTGCAAGGATTTACCCGCCGCTCCGACGCCGCAGTGGCTCGGCCCGTGCCGCCGGGCAAAGAAGCGGCGATCGTACAGGCCGAGGAACAGGCATGAGCGCGGTGGAAGATGCAAACCGCCCCGTAAAATGGCACCGAATTTTGGTGCTCTTGCCGCTTGCCATATTCCTCGGGCTCGCGGTTCTGTTCCTGATCGGGCTCAATTCCGGCGATCCTTCGTTTATTCCCTCGGCGCTTATCGGGCACAAGGCACCGCAAACGAAATTGCCGCCGATCGCCGGACTCGAGCGCGACGGCGCGCCTGTCCCCGGCATCGATCCCGCCGATTTCCAGGGTGCGGTGACGGTGGTCAATGTCTGGGCATCGTGGTGCGTGCCGTGCCACGACGAAGCGCCGTTGCTGACGCAACTGGCCAAGGACGCGCGCTTTCGGCTGATCGGCATCAATTACAAGGACGATCCCGACAACGCGCGGCGCTTCCTTGGCCGCTACGGCGATCCCTTCGTCGCCGCCGGCGCCGACCAAAGCGGCCGCGCCGCGATCGATTGGGGCGTCTACGGCGTGCCGGAGACGTTTGTGATCGGCCGCGACAGCCGCATCGTCTACAAGCTCGTCGGACCGATCACGCCGGAAAATTACCAGGCGCTGCTCAAGCCGCAGATCGATAAGGCGCTGGCGGCGAAGTCCTGATCGTCACTCAGCGGGCTCGATGGCGTAGCGTTTCAAGAGCGGCACCTGCAAGGCGCCGAATATAAGCGTCAGCGGAGTCACGCCGAACACCTTGAAATCGACCCAAATATTGGTCGAGGTGTTGCGCCAGACGATCTCGTTGAGGACGGCAAGCACAAAGAAGAAAATCGCCCAGCGCAGCGTCAATTTGCGCCAGCCCTCGTCGGTGAGGTTGAACATCGAATCGAACACGATGCCAAGCAGCGGCTTGTTGAAGAGCAAACCGCCCATCAATATCGCGCCGAACAGCGCGTAGATGATGGTCGGCTTGACCTTGATGAAGGTCGCGTCGTGCAGGATCAGGGTGAGGCCGCCGAACACCACGACGATGATCGCCGTCACCACCGGCATGATCGGCAGCTGCCGCGTCATCACATAAGACACCGCCAGCGCCGCCAGCACCGCGACCATGAACGTCGCCGTGGCGACGAAAATCCCGTAGCGCGAGTTGGCGAAGAAAAACAGCGCCAACGGCCCGAGATCGAGCGCTATCTTCAGGAGGGGATTGAGTTGGGGTGTTTTCGATGTCTGCATGCGCGCTATGTAGCGTGCCGCTCGTCCCTGCGAAAGCGGGGACCCAGTACCTGGATTCCCGCTCGCGCGGGGATGAACGGAATTTTCCTATTCATCGAGTCCGACCATGGCGCGGGCAAAATCATGCGCCGAAAACGGCGCCAAATCCGCGATGCTTTCCCCGACGCCGACGTAATGAACCGGGAGCGCGAATTTCGCCGCGATTGCCACCAGAATGCCGCCGCGCGCGGTACCGTCGAGCTTGGTCATGGCAAGGCCGGTAACCCCGACGGCTTTACGGAAAATCTCGACTTGCGACAACGCGTTCTGTCCCACCGTGGCGTCGAGCACGAGCAGCACCGCATGCGGCGCGCCGGCATCGACCTTCTTGATGACGCGGACGATCTTTTCCAGTTCGCCCATCAGTTCGGTGCGGTTCTGCAAGCGGCCGGCAGTATCGATCAACAGAACGTCGATGCCGCGCTCTTTCGCCGCGCGCACCGCATCGAAGGCGAGACCCGCGGCGTCGGCGCCGGCCTCGCGCGCGATAAAATCAGTGCCGCTCCGGCCGGCCCAGATCTTGAGCTGCTCGATCGCGGCGGCACGAAACGTATCGCCGGCGGCAAGCATCACGGAACGGCCTTCGGCGCGGAATTTCGCCGCCAGCTTGCCGATCGTCGTCGTCTTGCCGGAGCCGTTGACCCCGGCGACGACAATGACGAACGGTTTCTTCGCCGGATCGATGACCAGCGGCTGCGCGACCGGCGTCAGTGCCTTTTCCACCTCCGCCGCGACCACCGCCTTGATCTCGTCCGGGGTGATCGAGGTGGAAAAGCGGCCGTAACGCAGCTCGGTGGCGATGCGCGCCGCCGTATCGGCGCCGAGATCGGCGCGAACAAGCGCATCCTCGATCTCCTCGATGGTCGCCGCATCGAGCTGCCGCTTGGCGACGACGTGCGCGATGGCGCCGCCGATCGCCGTCGAACTGCGCTTGAGCCCGCCGGACAGGCGCCGCCACCATGATTGCCTGGTTTCGGCGGTGTCACCGCCGCCGTCCGATTGGCCGTCCTGAGGAGTTTCTTGCATGCGGCGTCCGTGATAGCCGTTTCGCCGAGGCAGGCAAACATGACTCCGGAAGAGATGGTGTCGCGGCTCCTGTATCGCGACGGGCTGATGCTGGTGCTCGACAAGCCGGCCGGCATGGCGGTGCACCGCGGCTCGCCGAACAGCAAGGACCGGAACCGCGAGTCGATCGAGGATCATTTCGACGCGCTACGCTTCGGCCTGCCTCGCCCGCCCGCACTGGCGCACCGGCTCGACCGCGACACGACCGGATGCCTCGTGCTCGGCCGCCATCGCAAGGCACTGGCGCAGCTCGGCAAGCTGTTCCGCAACGGGGCGATCGACAAGACTTACTGGGCCGTCGTCGAAGGCGGCCCCGATGCCGCGGAAGGCGAAATCGACATGCCGCTCGGCCGCCTCGATGACAAGATCGGCTGGTGGCAAAAGCACGATCCCGAGGGCCAGCCCGCGGTGACCAAGTGGCGAGTGATGGGCCGCTTCGCCGCCCTGACCTGGCTCGCACTGGAACCGCTGACCGGGCGCACGCATCAGCTGCGCGTACACTGCGCGGAAACGGGCTGGCCGATCCTCGGCGATGCGATCTATGGCAACGCGCCGCGAACTGGCGGACCGACATTGCATCTGCATGCACGTGAAATCATCGTGCCGCTCTATAAGAATCGCCCGCCGATCCAGGTCGTCGCGCCGGTGCCGGAGCATATGCGCGAGCGGCTGACGGCATGCGGGTGGAGGAGCGGGAATGATGACGCGCGCGCAGCCGCCCCAGCCTCCCTGCGCGAGGCGGACGCGGAAATTCAGTAAATCGTCTGCTTGATCCGTTCCGGCGCCAAGCGGTCATGCTCGGGACCGCCCATCTTGCCTTCGGTCAATTCGGCAAGGATGCTGCCCGGCGTCGGCAGCGTTTTGCGGTCGACGATGCTCGCCGGATCCCACAATTTCGAGCGAATGATCGCCTTGGTGCACTGGAAGTAGGCCTTCTCGATCGTCACCACGAGAACGCATTTCGGCACCTTGCCGTTGAAGACGAAGCTCTCGGTCAGTGTGGGATCGGTCGAGATTTTGGCGCGGCCGTTGACGCGCATGGTCTCGCCGACGCCGGGAATCAGGAACAGCAAAGATATGCGCGGATCGCGCACCAGATTGCGCAAGGAATCGATGCGGTTGTTGCCGCGGCGATCGGGAATGACGAGCGTATGCTCGTCGAGGACGCGCACGAAGCCCGGCGGATCGCCACGCGGCGAGCAGTCGAGACCTTCCGGACCGCAGGTCGCCACCACGGCGAATGGCGCGGCTTCGATCAGCTTGCGGTATTGCGGCGTAATACGATCGGTTTCTTTGTAGACGGCGGGGCCGTAGGGCGCATCCGTGTATAAGCTCTCGAGCTGCTCGGTCGTCGAGATGGTGTAGTCTTGCCCGTTGCCGTCCATAGTCGGTCTCCGCTGGCGCGGTCATTAGGCTTTCATTTTAGCTCAGGCCGCCAGCAACTGTCTGCCGTCATGCGCGGCGATCTTGAGATTGAGAATTACGCCCGGCCCGGCCGGTGTCGCAAGCAACACCCTGGCGAATTGTTCGGTATGACCGGTACTGCCCGTTTCCGTCATGACCCGGCGCGTCGCACCGACTTCGGCGTCGAGATGGCGTTGGAGCGCCGCCGCGCCGCAGGCGCGCAGGCGCCGCGCGCGTTCCTTGGCGACAGCGCGGTCGACCTGCGGCATGCGCGCTGCAGGCGTTCCCGGACGCGGCGAGAACGGAAAGACGTGCAGATGCGTGAGCCCGCATTCCTCCACGAGATCGAGCGTCTTTGCGAACATCGCCTCGCTCTCGGTCGGGAACCCGGCGATCAGATCGGCGCCGAAGACGATGTCGGGCCGCAAGCGGCGCGCCTGCGCGCAGAACGCGATGGCATCGGCGCGACGATGTCGCCGCTTCATGCGCTTGAGGACGAGATCGTCGCCGGATTGCAGCGACAGATGCAGATGCGGCATCAGCCGCGCCTCGGTCGCCAACGCATCGAGCAGATCGCGGTCCGCTTCGATCGAATCGATCGACGACAGCCGCAGCCGCGGAAGTTCCGGCACGTGCTTGAGGATTTGCTTCACCAGCGTGCCGAGCTTCGGCGCGCCTGGCAGATCGGCGCCGTAGCTCGTCAGATCGACGCCGGTCAGCACGACCTCGCCATAACCGTTGGCGACGAGCCCGGCCACGTCGTCGACCACGGCGCCCATCGGCACCGAGCGTGAGTTGCCGCGGCCGAACGGGATGATGCAGAAAGTGCAGCGGTGATCGCAGCCGTTCTGTACCTGGACGAAGGCGCGGCTGCGGCCGGCAAAGCTGTCGATCAGATGCGCCGCCGTGTCGCGCACCGCCATGATGTCGTTGACGATAGCCTTCGGCGCGTCGCCGAGGTCGAATGCGGCGCGCGCCTGCGCCCAACCGGTAGCCGACAGCTTTTCCACGTTGCCAAGCACGCGATCGACCTCGGTCATGGCGCTGAAAGTCTCCGGCTCGGTCTGCGCCGCGCAGCCGGTGACGACGATCTTGGCTTGCGGACGCTCACGACGCAGCGCGCGGATCGACTGTTTGGCCTGCCGCACCGCCTCGGCGGTGACCGCGCAGGTATTGATCACGACGGTATCGGAAAAGCCGGCGCGCTCCGCTTGGCGCCGGATCACTTCCGATTCGGCGGCATTGAGCCGGCAGCCGAACGTGACGACCTCGACGCTCATCGTGCCGCTCCCGCGCCGGCGAGCGTCGCCGTATCGAAGCGGCCCTTGTGCTCGTACTCGACGGGACCGGTCATCAGCACGTGGTCGTCGGCCTCGCGCCATTCGATGCCGAGATCGCCGCCGGGCAGCGTGACCGTCACCTTGCGGCCGGTGCGACGAAGCCGCGCCGCGGCGACCGCGGCGGCGCAGGCCGCCGAGCCGCAGGCCTTGGTCAGCCCGGCGCCGCGTTCCCAGGTGCGCATCACGATGCGATCGCGCGATGGCGTCGCCGCAAGCGTGATATTGGCGCGCTCGGGAAACATCGGATGATGTTCGAGCAGCGGCCCGATCCTGGCGAGATCATAAGCGGACGGATCGTCGACCCAAAAAATGGCGTGCGGGTTGCCCATGCTGACAACGGAGGGCGAATGCAGGATCGGCGCGCCGCGCGGTCCGATTTCCAATTCGATGTTGCGCGTATCGGCGAATTCCTGCGCCAGCGGGATCTCGTCCCAGCGCAGCCGCGGCGGGCCCATGTCGACGGTGAACAATCCGTCTTTCTCCCGCCAGCACGCCACGACGCCTGCAGGCGTGGCGAATTTGAGAGCGGTGCGACCCGTTTGCTCGCCGATCAGCGCCGCCACGCAGCGCATGCCGTTGCCGCAGGCGCCGGCTTCCGAGCCGTCATTGTTGTAGATGCGGATCGAGGCATCTTCCTCGCCGCGCGGCGGAAAGAGCGCCATGAGCTGATCGTACGGCTCTTGCCGCGCCGCGGCGCGCGCTTCCGCCGCGTCAATGGAGCCCGCGCCGCCGCGCAAATCGACGATGACGATCTCGTTGCCGAGGCCGTTCATCTTGACGAAGTCGCGGTTCGCCAGCGCGCCCATCGGGGTGCCCATGATAAAGCCCAAAATGTGAGCGACTTATATGAGAGTTTGATCCTCGTGCGCCAGCCTTGCGACTGGGCGCACGATCATGTTGACGGCAATTTGGGCAGGGCGGATGCGGCGGAAAGTGCTAGAATCGCTTGCCGATCAAGGAATGAGGCAATGCAGGCAACGGTGCAGCCGCGGGCGCCGGATTGCCGGTCCAAGGAGAAAATGATGCCGCTCCGCTTGGCGCGCGCCGGTCTTGTCGGCGCCGCATTGGCTGCAATCTTGGGCTCGAGCCTGCCGCAGACGGCGTTTGCGCAAAACCCGGCCCCGGCGGCTCCGGCCCAGGCCCAGCCGCAAAACCCGGCGCCGCCGACGACTCCGCCCGCTGCCGCGACCGCGCCAGCGGCCCCCGAGCAGATTGCACCTGGATCGACGCCGGCGCAGCCGGGCGACGTGTTCGGCGAGAACACGACACTGACCGCGCGACCGATGATCTATGTCAAAGGCAGCGGCACCTGGGACAAGACCTTCGACATCATCACGACGTCGCTGAAGAAGATCAAAGCTTACCTCGATAAAGAAGGCATCAAGCCCGACGGCCCCCCGATGACGATCTTCACCGCATCGGACGACAACGGCTTCGACTACGAGATCGGACTGCCGATCGCGGCGGCGCCGAAAAATCCGCCGCACGGCGAATTCACCGTTGGCCAGACGCCGGACGGCGCGGCATTGAAATTCGTCTATCGCGGCTCCTATGACGATCTCGACAATACCTATGAGACGATCACGGATTATCTCGACGAAAAGCGGCTCGACGCCAAGGAGATGATCGAGGAATACGTCACTGACCCGCTGACTGCCGGCGCCGGCAAGCTGGTCATCAATGTCTACGTGTTGATCAAGCCGCCGGACGCTTCGCCGGGCTAGTCGATTTGAGCATGATCTTTTCCGAAAACCGGTTCCCACTTTTCGGGATCATGCTCTAGCGCTTACAGCTCCCACACCTGCCCGGGCCGCAAGGTGCGAAATCGAGCGGCCGGAATGCCGGCGGCCGGCAGCGCATCGGCCAAGGCGATGAGCGGCGCATCGATCGCCTCGTCGGTGAGCTGGAACGTGCCGAAGTGGTGACCGAGCGCAAGCTCGGCGCCGCAGTCGATGAAGGCCTGGACCGCTTCGGCCGGATTCATGTGCTGCTCGCGCATGAACCAGCGCGGCTCATAGGCGCCGATCGGCAGAATGGCGAGGCGGAACGGTCCATGGCCCTCGCGCACGCTGCGAAAATGACCGCCGTCGCCATAGCCGGAGTCGGCGACGAAATAGATCCGTCCGGCCGGCGTCTCGATGACGAACGAAGCCCACAGCGACATGTTGCGGTCCGACAGATTGCGCGCCGACCAATGGCGCGTGGCGACGGGCGTCACTGCCAAACCGGCGCCGAGGTCGACGCGCTGCCCCCAATCGTAGCTTTCGGCGGCGATGGCCGGATCGTGATTGCGCATGATCGTGTCATTGCCGAGCGGCGTGATGACACGGGGGCGGTACGCGGCTGCGAGGCGTGACAACGTGGCGACGTCGAGATGATCGTAATGGCCATGTGAGACCAGCACGGTATCGATCGGTGGCAGATCGGCAAAAGCGATCCCCGGGTCGTTGACCCGTTTCGGGCCGACAAAGCGGAACGGCGAGGCGCGTTTCGACCAGATCGGGTCGAGCAGGATATTGCGGCCGCCGGTCTGAAGGAGAAAACTCGCATGGCCAACATAGGAAATTCGCCAGATGGCTCCGTCGATCCTGGCCGGGGGACGATCGGCATAGGGCGACGGCGCCCATGACGGCCATTTCGCCCGGGCGCTCCGGCGCAGGCGCCAGCGCAGCAGGTCGCGCCGGCTGCGCGGCGGTGCGCCGTCCGGGTCGAAAAACCGTTCGCCGTCGAAATGGTCCGAAATCGGGCCGTGGTAATAGCGGGACATGGCGGGTTTAGAGATATGGCGGAATTCGAATATATGCTTGGCCATCGCGGCCGCCCGGCCATAGCGCCCGGTTGACGGCGGGGCAGTCCGCACCTATTTTCCGCGCGTTCTCGTTAAGAGACCGAAATTCAACCGCCGACCGGCCTGACAGGCCGGAGGCTCCCGCCCGACAGCGCGATGCGCCCTCGGGCGCGATGGGTGTTTTGCATAGGCCGCCCGCAGGGACGGCCGTTCTAAAAGGACAAGAACCTTGTTCGACAATCTGTCCGAACGGCTCAATGGCATTCTCGACCGGCTGACCCGGCGCGGTGCCCTGTCGGAGGCCGACGTCGAGACAGCTTTGCGCGAGGTGCGCCGTGCACTCCTTGAGGCCGACGTCGCGCTCGATGTGGCGCGTAGCTTCACCGATCAGGTCAAGCAGCGCGCGGTCGGCGTCGAGGTGATCAAGTCGGTGACGCCCGGCCAGATGGTCGTCAAAATCGTGCACGACCAGTTGATCGAGACCTTGGGATCGAGCGCCGAGCCGATCGATCTCAATGCGCCGGCGCCGGTCGTCATCATGATGGTCGGTCTGCAAGGCTCTGGCAAAACCACAACCACAGCCAAGATCGCCAAACGGCTCGCCGATGGGCTCAAGCGCAAGGTGCTGATGGCCTCGCTCGACACCCGCCGGCCGGCGGCGATGGAACAGCTCGCGGTGCTCGGCAAGCAAGTCAACGTCGAGACGCTGCCGATCGTCGAAGGGCAAACGCCGGTGCAGATCGCGGCACGCGCACAGCAGGCGGCGCGGCTCGGCGGTTACGACGTGGTGCTGCTCGACACTGCCGGCCGGCTCACCCTCGACGAGGAGTTGATGCGCGAAGCGGCGGACGTGCGCCGCACCGCCAATCCGCATGAAGTGCTCCTGGTCGCCGACGCCCTGACCGGGCAGGACGCGGTCAATCTGGCCAAGAGCTTCAACGAGCGTCTCGATCTCACCGGCATCGTGCTGACCCGGGTCGACGGCGATGGCCGCGGCGGCGCCGCTCTGTCGATGCGCGCGGTCACCGGCAAGCCGATCAAGCTCATCGGCACCGGCGAAAAGCTCGACGCGCTGGAGGACTTTTATCCGCAGCGCATCGCCGACCGCATTCTCGGCATGGGCGACATCATTTCGCTCGTCGAGAAGGCCGCCACGACCATCGATGCCGAAAAAGCGGCGCGCGTCGCCGAGAAGATGCGCAAGGGCGCGTTCGATCTATCCGACCTGCGCGAGCAATTGGCGCAGATGCAGCACATGGGCGGCATGTCCGGCCTGATGGCCATGCTGCCCGGCGTCGCCAAGATCAAGAACCAGCTGGCCGAGCGCAATCTCGATGAAACCGTGCTCAAGCGGCAGATGGCGATCATCGATTCCATGACGCCCGGCGAACGGCGCCACCCCGATGTTCTCAAAGCAAGCCGCAAGCGCCGCATCGCCGCCGGCTCCGGCACCAAACCTGAGGACATCAACAAGCTTCTGAAGATGCACCGGACGATGTCCGACGTGATGAAGGCCATGGGCGGCGCCAAGCGCGGGCCGATGGCGGGGCTCGCCAATATGCTCGGCTTCGGCGGCGGCGGCATGCCGAGCCCGGAAGAGATGGCGAAGCTCGCCGAAAAAATGCCGGGCGGATTGCCGGCAGGATTGCCGGGTGCGGGTGGCCTGCCGCCGAATATGCCGGGCATGCCGAATTTGCCCAAAGGCCTGCCGCTGAACTTTCCGGGACTACCGGGATTCGGTCCGAAATTTCCCGGCGGCTTGCCGGGTTTGGGAAAGAAAAAGTGAACTTAATTGAGCATCGTCATTCCGGGAATGACAATTACGCAGAAAGGGAAAACTAAATGCCTCTCGTCATCCGCATGGCACGCGCCGGCACCAAGAAGCGGCCGTTCTATCACATCGTCGTCGCCGACAGCCGCAGCCCCCGTGACGGCCGTTTCATCGAGCGGCTCGGCTATTTCAATCCGCTGTTGCCGAAGGACAAGACCGAGCGGCTGACCTGGGACCTGGAAAAGGCCAAGTCCTGGATCGCCAAGGGCGCGCAGCCGTCGGACCGCGTCATGCGCTTTCTCGACGCCGCCGGCGTGATGAAGCGCAAGCCGCGCAACAACCCGGAAAGGGCGATCCCGCGCAAAGAGCGCAAGGCCA
>Ga0335081_10005439_pt1 | contig 20146 bp, 24 predicted proteins | sample Lox_Sample_35_FD_206713 | JGI IMG/M metagenome (GOLD analysis project Ga0335081, IMG submission 206713) | Soil microbial communities from Loxahatchee National Wildlife Refuge, Florida, United States - Lox_Sample_3.5 | ecosystem: Environmental > Terrestrial > Soil > Wetlands | place: USA... | reverse complement strand
TAGAAATAAATTAATCAAATCAAAATTATGAAATTTCCATTATATATCCACGTTTTTCTGTTATTTCTAAAATATGTCTTACACATGTAATGGGAATTGATTCAAAATCATCCCATTTTGATGTTGTCATCACATAAGGTTTGTTTCAGATCATCAAACATTACTCATCCGACTTGATTGAGACGGCTTCGATCTAATATGCTATTGATCTCAACTTGATCACTACATTATGCTTGACAAGCCCAACCCGATCCGAGATCCACTGACATCGTAATCATTTCAACTCCGTCATCTGTGAGTCGACCATCTCCTCATCCGTATGTATCGTTTCGTTCTGACTAGCATTTGCACCATCACTCTCTCGAGCAGGAACGAAACCGTTCCCATTTAGATTCCCGTGATGATGCACATAATTCGCCGCCTCGTCCTTCATGACCACCCCCTTCTTCGGTTCTCGTCCAAACCCATTCTCTGGTGGCCGTGCAAACTCTTCTCTTACCTCATCACGATAATCCTGCTTGACAGGACTACTCCCCCCTTCCCTCCAACTCGAAATCTTCTCGAACCCCCTCAGTAAGTCTACGCCCTGTAAATCCCCCAACGACGAACGTAACCCATTCCTTACAGGCGGCGAATCTTCTATATCTGACGATCGTCGCAAGAATTCACGGGGCTTGATGGGGGAGGAAAATTCGACGAGGGTTTCAGCTAGGTCGATTGCGCCGGACGAGGGCGGAGACGATCTTTCGTGGGGGGCGCTCCCGGGGGTTGTGATACTACTGTAGCGATAGAATGGGGCAGGAGAGGACATGGGCATGAAGGTGTGTGGGGCTGTGACAGAGGTTAAACGTTCGGGGGTGGTAACGTGTTCGGCGGGGATGGCGGGGCGCTGCTGACCGCCGCGGAGGGGGGTTGTAGGGGAGGTCATTTGGTAGGCTTGATGGATTTGGGGTTGGCGGCTGGGGGAGTCTTCTTGATAGTTTCGGGGGATATAGCGTTCTGCTGTTATCGGGGAGGGTTGTGGGGCTTGTTGCTGTTGTGGTTGCTGCTGATGTTGCTGCTGCGGTTGGTGGTGTGGTTGGAGGTGGTGTTGTTGGTCAGGAGAAATTTTGACACGAGGGCTCATGGTTCGGTTTACTTTTGCAATGAATTCTTCAACGTAGTCTTCGTGGATTTGCCATTTCATTCCCTTGCCTGGTTCATTTGTCATCCGAGGGACCTTGACAAACGCCCTATTCAGTGACAGATTATGACGAATTGAATTCTATCGTCAGCACACCCAACCGAAGGAGAATGGGTTCCGTACCTGCCATCCACTCTTCGTATGCCGATAGAAAGAATACCGATTCATGATGAACTCGTAAATCTTACTTAACTGCATTTTCTGTTCGGGCACACTGAGAATAGCCTGGGCAATCATCATCGCATAACTGTATTGCGGTTTAATTTCCTTGCTCGAGTCGAGGGAAAGATCGATTTCTCCATGATTGGCAAAGTCGGTGCCGTTAGGCGACGTAATGATGCGGGGACCTTGGACAATACGAACACCCTGGGGATAGGACATGGACGAAGGGGAGGATGAACGTCGTTGAATTGTCGTTCGTTTTGCAGGGGAGGGGGTCTGGAATGGGAGGGGTAAATTGTGTTGTCGAGCGTGGATTTGGAGGAGGGTTGCTCTTGTTAATGGAGCAGGGAGGACAAACATCATTTGTATCCCTCCAATTTCAAGGACAGACCTGCGAAGGCAATTAACCAACCAAACGTCAAATATTGGGAAAGGAGATACCCATTGGACAGAGTGACCCGTTCATCCATTTGAACAGGCGTAGCGTCCAATTTCAACCCATTCCTGCCAAAAACAGTCAACCACCATTCCTCGTCCTCATACGCAATGGTAGCATGCTTCCTCGAAACCATTTTCCCTGGCCCCAAATCCACATCCACCGAATTCTCCTTGTCGCCCCGGCCAATGACAATCTGCGTGTCATTTAAAAAGTACGTCCAACTTTGGCCGGCAAGTTTAGCAAACGCCCTTTCAGCAGAGGAATAGCGTTGATTGGAGTGGGAGGTGGTCACGACGATTTCGCGCGGGGGTTGGGAGAGCGAGCTGATGATTTGATTGAGCAGGTCTTCGCTGCTGAGTTGTTCCGGGGGGAGAAGGGGTATTTCGGCGTCATCGGGGGTAGTGGGCGAGTCGATGGGGACGGAGGCAGAGGTTTTGGCTGCTGCTGCTGCAGCATTTGCGGCAGAAGAGTGACGGTTCTGCATAGGCTATTAGCATTCTGTTAAAATGGAGCGAGTTCTACCTTGCGTTTCCTGCCTCGTTGTGGTGAGGCGGAGGCTTGCTGGTGGTGGTGGTGTGGGCTGTTTGCAGAGGCGGCCTGGAGAACGTCGTCCATGCGGGCGCGGGTGCGGTGATGGGTGCTCGCAGAACGAGAGCCCATCTTGTCAGCGGCGATGGCGAGCCCGGCTGCTGCTTTTCGGGTGTAACCGTTGCTCACAGAGGTGGCAGGAGATAGGGCCCGTATTGGGTATGTGGATCCACGCGGATGCTTCACAGCAGGAAGTAAATGGATTGCAGGGAACAGGTCGCCGGACTGCGGCCAGGAGAAAGCGAGTGCAAGGTTTGCCGGGTTGTTGGGCGGTGGTGGTCAGTTGATGTGGATTGTTTGCATAGATGAACACACAACCACTAAAACGAGCACGATTTTCGCCTCACATTAAAAAAAAAATGAGCGAAGGAAAAATCTTGCGCCGGTCAACAACGTATAGGCTTGGTCAAATTCATTATGATCGCCCCTCCCGGCCAGGAGTCGCAACCCTCCATCAGAAAGCACCTTATGGCAACTATCATGGACGAATTTCTATGAAATAGAGAAAATAGTCAATTAGCTAGAAAATCGATGGAAACTTGGAATGGCTGTGATTGTTGATGAATATGTCAACTTGTAACGTAGGGGGTTCACGAAAAAGCTGCCATTTCCTGAATTTATGCTCGCGTAAGCAAATGATTTCAATTACAACTAGTGGCGTTTGCCATGGCAACCAATATGCACCACTCAGTGAAAGATCAGAGCAGCGCGACGAGATTCATTAGCCATGGACGGAGGCCGTGGGAAGAGGTTATTCATACTAATACAGTATTCATTGCTTTAAGATCGGATACTTCCGCTTCAACTGGAGCGTCCGATATTAACCCGATGCTTTTTGCATGGTTATTTGGACACGGTTGGCTCTCTGTCAATCATGGCGCAGCCGAGAGACACCACCGCTATCTCCGCGGACGAGTCTATCCATTGATGACCATGGGGGAACTATATTTTCATGAGGTCCTTGTGATAAGCACCCATCCCGGACGAGGTGAGAGCTGGCTTCTTTGCCTCCAGGGCAATTCCGATCTGATGATCGCCATCGGGCCCATGCGCCGAAACGGGAAGCGATAAAAGGCGGCCACCACCCACCCCTCCCGTCCGGCTCGAACCCTCTCGTCCTCAATAATGTCCTCCCGCCTCAGCCAAATCCTCTCTCACCTCATTGCCTTCTCATCGTCGCCTCCCAACAAGCAGCAGCACCCGCCCTGGTACCATCCCCTCAACCCGACCTACTTTCTCCCCCGGACAGCCTCCATCTACGGCCCGGCGCAAGCAATCCAACACCGCACTGCCTCCGGAAAAGACATTTCCCGCACATACACCGAATTTTCCTCCCGTGCAGCCGGGCTCGCATACTTTTTACGCGAGGAACTCGGGTTAAAGCGTGGAGACAGAGTTGCGGTGGTCAGTCCTAATACGCCGATGTTTCTCGAGGCCTTTTTTGGGATTGCGGGGGCCGGGTGTATTGCTTTGACGATCAACTGCAAGTTGACGGCCAAGGGTAAACAACCGCATTGTTTGCTGGGGAACTGACCAGAGCAGAGATTTCTTGGATTCTTGAGTTTGCGAAGGCAGAGGTTGTGCTTGTGGATAAAGAGTATGAGGCTTTGGTGACGGAGTATAAGTGTAAGCGAATCATTGCGGATTGTGATATCGATGGCAAGACGGGAGAGTATGAGACAATCGTCAGGAAGGGCCAGGAAATTGATCGGAACAACGGGGGGAAGGGCTGGGATAATCTCCTGATTGATGATATAGAAGAGACCGATACTATGGTCCTCAATTGTACCTCAGGAACGACATCTAATCCAAAGGTGCTCCCCCCCGGCGGCAAATAGTTATGTGGCTGATGGTAGTGTGTTGAGACCACGTATCGAGGGACGTACCTTGCTGCGCTGTCCAATATCATTGAATCGGGGTTGAACTCAATCACCCCCCTTGGAGCAGGTGTATGCAAGTACCTATGGACCCTGCCGATGTTCCATTGTGCCGGCTGGACGTTTCCTTGGAGTGTCACTGCAGTAGGCGGAATCCATGTTTGCCTCCGCAAAATCGATTATGCAGAAATATGGCGCTATCTCATCGACGAAGGTGTAACCCACTACAACGCAGGTCCCCACCACCCAACCCTCTCTCATATCAAAAGACGTCCTAACGAGTCATAGCCCCCACAGTAAACTTGAATCTCCTTGCCCACCCGGCCGCAAAGAAACTCGCTCATCCCGTTCGTGTAACCGTTGCCGGTTCAGCCCCCTCCGCCCAACTCTTCAAAAAAATGATTTCCTACAACTTACTACCCGTCCATGTCTACGGTCTAACCGAGGTCTACGGCCCATCCACAAAGAGTTATTATCTCCCCTCTTTCAATGCTCTGCCTGAGGATAAACTTTGGACGAGTTTGCGATGGCAGGGACATGGGTTTCTGGGGGCTCGAGAAACCCGGGTTGTCCGCGAGACGAAGGAGGGTGGGTGGACGGATGTCAGACGGGACGGGAAGGATGTGGGACAGGTTGTGTTTCGGGGGAATATTGTGATGAAGGGGTACCTTTTCAATGACAATGACACGAAGAAGGCGTTTAAGGGTGGTTGGTTTTGGTCGGGGGATCTTGCTGTTATCCATCCCGAAGGACAAATCGAAATTGTCGATCGTGAAAAGGACATCATTATTTCTGGTAAGCCCCTTAACTCATCTTCCCCTCTTTCTTTCATTTTGGAAGCAGGGTTGTTGATAGGTAGGCGGGGAGAATATTTCGTCGATGATGGTTGAGCAGGCCTTGCTCGCGAACCCGTTGATTTACGAGGTAGCGGTGATACCCATCCCGCATGAGAAATGGGGCGAACGACCCAAGGCTGTGATGACACTGACTCCCGGCGAACCCTATCGTGAAGGAATCGAGGAAGAAATTCGGAAATGGGCAAAGGGGCAGATGGCGGGGTGGATGGTTCCCGATGAAATTGAGATTGTAGAGGAATTACCTAAAACGGCGACGGGAAAAGTAAAAAAACATATTCTCAAGCAGATGGATAGGGAGAAGTGGGAGAAGAACTAGAGATTGTTTCCAATTTGAGTTGTCTACAGGCGATAAAAAGGCTGTAAGGGACAAGTTTTGGTACCTGAATTTTGCATTTGTGATATGTCGAGGATTTCGGAAATCCCCGCACAGACCCATTTACAACGAACCTATCACAAGCGAGGGTCAACTTCTAGCGCAACTGAGCTTGAACCGGCGACGCTGGGCCAAACAAACCCCCGCATCCACTCCTTCTCCATCACATCCCGTTCGTAGCAATCGCTTCTGCATCTCTGCAAGCCGGATCAAGTTTTTGGGAAGACGCCGCCTATCCCCCATTCTCGGATCAAGGTTTGACGGATCGATAAACTCCCGACGTGCAGCGGCTGGATCCACTTGACCACCGGACAACATTCTCGTACAAACCTAAGGTTAAAGTAATTTCGAGAGGAAAAGTCCACCCGAGGGTGTGACCCCCACTTGCTTCGGTCTGAGCATTCGCAATCCCGATTTAAGGAGGGTTCGTCATTGTCTTGCCGTCTCGGCTCCGCTCGTATTGTGAAGTGCCTGAAGTCTTTGCTAATGAGAGGAATGTCTACTGTTGGGACGCCTGGGCTGCCTGCCCAGGCAGCCGTGCAGACTCACAACGACAGAGGAAATCACTTTTTCAACCAGGGACAATATCGAGATGCTATCTTGGAATATGCGCGAGCTTTGGGTGCACTATCCGAATGACAAACAGCTAAGCGTAGAATATGCACCGTCTGACCCTCTTGCTCTGTGGAATCGTTCTGCAGCCTACGTACTCATGGGAGATTATCGTATATCCCCCCTTTAGTTCCTTCCTCATTGAAGACGCTGCTCTACGTGATATCACCCAAGTAACTCGTGTCCTACCACCAGCCCAAACAATCCTCTTTCGCTTAGCGGGTGTGCAAACCCTTGCTCATGACCCCAACAAAGCCCTTTCCACCCTTCGTCGCCTTGAACTCACGCCCGAAGTCCAAGCTGCTCGGGACCTAGCAACTCTTATCATCCAAGCAGAAGACTCGCTCGGCGAAGGTGCCTGTTACAACCCCGAGTTCGCTGTCGTTGCCATCGCCGTCGCCGAAATGAAGATTCGTGTCCCGCTGCCAAAGGAGTGGGTTGTCATCCGTGTAAGGGGCAAATTTGAGACGGATGATTTGAAGGGCGCCGAGGAGGCGCTCTCGCTGATTCCCAAGGAACAGTGTGGTGCTGAGATTATCCTTTGGAAAGGCAAGGCGAGGTTGTTCAGAGACTGCTATCTCGAGGCAGCGGATCTATTCAAGGTATCCTTCCTTCTCGGGATCTTTCGTTCACCGTTTTGTAGGAAGCTGCGGCAGCTGATCCAGATGCAAAAGATGTGGTTACATACCTTGAATTAGCTGTTGCCTTCCAGGCTAAACTGTCTGCCAACGTCGACGCATTCGGATTCGGTGACAAGAACAAAGCGATCCGAGTCTTAAGTGAAGCCCTCCAAACAAATCTCGGTCATCCACCAACAAAGGCAAAATACCTCTGCTACCGGGCCGCATGTCTCGTCTCCGTAAATCTCCGACCCCGGCTCTCTCCATGTCACTTGGAAGAACCTGCTAACAGTTGGGGCAATTAGCTGGGATACCTCACAGCAGCTCAATTGGATTGTGAATCCGCGTTGTATCACGTGCCGGATCTCCCACGCGCGAAGAGAATACAACAACAAGCGCAAGAACAAATGGCAATCAATGAAGCGGCCTTGCGCAAAGATTATTATAAGGTGCTCGGATTGGAACGTGGACGCGTCACTGACGGGGAATTGAAACGTGCGTGGAAGGATATGATCATGAAATACGACCCGGCTAAAGTTGGGAATAATGAACGTGTACAACGAATGTTGCAGGACATTCAAACGGTACGTTCTACCGCGATGAACTTTTGGGCCTCGGCTAATGTGTGATTAATATAGGCATATGAGACTTTGAAGGATCCTGCGAAGAGGGAAGATTATGATTCTGGGTACGAGCGCGCACGGCGAAATAGCTTCAATATTATTGTGTCAGCATAATGTTATGTAGCTCTATAGTTGGCTTTATCCTATAATTAGACGAAATTATCCCATGTGGACCGGAAATTACAGGGGTCGGATGATCCAAGCGTCAGCGGGGAAATTGCACCATCCGAAATTAGCGTTTCAGATTAAGAAAAGGGGGAGACTTATCCCCGACGTCCCCATCCTAAAATTAACTACATCCGCATACATACACGCCTTTACATACTTTATATGAGTATATGAATGTATGAACTGTTATGCCAAAACTTCCGTACCCGTACGTCGGATAAACAAATGAATAGGAGATATTTACAAGAAATAATTATGACATCTTCGGCAACCATGGCGGTGCATGCTTGGCTGTTTTACAAGTGTTCGGTGAACCGGCTCGGAGTTGCCGAGACACTACGACCTCTGGTATCCCCTGTTTGAGCCCCTGGTTGTCGATAGACGATCGGTGTCCCTCCTGAAACGCCGGTATCGAGCCGTTGACCGCTCAACACGGTGAATCCTCGTTCCGTCATCAATTGCGGTTCACCCTCGCTGCCACCAACGTAAGCAGGACCAGATGCCAGTCGGGATAGAGTGAGTCTTCGTCGATACAGGAATAAAAGCATTCCCAGGGCGGTTAGTAATGCGATACCACCTATTGATCCGACGATGGCGGGTACCAATGGGACGACATTGGACGTTCTTGATGATGGGGTGGATGCGGTGGATGAGGTAGGGAAGATAGTGCTCGGCCCGCCGGGTCCAGGGGTGAATGTTACGGATGTTTGAAAGATAGTCGAGGAGAATTCTGATGAAGAGGAGAATGAACCCGTTGAAAGCGATGTCGCTGACAATGAACTTCGCGGTGTCCCACTTGACGACACACTTGGTGATCCTATCGAAGGAGAAAGAAAACTTGACGATGAGGTCAAGGAAATTAAAGAGGTTGACGACGTTGTAGAATTAGACGATTCTGTTGTTGAGATGAAGGTTGTTGTAGCCGCAGAGGAGGCGGTGGTAGTGAGATTGACCGGGGCAGTGGGGGAAACAGTAACAGTCAACGTGAGATTGGTCGGTATGATCGCCGGAGGGAATGTGGTTGACGTCTGATTGACAGGAACAATGGTCGATAGGCTACTTTGCGGTATTGTTGTAATCGTGGCGAAAGTTGTAACATTACCAGGGAAAGTGGGCGCAAAAGTCAACGTCGTGATTCTCGTGAGATTTTGCAAAGCTGAGGCAGACGTCGCTGCCACGGTAGCATTTGACCCGTTCTGAGTTATCAACGGAATGATAGTTGTCGAAGTTGGGATGAGGATTGAAGACGGAAGAGTGGGGAGCAACGAGGAAAGGAGTGACGTAACGTTCAACGTTATCTGATGGGTTGGTATTGAAATAACACTCTCAGTCAATGTTGAAGACAAGATTGATGAGATGGCGCTTGTGATTTGGGGTTTTCCCAATGATGCATTGACGTTTACCGATACCACAGATGGCGGTAGAATCCCAGAAACAGGTGATGCAGAAGTCGGTAAGCCGAGCGATATGCTTGGCAAAGCAGGGCTTTCTAATGCGCGCGTTATCGACGCTATCTGCGGCACTGACCCAGAAGCAGGCAGAGAAGTACTCCCAGTACTCGTTGAACTTGCTCCCTCTGACGAGGAGGAATCCCCGTTACCGAGAGAGGTGGCCGACGATGTCTCACTTTCCGTCGAAGTCGACGTACTTTCCCCTTGACCCGATATTGATGTTTGCGTTATCTCGGTCGTGCTTGTGGTGAAGACGATACCGGTCGGGGTGTTGTCTGATAAATCGGTTGCGACCCCAGGAGGCAATATGGCATTTGTGTTGGGAAGGGCTAGCTCCTCCGTCTGTGAAGCGGAACTCGTGGTGGCAAGCTCAAGTATTTCCACGATGGTGAGATTGGCGCCAGGTGAAACAATCGTGGTTGTAAATGGATAAGCTGCTGTACCGAGACTCGCCGTGGAAAGGTCAATGTTCGTCGAGGTGGTCGATATATCTCGTCGAGCACGGTACCGGTCATTGTGCCGCCGCTCGGAATGGTCTCGCTGCCGCGGAAGCTCGGGTAGGACGTCATGACGACGAAAGATGTCCCGACAATGGCGCCTTGTCCAGCTGCTTCTCCGCCGTACAGTGCTTGCAGGGAACCGATCATCTCGTTTGCTCATTGTAGCGTCATGAAGCTCTGATCTGCATTATTTCGTCCGAGGCGTGGTGACGGAAGTCGGCAATTTATAACCCAGGAATGAAAAATCTTGATATTCAAAGGCGGTGTAACGCGAAAGTCGCTCGGAAAAGAACGAATAAGCGGGTCGGTCAACGAGAACGAGCTGAAAATGAAGGATTTAAATGAAAGACAATCGCTGAAACCAGCAGAGAAACGAATGTTCCTCGATTCAATCGAGTCGGCTCGCCACTCGAAACACCGATAGTGCTAGTCGAGTGGACGGGGGGGAGGATGGTGGGACCCTTGGACGAGCGGATACTGGAAGATTAAAAACACCCACTCGCCTTCCCAAAGCGAGCGAGACCAGGCACAAAAGTTTAAAACGCTGCGCTCGGTCCACGATGGGAGGTCGAAGAGGACATTTAACAGCCCTTTTTGCCTTATTTTCAGGTAATTTTACTTAAATGAGGCCACCATTTTGAGTTATCCGAAATTCTTTGTACCTGCTATTTACGTTAAAAGGGACGTCCGAAACGGGGCTGCGTAGATAATACTAATCTCTCCAACGGTCGGACGCATAATTTCCTCGGAAATTGCTTGGCATTAATTGGCGGCCCGTGTCGGCTGGTGTGACGAGAATGAACTTCAGGGCTCATGCATGGCTGGCCCCCAGTCTTCCATGGGGCCTGGCTCGGACCCCCCCGCGCCTTAATTATACGAAACCGCCGCACCGCCTGTCATTCAGTCGATCGCAACCCCCTTTAACACTCTCAGCCCACGTTTATGTAACAACCACATTCCCCAGATTATCTTATCAATCCATATGATGGTTCCATTTTACCTTTCGCCCAGTATGAACGGCACGGAAAGCGGAAGCGGGCTTTGCTCCAACCCTCCGTCTTCCACACCGTCTACGAGACTTCATTTTCGAGCGGATCTAAAAATAGAATTCTCGGAATCGTTTTGATCAAATATTTCTAATAGCAACCCATTTTTAGCCTCTAGGCACGAGCATCATGCGCGATGCTGTCATCTGCGAGCCAATATTTGCAGACCCCAGTATTCCACGCTCGTGGTCACGGTTCAATCGCCATGAGGTTATGACGACAATACGGATCATCTTGTTAAATTTCGGATCCAAGGCGATTAATTGATTTTCTAGCTGCAGAAAGAAATTGTTACTATTTTCATCTCTCCCAATGACCGCTTTACCGTGAATTCATGCTATCCCTGTATTCGCATAATTATCGTCCTTGATGACGACGTGAAGACTGCCGCTCCTTCTCTGGTATAACATGGGCGCGTGGCTCCGCTGTATAGTCGACCCGAACACGGTCCGCGTACAATTGCCCGGTTTCTCGATCCCTCGTCAATTCAACAATGGCATCGATCGCCTCGGTCGTCAAGAATTGGTAGCCATATACCAATAATTCGCTCATGACCGTCCTCGCTACTAGTACCCTCATTCGTAGGGATCGTCTCTTCATCATATGAACCATATTCAGTATCATATCCGACAATCCCTCCACACCAAATAACGCCATGTAACCATGGATCAAATCCAAAAAAGGCTTTTTCAATAAATGTATATACTGTCCAGGAAACTCGAATGCTTTGAAATTCCAAAACAATCTGGCACGAACAAATCCCTCCTCATACCAATATCGGCTATCCGGAAACGCCGTGTACTGTGGAGGTGTCGTCATTTCAATCCAACGGACGAAATTCAGGATACGAAACGGTAATCCGCCGAATTCGGAAGCTTTATCCAAAACGAGCTGGAGGAAGGGCAGACTGTCGACAAGGCGGTAGGGCCGAAAGGGTTGGAACAACTCCTTTATTCCGATATGACGTATTTCCAAATTCCATAACTCCGGGATGGTGAGCCAGAGCTTTAGGCGGTCGAATCCCGGGTCGGCCCAGGCTTCGTCATTAAGGGACCTGAGATTTACCCGGCTGAACACATATTCGGAGGCGGGACTTTGAGGAGAAAGGTGTATGAGGGGAAACAGTGCTATCGAGTGCACACCGTATAAGACCATTTCTTGACGTGGGCTGAAAGATCCCATGAAAGGCGGTTGAGTAAAATCAATAGGATGGACTTGTCGGATCTCCGCATCGTTTTCGATTTCGGTCCACTTCGATTCGAGCCAATCGCCAATGCACGCGGCGATTCTTGGGCCAACACCGTTCCATCGAAGGAGCATTGCGAGTCGAAACAAAAGTGAGTATCGTTGATGATATATCCGGGTATCGCGGGACGAACCGTTGATTCGTCCCTCTCCATAGTACGATGTCCGAGGAAACATCCATGACGAAATCAGTTCCTGGACGAAGAGCGAGACCAGCCGATCCAAGATGTCCCCGGTCGGCCTTTCAATTGTGAATATGTTGTTCAATATCCGTAGAAGTGCATGATGAGCGTGAAGCTCGTCAACCGGGATGTCTCGTCCGTTCTCCGTCGCTCGTAACCATTTGATCTGCTGATCGAGAATAGGCAAGCGTAAAGTTCGGGTGCGGAAGAACGCTCCACAGGAATAATGCAGATTCTCCTGGTCTGGGAAGTCGAGGTACGAGATGATTTCAAAGATTATCTCCTGCGGCAGCGTACACAGCGTGACGGTTTGCATCGACTTGCGCTCGTGGTGTTCGCCCAGGGTGCGCGGGAACGGAATTGTGAAAGTATGATACCGTGTTGCCGGGGGACTAGGATATCCGACAAAGGCGTATGAGCGTGTTTCTCACATTCATCAATGCAAACAGACCGAAGCGAAGGCGGGCGGGAGACGAAAGCGCTGCAGCGTTTTGGTCTGGGAAAGGCAGCGCAGAAGCAGCGATGCAGCGTGTTAGTCCGGGAAGCAGCGCAGAAGCGTGTCGAAGCGGCTCCCTAAAATACCGTGCACGTAATTTCCTCTCCACCAATGAAAGAGGGGTTGAAACTAAAATGGTCTGTTCACTTAGGTAACCCAACGTTCGAAGCGATTGGGTAACCCACAGCCAAATGCGTTGCCGGATTCAAATTATACGCAATTGCGGGCATATTCTTCTTGGCGGAAAACACCAGTTTTGGGGGATCATCGGGGACGAAGTTACCCCGATACTGCACGACTGACGTAGGACTGAGGTTCGAATTTGATTGGCTCAAGTGGCCATAGCGAAACAATCGTCCTCGAACCGTATTGAAGTATGAAACGCAAGGCGCGACTTTGGATTCAAGCCAGATTTAAGGCTGATGCTTAATTGCATGGCTGCGCGCCCATTTCCAAATCCTTTGTTCGTTGGTGCGAAATTGCGATAGTATCAGTTATACGGACCCTCCTCATTCAGTACAGAACAATGAACAAGTTGGACACGAAGAATAGCTCGATATTCAGGAAGAGATAATTTTCTCTTTGATTAATCTTAAGTTTCTCTAATGATGACGTACTCGCCTATTGCTGTTCCATTTCTGATGCATGGACGTCTTTCCTTCCGGTTCCTTCCTCATTTCCGGTCCGTGTCCGAGAGCCATGCTTCGTTCTCTAAAACGGACACCCACGGGGCCTCTCCTTTGTGGAACTCCCGGAATGAATCGGCATCCCTCATTGAGATGTCACCGTAGTAGTGCGGAAACACCTCGTCATTATGCAGTGCACGCTCCCATTTCATGTGGTCTGCCAGCTTTTCATGCGAAAATTTGATAATGTAAAGGGTTGCGACGTTGCTGAAAAAGCGGTCGCACGTGTTGGGGACTTGTCGTCCCGATGATAGGTGAATGAACCCTGAATCTTTATCGATTTGCAAAAGCTCGAGTTTTGGAGAATTCGGATCCGGTGGGGTCGATACGATTTTGTACACGTAGCGTGTCGTCTTCATTGATCGGTTTCGATGTGTTAAATGACTTGAAACCAAACATTAACGAACATTATGCAGACCAAAAATTTCAGACTTTCCGGGTACAAGCTACCAACAACAGTGCAAACAATACTGGACAGACGGCCAAGCTGATTTCTGGGCTCCTTCGTCAATACGTCCCGACTTCCCACGTTCGGAATCGCCTTGGAAATCATCAGCGTCTCTCAAACTAGCCGAATATGCCAGAGTCCTTAACGAGACGTAAAATACTATGCCTCCAAACAGGACAACCTTTGCTTCATTAGACCGCCGAACCGCGTCGTCGAATATCCAAGCCCTGGTCAAAGAACCGGAGAATGCTTTTTCTATTCAAAGACCACGGAACATAGCGACACGATGTGTTCAAAATCTTACCGCAATCCTTCATACTTCATTGCTCAGAAGGGATATACTACGTGCGCAAAGGGCTTTTTCTATCCTTCTTCGCTGCGAACGACGAGGAGTCAGCTTGAAACACATATGGGAATTGGGCTTGGAGATTTTGATGCGATCATCCGGAGTATCCAAGGTCAAAGTTGAAGAATTCCTCGTCAGAGTTCGGATATCATCTAGTGATGTCGGACATCACCCCACAACGGGAAAAGAGGTATCCAAGGGTCTCTCAGTGTATGTCTAATAGTATAGATGATTACATTATTTAACGCATTAATTGTAGCGATGGTTCGTGAAGGGAAGTTCAAGGAGATTTTGGAATTGGTGCAAGAGTAAGGATTACCTTCGTTTCCCTTTGCTGACGTTAGTGAACTGTTGAATTGGCCTTATAACGATGCAGAGAATGTCAAGTGTTATGAAGCTATGATCATGCAACACATTAAATCTCTCAATAAAGAGCAGGATCTCTAAGAACTTAGGGCGCAAGCTTGGATTCATTACTTTGCTGCATGTGACAGTGGCGTTGGCGATATGATGTGAGATGTTTTGGATTATTCCAACGGAAAGGATAGGGGAAGATTAGGCTCTATTGTTGCTGTGTATGGACAGTCAGAGTTGAACTTGCGCTCGTTGATGAATAATACTTGAAGTATTTATAAAGTTGATCGACCCCGCTCGGGCCCGGACCGTCATTCATCACCGACCATCATGACAGCAGACTTCTTAACAGTAACCTACGCCCTCAACGATGCCCTCGCAATTGTCTCCCTCCACCGCGAACCCGTAAATTCAATGAACACAGCCCTTTGGACATCCCTCCTCCGCACCCTCGACGAATTAGAAGCGAATCCGAAGGTCCGCGGTGTTGCCTTCAAATCCACGGTCAAACGGAATGTCTTCACCGCAGGCAACGACTTGACTGAACTCTATGCCCCGATGACTTCTCTCGCCCAATACAGCAATTTTTGGGTCGTCTCGAACCACTTCCTTGCGAGACTGTATACAAGCCCGCTTGTCACCATTGCGGCAGTCAAGGGCGCCTGTCCGGCTGGAGGCTGTTGTCTTGCCATGTGCTGCGACTTTCGGATCGTCACGGAAGATTCGACCATGGGATTGAATGAGGTGGCTTTGGGCATTGGGGTGCCGAAAAATTGGGTTAAAGTCATGATTGGGATTATTGGGCAGGGGAAGACAGACAAGTTGACGCAAAATGCGAGGTTCATCGGGGCTCAGGAGGCTTTGAACATTGGATTTGTTGACGCCGTCGTTAAGGGTCCGGACGATTTGGATGGCTCGGTGATCAATGTGGCAAAGGAAGTATTTAAATTTCCTGATCCGGGAAGACGAATTACAAAGGACATCTTGCGAGGCGAGCTCGGACAAGCTTGGGGAGATAAAGATGGGTTGGAAAAGGAAGCACACCAAGCTTGGGGTCACTTGACGAAAGAAGGGACGGTGAAAGCTTTGAAAGGCGTGATGGCAAGGCTTTCCAAGTCAAAGGACAAGTCGAAGCTGTAGAGGACTCATAAGATTTAGCGTGTAGATGCCTGCGCTTGATGTTGATGGCTTTCTGGATGCTTCATAAATGTCCCCAAGCTACAACACAGATATAGTCCCAACTTGCACGACAACCCAGTATCCGATCTCTTTCTCAACCTTACCCTTCCCTTTCTCCTCCTCTATAACTTGATGCATAAGCGTCAAGGCATCATCCTTCTCAACATCCTCAACCTGATAAACCATCTTGACAAAAATCGGTATCTCAACGGAAATTTCCCCGTTCTTGCTCCCCCTTTCCCCCGCCGTCGGTGTAACCGGAATCACCTCCATGAAAATACTGATCATATTGCGCTTAGCCTCAAATATGCCAAATCGAGATCGCCGTTTTTCTCGTTCGGTCGAAGGGAGGATTTCCTCGTCGTCATTCCAGATATCTGCGTTCGCACCCACGCCAAATTCCGGGCGAAGGATGGTTGTCGCATGGGGATATGGCCCAGGGGCCGTCGCAGGGGTCGACAAGGTGAGTTTTATCGGATCATATAGAGGGTTCGTAATGGTCAAGATGAAAGAATGTGTGATGCCAGGTTTAAGGCGTTCAGGAAAAGTGGGCGAAGCATACGATCCATTGGCGACATTGAGGCGAATTTGCATGGTCGGGATATGATTTCTTTATATATTAATATCTAATATTGGGAAAGTCCTTACAGAGCCAACATCTTAATACGAAATCGTGTGGAGGTAGGCTTATTCTCTGGTTTGACGAGGATGTGTCGACATGCACGACAGCGTTTCGATCGTTTAGCCCGAAGTTGCATACTAACAGGCCAAAGAATCTCCTCCCATCGCGCTTTAGTAAGTTGTTTCGTCCTTTGCCGCATATCCGTCGTCTCGTCAAGACTCATCATCGACTGTAAACGAGCGACTAATTCATCATCATCTTCCAAAAGTTTTGCATTCGCATATTCGAGTGACTTCTCATCTGCATCTGGTGAAGGAGGATGTATGCGGCTGTACAAAGAGCGACTAGAATGACGGGCTTTGAAAGAGCCCTTTCCAGATAGTAAGGCGGAATAGCGTGAGGTAAATGAGGCCATGGCGTCTTCTGAGGGTCTGCTCGTGTCAAAGAGGTCTGCGTAATGGTCTCTGATTGCTTCAAAATCACATTGCGCTTGTGAATGCGGTGGAATCATTTTCGATAGTTGGCCTACATTTAACTCCTTATCCAGAGTAATGAAGACATACCAGCTATCCCCGTCGGCTTATCAAACTCGACGCCAATGTCCGAGGTAGACCATTGACAGTACATGCAATTCAACGTGTATGGGGCGGCCTGAGTCTCTTCATTTGGAAACACACTCAATCCAGAAAAACAGATTGGACATTGAAAACAGTTCCTCACGCACCTTTTATTAACGTTAGGACGGAAAATAATTGTACCTATTTCCATCTGCTTTAATGGAGGTTAGAGGAACTTCGAAGAGACACATGGGACAGAATGCCGCGACGATTTCTTCTTGGACGCATCGTGGACATCGGATGGCCTGACACTCTTGACAAAAATATAGGTATCCTAGTGGGTGTAGAGAATACTTGGCACGGGGTTGTGTCGGGTCGAAAATTCGACGGGTCTCCAGGGCACCGTCCGCGTCAGCGGCAGCGGCTTCCTCTGCCGGCGGAGCATCGGCGGGAGAGTCAGCACACGGGCAGTGTATCCGAACGGCGTCTTTAAACAGTAATTGTGACATGGCGACTGAGTAGTTTCTCCTGTGGAATTCCTGTCACAGTTGTCCTCAATGTTCAGGTTGGGACGCCTCCAAACTTCCAAAGTGGCGATCACACATTTGCGATGTGGAAGCAGGGGGAAAGACTTACAATTTGCTTCAAGAAATACAGACAATTACCCTAGTTTCCGCTTCATTCGTCATCGTACCAATATCTCAACGTCTTCCCAGAGTAGCCATATCTAAGCTATGCAGAAAATAACTCAACAATCTCATCCTTATTTTCGCCCCAAATTTCGCTCTGCAGTGCTTTGGAGCCTTAAAAACACTGAATGGCTTTGGCGGCAAAGTGTCGGACATCCTCGTCTGAATCATCTTTCAATCGGACAAGACTTGGTTTGATAACTTCGTTGAGAAGTGTGGTTCCATTCGGATCACCTTTCAACAGCGGTATTAAATCTGTTGTCAGCAAATTGGGGGTCAAAAAGAGAGTTACGTTGATGAGTTTTCGCTACGTTGAAACGAATATTGGGAATTGGATCGCGTTCCAATTCGTTTATGAGCGGGATAATGTACGTCGCGATCACATCTATCGGGACAACATTGGCCAGACGCTAAAAGGTCAGAAACGAAAGAATTGAAAGAGACGTACAGCAACGGAGAACAAGACCGTCATGCGATAGAGGTAATTTGGGCTTGTGGCCATCTGCAATACTTGCGGGAGAATCGATGACTTGGCCCATTCAGCACCGAATTCCCTAGTCAAACTCTCCAAGTTGACCGTCGCCGCTTCACGGATGGAATAAACAGGATCACCCAACCAATTCATCGACAACTGAGCGAGTTTCTCGTCGAAGAACGCCACGCCAAGTTGTTTTGCAAGAAGTGGGATTTGAGTGATGATGGCTAGACGCACACGCCAGTTCTTGTCTTCAGCAAGTTCGACAATGGCAGGCAAGAGTGCTTGTGAAAGCAATTCAATTCCGATCACTCCAAGTCAGCAATACCCCCTTGGATTTTGGTGCATACCAGCATTGACGAGTTCGAGCTTACTGATGATGTTGAGACGGACTTTCGAATCGTCGTCTTTGAGCATTTGGAGGAACATTGGCAGGAGATGCTCGATGGTTGCATCTTTGCCAAGGATGGGGGCGAGGCCGCTGAGGTTTTCGCCGAATGCGGCTCGGACTTGAGGATTGGGATCATTAACAAGTTCTTTGATAGGACCAAGGATATCCCCCAAGATAACCTGAGGATGAACGAACTTGCAGAATCCTAGTATTATTAGACACTCTCTTAATAGCGTTTGCTGTACCGGGGATTTGCTTAGCGATGGCTGATCGAACTTCAGCTTCATTATCCTTGATGAGTCGAACAAAGGCAGCAACCAATTCCTCGCCAGCGTGATCACCACCAATAGCCATAGCAAGATCGACCCAGCTATCGGCCACCGAGTACCGTACCCTCCAACTCTTGTCAGCCCACAGATTCCTAATCCCACCGCCCAAGAGTTCCTGCGTCTCCTGTGGACTGAGTTGTTTTGCAATAGCAATGAGGTCGGCGACAGTCAGGTGACGAACAGAATCTTGGTCATCGCCTGCGAGACCACTGAAAAGAGGTAACAGGTCGTGCACCAGGACATCCTTTGGAACCATTGGAATGAGGAACTGCAAGGCTTGTTAACGGGGGTGCGAATGGGCTGTGTACTTTGAGATTTGTAGCAGCTTCTCTACGGACCATGGGCGTATCATCCTGACACAATTGTCCAAACCACGTCCGTAGGTGGTCTTGAGTCTGTGGATTGACGCGATCATACATGACAGCAAATAATCCGGTTGATGCGGAACGCGAAGTGAACCAGTCTGCTTGCGAGAGAGTCCGAACAAGGGGTACAAAGTATTCCTCGATTTGAGACGGTGAGAGAACGAGGCAAATTTTACGGAGAGATTCAACGGCCTGCATCCACGCATTAGAGGGGTTCATATGCAGAGCCAATATGTGACGCAACAAGACACACACCTTTTGTCTGACGAGGGGTTCTTCAACGGTAGCTAGATGCTGCAATGGGTTTAATAGCACTTGCGAGTGTTGACTGCCCCCCACGAACTCGTCGAAATTGCCCAATTCCTCGGCGAGGGCCACGAGCACTTCATCCTCATCTTCCATAGCCTCACCTGCACCATTGTCAGCGGCGGTGCGCGATGAAATGGGAGTGGCACGTTCTAGAAAGGGCACAAGATCATCGCGTGCTCTGTCGGGGCCCAGGACAATGGCGATGGTGGAAAGCTTCTTGATCGCGTTGAGGCGGGATGATACATCGTCACTCTGCGCAGTGGTCAGCACACGCCATGTCGATGCCAAGGGTTTCCTACCTTGAGCTCGTCCATGAGGACGGCAATCGGAAAGAGTTCGTCATCCGACTGCATCGTGGGACAAAAAGGTGCAGGCGAATCAAAGAGGTGTCGCCAGGTGGGCCCCCCTTTTCACCTTCAACCCTAACCCACCATAGAGACTCGGCATGGGTTAGGTGTCCTGTTTTGGGAACTTTGTTTACACCGCGCTCCGGACAGAAACTATTTCCTCATCAACAAGACGAAGGTCCAACCAGTGCAATCATATGTTGCAAACTGGCAGGAGGCACCTAAGAATACATCCGGTGGTAAGGCGTGTTGGCTACTTTGCATGGATTGCGATACCTGGAATCTGGTTTATTTCTTGAAACCATCGAAATTTGAAAAGACTTGCGTTTTGATTTACGTCGACTTAATCTAAATACAAATGTAGTCGCTCCCTAAGATATATATACAACACAAGAACCCAAAAAGAAAAAATTTACTACTCATTCCGTTCCACAACCAAAACAAAAACAAAATAAAAAATAAAACTGCCAAATCAAATGGCGCCATGGACACTAAACCGCGACCTCGTCCGAAAGAAAATCCCCACCACTCCATGAAAACCGCAAACCACTAGCCCATGCATACGGATCATTAAACTCCAGATCCCCTCCAAGGGGAGACAAAAATCCTATTTCTTCCGATTCCTCT
>Ga0335081_10005438_pt1 | contig 20146 bp, 32 predicted proteins | sample Lox_Sample_35_FD_206713 | JGI IMG/M metagenome (GOLD analysis project Ga0335081, IMG submission 206713) | Soil microbial communities from Loxahatchee National Wildlife Refuge, Florida, United States - Lox_Sample_3.5 | ecosystem: Environmental > Terrestrial > Soil > Wetlands | place: USA... | reverse complement strand
CCGGGGACAACATCAAGATGACGGTGGAGCTGATCAGCCCGATCGCGATGGAAGAGGGCCTGCGCTTTGCGATCCGTGAGGGTGGCAAGACCGTCGGCGCGGGCGTCGTGGCTAAGGTTCTGAAGTAAGGAGCAGCGCCATGGCGAACCAGAACATCCGCATTCGGCTCAAGGCGTTCGATCACCGCCTGATCGATACCTCGGCCAAGGAAATCGTCGAGACCGCCAAGCGCACCGGGGCGACCGTGCGCGGCCCGGTGCCGCTGCCGACCAAGATGGAGCGCTTTACGCTGCTGATCTCCCCGCACGCCGACAAGGACGCGCGGGACCAGTTCGAGCTGCGCACCCACAAGCGCCTCATGGACATCCTGAACCCGACCGACAAGACGGTGGATGCCCTGATGAAGCTCGAGCTTCCGGCCGGCGTGGACGTTCAGATCAAGCTGAATTAAGGGGACTTTTGGGGATTTTCGGGGGCCGCCGATAAGGGTTGCCCCGAGGTAGGGCCGCGCTTATACTGCGCGCCCTTTTTCCGCCCTTCGGGGCGGTTTTAGCCGCAAAACAAGCGGTATCGGGCGAGGTTGGCGGCGCTGGACGCCCCCAAGACCACTCGAGCATCCGACGGCCCCTTCCGGCCGCCGTATCTCCTGTCGTCGTTACCTCCACCCGCGGTTCGGATTTGGCCGGAGGCCAGGAAATGTCGATCGGTCTGGTTGGCCGCAAGTGCGGCATGACGCGCGTCTTCACCGAGGCAGGCGAAACCGTCCCTGTGACGGTGATCGAAGTGCTGCCCAATCGCGTGACGCAGCTGAAGACCGTGGAAAGCGACGGTTATCGCTCGGTGCAGGTCGCCTTCGGCACGCGCCGCCCGCAGCTGCTCTCCAAGGCCATCACCGGCCATCTCGCCAAGGCGAGCGTCGCGCCGGGTCGCGGGCTGATGGAATTTCGCCTGACGCCGAGCGAGGGCACGGAGCTCAAGGCCGGCACCGAGCTGCGCGTCGATGTGTTCAAGCCCGGCGAGATCGTCGATGTCACCGGCACCACCATCGGCAAGGGCTTCGCCGGCACGATGAAGCGCCACAATTTCGCCGGCGGTTACGCCTCGCACGGTAACTCGCTGTCGCATCGCGCGCCGGGCTCGATCGGCCAGCGCCAGACACCGGGCCGCGTCTGGAAAGGCAAGCGCATGTCCGGCCACATGGGTGTCGTGCGTCGCACGACCGAGAACCTGCGCGTCGTCGAAGTCGACCTGGAGCGCAACCTGCTGCTCGTGCGCGGTGCCGTCCCCGGTGCCGAGGGTGGCAACGTGATCGTGCGTCCGTCGGTGAAGGCCGCGCGCCGCGGCAAGCGCGTGGTCACTGCGCCCGCCAAGCCGGCTGCCGCTGCGGCCGCCAAGCCCGCTGCTGCCAAACCCGCTGCCGCCAAGCCGGCACCGGCCAAGAAGTAGGCGCTTCCCCATGAACCTGAAACTCATCGACAGCGGTGCCGCGCTCCAGGCCTCGGACGCGACCTTCGCACATGAATTCAACGAGGCCCTGATCCACCAGGTCGTGACCGCGTATCGCAACGCCGGTCGCGCCGGCACCAAGGCGCAGAAGACGCGCGCGGAAGTGCGTGGCGGCGGCCGCAAGCCCTGGGCCCAGAAGGGTACCGGTCAGGCGCGTTCGGGCTCGAACCGCTCCCCGATCTGGGTGGGCGGCGGCCGGACTTTCGCGGCCAAGCCGCGCGATTTCTCGCAGAAAGTGAACCGCAAGATGTACCGCGGCGCGGTGCGCTCGCTGCTGTCGGAGCTCGTGCGCCAGGACCGCCTGGTCGTGGCCTCGCAGATCCAGCTGGAGAGCGCGAAGACCAGGCTCCTCGTCAACCAGCTGAAGAGCTGGAAGCTCGACAACGTGCTGATCGTGGTCGAGGCGCTCGATGAGAAGCTGTTCCTCGCCGCGCGCAATCTGCCGCACGTGGAGATCATCGAGGCGGCATCGATCAATCCGTTGAGCCTGACGAGCCACGACAAGGTGCTGCTCACTGCCGGCGCGGTGAAGCTGATCGAGGAGCGCCTGCAGTGAACAAAGAGCAGCTGATGAGCGTCCTCATCGCCCCGCACGTGACCGAGAAGACGTCGCTTGCGATGCAGAACCACAACCAGTACGCATTCCGCGTGCGCCGTCAGGCCACCAAGATCGACATCAAGCAGGCCGTCGAGCTGATGTTCGGCGTCAAGGTCGAGGGCGTGCAGGTCGTGAACGAGCCCGGCAAGGTCCGCCGCTTCGGCCGCATCCAGGGCCGCACGCAGGACTGGAAGAAGGCCTACGTCAGCCTGCAGCAGGGCCAGACGATCGACTACGAAGCCAAGGCGAAGGCCTAGAAGGCGCGAGGCGAAAGACTCATGGCACTCATCAAGTTGAAGCCCACCTCGCCCGGCACGCGCAGCGTGATCCGCGTTGACCGCTCGCATCTGCACAAGGGCGATCCGTATGCCCCGCTCACCGTGTCGCAGAACAAGACCGGTGCGCGCAACCACTTCGGCCGCATGACCACGCGCCACATCGGCGGCGGCTCGCGCCAGAAGTACCGCATCATCGATTTCCGCCGCGACAAGGATGGCATCGCCGGTGTCGTGGAGCGTGTCGAGTACGATCCGAACCGTACCGCCCACATCGCGCTCATCCGCTACACCGACGGCGAGCGCCGCTACATCCTCGCGACCAAGGGCATGAGCGCCGGTGAGGAAGTGCGCTCGGGTGCCGATGCGCCGATCAAGTCGGGCAACGCCATGGCGCTGCGGCACATCCCCGTGGGCTCGCTCGTGCACAACGTCGAGTTGAAGCCCGGCAAGGGCGGCCAGCTGGCGCGCAGCGCCGGCAGCTCCGTGCAGTACACCTCGCGCGAGGGCGTGTACGCCTACCTGCGCATGAAGTCGACCGAGATGCGCAAAGTCCACATCGACTGCCGCGCGACGGTGGGCGAAGTGAGCAACGACGAGCACAACCTGCGCAGCTACGGCAAGGCCGGCGCCATCCGCTGGCGCGGCACGCGCCCGACGGTGCGCGGACTTGCGATGAATCCGGTCGATCACCCGCACGGTGGCGGCGAGGGGAAGTCGGGTCAGGGTAACCCGCACCCGGTCTCGCCCTGGGGCTGGAACACCAAGGGACTGAAGACCCGCCACAACAAGCGCACGGACAACATGATCGTTCAGCGCCGCAAGAACAAAGTGCGCTGAGAGTTAGGGAGCTGAAACCACCATGCCGCGTTCACTGAAGAAGGGTCCGTTCGTCGATCTGCACCTCGCCAAGAAAGTGCAGGTGGCCTCCGCGAAGAACGACCGCAAGCCGATCAAGACCTGGTCGCGCCGCTCGATGATCACGCCCGACATGGTGGGCCTGACGATCGCCGTGCATAACGGCCGGCAGCACATCCCGGTGCTGGTGAGCGAGAACATGGTCGGCCACAAGCTCGGCGAGTTCGCCCCGACGCGCACCTTCAAGGCGCATTCGGGCGATAAGAAAGTGGAGGCCGCGGCGTAAGCGGCGGAAAGCGAACGATGGAAGTCACAGCAATCCTGCGTTACGCGCGCATCTCGCCGCAGAAGTGCCGCCTGGTGGCGGACACCGTGCGCGGCCAGCCGGTGAACAACGCACTCAACACGCTGAAGTTCATGCCGAAGAAGGGCGCGAAGCTGGTCTACAAGGTGCTGTGGTCGGCGATCGCGAATGCCCAGGAGAACAAGGGCCTCGATGTCGACGATCTGAAGGTCGCACGCATCCAGGTGGACGCGGCGCCGCAGTTCAAGCGCTTCGCCGCCCGCGCCAAGGGCCGCGGCACGCGCATCATCAAGCGTAACAGCCATATCACCGTCGCTGTCAGCGACGGCAAGAAGGACTAGCGCATGGGACAGAAGGTCAATCCGCTCGGCATCCGGCTCGGCATCACGCGCGACTGGACCTCGAAGTGGTACGCGAGCAAGAAGCAGTTCCCGACCCATGTGCACACCGATTTTCGGGTGCGCCAGTTCCTGCGCGGCCGCCTGGCCGATGCCTCGGTGAGCCGCATCCAGATCGAGCGCGCCGCGAAGAAGGTGAACATCACCATCCAGACCGCTCGCCCCGGCGTCGTCATCGGCAAGAAGGGTGAGGACATCGAAAAGCTGCGCCAGGAGACGGCAAAGCTCCTGGGTATGGGCATTACGGACGTGCGCCTGAACATCGCCGAGATCAGAAAGCCCGAGCTCGATGCGCAGCTGGTGGCCGATGGCATCGCGCAGCAGATCGAGAAGCGCGTGATGTTCCGCCGCGCCATGAAGCGCGCCGTGATGAGCACGATGCGAAGCGGCGCTCTGGGCGTGAAGGTGCGCGTGTCGGGCCGTCTGAACGGCGCCGAGATCGCGCGCACGGAGTGGTACCGCGAGGGCCGCATTCCGCTGCACACGTTCCGCGCCGATATCGACTACGGCCTGTCGGAGGCGCGCACCACCTACGGCGTCATCGGCGTGAAGGTGTGGATCTTCAAGGGCGAAGTGTTCGAGAAGACCGAGATCGCCGAGGCAGCTGCTGTGGCAGCTGCGCCGGCGACACCGGGCGCCCCCGCCGCGCCCCCGGCACCCCTGGCCCCTGAGGCCGGCGAGCCGGCCACGGCCTGAAGGTAAGACGCGATGCTGCAACCCAAGCGCACCAAGTACCGCAAGCAGTTCAAGGGCCGCAACGCAGGCCTGGCGCTGCGCGGCAGTTCGGTCTCCTTCGGTGAGTTCGGCCTGCGCGCGACCAGCCGCGCACGCATGACCGCGCGCGAGATCGAAGCCGCACGCCGCGCCATGGCGCGCTATGTGAAGCGTGGCGGACAGATCTGGGTACGGGTGTTTCCCGACGTGCCGATCAGCAAGAAGCCGCTCGAAGTTCGCATGGGCAGCGGCAAGGGCAACGTCGAGTACTGGGTCGCGAAGGTCAAGCCCGGGAAGGTGCTGTTCGAGATGGAAGGTGTCGATGAGGTGACGGCGCGCGAGGCATTTCGCCTGGCGGGCTCGAAACTCTCGGTGTCCACGGCATTCGTGAAACGGCAGGTTCGGTAAATGCAAGCCAAAGATCTGCGCGCCAAGTCACCCGAGCAGCTCGCCGAGGAGCTGGTGAGCCTGCGTAAGGAACAGTTTGCGCTGCGCATGCAGCGGGCGACGGGTCAGGCGATCAAGCCCGACCAGTTCGGCAAGGTGCGCCGGAATATCGCGCGCGTGAAGACCGTGCTGCGCGAGGGCGCTGGAGGCAAGAAGTGAACGTCGAAGCGAAAGGCCGCAGCACCCTCACCGGGCGCGTGGTCAGCAACAAGATGAACAAGACGATCGCCGTCGAGATCGAGCGCCTCGTGCGCCATCCAACCTACGGCAAGTTCATCCGCCGCACCACCAAGCTGCTGGCGCACGATGAGAAGGGCGAGTCGCGCGAGGGCGATACGGTCACGATCACTCCGTGCCGGCCGCTGTCGCGCCACAAGTCCTGGCGGCTGCTGGAAGTCGTCACCCGGGCGCAGGCCCGCTAGCGCGTGCTGCAGGAGCAGTCATGATCCAGATGCGCACAATGCTCAATGCCGCCGACAACAGCGGCGCCCGCACGCTCATGTGCATCAAGGTGCTGGGCGGCACGCGCCGCCGCTATGCGACCGTGGGCGATGTCATCAAGGTATCGGTGAAGGATGCGATTCCGCGCGGCAAGGTGAAGAAGGGTGAGGTGTATGACGCGGTCGTCGTGCGCACCAAGCGCGGCGTGCGTCGGCCGGACGGCTCGCTCATCCGCTTCGACGGCAATGCCGCGGTGCTGCTCACCAACAAGCTCGAGCCGATCGGCACGCGCATCTTCGGACCCGTCACGCGCGAGCTGCGCACGGTCGCGTTCATGAAGATCATCTCGCTCGCGCCGGAGGTCCTGTGAAGAAGATCAGGAAAGGCGACCAGGTGGTCGTGCTCTCGGGCCGCGACAAGGGCCGCAAGGGCGCCGTCGTGAACGTGCTCGCGGACGATCGCGTGGTCGTCGAGGGCGTGAACCGCGTCAAGCGCCATCAGAAGCCCAACCCGCAGAAGAACCTGCCGGGCGGGATCGTGGAGAAGGAAGCCCCGCTGCACCTCTCGAAGGTCGCGATCTGGAATCCCTCCACCAAGAAGGCCGATCGCATCGGCGTGAAGACGCTCACCGACGGCAGAAAGGTGCGCTGCTTCCGCTCCAACGGAGAGATGCTCGACGCCTAAGCGTCGCGCTCACGGATAACCGACATGGCAAGGCTACAAGAGTTTTACCGCGAGAAGGTCGTGCCGCAGCTCAAGAAGGAGCTCGGCATCGAGAACCCGATGCAGGTGCCGCGTATCACCAAGATCACGGTGAACATGGGCGTCGGCGAGGCGGTCGCGGACAAGAAGGTGATGGATGCGGCCGTAGCCGATCTCACCAAGATCACCGGCCAGAAGCCGCTGGTGTGCAAATCGAAGAAGTCGATCGCGTCCTTCAAGTTGCGCGCGGGGCTTGCGGTCGGCTGCAAGGTGACGATGCGCGGCGCGCGCATGTACGAGTTCCTGGACCGGCTGATCAGCATCGCGATTCCGCGCATCCGCGACTTCCGCGGCGTGTCGCCGCGTGCCTTCGACGGCCAGGGCAATTACAGCCTCGGAGTGAAGGAGCAGATCATCTTCCCCGAGATCCAGTACGACCAGATCGATCAGTTACGCGGCATGGACATCACCATCACCACGACGGCGCGGGACAATAAGCAGGGCCGTGCCCTGCTCGAAGCGTTCAATTTCCCGTTCCGGAAGTAAGGGGCAGCGAGAAGCCTATGGCGAAAACGAACATGGTCGAGCGCGAAAAGCGGCGTGCGCAGATCGCGCGCAAATACGCTCAGCGTCGCGCACAGCTGAAGGAGCTCATCCGGAGCCCCAAGACCTCCCCCGAGGATCGCGCCGCCGCACAGGCGCGCCTGCAGTCCCTGCCGCGCGATGCAAGCCCGACGCGCCAGCGCAAGCGCTGCGCGATCACGGGCCGCTCCCGGGGCGTGTACCGCAAATTCGGCCTCTCCCGCGTCAAGATCCGCGAGGTTGCGATGCGTGGCGAGATTCCGGGGCTGACCAAGGCGAGCTGGTAAGGATAAGCCGCATGAGCATGACCGATCCCATCGCCGACCTCCTGACGCGTATCCGCAACGGGCAGACCGCGCGCAAGGCCGAGGTGAGCCTGTCTTCCTCCAAACTGAAGACGGCCATCGTCCGCGTGCTGAAAGAGGAAGGCTACGTCGCCGACTACCGTCTCGAGTCCGAAGGGCACTTGCAGACGCTGACCATCGGCCTCAAATACTACGAAGGCCGCCCGGTCATCGACCGCCTCGAGCGCGTCAGCCGGCCGGGACTGCGCATCTATCGCGGCAAGGACGAGCTGCCGAAGGTGCTGGGTGGCATGGGCACCGTGATCGTGTCCACGCCGAAGGGTGTGATGACCGAGCGGCAGGCCCGCTCCATCGGGCAGGGCGGCGAAGTGCTCTGCATCGTCGCGTGATGCCATGAGCAGAGTCGCCAAAGCTCCGATCGATCTGCCCCAGGGCGTGACCGCCACCGTCAGCGGCGAAGCCGTGACCGTGAAGGGCGCCAAGGGATCGCTGTCGCTCGCGCTCAAGAACGGCATCAGCGTGCAGCAGGCTGACAAGCAGCTGTCCGTGCAGTACGGCGATGCGGAAGGCCTGTCGATGCAGGCAGGCGCAACGCGCGCGCACCTGGCGAACATGGTGCAGGGCGTGACCAAGGGTTACGAGCGCAAGCTTTCCCTGGTGGGCGTCGGTTTTCGTGCCCAGGTGCAGGGCAAGGCCCTGAATCTGACGCTCGGCTTCTCGCATCCGGTGAATTTCGCGGTGCCCGAGGGCATCACGATCGAGACCCCGAGCCAGACCGAGATCATCGTCAAGGGCGTCGACCGGCAGAAGGTCGGCCAGGTGGCCGCGGAGATCCGCCACATCCGCCCGCCCGAGCCCTACAAGGGCAAGGGCGTGCGCTATGTCGATGAGCAGATCACCCTCAAAGAGGGGAAGAAGAAGTGAGCGTCACCACGAAGAAGGAGCGGCGTTTGCGCCGCGCCATCAAGACCCGCGCGCATATCCGCGAGCTGGGCGTTGCGCGCCTGACCGTGCATCGCACGCCGCGCCATATCTACGCGCAGCTGACCGATGCCGGCGGTGGGCAGGTGCTCGCTGCGGCCTCGACCGTACAGGAAGCGGTGCGCCAGGGGCTGAAGGCAACCGGCAACGTGGAGGCCGCGAAGGCCGTCGGCCGGGCGATTGCCGAGCGTGCCAAGGCCGCCGGCGTCACCAAGGTCGCCTTCGATCGCTCGGGGTTCCAGTTCCACGGCCGCGTGAAAGCGCTGGCCGATGCCGCGCGCGAAGCCGGCCTGCAGTTCTAGCTCATCAGGTAACGCACGTATGGCAAGACCGGAAAAAGCACAGCCCGCCGATGAGCTCCTGGAGAAGCTGGTAGCGGTGAACCGCACAGCCAAGGTCGTCAAGGGCGGCCGCCAGTTCGGCTTCACGGCCCTCACGGTGGTCGGGGACGGCTCCGGCCGCGTCGGCTTCGGCTTTGGCAAGGCGCGTGAAGTGCCTGTCGCGATCTCCAAGGCGATGGCCCAGGCGCGCAAGAACATGATCAACGTCGCGCTGCGCGAGGACACGCTGCACTACGCGGTCAAGGGCTCGCATGGCTCGACGCGCGTGCTCATGCAGCCGGCCTCGGAAGGCACGGGCGTCATCGCCGGCGGCGGCATGCGCGCGGTGCTCGAGTGTGTCGGCGTGCGCAACGTCCTCGCCAAGAGCTACGGCTCGCGCAACCCGGTGAACGTGGTGCGGGCGACGATGGATGCCTTATCGCGCGTGCGCTCGCCCGAGGAGATCGCGGCGAAGCGCGGCAAGACGCTCGAGGAGCTCACAGCGTGAACGCGGGCGCGAATAAACAGTCTCTTAAGGTGACCCAGCTCAAGAGCACGCACGGGCAGCTCGCGCATATCGCGGCGTCCGTGCGCGGGCTTGGGCTGCGCCGGCGGCATCACACGGTGTCCGTGGCCGATACTCCGGAGAACCGGGGCATGATCCGCACGGCCTCGCACCTGCTGAAAGTGGAAGGACCGTAAGGCCATGCGACTCAACACTCTGAAGCCTGCACCTGGTGCGCGCCGTCCGCGGCTGCGCGTGGGGCGCGGCGCCTCCGCCGGCCAGGGCAAGACCTGCGGCCGCGGCGTCAAAGGTCAGCGCGCCAGGAAGGGCGGCTATCACAAAGTCGGCTTCGAAGGCGGCCAGATGCCGCTGCAGCGCCGCCTGCCGAAGGTCGGCTTCCGCTCGAAGATCAAGGCGACGCGCGCGGAAGTGCGCCTCGGGGAGCTCGCCAGGGTGGATGCGGCCGTGATCGACCTTGAGGCGCTGAAGAAGGCCGGCATCGTGCCGGAGTTCGCCGAGCGCGCCAAAGTCGTGCTCTCGGGCGAGCTGAAGAAGGCCGTGACGCTGAAGGGCATTGCCGCCACCAAGGGCGCGCAGTCCGCGATTACCGCTGCCGGTGGAAAGATCGAGGCCTAAATGGCGAACGCAATGATCACAAACCCTGCTGCCGCGCTCGGTGAAGCTGCCCGCTTCAGCGAGATTCGCGGCCGCCTGTGGTTTTTGATCGGCGGGCTCATTGTCTACCGCATCGGCACGTTCATCCCGGTGCCGGGCATCAACCCGGATGCGGTGGCGCGCTTCTTCAACGATCAGTCGAACGGCATCCTCGGGATCGCGAACATGTTCTCGGGCGGTGCGCTGCAGCGCATGTCCATCTTCGCGATGGCCGTGATGCCCTACATCTCCGCCTCGATCATCATCCAGATGATGTCGATGATCGTGCCCTCGCTGAACGAGCTGCGCAAAGAGGGCGAGTCGGGCCGGCGCAAGCTCACCGAGTACACCCGCTACGGCACCCTGATCCTCGCGCTGTTCCAGTCGTTTGCGGCTGCGATCGCGCTCGAGAAGAACAACATGGTGCTCGCGGGCGGCTGGGAGTGGCGCCTTACCGCCACCGCGACCATGACCACGGGCACGATGTTCCTGATGTGGCTCGGCGAGCAGATCACCGAGCGCGGCATCGGCAACGGCATCTCCATGCTCATTCTCTCGGGCATCGTCGCAGGCCTGCACGGCGCGATCGGCAACACGGCCGAGTCGATCAGTACCGGTGAGATGTCGGGTCCGTTTGCGCTGCTGCTGATTGCGATCGTGGTCGGCGTTACGGCGTTCGTGGTCTACGTCGAGCGCGCGCAGCGGCGCATTCCGGTGAACTACGCCAAACGCCAGGTCGGGCGGCGCATGTACGCCGGCCAGACGACGCATCTGCCCTTCAAGCTCAACATGTCGGGCGTCATTCCGCCGATCTTCGCCTCGAGCCTGCTTTTGTTTCCGGCGACGATCGCGAATTTCTTCGGCGCGAGCTCCACAGGCAAGCTCGGCACCTTCCTGCAGGGTGTCGCCGCATCCCTGGGCTACGGTCAGCCGCTGCACCTGGTCGTCTACGCCGTGCTGATCCTGTTCTTCTGCTTCTTCTATACGGCGCTGGTGTTCAATGCGCGCGATACCGCGCAGAACCTGCAGAAGTCCGGCGCGTTCATTCCGGGGATCCGCCCCGGGCAGCAGTCGGCGCAGTACATCGACAACGTGCTGACGCGCCTGACGCTGTGGGGCGCGCTGTATGTCGCCGGCGTGTGTCTGCTGCCGGAATTCCTGGTGTCTTCGCAAGGGGTGCCGTTCCAGTTCGGGGGCACCTCGCTGATGATCGTCGTGGTGGTGGTCATGGACTTCATGGCGCAGCTGTCTGCGCATTCCATGTCACACCTGTACGACAGCAAGAAAGCGAACCTGCTCGGTTCGAACCGCGCAGGGTAAGGAGCTTAAGCGTGAAAGTTCGTCCTTCAGTCAAGAAGATCTGCAAGAACTGCAAGATCGTGCGCCGCCGTCGCGTCGTGTACGTGATCTGTTCGGACCAGCGGCACAAGCAACGGCAGGGTTGAGGCATATATGGCACGCATAGCCGGCATCAATATTCCGATGAACAAGCACGTGTGGATCGGGCTCACGCACATCTATGGCGTGGGCCGCGCACGGGCGCGTGAGGCCTGCGCCAACGCAGGCATCTCGCTGAGCACCCGCGTGAAGGATCTCACCGAGGCGGAGATCAACGCGATCCGCTCGCAGATCGCGAAGTTCGCGGTCGAGGGCGACTTGCGGCGCGAAGTGTCGATGAACATCAAGCGGCTGATGGACCTCGGTACCTACCGCGGCATCCGCCACCGTCGTGGGCTTCCGGTGCGGGGCCAGCGCACGCGCACGAACGCGCGCACGCGCAAGGGTCCGCGCAAGCAGGCCGTGAAACTGAACGCGCCTCCGGGCAAGGTTTAAGAGGGCTTAAGACAATATGGCTGAGCAAAAACCCCCGGCACCGGCAGCGGCAGCGGGCGCAGCGGCTCCCGCAGCAGGTGCTGCGGCCGCAGCGGCGGCGAAGAAGCCGAAGAAGGCGCGCAAGAACGTGCTCGATGCGATCGCGCACGTGCACGCCTCCTTCAACAACACGATCATCACGATCACGGACCGTCAGGGAAACACGCTTTCCTGGGCGACCTCGGGCGGCTGCGGCTTCCGCGGCTCGAGAAAGAGCACGCCCTTCGCCGCGCAGGTCGCGGCCGAGAAGGCGGGCGTTGCGGCGCAGGAGCACGGCGTGAAGAACGTCGAGGTGCGCGTCGGTGGCCCCGGCCCCGGACGCGAGTCGGCGGTGCGGGCGCTCAATGCCTGCGGACTGAAGATCACCAGCATCTCGGACGTGACACCGATACCGCACAACGGCTGTCGGCCGCCCAAGAAGCGCAGAGTCTAGGAGCGAGGTTCAAGCGAATATGGCGCGATACGTCGGCCCCCGGTGCAAGCTCGCCAGACGCGAGGGCACCGACCTGTTCCTCACCGGCGGCAGCAAGCCGCTCGAGAGCAAGTGCAAGTTCTCCGTGCCCCCCGGCGGCATCAAGGGCGAGCGGCGCCAGCGCCTCTCGGACTACGGCCTGCAGCTGCGCGAGAAGCAGAAGCTGCGCCGCATGTACGGCGTGCTGGAGCGCCAGTTCAGCAACTACTACGAGGAAGCGGCGCGCCGCACGGGCGCCACGGGCGAGAACCTGCTGAAGCTCCTCGAGTGCCGCCTGGACAACGTGGTGTACCGCATGGGATTTGCGGCCACGCGTGCCGAGGCGCGCCAGCTCGTCGCGCACAAGGCGATCACCGTGAACGAGCAGGCGGTGACGATTGCCTCGTATCAGTGCCGGGCGGGCGATGTGGTGCAGGTGCGCGAGAAGTCGCGCAAGCAGCTGCGCATCCAGAGCGCGCTCAACGTTGCGCAGCAGGTCGGCCTGCCCGAATGGGTAGAGGTTGACGACAAGCAGATGCGCGGCGTGTTCAAGACGGTGCCGGCGCGTGATGACGTGCTGCCGGACATCAACGAGAACCTGGTCATCGAGCTGTATTCGAAGTAAAGGTGGTACTGCAATGCAGGGATCCGTAGGAGAGTTCTTAAAGCCGCGCGTCGTCAAGGTGCAGCCGGTCGCTCCGCGCCAGGCGCGTGTTGTGATCGAGCCGTTCGAGCGGGGCTTCGGCCACACGCTCGGCAACGCACTGCGCCGCGTGCTGCTGTCGTCGATGCCGGGCGCCGCCATCACGGAAGTGGAAATCGATGGCGTGCTGCATGAGTACACGAGCATCGAGGGCGTGCAGGAAGACGTGGTCGACATTCTGCTGAACCTGAAGCAGGTCGCCCTGCGCATGCACACGCGCGACAGCGCCGAGCTGCGACTGCACAAGAAGGGCCCGGGCCCGGTGACCGCAGGTGATATCCAGACGGACCACGACATCGAAGTCGTGAACCCGGAGCTGGTGATTGCGAACCTCACCAAGGCGGGCGAGCTGTCGATGACGCTGAAGATCGAGCGCGGCCGCGGCTACCGCCCGGCAGCGCAGCGTGCGGCGTTCGAGGAGCAGACGCGCCCGATCGGGCGGCTGCAGCTCGATGCGTCGTTCTCCCCCGTGCGTCGCGTGACCTACTCGGTCGATGCGGCGCGCGTGGAGCAGCGCACCGACCTCGACAAGCTGGTGATCGACATCGAGACCAACGGCACGATCGACGCCGAAGAGGCGATCCGTCGCGCCGGCGGGATCCTGAAGGATCAGCTGTCGGTGTTCGTCGACCTGCAGGGCGAAGAGGAAGCCTCGACCAAGGTCTCCGAGATGCAGTTCGATTCCATACTGCTGCGGCCGGTCGATGAGCTCGAGCTCACCGTGCGCAGCGCGAACTGCCTCAAGGCGGAGAACATCCACTACATCGGCGATCTGGTGCAGCGCACCGAGGTCGAGCTGCTGCGCACGCCGAATCTCGGCAAGAAGTCGCTCACCGAGATCAAGGAAGTGCTGCAGAGCCACGGCCTGATGCTCGGCATGCGCCTCGAGGGCTGGCCGCCGGCGGGCCTGAAGCACGAAGAAGAGCGCGACGTCCTGTAAACGGCGCGCCAGACGAAGAGTCAGGAAACAGATATGCGTCACCATCTCTCGGGCCGGCAGCTGTCACGCAACAGCCCGCACCGCCACGCGCTCATGCGCAACATGAGCGTCTCGCTGCTGCGGCACGAGACGATCCGTACGACGCTGCCGAAGGCCAAGGAGCTGCGCCGGGTGGTGGAACCGCTCATCACGCTCGGCAAGACCGACAGCGAGGCGCACCGCCGGCTGGCGTTCTCCCGGTTGCGCGATGCGGCCGTGGTGGAGAAGTTGTTTGCGGATCTGGGCCCGCGCTTCCGCACGCGCCCGGGTGGCTACACCCGCATCCTGCACATGGCGCCGCGTCCGGGGGATTCGGCCCCGATGGCGTTCATGCAGCTCGTCGAGGGCGCCGCCGTAGCGGAGCCGGTGAAGGAGGAAGCGCCGAAAGCCAGGAAGGCGCGCGCGGCCAGCAAGGCCAAGAAGTCGACGAAGACCAAAGCCGCGGCGGAAGCCGCACCCGCGAAGCCGAAGCGCAAGAAGAAGGCCGCCGCATAGAGCCGACGCGAACTCACTGCAGGACCAAGGGGAGACGAATATGGGACTCGGTGCAGAATTCAAAGAATTTGCGATGAAGGGCAACGTCGTCGACCTCGCGGTCGGCGTCGTGATCGGTGCGTCCTTCGGCAAGATCATCAGTTCGCTGGTCGCTGACATCATCATGCCGCCGCTCGGCCTTGCCATCGGCGGTTTCGACTTCAGTGAATTCGCCGTGCGCATCGGCACGGATCCGAAGGGCATGCCGGTGCTGTGGAAGTACGGTCACTTCCTGCAGACCTTGTTCGAATTCCTGATCGTCGCGGTGGCGCTCTTCGTTCTCATCAAGGGCATCAACAAGCTGAAGCGCCCGCCTCCGGCCGTCGCCGCAGCGCCCTCGCCGACCGAGCAGCTGCTGACACAGATTCGCGATCTGCTGGCGAAGCGCTGAGCCCAACCCAGGCCGCCGGGGTGACACCGGTCTGTCACGCAACTGACTCAAAGTCGCGGATGAATGTCCGCGCGCACAATTCCGGTACTTGGCTTCATCGCGGCGAGCACTCTCGCGTGGGACCTCGCCGTCGCCTCCGAATCGCCGCCCGCATGCCCGCGTCCTGACGCCGGCATCGAAGTCCCGCAGCCGGTTGACCTGCGAAGCCATGAGGGGGTGCTCGCGCTGGACCTCACCGTGCGCAATGAGAAGCTGGCGAACGGCCGCGTCCGCTATTGCTACCTCAGCGCCGAGGGCGCGCAAGCGCCGACGCTGCGGGTGCGGCCGGGGGATGAGCTCGTCCTGCATCTGAAGAATGCGCTGACCGAGCTCGACGCCGGCTCGAACCCGAGGCCGCAGACTCACGAGCACTCGCACGCACACCCGCCTGTTTCGGCGAGCGCCGATCCGTGCACCAGCGGGATCATGTCGGCGACCTCCGCGAATCTTCACTTTCACGGCATGACGGTGCCGTCCGTGTGCCACCAGGATGAGGTGCTGCGAACCTCCATCCAACCTACGGATCCGCCCTTCGAATACCGCTTCAGGATTCCGGCGGATGAGCCGCCGGGCCTGTACTGGTATCACCCCCACATCCACGGCTTCAGCAGCCGGCAGGTGCAGGGTGGGGCTTCGGGCGCCCTGGTCGTCGAAGGTCTGGAGCGCGCCAACCCCGACGTTGCCGGGCTGCCCGAGCGCGTGCTCGTCATCCGCGATCAGGATCTCGAGAACCCTGACGCGCCGCCCTCGGCAGCGGAGCCTGCGACGCAGGTGCTGCTCGATCGCGACGGCGATGCCGCGAACACTGGCACCGGCGCCGGCAAGCCCGCGAAGGATCTGACGGTGAATTTCGTGCCGGTGCCCTATCCGGATTATCCGCGCCCGACGATTCATCTGAAGCCCGGCGAGCGCCAGTTGTGGCGAGTGCTGAACGCCTCGTCGGTGACGTATCTCGATCTCGCCGTGCTCTACCAGCGCGGGGCGGCCTTTCGACCGCAGTGGATCGGAGTGGTCGCCGTCGACGGCGTGCCGGTGAATGGCGAGCGCAAGCCGGGTCATTCGACGCAATGGCGCAACAGCATGGTCGTACCCCCGGGTGGACGGCTCGAATTCATTCTGATCGGACCGCCCGATGGCGTGCCGGGCATGCTGGTGACGCGATGGGTCAACACGGGCGAGGGCGGCGAGAACGATCCCAACCGCGCGCTGGTCTCGATCGTAGCCGCAGCCGACGCTCCGGAGCCGCCCCTTGCGATTGCCGCGGCGTCTGCAGCCACGGCAGCGCCGGTGCCTTCAGGAGACTCCTGGCTGGGTCATACGACGCCTGTGCGCGTACGCAAGCTGTACTTCTCGGAGGATGCGGTCGACCCGGCGCATCCTAACAATCCGCAACATTTCTACCTGACGGTCGACGGACAGACGCCGGCCGCGTTCAACCCCTCTCAGACGCAGCCGAACATCATCGCGAAACAGGGCGAGGTCGAGGACTGGATCATCGAGAATCGATCTACCGAGGTTCACGCCTTCCACATTCACCAGATCCATTTTCAGGTGGTGGACTGGCTCGGCGTGGCGGTAAATGAACCCTTTTTGCGCGATACGGTCGCGATCCCCTTCTACAACCCGGCCATGAAGTCCTATCCGAGCGTACGGCTGCGGATGGACTTTCGCGATCCGAATTCAGTGGGCACGTTCGTCTATCACTGCCATCTGCTCGATCACGAAGACGGCGGAATGATGGGGCTCATTCGGGTCGATCCCGCGCACTGACGGGCGTTACCGATCCGACGCAGCTGACGCTGCGTTGTCATCTGCCCTTAACCTCGGAGTCAAGAAGCGCTCTTAGCCTGCCTGCGTTCACATGCCTCAGGGAGTTTTCAAATGAGCCGAGCTACGAGCGTATCGGCGGGTGTGCTTGCGACCTTGATCGCGGGCGCTGCCGCCAACACCAGTTTTGCCGCCGAGGGACCGGTTCCCAGCGGCATTCCCCATCTCGATCACGTGTTCGTGATCATGATGGAGAACCACAGCTATCAGCAGATCGTCGGCAATCCGGCGATGCCGTTCATCAATGGCGAGATCGCCAATCACAGAGTGAACGTCGCCACGCGCTACTACGCGATCGGCCACCCCAGTCTCACGAACTATCTTGAGATCGTCGGCGGCTCGAATTTCGGCGTGCGCAGCGATGCGTCGCCGAACTGGCACAACACGAGCTGCCAGCCGAACCTGCAGAGCGGCCTGGTCAATGCGGACGCGGACAGCTCGCCTGCCGTGCCGCCGCCGGTGCAGGTCGAGTTCACCAGCATCTGTCCGATCAGCGGCACGGGAACGGATGCGGCCACGGAGGCCGTCGATAACTGGAATGAGACGGCGCCGGGCGTTTTCGACTTTCTCGCCAACATCGATGGAGTGGTGAGCATACCCGCTGCGAAGAACACCACGGGTGAGACCATCGGCGATCAGCTGGTGCGCCATGGCCTGTCCTGGAAGTCATATCAGGAGAGCCTGCCGGTTGGCGGTGCCAATCTCGTCAACAACAGCAACGGCACGGCGAGCAATCTCACGACCTACGATCCGACGCAGCCGCTCTCACCGACCAATCTGCCGCCGCTCACCTCGGATCAGCTGCTCGCGGCCTATGCGGTGAAGCACAATCCGTTCGCCTACTTTGCCAGCGTGCAGCAGGGCTGGGATCCGCGTAACAGCCTGCACAATATCGTCGGCTTCGCCGGCGCACATGGCCTGTACGCCGATCTCGCCTCGGGCGATGTGCCCAACCTGTCGTTCATCGCGCCCAACCAGTGCAATGACCAGCACGGTCGCGGCAACGGTGATGCATTCTGTCAGTTCGATTTCGGCATCGATGCCTTCGATCTGCTGACCGATGGCACGCAGGTCGGAATGAACCCGGGCCTTTCCGAGCAGGCCGACGTGGCGGTGCAGACCATCGTCACGGCGATCACCTCATCTCCGGTCTGGCATTCGGGCTACAACGCGATCGTCGTGGTGTGGGATGAGAATGATTACAGCGGTCTGAAGACGGCGCTGCCGGCGGGCACTGCGTTCCCCGACGGCAATCAGAACCGCGTGGTTCTCACCGTGCAGACCAACGGGCATGCGTTCAGCGGCGGCGTGCAGAGCAAGGGCTTCTACACGAGCTACTCGCTGCTGAAGTCGCTCGAGTCAGGCTTCCGCCTGCCTTGCCTGAATCATGCCTGCGATCGCAATGTGAACGCGATGTCCGACCTCTTTGGCGTCGGCTTCTGAAGTGAGTGAGGCTGACCCCGGCCGGTGATCCGGCCGGGGTCTGGCGGGCGTGACAGGTTTCATCGCGGAGAGTCCGCGCAGACTGCCGACTGCTTCTTCGTTCCTCCCCTTCGTGTACGCTTCGCGCTACGTCTTGGCTCGGCGCGAATACATGACAAGCCGCTGTTGGCCGATCTTGTGCTTGGCTGCAGTCTCGCTGGCGCTGAGCGGCTGCATCCCGTTGGTACAGTCGATTTACACGCCGGATTCTGCAGACGGCGCTACCAAGGATCTTTCCTGCGGGATGCGCAGCTATCGCAAGACCGTCCAAGTCGCCGATGGCGTATCGATCGACCTGCAGAATGAAGGCGGGGCCTATATCGGCATGCGCCTGATGTACATCCACATCAGCAATCAAAGCACCGTGCGATTCAAATCAGCCTTCATCCATGTCGAAGCGGGAGATGGGACCTCGACCGTAGCCCCCGTGATCGCTCGAATTCGAAATAAGAGCGTGCTCGCCTCCGTTACGGGTCAGATGCAGGGACCGAGTCTGTTTTATGCGGACATCAATGAGCCCAGCGCGACGTTGAAAGCGGCGCGCATTTCGATCGAGCTGCCCCCGATCGAGGTGGATGGTGTCGAAGTGAAAATCCCGCCGCTGAGTTACACGCGACACCGGATCGCCGAACTAGCTTCATTTTGCACGTAGCAACCTAGTTCGCTCACTGGCAGGCGATTAGCCTCTTGTACCGCGACGGCTGCCGGGCTTCCCGCGCCGCTTCGTTCCCTTCGGCCTGCCCGATGAGCGGCGCGCTGAATGCGCGGCATCTGGTCCGCCGATCGCATTCTTGCGCATCTCGAGCACTTGGAATGCATCGCGCGTCAGGTTCTCGCAACCTTTCGCCGTGACCGCGAGATCATCCTCGATGCGGATGCCGCCGAAGGGCTTGAGCTGCTGCACTCTCGACCAGTTGATCATCTTGCCGCGCCGCTTATCGGCGCGGGCTTCATCAAGCAGCTGATCGATGAAGTAGATGCCCGGCTCCATGGTCACGACGAATCCCGGTTGCAGAACGCGCGTGAGACGCAGATACGGATGCCCCTCGGGACGCGGAATCTCCCCGCCTTCGGCGCTCGCCTGCCAACCGCCCACGTCGTGCACCTGAAGTCCGAGCAGATGGCCGATGCCGTGCGGCATGAAGACACCCGAAAGCCCGCTGTCCACGGCCTCCTCGGCATCACAGTGCGTCACGTCTGCCTCGTTGAGAAATTCCGCCACCAGCCGGTGAGCCGTGAGGTGCACGTCGCGCCAGTCGACACCGGCGTGCACGCCGGCGCACAGATTCTGCTGCACGTCGTCGAAGGCGGTAATCAGCGCCGCAAAATCGCGATCCTTGCGCGAGTGCGTCCGCGTCACATCGCTCGCATAGCCCGCCACCTCGCAACCGGCGTCAATGAGGAGCGAGCGGCTCGTCGAGGGCGCCTTGCGCTCGAGCACCTGGTAGTGCAGCACCGCGCCGCCTTCGTTGAGCGCCACGATCGGGTTGTACGGCAGCTCCTGCTCGCGCTGACCGCAGGCCGAGAGGAATGCGAGCTCGATCTCGAACTCGGAGCCGCCCGCCTTGAAGGCGCGCGCGGCCGCGCGATGACCGCGGGCGGCGAGACGGGAGGCTTCGCGCAGGCGCTCGAGCTCGTAGTCGGTCTTGATCGCACGCTCGAATTCCAGGCGCGCCAGCAGCGCTTGCGGGTTCACGGCACCGGGCGACCAGGCGGAGATCTCAGCGGTGGGCGCGCCAATAAACGCAAAATGAGTGAGATCGGCGGGCAGCAGTGGCCGCGCCGCGGCGAGTTCGGCGATCGGCTGCACATCGAAGGCATCGGTCCAGAATTCGCGCGGCGTCGCGGGCGGCAGATGCCAGTAGTCGCGCGGCTGCAGAAACAGCAGGCGCAGCTTGCGCCCGGGCTCGTAGCAAAGCAGACAATCCGGCGCATCGATGAGCGGCAGCCATGCCTTGAACCACGCATGCGCCTTGAACGGGTAGTGCTGGTCATCGCGGAAAACGAGTGGCGGGGAACCGGAATACACCAGCACCCCCGCAAGTCCGCAGGCCGCGAGCGCCTCATCGAAGCGGCGCATGAGCGTGCGCAGGTGCGCGGCGTAGAGTGTGGGCAGTGAGCGCGGAGAATCGTGGGTCACTGATGGGGTCCCGGCTGGAAGTCGTAACCGATTTTAGACATATTGCAGTGCAGCAATCACTGTCGCATCCTCGCGTCGTCCCCTCAGGTGTGTTTCCAATCCCGTGGCGACTCTATAGAATTTGACGCCGCGATCTGG
>Ga0335081_10005437_pt1 | contig 20147 bp, 18 predicted proteins | sample Lox_Sample_35_FD_206713 | JGI IMG/M metagenome (GOLD analysis project Ga0335081, IMG submission 206713) | Soil microbial communities from Loxahatchee National Wildlife Refuge, Florida, United States - Lox_Sample_3.5 | ecosystem: Environmental > Terrestrial > Soil > Wetlands | place: USA... | reverse complement strand
GCCGCACCCGCGCCTGCCGGACGCGACTTCATCACCGAACTGCGCGCCGTCGCCGCCGAGCGCACGGGTTATCCGCCGGAGATGCTCGACCTCGACGCCGGCATCGAATCCGATCTGGGCATCGATTCCATCAAGCGCGTCGAAATCCTGACCGCCCTGCAGAAGCTCGGCACGCCGGAGCAGCAGCAGAGCGTGCAGGGAATCATGAACAAGCTGACCAGCGCGCGCACGCTGCGTGAGATAGCGGACCTCATCGCTGGCTCTGTGGGAACCAGCCCGGCCGCCGCGTCCGCGCCCCCAACCGCACCCACACCTGTGTCGGCCGGCCGCGACTTCATCGAAGAACTGCGCGCCGTCGCCGCCGAGCGCACCGGCTATCCGCCGGAGATGCTCGACCTGGATGCCGGCATCGAAGCGGACCTGGGCATCGACTCCATCAAGCGCGTCGAGATCCTGACCGCATTGCAGAAGCTCGGCACGCCCGCGCAACAGCAGAGCGTGCAGGGCATCATGAACAAACTCACCAGCGCCCGCACGCTGCGTGAGATCGCGGACCTCATTGCAGGCTCCGTGGGGGCCACCGCCGCTGCGCCAGCGCCCACCGCACCAGCACCAGCCGCTCCACCCGCTCCGGCCGCGTCCGCCGGGCACGACTACCTGGCCGAGTTGGTGAAAATCGCGAGTGAACGCACCGGCTACGAGCCGGACATGCTCGACCTGGATGCGGGCATCGAAGCCGACCTGGGCATCGACTCCATCAAACGCGTGGAAATTCTGACCGCGCTGCAGCAACGCTCCACCCCCGCCGAACAAGCCCAGGTCCAGGCTGCGATGGAGAAGCTGACCAGCGCCCGCACCCTGCGCGAAATCGCCGAGCGCATCGCCGCCGCCGTGGGCCAACCAGCGCCGCAGCCTGCCCCAGCGGCCGCCGCGGTGGAGGTCCCGCGCTTCATCCTGACCACCACCGATAAACCGCGCAGCCAGTCCAAGCCGCAATACTATGCTGGACGCGTGTGCCTGATCACCGACGACGAAACCGGCATCGCTTCCGCGCTGGCCGATGAGCTGAAGCGCAACGGTGAACGCGCCCTGCTGCTGCGCCATAGCCCCGACGCGACCATCAGCGCGGGCGACGTCTTTACCACCGACCTCGCCGATGCGGCGCAAGTCGACTCGCTGATCGGCGCCATCCGGCAACAGGTCGGCCCTATCGGCGCCATCATTCATCTGCTGCCGCTGCGCGCTGGCCAGCCCGCCTTGCAGTCGAGTTTCGCGGAATGGCGCGACCTGGTGCGGTTGGATGTGCGCAGTTTGTACGCGCTGGCTCGAGCCGCCGAGAACGATCTCAAACAGACCGGCCGCGCGGGTGGCGCGCTGTTCGCCGCGATCACCGCGCGCGGCGGAGCCTTCGGCTTGCAGCCCAATGGGCCGTTTTCTCCCACGCACTTTGCCGTGGCCGATTTCACCAAGACGCTCGCGCTGGAATTCACCGGCGTTCTGTGTAAGGTCGTGGACTTGGACCCCACCGACCCCAATCCCATCCTGCGGCAAAAACTCATCGACGAGCTGACTTCGCCGGATGACACGCTGCAAGTAGGCTTGCCTGGCGACCGCCGCCTGACGGTGGTGCCGCAGATCGCGCCGCTCGATGGCGATGCCACCCGGCAAATCCAGCGCGATTGGGTCTTCCTGGTGACTGGCGGCGCGCGCGGCGTGACGGCCGAAATTGCCAGGCAGCTTGCCGAGCGCTATCAGCCGACGCTGATTCTGGCCGGCGCCTCGCCGTTACCCTCCGGCGCCGAGCCCGCCGACACAGCCGGCATCACCGAAATACCGCGCCTGAAAGCCGCGCTCACGGCCCGCCTGCGCGCTTCATCCACTACGGTTAAACCCGCCGCGGTAGAGGCCGCCCTGCAGCGCCTGTTGAAAGACCGCGAGATCCTCCAAAGCATCGAAAGCTTGCGCCGCGCCGGCGCCAAAGTAGAGTATCATTCAATCGACGTGCGCCAGGAAGACGCCTTCGGCGAGTTGATCGATCGCGTCTACGCCGAACACGGCCGCCTGGACGTGGTCATTCACGGCGCCGGCATTATCGAAGACAAACTCATCAAGGACAAAACGCCGGAATCGTTCGACCGCGTGGTGCACACCAAGGCCGATTCCGCTTTCCTGCTCAGCCGCAAGCTGCGTCCCGAAAGCCTGCAATGTCTGCTGCTGATGTCATCTGTGACCGCCGCGTTCGGCAATCGCGCCCAGGCCGACTATGCCGCCGCCAACGGGATCATGAACGGCCTGTCGGTGCTGCTTTCCGCGCAGTGGCCGGCGCGCGTGGTGGCCATGAATTGGGGACCTTGGGGATCGAGCGGCATGGTCTCCGAAGAAGTGCGGCAGCAGTTCCTCTCGCGCGGCATCCAGATGGTGCCGCTCGATTCGGGTGCCCAAGCCGCGTTGCGCGAAATCGAAGCCGGTCCGCAATCCGACCCGCTGGTGGCAATGGGCGAGGGACCTTGGAGGGAAGTCGCCCTGCCCGCCGGCACGCCGCGTGGGCAAGTGCACGCATTCGGGAGCCTGAAATGAAGCCTACGCAATCTGAGATTCTCGCCTACGTTCTGAAAACCGTGCAGGACCTCTGCCAGGACTGGGACTATGCCGAAGAGGTTGGCCCCCAATCTCTGCTGTTTACAGGTCTGGGCATGGAGTCGCTGGATGCCGTAGTGCTGTGCAACCACATTCAGGAGCATTATCGGGCCACGGTGATGCCCTTCGCGGAGCTGCTGGCGGATATCGGCCAGAAGCAGCGCGATCTTTCGATTGCGGAGCTGGCGGAGTTTGTAAGCCAGCATCTCAGCGCCGGCGCGCAGGCGGAGCAGCAGGAAGTCGAAGCTGCCTCGCCGCGGCGAGCATAGCGGAAGACTCAGCTCAACTCAGCAAAACAGTGTGTTTGGCGCGAGCGGCCAGCGCCTGGTCGAACGTAACGACCACACCATCGGCGCATTCGGCGAAGGCCAGCAGCCAGGCGTCCGCCCAAAGCTTGGGGGAAGCGTGGTTCTTGCGCGCGTATTTCCGGAAGGCAACGTCGATTCCACGTGGTTCATGAAAGAAGGCCACGCGGTCGTCGTCAAACAGCCGGTCGTACGCGGTCCATGCTTCGGGCATTCGCAACGGCTTGCCGTTCATCGCCGCTGGCGTGGTGAGCAGACGCAGAACGCTCATTTGCGTTACCCGCAAAAGGCCAATCACGCCGGACTCGGTAGACTCCAACCATCGCCTGGCGGCGCCGCGGTGAACGTGATGTTCCATTAGCAGTGCCAACCACACATTTACATCAGGGAAAATCGATGAGGTCATAGATCTGTTCATTGGTCAGATCGAACGGCTTGCCTGTGGATGGCACAATAGGCTTATCCAGATTGAGATGCCGCCGCGGCCGCTTTGGCGTGGCTTCCTCGACAGCGTGCTCGATGCTGCGCAGAATCAACTGGCGCGCGGAGCAACCCTTGCGGGCGGCCGCCTCGTGGAGCCGGCGGTGCAGGTCGAGAGGAATGTCAATACTGGTGCGGACCGAATCCGGGTGCACAATTCACATATAGCGCGGCGACTTAAATAAGTCAACCCACCCCGGCTTGCGTATGCGTTTCAATGATACCTTATACATAGGGTATGAGGTTGCCACTTTGCCACATGGCGTGGTCTAAAACCCAAATTTCCTCTGAACCACGAGGGTGATAGACGAATTGTCTTTGGGACCTTTTTGGAGCCGTGGTGCTGGGGATGCAACGGGAGGCAATCCTTCTTCTGCATCCAACCCAGCCTCCCACGGCTTCTGAGGAGTGTTGAACTATTTGAATGGAAAACGCTGACACGTCGTCGGATCTGGTTGAAGCGATCGATCCTGACCCCCTCACGATCATTCTGGAGTTGGCGAACCTGATCATCCAGCCCGGATCGCTCGCTCTCCTTGCATCCTCCGTGGGAGCCGTGGCTGCTGTGGCTCAACTGAGAAAGATGTCTGAAAGTCAGCGGTCAAAGGTGCGGCAAAAGCTATACGAGATAGATCGGGCTTTGGAGGACGGCTCGAAGGCCTCGAACATCCTGGCATCACTTCTGGACGAGCATCAGCTTCTAGGGAGACCCGTCATAATTGGGGGGGCTCCAGTTCGCGGTTTTACGAACGCACAGAGAATTCGAAGAGCTCATGAGGATTGTCGTGCCGCCGTCAAAGACACTCGGGATGCGTTTATTGATCTGTCGGGCTTACTCCCGGCTGATTTCTCCGAGCGTATAGTAAGGACCCTAACGGATTTGAACCATGAATACGCCGCGCTTGTCATGACTGGGGAAACCAGTTCCTACGCACGGTCTCTCCTTGCAGCGAATCGAGCTATGAGTGCCATCGACGCATTCATCTGTGATATCGGCAGGGAGTTTGATTATAGGCGGGTCCCGCGAGCGTTTGCCGATGAGCTATTGCGAACTTTTCCGTTTATGAGACTTTAGGTGGAGACTTGCTTCCATTTCCAAGCGATCCCCAGCAGGCGTCACGCGAAGGTCAATGCGGCAGTTGCGGCAGCTCTCACGCCGCGCGTGCGGCTAGATCGATGCCCGCCAGATCCGCCGCGTTCAGCGCGGCCACCGCGCCCGGAATTCCGTTGTTTGCGAGCACCACCGCCGGATTCACTCCCAGCCGCTGTTCCCATGCTCCGCTCACGGATGTTCCGTCGGCGGCTATCTCCACATCCGCGGCGCAGAGCTGCTCGCCAAAGCGCTCCTGGATCAGCATGCGCACCGCGTCTTTGGCGGCGCAGCGGGCCAGCAGCCAGTCATAGCGCTCCTTGGGCGAGGCTTGCAGATTGTCCCACGTGGCGCGCTCGCGGCGGCTCAGCACCAGGTACGCCAGCGTCTTCAGCCACACGCTGTGCGAGGACTCCAGGAACGCCTGCGGCAATCCCTCCACGCGGCAGCACGCCACGCCGCGCCGTCCCGCTACCGGTTCCTGCCACGGTGTCGCAATGTAGGTCGCGCGCGGATCGATCCGCAACCGCAAGAAACGCGGCGGCTGCGGGAAGCGGCGCGTCTCCCAGTTATCCAGCCGGTAGTAGACCTTGCCCGCGCGGTCCAGCACTTCGATATCGGAATGGATCACCGCGTCGCTCTCGAAGCGGCGGATCACGCGGCATTCGAGCAGCGTGCCCGTGGGCGGCGCCGGCGCATAGCAATGGAACGCGCCCACGCGGTACGGGAACAGGTCCGTGCCCTTCTCGATAGCTTCCCAAAACCAGTAGGCGACTACTTGTCCGGCCGCATCCAGCAACACAGGATCGAACAGAAATGCGGGTCGCGGATTATCGGTGAAAAGCTGCGCGTGCGGCAGGGCTTCCAGCGTGGCGCTGCAGCCGTTGCGGCCGGCGCGCTCCACGCTCTTGGCGCCTTGCATCAGGGGGCCGTGAAACATGCCCGTGCGATAGAGTTGCTCGGGAATCCAGGCGGACCGCTTTTCGTTTTCGAGCGTGAACGGGCGCGGCGGGCCGGAACCCGGATAGCGTTCGGCGAAGACCGCCACGGCTTCCGCCAGGATCGGACGCAGCGTTTGGGCGGCGCCGGCTTCCCGCAACGCGACGTGCACTTCGCCGGGCGCGGTTTGCTTGGCGGTAGCTTCGATGGTGTAATCCGGCTTCTCCAGCGTAATCCAGCGCGAGGCGCGGATATCGCGCATGCCTGCCAACACTTTGTTTGGCTCTAGCAGAGCGCCGCCTTCGGCCAGCATCTCCATCGTCACAGTCAACGGCACTAAGGTCAGGCCGAGCAGGGACGGATCTTCGGTGGAGACATCGCGCCCGAGAGCGTGGTCATGGAAGATAATTTCCCGCTCGGCGGAGAAACGATGGCGCGCCACGGCGCGCACGCCCGGCACGTTTTCGATGACGTCGTGGAAGAAGGGGGAGCGGGTCTGGAGACCCGCTGCAGGCGTAGACGCCCGCGCCGCCAGATAGGCCGCCATGACTTGCTGCTGCGTCTCGACGAGTTGCTCCATCATGCTGAGATGCTCTTGCATCAACGCGGAGCGCGGGTCGGTGGGAGCGGGGGCTACAGACACAGGGGCTGGGGGCTGGGGGGTGGGGACTGGAGGTTTGGTTTCGGATCTGGGCAGCTTGAAATCTTTCGGCAGGCGCGCGGGTTGGATTCCGGTTCCCAGGGCCAGCATTCGCTTGGGTTTGATTTTTTCGGTTATGGGCCGTGGGGCGCGGCGTGCGTAAAGATGCTCCAGCTTGGGATTCAGCCCGTGTGCGACCAGTTGTCCCAGCATGTGATGAAGCTGCACGATTCCCGAGCGATGCTGCACGTTCGATGGAATTGCCGCATGCGGCTTGGAGCGCAGCACGTCGTCGGTGAAGCCGGTCAGGTTGCCGCGCGGACCAATCTCCAGGAACAGGCGCACGCCATCGCGATGCATGTCCTCGATGGTCTCGCGGAAGCGCACCGTGCTCGACCATTGCACCGCCGCCAGCGTGCGAATCTCTTCGGGGTCGTGCGGATATGGGCCGGCCGTCACGCAGGAATAAAGCGCCGTCTGCGCGTTGCCGATACGCAGCCGGTCGAAATGCTGCTTCAGCGGTTTGCTGAAGACTTCGAACCAGGGCGTGTGGTAGGCGCGGGCGAACGGCAGCTTCTGGCAGATTGCGCCCTTGGGGGTGAGCACGGTCACCAGCTTATCGATCACTGGTTCGTGGCCGCACAACACCACCTGGTGGATGCAGTTGTCGAGCGCGATATACAGTTCTCCGTCGCTCTTGGCCACCTGCTCTTCCAGGAACGCGTGGTCGGCGCCGGCCACGGCCAGCAGCACCGCCTCGGGAATATCGCTGGTGGCGTTCAGCTTGTCGAAGACTTCGTAGACACCCAGGATGTGATCGATCAGCTCGTCGTCACTGTTCACCTCGACCACCCGCGAGGCCAACAGCGCGGAATGTTCGCCGGTGGAATGGCCGACCATAGCGTCGGCGCGAATGCCCAGGTTCTCGATCAGCGCGTACATCGCCTGGTTGGCGCAAAATACAGTTTCCGCGCCGGAATCCATGTTGTACAGACGCTCCTGGCTGGGAGAACCCAGCGGCGGCGGGAAGATGACATCGCTCGGCAGATAATCGCGCGAATGGCTTTCGTAAGCGCGATCCATCAGGTCGAAGACGCGCCGCACTTCCGGGAAATGGATGCACAGGTCCCCGAGCATGTTGCGGTACTGCGACCCTTCGCCGGGGAACAGGAAGGCCAGCTTACCATTCAACCCCAGGGGTTCCTTGAAATGGTAGATGCCTTCGATTTCTTTGATGTTGCGTGTCTTGGGGTCGCCCAGGCGCTTGATGGCACGCTCCAGCTTGGCGATCAGGTCCGTGTGCGACAGGCCCACCACGGCCATGCGCACGGGACCCATCGGCCGGTTGCAGTTGAGCGTCCAGGCCAAGTCCTTCAGCGAGAGCGCATCGCCGCCTGCACGCAGAAGCTGCAACGCCTGTTGCGCATCTTCCGCGACTGCCGCGCGGCTGTCGCCTGAGAACACGAACAACTCGCTATCCCAATCGCGCTGCATCCAGGGCGCTTGATTGGGGCCGGTGTATTCCTCCAGGATGGCGTGCGCGTTGATGCCGCCGAAGCCGAAAGCGTTCACGCCTGCGCGCCGCGGGGTTTTGGAAGAGCCGTGAATCCAGGGGCGCGTTTCGGTGTTGATGTAGAAATTCGTTTTCTCGAGCTGCAGCTTGGGATTGGGGTTCTCACACAGCGTGGGCGGCAGGACCTTATGGTGCAGGGAGAGCGCGGCTTTGATTAAGCTGGCCACGCCGGCGGCCGGCACGGTGTGGCTGATCATGGATTTCACCGATCCCAGCGCGCAGCGCGGCGACTCGGTCTGGCGCGGCGGGAAAACGCGCCGCAGCGCTTCCACTTCCACCACGTCGCCGACCGGAGTGCCGGTGCCGTGCGCTTCCACGAGGCCGACGGTGAGCGGATCGATCTCCACCGGTTCGTAGGCCCGCCGAAGCGCCAATTCTTCCCCTTCGACGCGCGGCGCGAGCACATGCGTGGCACGGCCGTCGCTGGCGATGCCGATGTTTTTCAAGACCGCATAAATATGGTTGCCGTCGCGCTCGGCCTCCGCCAGGCGCTTCAGCACCACCATGCCGACGCCTTCGCCCAGCAGCGTGCCATCGGCGTCTTTGTCGAACGAGCTCAACTGGCCGAGGTGCGAGAGCGCGCCAAGCTGCGAAAAGATCATCATCAGGACCGGCGAGGTATTGCTGTTCACGCCGCCTGCCAGGGCTAGATCGCAGTTGCCCGTGCGGAGCTCGCGCGCGGCCATCTCGACGGCCACCAGCGAGCTGGCGCAGGCCGCGTCGATCAGGTAATTCGGCCCCATCAGGTCGAGGCGGTTGGCGATGCGCCCGGTGATGATGTTGGGAACCAGGCCGGACGAAGTGTCTGCGTTGAACGCCGGCAAGCTGGTCTTTATCTGACGCTTGATTTCGGCCAGTTCCGCATCCGTGTGCTCGGGATGCAACTGCTTCAGAATGCGCAGGATGCTCTCGACCATCACGCCCTGCTGGAGGGCCGCCGCGTTGCCTCGGTTGATATACGTTCCGCGGCCGATGATCACAGCGGTGCGCTGCTTGACCGGCTCCAGGTCGAGGGGGCCGCAATCTTTCAGCGCATCGTGCGACGCCTGCAAGGCCATGTAGTGGTCGGGTTCGCCGCCATCCACCGCGTTGGGCATGATGCCGAAGCTGAAAGGATCGAACTGCGCCAGCTTGCCGAGGAAGCCGCCGCGTTTGCAGTAGGTGCGGTCGTCTTGCTTGGTGTTTTCCTCGAAGAACAGCTCGGCTTCCCACTCGGGCGGAGCGTCCGAGATGGCGTTCACCTTGTGCAGGATGTTTTCCCAATAGCGGCGGACGTCCGGCGCGCCAGGGAGCACGCAGGCCATGCCGATGATAGCGATGTCGTTGGATCGATTGTCGTTCATGTCACCCGGTACAATCTTCTAATTGTCCGCGATGTGGTGGGGCGGGCGCAAATCGCGGCACTCGACTCTAGGAACGGTCCTGTGCGGCGTGATAAATCCGCATGACTTCGATGGTCTGCTCTCTCACACGATACACCGCCACGTAGGGCGTGGGAGGAAACAGAATCTCTCGGGTGCCCTCTTCACGTCCGGGACGGCCACGCGCCGGCCATTGTTTCAAGGCGCGGATATCGCCGTACAGCTTGCGCATGGTGGGGTCGCGATAGCGCGGATGATACTCTTTGAGGTAAAGGCTAATGTGCTGCAAGTCCGCTGCGGCGGCTGGTGTCCAGCGGATACGCATTTCCTATGAGCGCAACATCTGCTCTAGGCGAGCATCCATTTCTTCTTCTTCAATGAACTCACCCCGGTCAGCCTGCGCGATACCTTCCCGAACGGCGGATCGAAAGCGGGCCTCTTCTTGCAGCAGGCGCAATGCGGCCTCCTTCACCAACCGCTCGGCGTCGGTCCCGGCGTGGGTGGCGATTTGAGAAAGCTGCGTTTCCTGCTCGGGCGTGAAATGTACTTCCATGATCTTCATGGTACGGGAAAAACGGGTGTGCGGCAACAGCGACAATTTCACGCGGCTGCGCTGCCGGAAACACGGCGGGGCACGTCTCAGGATTCAAGCATCTGCTTGACGCGGGCATCCATCTCGTCCTCTTCGATGAATTCGCCGCGCGCAATCTGGTCGATCCCGATCTGTACCTGCTCCTTGAACCACGCTTCATGGGCGAGCATGCGGGCTACGGTTTCTCGGATCAGGTCATCCGTTCCACGCCCGGTTCTGAGGGCGAGCTCGCGGGGGGCGGATGGCCGGGGGGGACGGATGGCCGCGCGGGAGCCCCTTTGTCAGACACCCTCGCTTCCGTCGCCGGGAATGCAATCGGAGCGTTCGGAATGCTCCAGCGCTGGACAGTCCCGCGCGGCGTCATGGCACGGCTTTTGGGATATAATCCCAGACGTAAACTTCCAGAGTATGGGAAAAACCCGCTTTGATGCAACGTATGCGACGTCCGGGCTTTACGCTGTCTGTGTTTCGCAATCCATGAAGTAGTAGCCGATCATGTGGCACACGTTCATGTGGGCGTCTTCAATCCGCCCCATGTGCTGCACGGGGACCTGAATGTTCAACTGAGCCTTGGGGCCCAGCTTTCCGCCGTTGCGGCCGGTCAGGGCGATGGTGCGGCAGCCGATGGAGTTGGCGTAATCCATGGCCACGAGCACATTGGGGGAATTGCCGGAGCCGCTGATGGCCATGAACAGGTCGCCGGGCTGGGCGAAATTCTTGAGCTGCTCGGCGAAGATCACGTCATAGCCGACATCGTTAGAGTAAGCCGTGATGGTGGGAAGTTGGTCGGTCAGCGCCATGATGCGAAACCGCTTGTCGCGGTTGTAGCTGCAGCCCTTCACGATGTCGCAAGCGAAGTGCGATGCGGTGGAGGCGCTGCCGCCGTTGCCGCAAACGAATATATGCCGGCCGGTGTCGCGCGATTCGCGGAACCATTCGATGGCCTGGTTCACCTTGTCCAGGTCGATGGATTCGATGGCTTTCAACAGTTCGTTTCGGTATTGCTCAGGGAAGGACATAGCAATTCTCCTATTTTAATCCAAGCTAATCCAGTTTCTTGCGGAAGCTGGTGGCGGCGAGTCCCATGACCACCATGCCGTAGACCAGCAGCGTCAGCATCTGCGGCCAGAGCACGGAAATGCCGGTGCCCTTCAGGAAGATGCCGCGCACAATCTCGATCAGGTAACGCAGCGGATTCAGGTAAGTGAGATACTGCACCACGATCGGCATGTTGCGGATGGGATAGGCGAAGCCGCTCAACATGAACGTAGGGATGGCGATCAGGGAGGAAGACATGATGGCCTGCTGCTGGGTGTTGGCAATGGTCGAAATAAACAGACCCATGCCCAGGCTGGTCAACAGAAACAAGGCCGCGCTGAGCAGCAGCACCAGCGGGTTGCCGCGAAAGGGAATGGAAAACAGCAGCAGCGCCGCGGTGGTCACCAGGACCAGATCGGTCAGGCCCACCATGGCGGCGGGCACCATCTTGCCGATCATGAGTTCCATGGGCCGGACGGGGGTGACCATCAACTGTTCCATGGTGCCGATTTCCTTTTCGCGGACGACGGCCATGGCGGTGAGCATCACGGTGACCACCATGATGAGATTGCAGATGACGCCGGGCACGAAGTAATTGCGGCTGCGCAGGTCGGGATTGAACCAGACGCGCGGGCTGTCGGTAATGCGCCCCACTTTCATGCTCATGGTTCCCATGCCGGCGCGGGCCATCATGCGGGACTGCATTTGCGGAGTGGCCACGCTGGCGGAATAGGCGGCCACCAATTGGCTGGTGTAGGCCGAGGCCAGCGATGCGGTGTTGGAATTGGTGCCATCCACCAGGATTTGCGCCGAGGTGGGGCGGCCGAGCAGGATATCGCGGCCAAATCCGGGCAGCACGCGCACGATCACCTGCGCGTCGCCGCGGTCCAGGGTATCTTGGATTTCTTTTTCATTTTGCGGCAGGGCGGTGAGCAGGAATCGTCCCGAACCCTGGAAGGCGGCCAGCAGGTCGTGGCTTTGCGGCGATTGATCCATGTCCACCCAGCCCATTTGCAGGTTGTCCACGTCCAGGTTGACGGCGTAGCCGAAGATGATGAGCTGGAAGACAGGCGGCACGAAGAGGAACAAGCGGCGGAGCCGGTTGCGGAACAACTGGTTCAGCTCTTTGCGGATGATGGCGAAGATGCGCTCTATCATGCTAGTTTTTGCCTCATTCGGCGTTCCGCCGCCCAGAACACCAGAATCGAAAAGACCGCCAGAAATGCCAACTGTCCCCACAGAAGAGAGAGGCCGATGCCCTTTAAGAAGATGCCTCTGACGATAGTGACGAAATAACGGGCCGGGAACACGCGGGTGATCATCTGGATGGGCACGGGCATATTCTCGATGGCGTAAAGGAATCCGGACAACAGGAAAGAGGGGAGGAAGGTGGTGACCAGCCCCAATTGAAACGCGAACAACTGCGTGCGGGCGATGGCCGAGACGAAGATGCCCCAAAAGAATGCGCCGGAAAGAAAGACCGCGGTGCTCAAGGCCAGCATCAGAGCATTCCCGCGGAACGGCACCCCATAAACGAAGATGCCCACCAGCACCGCGATGGTGGTATCCGCCAGGCCCACCACAAAAAACGCAAGCATCTTGCCCAGCACGATTTCCGAAGCGTGCACGGGCGTGGAAAGCAATTGCTCCATGGTGCCCATCTCCCACTCCCGGGCCACGGTGAGCGAAGTGAGCAGCGCGGCAATGACCATCATCATGGAGGCGATCAAGCCCGGCACGATGTAGTTGGTGGATTGGAGCGTGCTGTTGTACCAGATGCGCACGCGGGAATCCACGGGGGAGACTAGTGGAATGCCGGCGCTGCGGTCCTGCCCATTGGAGCGCACTTTCAGGCCGTAGTTTTGCAGCAGGCCCTCCACGTAACTCAAGGCAATGGAGGCGGTGTTGGAATCGCTGCCATCCAGCAGGACCTGCACGTTGGCCTTACCCCCGGCATTCAGGCGCTGGGAGTAATCGCGCGGGATCACAATGCCCAGCAGGACCTTGCTTTTATCGATCTGTTTTTCGATATCGGGGTAGCTATTGGTGAATCCCTCGATCTCGAAAAAGCGCGAGCCGCGGAAGCGCTCGATAAGGGCGCGGCTATCGGCGCTGTGGTCGCCGTCGTAGATGAGAGTGGGAATGCGGTCCACGTCCAGATTGAGCGCGTAGCCGAACAGCAGCATCTGAAACAACGGCAGGAACAGGGCCATGATGAGGCTGCGGGAGTCGCGCAGGATATGGTGGAATTCCTTCCCGAACATGGCACGGATACGGCGTAGGCTCATGGTGTTTTTTGTTCCTCGGCTTCGATCAGCCCCACAAAAACGTCTTCCATGGTGGGCTGGATCGGCTCCAGCTTTTTGATTTCGATGTGCTGCTGTTCGAGCAGGCGGCGGATCAGTGCGGCGCCGGCGGCCAGGTCGGCCACGTTCACGTGCAGGCCGGCGCCGAAGACAGCCACGTCCAACACGCCCGGCTGATGTTCCAAGGCGCGCATGGCGCCCAGCAGATCGGAGGTTTCCAGTTGCAGCAGCTTATGTGAGTGCAGATCGCGTTTGAGCGCATCGGGCACGCCCAAGGCGATCAGCTTGCCGCGATAAATCAGGGCCAGGCGATGGCAATACTCCGCCTCGTCCATGTAGTGGGTGGTGACCAGAATGGTTTGACCGTCTTCGGCGAGTTGGTAGATCAGGTCCCAGAAGCTGCGGCGGGCGATGGGATCGACGCCGGAGGTGGGCTCGTCCAGGAACAGAATGCGCGGGGAGTGCACGATGGCGCAGCCCAGGGCCAGGCGCTGTTTCCAGCCGCCGGCCAGCAGGCGCGTGAGGGTGGTGCGGCGGTCGACGAGGCCCGCCATGCGCAGCACGTATTCTTTGCGTTCCGCGCGCAGCTGCTTGGGCACGCCGTAAATCCGGCTGAAGAAATCGATGTTCTCTTCCACCTGAAGGTCGTCGTAGAGGGAGAACTTCTGCGACATGTAGCCGATATTCTTGCGGATCTGTTCCGGATTTTTGGTGACGTCGAAGCCCGCTACCGCGCCCCAGCCGGAGGTGGGCGTCAGCAGGCCGCAGAGCATACGGATGACGGTAGACTTGCCCGCGCCGTTGGGACCCAGGAAGCCGAAGATTTCGCCGGTGTGCACCTGGAAGGACACGTGGTCCACGGCCGTGAAGTCGCCGAAGGTCTTGACCAAGTCGCGGATTTCGAGGGCGGGGGTGGCGGGCGTCATAGGGGTTTTCTGTTGACAAGCAAGCAGGCGGCCTGAGAGGCCGCCGCAGGCTGAGAGCCTGCCCCACAAAGAGGCTGGCGGACAGGGGGACAAATGATCATTGTTTTTCCGCCTTGCGCACCTGCGCGATAAAGACATCCTCGAGCGACGGCACGATGCGCGTGAACACGGCCGGGCCGTGGCCGTCCTTTTCGAGCTGGCGACGCAGCTCGTCGGGGGTCGTGCGGGTGGAACTCAAGAACAAGTGCAGCGTGGCGCCGGAAGGCTCCGCGCAGAGCACGCCTTCGGATTTGAGCAACAACTCGCGCGCGGCGCGCGGATCGGGCGTTTCCACCTGGTAGCAATCTTCGGCCATGTGGTGACGCGCGGCGTCCGGCGCGCCGCATTGGATCAGCCGTCCTTTGTACATCAGGCCCACGCGGTTGCAGCGCTCCGCTTCATCGAGGTAAGCGGTGGTGACCAGCACGGTGATGCCGTCTTTGACGAGCTGATAAAGGATGGCCCAGAAATCGCGGCGTGAGACGGGATCGACGCCGTTCGAAGGCTCGTCGAGGAACAGAATTTCCGGGCGGTGCAGCAGGGTGCACATGAGGCCCAGTTTCTGCTTCATGCCGCCGGAGAGCTTGCCGGCCTGGCGCTTGCGGAAAGGCTCCATGCGGGTCATGCGCAGCAGTTCGGGCAGGAGGCGCTGGCGCTCGGCGGCGGGGATGCCGAAGAGGTCGGCGTAGAACTCCATGTTCTCGTCGACGGTGAGATCGACATACAGGCCGAAGCGCTGGGCCATGTAGCCGATGGAGTCCTTGACGGCCTGGGTCTCGCGCACCACGTCATGGCCGGCCACCCAGGCCTGGCCCTCGGTGGGATCCAGCAGGCCGCTGAGCATGCGCAGGGTGGTGGTTTTACCGGCGCCATCGGGGCCGACCAAGCCGAAGATCTCGCCGCGGGGGATCTCCAGGTTCAGGTGGTCCACGGCCGTCAACGCGTCAAAGCGCCGGGTTAGATCCTGGGTGCGAATGATTCCTTCCATCAGTTCCCCGTGAGGATTTCGGCGTCGGCGGGCATGTTGGATTTGAGCTCGTGGTGCGGGTTATCGATATCGATCTTAATGCGATAAACCAGCTTCACGCGCTCCTCGGCGGTCTGGATCTGCTTGGGGGTGAACTCGGCATCCGAGGCGATGAACGAGATGTGGCCGTCGTAGAACTTGTCGTGGAACGAGTCGGTGGTCACTTTAACCTTGTCGCCGAGCTTGATGCGTCCGAGATCCTGCTCCTTGATATAAGCGCGCAACCAGGGGTGGTCGATATCGCCGACGGTGACGACGCTGGTACCGGGGGCCAGCACCTCGCCCACGTCGGCGGCTTTTACCAGCACGACGCCGTTGATCGGCGAGACGGCGATAGTATCGGCCAACTCGGAGTCGATCAGGGCGAGTTGAGCTTTGGCGCGCTCGATATCGCCCTGGCGGGCGACAATATCCTGCTCGCGGCGCTTGGTCTCGATTTCATTGGCCTGGCCGATTCTCAGGCTGGCGCGGGCGCGATCCACCTGCGCGGAGGCGCCTTCGATGGTCTCGGCGCGCGGCCCCGCCTGCACGATGGCGGAATGTTCCTTCACTTGCTTCAGATTGGCTTCGGCGCTCTCAAAGCGGGCATGGAACTGATCGTATTGTGAAGTGGAGATGTCGTCGTTTTTGTAGAGTGTCTGGGCGCGATCCCAATCCTTCTTGGCCTGGTCATATTGCGACTGAGCCGCCGCCACGGCGGCGGTGGCCTCCTGGATCTCCTGTGGGCGGGAGCCGTTTTTCAACTGCAGCAACTGCGACTGGGCGGCGCTCAAATCGGCGTGGCGCAACTGCAGGTCGGCGGCCATGGTTTCGCGCTGCCATTTCAGGGCGCTGATGCTTTCGGCGAGCTGCGCCTGCGCGGTGGACAGGGCGGCGGCCGCCGTATCGCGCTGGTGCAAGAGCTGCTCGCGGTCCAGGCGGGCGATGACCATGCCCTTCGTCACGGGGTCGCCTTCGTTCACGGTGCGCTCGATCAAGCGGCCGGAGGTTTTGAAGGCGATATCCACCTGGTTCAGTTCGATATTGCCGGAAACCACGATGCGATTGGTGGCCTCGGGATGAAGCTGGCGGTAAGCCAGCATGCCGGCCGCGCCGAGGGCCGCAAGGACTATGACGGTGAAGAATATCTTTTTCATGTGACGATTCCTTTTCTACGGGATCATGCGACGGACATTGCCCATGGCCCGCCCCAGGTCGATGCGGGCTACGTTGTAGTTGAACAGGGCCGCGATACGGTTATCCCGGGCGCGATCCAGCCGGGTCTGGGCGTCGGTGACTTCGATGTTGGTGGCGAAGCCAGCCTCGTAACGGCGGCGGGCCTGGGTGAGTTCGCTATCGGACAGGGTCAATCCTTCCTCGGCGACTTTGAGTTGTTCTTCCGCGGAATGCAGGCTATCGAGCGCCGTGCGGATGTCGAGTTCAATCTGCTCGCGGAGATCGTTGCTGCGGACGCGCTCCTGGCGGTATTGGGAGGCGGTTTCGGCGCGCCGGGCATCCCGCCGGCCGCCGTCGAAAATGGGCACGCGCAGAGCGAAGCCATAGTCCCGGGTGGGCAATAGGGAGACGATGTTGCCGTTGGTCCCGGTGGTGCCGTAATCCGCATAGGCGTACAGGCTGGGCAGCCGCTCGTATTTCACGGCATTGGCATTCAAGCGGGCCGCGGCTTCGTGTTCCGCCTGGGCCTTGATATCGGGACGGTTCTTCAGGGCTTCGGCCTGGGCCTGTTCCACCGAAACTGTGTCGGTGGGCTCGTACGACAGCTTGTCGGTAAGTTCCAGTTCGGTGGCGAGGCTCAATCCCATGACCCGCAACAACTGTAGGTAAGCTTTGGTGCGTTCGTTCCGGACTACCAGGAGGTGCTGTTTTTCGTTGGAAAGCTGCACCTTGGCGCGGGTGACTTCGATGCCGGTGCCGGTGCCGGCGTTCTTCTGATTTTCGGATTGTTTCAAGACGGCCTCGGCCAGCGCCACGTTCGCCTCATAGGCTTCCACATCGGCGTCGGCACGCAACCCGGCGAGATAGGCTTTGGCCACGGCGGCCGAGACGGAATCGTCGGTGTTGCCGCGGTCGTGGGCAGCGGCGCGCACGGCGGCGCGGGATGCCTGGTACCGGCGGATATTGCTTAGATCGAGGACGCCCCAGGTGACTTTGGCGCGCACGTCCACGGAGTCGAAGGGGCCGATCACGCGGGGAATATCTTTGATGATGGTGTTCAGCAGGTCTTTTTCAGTGGTGGCCAAGGCGCCGGTTAGCTCGTTCTCGGCATTCGTCAGCGCCTGGTTGGTGGCCAGGTCCAAGCCCAGGGCGGCCAGGCTGCGCATGGCGGTGGTTTGTTCGGCTTGGGCTTCTATATCGGGCAGAAGCGCCGAGCGCGCTTCCGCGGACCGGGAGTTGGCCTGTTTGACGTTCTCATCGGAAAGCTGGACGTAAGTGTTGCCTTCCGGAGAAGTGGCGATCTCCACGGCGCGCTTCAAACTGAGGCGCAACGGTTCGCGCGGCGCGGCTTCTCCGGCCCATACGGCGATGGGAACGGCGAAGAGCAGAGTCGATAGAAAGTAGCGGCGCATGTTATCTCTCCTGAACTGCAGCATGAGATTGCTGAATGGCATGGGTTGGCACGGGCGCGCGGAAGCCGGCGCTCAGAAAAGCGACCAGCCGCTCCAGCGCGGTCTCGGAATTGAACGAAAGGGAAAGGTCCGAGATGGTTTCGAGGTCTTTCGATCCGCCGCGCAGAGTCTGGGCCAGGGCGCCGATGGCCAGGTTCAGGCGCCAGAACAACTCTTCCTGCGACAAGTCCGGCAGGGCCGCGCGCAAGGCCGCGCCGAAGCGCTGGAACACATCGGCAAACTGAGAGGTGAGAATCCGGGGCAACAGATCGCCTTCGGCGTGCAGGCGGCCCAGAAGCTGCATGAAAACCATGCCTCCGCTGCGGGGATCGCGGGACATTCGCAGGGTGGGGGCGACGAAAGCTTCAATCACCTGTTCCAGGGAAGGCGGATTGCCGCCGGCTTCTTTTTCAAACCGGTCGAGCAAGGCCAATCGCTCGTGATTCGCGGGCACGGACCGGCGCAGGATCACGGCTTCCAGCAGGGCTTCTTTGGAATGGAAATGATAATGTACGGCGGCCAGATTCACGCCCGCGGCGGCGATGATGCCGCGCAGGGAGGTGGCGGCGTAGCCCTGTTCGGAGAACAGGCGTTCGGCGGTATCGAGGATGCGCTCCTTGGTATCGTTCACAGGTGATTAAATCAAACGTATGAATTGTAGCGTTTGAAGCGGTAGTTAGGGAAGGGGTCAGGTTGAAAGTTGGTACTACCGGGGGCTGAAGGACCTCTTTAAATGGTACTAGGAATGGCTGGGACGCTGGCCAGCGGCGTCTCTTGTGCCGAACGAAACCAATGTGTATAAATACTTTGTTTTCATTAACTTATAAGCATATAACATGATTGTCAAATTGGGAGATGGGTTTGATTCCAGATCGGACCAAACGGGCCGAGGCACGCGGAGGCTAGGCTTCCTTCCCGTTGCGGCGGATGAACTCGCCGATGGCGCTTACCAACTTTTCGATGCGCTCGTCCATCCGCTTCTCGCGTTCGTTGGACTCCACGCGTAGCTCGCGGATGGTGTCCTCTGTCTTAGCCTGCGCCTCGGCTAAGTGCGCCAGGGCGTTGTTCGTTCTGATTTGCGCTTCTTCCAGGCGCGTCACGCGTGTGTTGAGGGTCTCTTTTGTTGCCATTTGTTTTTCTGCTTTGTGGACCCCGATGGATTCGGGCTTCTCCGTCTTACAATTCCATTATGCTTCAATGGGACCGCGAAAGAACTCGGCAGAAGCCAAATGGAGGACGGCTTGCTCACTTGGCCTTGACATAGCCTATCACGTCAAGATTCTTAATGCGTTCCCGCTAGCTTATTTTCAAAACGCCAGCGAAAAGACCGTACCGCCGTTTTGCGGTATATAGTAGAAGCCGGAGGTGGTGCCGTAGATGACCTTCTTGGCCGGGTCGATGGTGACTCCCGCCAAAGGGACTATTCCGTTGGGATTCATGAAGGCGTATAACTCGCTGAATTTCCATGGGCTGCCCGGATTGGCGGGCGGCGCCAAGCGGAATAGCGTGCCGAGGGTTTTCGGTCCGTTGCCTCCGGCGCTGGTGGTGCCGTACAGGTTGCCGCTTTTATCTATGGCCACGCCCCCATTCGGATATTCTCCGGTACGGTAGGTGAAGCTGAAGAGCACGTTCTCGGTCCAGGGTCCGCCTTGCGATGCGGGTGGCGTCAGCGAGAAGACTGCGCCCCTGGCCCATTCTCCGCCGTTCAGGGTCGTGCCATAAAGCACGCCACCAGCATCGGCGACCAGGTTTACGAACTGCGGGTTCGCCCCGTCGTTGCCGCCTGTAAAGCTATAGAGCACGGCTTCGGTTCAGATACCGCCCGGAGCGCTGGGCGGGGTCAGCGAGAATACGGTGCCGTAGTTTGAAGTCCCACCGAGAGCGGTCGTGCCGTAGAGCACTCCGCGGCTCAGGACCAAGCCGCTCAGCACATCGGAGCCGTCGCCTTCGCCACCGAAATTGTGCAGAATGGTTTCGGTCCAAGCTCCTCCGGAGGACGGCGTAAGCGAGAACACCGTTCCCCCCCCATATGCTCCTCCGAATGACGTAGTGCCGTAGAGTATTTTCCCTTGGCTCACTAGCAAGTTCGCGTACGGCGCCACCCCGTCGCCCCCAGGGCCATCTGGCCCGGCGAAATTATATAAAATGCTTTCGGCCCAAAGGCCGCCCGGTTCGGTGGGCGGCCTCAGGGAAAATACGACGCCAAAACCTGGGGATCCTCCGCCAGCGGTGCCGTAGAGCACACCGTTGGCTCCTATGGTCACGGCAGCGCTGGGCCAAAAGCCGTCGCTGCCGGCGCTAAAGGAGTGCAGGATTGTTTCGGTCCAGGGCTGCCCAGGGGAGGCTGGCGGTGCCAGGGAGAAGACTGTGCCGCAACCGTCCGGGCAGGTGGAGTTCACCACGCCGCCGAGCCGCGTGGTGCCGAAGAGGACTCCGCCAGGACCAACCACCGGGGGGGCAATCGGATAGGATCCGTCCGGGCCGCCCAGATAGCCGGTGAATTGATAGACAGTGCTAAAGGTCGCAGCCCCAACTCCGCTGCATGCAGCTAAAACAGCAAGGACTGCCGCCAGTATGGCAAATGTTTG
>Ga0335081_10005435_pt1 | contig 20147 bp, 17 predicted proteins | sample Lox_Sample_35_FD_206713 | JGI IMG/M metagenome (GOLD analysis project Ga0335081, IMG submission 206713) | Soil microbial communities from Loxahatchee National Wildlife Refuge, Florida, United States - Lox_Sample_3.5 | ecosystem: Environmental > Terrestrial > Soil > Wetlands | place: USA... | reverse complement strand
CCCCTCGATCGCGAGCGGAGCCCCGAACACGTCGCCGACGTAGCGGGAGTAGACGGACCAGTTCATCCCGAACTGGAACTCCTGCACGATCCCGGTCACGACGCCGAGCGCGAAGTTGATCAGGAACAGCTTCCCGAAGAAGCGCGTCATGCGGAGATAGCGCTCCTTGCCGGAGATGTGCCAGAGCGTCTGCATGCCCGCGACGAACCAGGCCATCCCGATCGTCACCGGGACGAAGAGGAAGTGGTACAGCGTCGTGACCGCGAACTGCCAGCGGGCCAGGTCCAGCGCCATGGGACGAGCCTAGCCGCGACGCGCGGGGGACGGGCATCCGCGCGAAGCCCTCCCGCCTCTTGCGGCTTTCTACGGATCTACGACATCGGCACCTGCGGCAGCAGGTGCGGCTCGAGCCGGTCGAGGATCTCGGTCAGGCTGTTGCCCGTCGCGGTGATCCCGTGATTGCGCAGGCCGACCACCGCGTGCCCCGGATTCGGCGCGCCGGCGACGAGCGCGGCGACGCTCTCGGCGAGCTCGTGCGTTCCGCAGGGGTAGTTGACGTCGGTGGCGGCGATCCCCTCCACCCACGCGTGGACGTGGAGGATCGCACCGACCTCCGGGTTCTCGCGGTAGATCATCCAGTGCTCGATCGCGTCGACCGACACGCGGCGCGGCTCGACGTTCGGCGGCACGCTGAGCACGATCCGTCCGGCCGCCGCGTCGTAGCCGGTGACGAGCAGGATGTCGCGCCCGGGCTCGCGCAGCCTCGACTTGTCGACGCCGCTTGCGCTCATCCAGAAGCGGGTCAGGTCCTTTCGGGCCGAGAGGTTGCCGTAGGAGAGCCCGCCGATCGCGTACAGCCGCTTGATCTGCCGCAGCTCGCGCTCGCTCACGAGCTCCTCGACCGGGAACGGCGCGGGCAAGAGCCCCAGCGCGTCGAGCCGCTCGCCTGCGCGCCCGATGTCACGCGTCAGGCGGTCGCCTCGCCAGAGCTCGGGCTCGAGGTCGGTGCGGAACTCGTTGTCGATCACGAGGTGCGAGGTCGCGAGCGGCTCGAGCCGGTCGATCACGCCGGCGGCGAAGCCGGGCTCCTCGGGAACGAGATAGCTGCCCCGCTCCATCGTCGTGAACAGGACGCCGTGGCCCGGGACGTAGCAGAGGCTGATGTTCGCGAGCGCGCGCACGAGCATCGGATAGGTCGCGCGCAGCGGATCGGCGGGAGGCTCGGGCAGGCTCCAGAGCGCGGCGACGAACGTTCCTTTCGAGTGGCGCCGGAACGGCCGCGGCCGCGCGGGATCGACGAGGTTGAGCACGACCGCCGGATCCTCCTCGTCGGCGGCGGGGACGAAGCCCCGCTCCTCGAGCACGCCGACGAGCGCGTCGGTCAGCGCGGCGAGCGGTCCATGCGGACTGCCCTTGACGGCGAAGGCGACACGGCGTTCGACGGCGACGGCCACAGCGTCGGCATATCGAAGGCGTGCGCGCGCGCGAATCGGCGCGGTCGCGGATCCGGTTGCGGGTTTCTACTGCTGGTAGCGCTCGACGACGTTCGGGTCGCGCACCTGGGCGGCCTCGGGATCGAGCCCTGCGCTGCGAAGCGCACGCCGCTGGCGCAGCAGGTCCCAGCACTGGTCGAGCGCGACGTTCAGCGACTCGAGACGGCGCCGCTCCTCCTCTCCGACCTCGCCGTCCGACTCCCGCTGCCAGAGCTCGTGCTCCTCGGCCACGAGCCGCTCGATCTCGGTGTGGATGTTCGCGTCGTCCATGCCGGGAGCTTCGCAGATCGGAGGCTGGTCGCGACGGACGGCTACGCGCCGTTGACGACGATCTCGGCCTCGACCGGCAGGTCGAGCGAGACGGAGACGAGGCACTCGGCCTCCGCCTGCTCCGCGAGCTCGCGCGCGCGCTCCGCGTCTCGAGGATCCGTCTCCACCTCGACGCGGAGGAGGATGCGCGTGAAGCCGAAACGGCCGTCGTCGCGCATGCTGCAGACGCCGTCGGCGTCGACGTGCAGGCGGCTGTACGGGACGTCGGCGCGCGCCGCGAGCCCGGTGAACGTGACGGCGAGGCAGGCGGCCGCCGAGGCGACGAGCAGATCCTCCGGGCTCCAGAGCTCGGGATCGGTGCCGCGGAAGACAGGCGGCGGCGCCACCGCGACGGCGGGCTTTCCCTCGACCCGCGCCTCGACCCTCCGGCCGCCGGACCACTCGACGGCGAGAGGGAAGTGGAACTCCTTGGCGCGCACGACGCCGCGCGCGGTCGAGGTCTCGCTCACCGTCCCAGGGTCGCGGGCGCCGCAGCGCGTCGAATCCGTACAAACCTGCAGCGGCGCTGCGGCAGGCGCCCGTTCCGGCGCCCCATCGCTTCGACGAGCATCGAGGTATGCAGTCGAGCCTGGAAATCGCGCAGGCTGCGCTTCTCCGGCCGATCGCCGAGGTCGCCGAGGACGCCGGCATCGAGGAGGACGAGCTCGAGCTCTACGGCCGCCACAAGGCCAAGGTCTCGCTCGACCTGCTCGACCGGCTCGCCGACGCGCCGCAGGGCCGGCTCGTCGCGGTCACGGCGATCACGCCGACGCCGGCAGGCGAGGGAAAGACCACGACGGCGATCGCGCTCACCGAGGGCCTGGGCCTGCTCGGCGAGCGGCCGATCCTCTGCCTGCGCGAGCCGTCGCTCGGGCCCGTCTTCGGGATCAAGGGCGGCGCGGCCGGCGGCGGCTACGCGCAGGTCGTGCCGATGGAGGATCTCAACCTCCACTTCACCGGCGACCTGCACGCGATCACGGCTGCGAACAACCTGCTCGCCGCGATGCTCGACGCCCACGTCCTCCAGGCCAACGAGCTCGGCATCGATCCCCTCTCGATCACGTGGCGCCGCTGCCTCGACATGAACGACCGCTCGCTGCGCCAGGTCGTGACCGGCCTCGGCGGCAAGGTGAACGGCCTGCCGCGCGAGACCGGCTTCGACATCACGGCCGCGTCCGAGGTGATGGCGATCCTCGCCATGGCGCGCGATCTCTCCGACCTGCGCGAGCGCCTCGGTCGCATCACCGTGGGCACGACCTACGAAGGCGAGCCGGTCACGGCCGAGCAGCTCGGCGCCGCCGGCGCGATGACCGTCCTGCTCAAGCAGGCGATCCAGCCGAATCTCGTGCAGACGCTCGAGGGCGAGCCTGCGTTCGTCCATGCCGGGCCCTTCGCGAACATCGCCCACGGCAACAGCTCGCTCGTCGCGACCCGGATGGCGCTCGCCCTCGGCGACACGGTCATCACCGAGGGCGGCTTCGCCTCCGATCTCGGGCTGGAGAAGTTCCTCGACATCGTCTGCCGCGCAGGCGGGCTCGCTCCGAGCGTCGTCGTCCTCGTGGCGACGGTTCGTGCGCTCGAGCACCACGGCGACGGCGACCTCGAGAGCGGCATCGACAACCTCGAGCGCCATCTCGGGATCGCACGCGAGTTCGGGCTTCCGGCGGTCGTCGCGGTGAACGCCTTCCCCGACGATCCCCGGCAGAAGCTCGAGCGAGTCCGGGCGCTCGCGCTCGAGCGCGGCGCCTGGGCGGCCGAGATCTGCGAGGGCTTCGAGCGCGGCGGCGCCGGCGCGACCGCGCTGGCCGAGACCGTGCAGGAGGCGGCGAGCCGGCCGTCCGAGTTCGCCCCCGTATACGACCTCGAGCGTCCGATCGTCGAGAAGATCGAGACGATCGCCCGCCGCATCTACGGCGCGGACGGGGTGGAGCTGCTGCCGGCCGCGAGGACGGCGATCAAGCGCTACGAGGAACGTGGCCTCGGCGGACTGCCGATCTGCATGGCGAAGACGCAGCTCTCGCTCTCGCACGACCCCAAGCGCCGGAACGCGCCCACCGGCTTCAAGGTGCCCATCCGGGACGTCCGCGCCTACACCGGCGCCGGGTGGCTCGTCCCCCTCTGCGGCGAGATGCAGACGATGCCGGGCCTCGGCCGCCATCCGGCGGCGCTCGACATCGACGTCGACGTCGCCGGCGACGGACGGACGATCGGGCTGTTCTGATGACTGTGCTGCTCGACGAGCTCGTTCCGCCGCTCGCGACGGACGAGGCAATCGTCGAGGCCGATCGCTGCCTCGAATGCGGCGGGGCGCACGCGCCCGCGCCCTGCGTCGTGGCGTGCCCGGCAGGGGTCGACGTCCCGGGCTTCGTCACCGCGGTCGCGGCCGGCGATCCCGTCGAGGCGGGGCGGATCGTGTTCGGCGAGAACCTCCTGGGCGGCTCGTGCGCGCGTGTCTGCCCGGCGGAGCTGCTCTGCGAGGGCGCCTGCGTCCTCGCCCACGAGGGCCGGCGGCCGGTCGCGGTCGCCCGCCTGCAGCGCTTCGCCTGCGACGAGGCTCTCACGGCCGGGCCCCCGCCGCGCAGGCGGATGCCGTTCAACTGGCTGCGCGTGGCGGTGATCGGCGCAGGCCCGGCGGGCCTCGCATGCGCAGGCGAGCTCGCCGCGCTCGGCTACGAGGTGACGGTCTACGACGAGCGGATCGAGCCGGGCGGCCTCGTCCGCTACGCGATCGCGCCCTACCGGCTCGAGCGCGAGCCGCTGCCCCACGAGGCGCGGCTCCTCGCCGAGCTCGGGGTTCACCTGGAGCTCGGGATCGCGGTCGACACCGTCGAAGCGCTCGCGGAGATCGAGGCGGACGCCGATGCGCTCGTCCTGGCGATCGGGATGGGCGCCGACGCCGACGTGCGCTATCCCGGCGACGAGCTCGTCGGCGTATGGGACTCGCTCCCCTTCATCGAGCGCCTCAAGACGGGCGAGCCCCCGGACGTCGGCGACTCCGTCGCGGTGGTCGGCGGCGGCAACACGGCGATCGACGTCGCGCGCGAGTCGCTCCGGCTCGGCGCCGGGCGCGTGACCCTCCTCTACCGGCGGACGCGCGAGGAGATGCCCGCGTACCCGCACGAGGTCGACGAGGCCGAGCACGAGGGCGTCGAGATCGAGTGGCTGACGGTGCCGGTGCGGCTCGTCGGATCGGAACGCGTCGAGGCGGTGGAGTGCCGGCGCGCGCGGCTCGGCAAGCGCGATGCGAGCGGTCGGCGGCGGCCGGAGGAGATTCCGGGCAGCGAGTTCCTCGTCGCGGCCGACACGGTCGTCAAGGCGGTCGGCCAGCAGCCGCGGAGCGGGTTCCTCGCCCTTCTGCCCGGGCTCGAGCTCGCGGACGGGCTGCTCGTCGCGGACCCCGAGACGGGCCGGACCGCGCGCCGGCGCACGTTCGCGTGCGGCGACGCGACGAACGGCGGCGCGACCGTCGTCGAGGCCGTCCGGCAGGGGAAGATCGCGGCCCGCGGCATCCACGAAGAGCTGAAGCGGGGCTGGGCATGAAGGAGATCCGGTGGCACGCGCGGGCCGGCCAGGGCGCCAAGACCGCTTCGCAGCTGTACGCGACGGCGGCGCTCCGGTCCGGGCGCTACGCGCAGGCGTTCCCTGAGTACGGGCCCGAACGCCGCGGCGCTCCGCTGCGTGCATACACGCGCGTCGACGACGTGCCGATCCGCCGGCACGACTCGGTCGCGCGTCCAGATGTCGTCGTCGTGCTCGAGCCCTCTCTCGTGCACGAGGTCGACGTAGCCGACGGGCTGGCGGACGGCGGGTTGATCCTCGTCAACGCCGAGAATCCGCCGTCCCAGCTCGCCGGCGCTCACGTCCGCTGCGTGCCGGCCGGCTCTCGCTCGCCGAACCTCGTGCTCGCGGGCGCGCTGGCCGCGGTGACGGACGTGCCCGCGGCTGCCGTCGCCCAGGCCGCGGTCGAGCTGCTCGGGCGCAAGGTGCAGAAGCGGGAAATCGTCGCGGCCGTCGAGGAGGGATACGCGTGCCTGAGCTCCTGAGCTGGGACGAGCTGCCGGCGGGCGGCGCCGTCCGGCCGCAGGAGGCCGAGCGGCCACGCACCGGCGGCTGGCGCACGGGCGTCCGGCCCGAGGTCGACCTCGCGCAGTGCGTCGACTGCCTCCTCTGCTGGCTCTACTGCCCGGATTCGGCGATCGTGCTCGACGGCACCGCCTTTGCCGGCTTCGACCTCGACTTCTGCAAGGGCTGCGAGCTCTGCTCCGTCGTCTGCCCGACGGGCGCGATCGAGATGGTGGCGGACGAATGATCGAGTCGCGGCTCCTCACGGGCGGCCAGGCCGTGGCCGAGGCGATGCGCCAGGTCGACCCCGACGTCGTCCCGGTCTACCCGATCACGCCGCAGACGCCGATCATCGAGGGCTACGCCGCCCTCGTCGCCGCCGGCCGCGCGCACGGGGAGCTCCTCGACGTCGAGTCGGAGCACTCGGCCCTGAGCGCCGCGATCGGCGCCGCGCTCGCCGGCGCGCGGACGATGACCGCGACCTCGTCGCAGGGGCTCGCGCTGATGGCCGAGATCGTCTACATCGCCGCCTCGCTGCGGGCTCCGGTCGTGATGGCCGTCGGAAACCGCGCGCTCTCGGGCCCGATCAACATCCACTGCGACCACTCCGACTCGATGCTCGTCCGCGACGCCGGCGTGATCCAGCTCTTCGCCGAGAACGCGCAGGAGGCGTACGACCTGATGATCCTCGCGCCTCGGCTCGCGGAGCATCCGGACGTGCTCCTCCCCGTCCTCGTCTGCCAGGACGGCTTCACGATCACGCACTCGGCCGAGCCCGTCTCGCTCCTCGCCGACGAGGACGTCCGCGCCTTCGTGGGCGAGTACCGTATCCCCGAGCCGCTGCTCGACGTGGCGCACCCGACGACGCGCGGCCCGTTCGCGATGCCCGACTACTACTTCGAGCTCCGCCACCAGCTCGGCGCGGCGCAGCAGGCGGCGCTCGGCGTCTTCGGAGAGCTGGCGGAGGAGCTCGCCGCGCTCACCGGCCGGCGTTACCGCACGCTCGAGCCCTACGCGCTCGACCACGCCGAGCATGCGCTCGTCTGCCTCGGCTCGACCGGCGGCACGCTGAAGGACGCGGTAGACACGCTCCGCGCCGACGGCGAGGCGGTCGGCCTCGTCGAGGTGCGCTCCTTCCGCCCCTTCCCCGCCGACGAGCTCCGCGAGGAGCTCGCAGGTGTGCGGCGCGCCACGGTCCTCGACCGGGCCGACTCCCCCGGCGGCGCGCCGCCGCTCTTCGCCGATGTCGCCGCCGCGTTCGCCGGCAGCGGCGTCGAGCTCGGAACGGTCGTCTACGGCCTCGGCGGCCGTGACATCCATCCCGAGGACGTCCGCGCGCTCCTTGCTGCCAGTGGTGAGCGCCGGACGTACCTCGGGCTGCGAGGAGAGCCGTGTCGCGCCTGAAGCGGATGGTCCGCAACGAAGCCGGCACCCCGCCGCTCCGGGGCGGCCACGCCCTCTGCCAGGGCTGCGGCATCCCGCTTGTCGTGCGGACGATCCTCGACACGATCGAGACGCCCGTCGTCGTCGTCAACGCCACCGGCTGCCTCGAGGTCGCGACGACGCGCTATCCGACGACGGCGTGGAACGTCCCGTGGCTGCACGTCGCGTTCGAGAACACGGCGGCGGTGGCGAGCGGCGTCGAGAGCGCCTACCGCGCCCTCGCCCGCCGCGGCGCCCTGCCCCAGGACGGGCCCGTCACGTTCGTCGCGCTCGCCGGCGACGGCGGGACGTACGACATCGGGCTGCAGGCGCTCTCGGGCTCGCTCGAGCGCGGCCACCGCTTCCTCTTCGTCTGCTACGACAACGAGGCGTACATGAACACCGGCGTCCAGCGCTCGGGCGCGACTCCCCTCGGCGCGAGGACGACGACGTCGGCCGTCGGCGCCGAGGCGCTCGGGAAGGCGCAGCAGCGGAAGGACATGACGGCGATCGCGGTCGCCCACCACATCCCGTACGTCGCCCAGGCCGCGGCGTCGCACTGGCAGGACCTGAGCGAGAAGGCCGAGCGCGCGGCGCGAGCCGGCGGGCCCGCGTTCCTCAACGTCCTCACGAACTGCCCGGTCGGCTGGGGTCACGAGCCCCGCGAGGCGATCTCGATCCTGAACGCGGCGGTCGACAGCTGCTACTGGCCGCTCTACGAGGTCGTCGACGGCCGCTACAGGCTCACGTACGTCCCCGACGAGATCCGCCCCGTCGCCGACTGGCTGCGCCCCCAGAAGCGGTTCGCGCACCTGTTCACGCCGGACGGCGAGCCGCTTCTGCGCGAGATCGAGGAGCGGGTCGCACGCGAATGGGACGACCTGCAGGGGCTTGCCGGCCGCGAGGCGTAGACACACGTTCGTCATATCCCCCAGAAGGGGGACGGCGGGGCCGGAAATCCGCTAGATGATCGCCTTGACTCCCGCCGGGACTGACGGCAATCACTCTGCGGCGGAGCATTCGAAGCGGCGGGTTCTCCCGCCGCTTCCCTTTTGAGCCGAGCCGCCCCGTTACGCCGTCGCGGCGAGCCGCTCGAGCGGCAGCCGCGGCCGCGCCGACATGGGCCGGAGCAGAGGCTCGATGTCCTCCAGCGGCATCGGGCGGCCGAAGAAGAAGCCCTGGCCGAGCAGGCAGCCGAGCTCGCGCAGCCGGTCGGCCTGCGCCGCGTGCTCGATCCCCTCGCCCACCGCGGCCAGGCCGAGCGAGTCGCTCAGGCGCAGGATCGCGTCGACGAACGCCTCGTCCACGTCCTCGCCGACGAGCCGATCGACGAACGGCTTGGGGATCTTCAGCGACTCGATCGGGAACTCGGCAAGGCGGCTGAGCGAGGAATAGCCGGTGCCGAAGTCGTCGATCGTGAGGCTGACGCCGAGATCGCGCAGGCGCCGCATCGCCTCGAGCGCGCTCTCCTCGCTCTGCAGAACGCTCGACTCCGTCACCTCGATCCTCATTCGCCGCGGGTCGATCCCGGCCCGCTCGAGCGCCTCCGAGAGGGACTCGACGAGGCGGTCGTTCGCAAGCTCCGCCGGTGCGAGGTTCAGCCAGAGGCTCAGCTCCGGCGGCCACGAGCGCGCCGCGTCGAGCGCCTGCTCGAGCACGAGACGACCGAGGTCGACGACCATCCCGGTCTCCTCGGCGATCGGCAGGAACTCGGCCGCCGGCAGCAGCCCGCGGGTCGGGTGCGGCCAGCGCGCGAGCACCTCGAAGCCCTGGACGCTGCCGTCCGCGAGCCGGACGACCGGCTGGTAGTGGACGATGATCTCGCGCCGCTCGAGCGCCGCCTCGAGCTCGAGGGCCAGCTGCCGCTGCGCGCGAAGCTCTTCGTGGAGCTCCGCCTCGTAGACCGTGTACGTGCGATCCGAGCGCTTGACGCTGTACATCGCGATGTCGGCGTTGCGGACGAGGTCGTCGGCGCTGATCAGATCCGTAGTCGCCACCGCGACTCCGACGCTCGCGTGGCAGGTGATGTCGCCGCACGACAGCGAGTAGGTCCCGGCGATCTGCTCGAGCACCCGCCTCGCGGTCGCGACGGCCGCCTCGACGTCCGCGTCGCGGACGAGGATCGCGAACTCGTCTCCTCCGAGCCTCGCCGCGAGGTCGTGAGTGCGGATCGCGCCGCGCAGGCGCCGCGCGAACTCGATCAGGAGCTCGTCGCCGACCGCATGACCCCACGTGTCGTTCACGACCTTGAAGCGGTCGAGGTCGAGATAGAGGACGGCCGCGAGCACGTGCTCCCTGCGGAGCTCCTCGTCGATCGCCTCGAGCAGGTGGCGGCGGTTCGGGAGTCCGGTCAGCGCGTCGTGGTATGCCTGATGGCGCAGCTGCTCCTTGAGCTGGGTGACCTGGGCGAGCGAGTGCTCCAGGCGGCCGTTCTCGAGCAGGATGCTCGCGTGGCCGGAGAACGTGTCGAAGAGGTCCATGTCGACGTCCCCGAACATGCTGACGTCGCCCGAGCGGTCGCCCACGACGAGGAGCCCGAACGTCCGGTTCTCGCCGCGCAGCGGGCCGACGATCGCGTCGTCGAGGCCGCGACTCTGCAGGAACGAGTCGAGCTCGCTCGAGCTGCGGCGCCCAGCGAGCAAGGTGGCCTTGCCCACGACGGCGACCTCCGAGAAGGCGGCGGCGTCCTCCGGCGAGAAGCGCTCCTCCGGATGCATGAGGAGCTCGCCCTCGGCGCCGCTGACGCTGCGCAGCGGGCCCTCGTCCTCGTTCGGCGGCAGGAGGAGGATCTCCGCGTACTCCGCACGGAGCAACCGGCGCGCAGCGACGAGCAGCTGCCCGACGGCGAGGCCGAACTCGGGGGCGCCCTGGGTCGCGCGCATCGATTCGTAGAGGAACTCGACGTGCTCCCGCTGCTCGCGCTGCGTCATGTAGCCGCGGAAGGCGGCGACGCAGGCGACGACCGGCACGGCGAGCAGGAGGACGGCCAGCGGCCGCACGGCGAGAAGCTCGACCGCCGCCAGGCCGAGGCAGGCGGTGGCGAGCGCGCCGACGATCGAGGTGAGGAGTGTGCGCCTCATCTGGGGCATGTTCACGCGCTCCTCCGCGATCGCGATCACAGCCGAGACGAGGAGGACCCCCGTCGTATGCGCGACTGCGGCCGCGACGAGGGCGAGCGCCCAGATATGCGGCAGCGACTCGCCGGTTCCGGCGAGCGAGCGGAAGATGATCACGGCGATCCCGCTGCAGAGCGGCAGCTCCGCCGCGTTGAAGAAGAGCTTCACGAGCTGGCGCTGACTGCGCCAGCGGTTGATCATGAGCGCGGCCACCGTGCCGGCGAGCTGGCCCCCGAGCAGAGCCGCCGGCGACGCGAGGAGCAGACCCAGGGTGAGCCCGATCTCGGTCAGCGAGAGGCTGTGCGCCTCCTTGCGGAACTGGAGGTGCACGACGAAGACCTCGGCGAGGTAGAACGCGATGGCGAACATCCACCACTGCAGGTGCGGGCCCTGCACGAGGTGGGGTGAGCCCCATTGCCGGACGACGAACAGCCAGACCACGGCGCATGCGAGCGCCAGTCCGGCGTTGAACAGCCAGACCCGGCGGGGACCAGCGAACGCGCTACGAAGGTCGGCCGCGACCGGCGTCATCGCAAGTCCTTATCGGCATCCGGCCGCCGGAACAAGAGAGGGCCGGTCATACCGCACCGGCCCCCGAGTCGCCCGTTCGGACTCGGACTAGCCCCAGCTCGCTCCGAGCCACGACTCGCCCGACCAGCTGTTGCCGCTCCAGCTCGAGCCGCTCCAGGAGTTGCCGCTCCAGGAGTTGCCGGACCAGCTCGAACCGCTCCACGAATTGCCTGACCAAACGAGGCTGCTCCAGCTCGAGCCGCTCCAGGAGTTACCCGACCAGGTCGAGCCGCTCCACGAGCTTCCCGACCAGCTCGAGCCGCTCCACGAGTTGCCCGTCCACTGGGAGCCGTTCCACGTGCCGCCCGACCAGCTCGACCCGTTCGCCTCGAGGACGGCCATCTTCACCGAGTTGAAGGGCTGGCCGAAGATGTCCTGCTCGCCCTGGAGGAGGACGCCGTTCAGCGATAGGTGACTGCTGCCGCGCGACGCCTCGAGCGAGCCGCTGCCGAGCGAGAACAGGTGGAACTGCCGCGCGTTCTGCGGCACCGAGTCGGACAGCAGCGCGTTCATGTCGAGCTCGCCGTGCCCCTGCTCCAGGGTCGAGTACCCGGGGAGCGAGTCGGAGCTTTCGATCAGCATCTGCTTGACCTGATTCGGCGTCAGCTGCGGATAGCGCTGCAGCAGGAGCGCGACGGCGCCGGTGACGTAGGCCGCCGCCTCCGAGGTGCCGCTGCCGCGGAAGTACTGGGTGCCGAGCACGGCGCTCGGATTGTTCTGGTCGACGTACGAGCCGGGATCGCGCAGGCCCTGCATGTGCGCGCCGGGTGCGAGCAGATCCGGGGTGCGGCAGCGCCTGGTCCAGCCCGAGCAGCTCGCGCCGGACGAGAACCCGGTGGGCTGGTCGTCGGCCATGGTGGGCGTGCCCATCGTGTCGGCGGCGCCGACCGCGATCAACCACGGGTCGTATGCCGGGTCGAGGAGCCCCGATCCGACGCCGTCGTTGCCGGCAGCGGTGACGACGACGATGCCGTCCTTCCAGGCCTGCTCGGCCGCGTACGCGAGCGGGTCGATCAGGAAGGACTGCGAGGAGCTCGTCCCGTACGAGAGGTTGATGACGCGGATGTTCATCCCGTTGTCGTAGCGATGCTGGACGACCCAGTCGATCGCCGCGATCACCTGGCTCACGTCGACTGCGCCGTTCGCCGAGCCGACCTTGACCGAGAGGATCCGGGAGTCGGGCGCCACACCGCGATAGCCGCCGGGCTGCCCGTCGTTGCCGCCGATGATCCCCGCCATGAACGTACCGTGCCCGTTCGTGTCGAGGTACTGGAGCTTGGGGTTCTGCGACTCCGGCGTGAGGTCGGGGCCGTTGACGATCTTGCTTTGGGTGCTCAGTCCGGGAACCGGAGCGACGCCGGTGTCGATCAGCGCCACGTCCACGCCCTTGCCCGTGTAGCCGGCGTTCCACCACGACTGCACGCCGTCGGCCTGCGTGACGTTCTGCATCGAGTACGGATCCGAAGCCGGGCTGTACGCCGACGAGCCCCAGGAAGCGCCCGAGTGGACGCAACCGCAGGCCGCAGCCACGACCGCGACGATGGCGATCCGCGCCGCATGCCGCCGCCGCGGCGTCATGCCGTCCTTTGTCGTGAGGATCGCCCTCACGGCTGCCTCCTTCAGCGACCGTCCCGTTGCCGCAGAACGTGCCGCACTTCGTTGAACCAAGACGATCTAGCGGGCAGAACGTAGAACGGCCCTGCCTGCCGGCCGTCCCACGAAAGGGGGATCTCAAACGGGGGATATTCCGCCGGCACGGGCTTGCGCGAGCGCAGACGAAAGGGGCCGGTCATACTGCACCGGCCCCCGGGAATCGATCGTCTGTGCGAGCTAGCCCCAGCTCGCTCCGAGCCACTCGTCGCCGGACCAGCTGTTGCCGCTCCAGCTCGAGCCGCTCCACGAGCTGCCGCTCCAGGAACTGCCCGACCAGCTCGAGCCGCTCCACGAGTTGCCGCTCCAGGAGTTGCCCGACCAGCTCGAGCCGCTCCACGAGCTGCCGCTCCAGGAGATGCCCGACCAGCTCGAGCCGCTCCACGAGCTACCGCTCCAGGAATTGCCCGTCCACTGCGAGCCGTTCCACATGCCGCTCGACCAGCTCGACCCGTTCGCCTCGAGGGCGGCCATCCCGCTCGCGTTGAACGGCTTGCCGAAGATGTCCTGCTCACCCTGGAGGACGACGCCGTTCATCGACAGATGGTTCGTGCCGCGCGAGGCCTCGAGCGAGCCGCTCCCCGTCGACGGGACGCAGGAGCTCGATCCGGAGGAGCTCCACCCGTAGGCACTCTGACCGCCGGATCCCGACAGGCTGCAACTCGAGGCGTAGGAGTAGCTGGGCAGAGAGATCGACAGCAGTGCGTTCATGTCGAGCTCGCCCTGGCCCTGCCAGAGGGACGAGAACCCGCGCAGCCAGTCGGCGCTCGACTCGAGCATGCTCTTGACCTGCCCAGGCGTCGCCTGCGGGTACTTCTGGAGCAGGAGCGCGACGGCGCCGGTGACGTAGGCCGCCGCCTCCGAGCTGCCGCTGCCGCGGAAGTACTGCGTGCCGAGCACCGCGCTCGGATTGTTCTGGTCGATGTACGAGCCCGGGTCCCGCAGGCCCTGCATGTGGGCGCCCGGCGCGAGCAGGTCGGGCGCGCGGCAGGAGCTGCAGCTCGCGCCCGCCGAGAACCCGGCCACCTGGTCGTCGCCCGTCCACGGCGTCCCCATCGTGTCGGCGGCGCCGACTGCGATCACCCACGGGTCGTAGGCGGGGTCTTCCAACCCGGAACCGAAGCCGGTGTTACCGGCTGCCGTGACGACGACGATGCCGGCCTTCCAGGCCTGCTCGACGGCGTAGGCGAGCGGGTCGATGTTGAACGGCTGCGAGGAGTTCGTCCCGTACGAGAGGTTGATGACCCGGATGTTCATCCCGTTGTCGTAGCGGTGCTGGACGACCCAGTCGATCGCCGCGATCACCTGGCTCACGTCGACGCCGCCGTCGGCGTCACCGACCTTGACCGAGAGGATCCGGGAGTCGGGCGCCACACCGCGATAGCCGCCGGGCTGCCCGTCGTTGCCGCCGATGATCCCCGCCATGAACGTGCCGTGCCCGTTCGTGTCGAGATACCGCAACCTCGGGTTCTGCGACTCGAGCGAGAGATCGGGGCCGTTGACGATCTTGCCCTGGGTGCTCAGCCCGGGAACCGGCGCGACGCCGGTGTCGATCAGCGCCACGTCCACGCCCTTGCCCGTGTAGCCGGCGTTCCACCACGACTGCACGCCGTCGGCCTGGGTGACGTTCTGCATCGAGTACGGATCGGCGGACGGGTCGTAGGCGGAGGAACCCCAGGAAGCGCCCGCGTGGACGCAACCGCAGGCCGCGGCCACGATCGCCACGATGGCGATCCGCGCCGCATGGCGCCGCCGCGGCGTCATGCCATCCCTTGTCGTGAGGATCGCCCTCACAGCTGCCTCCTTCAGCGACCGTCCCGTTGCCGCAGAACGCGCCGCGCGTCGATATCAAGACGATCTAGCGAGTGGAACGTAGAACGGCCCCGCCGGCCGGCCGTCCCACGGAAGGGGGAGATGCCTGCATCCCGAACGAGGGATCTTTGCGCGCGCCTGCCGTTAGAGTCGCGCCGTGTCGCACCCGTCGGGGCGCATGCGATCCGTGCTCGAGTCGACGCCTCCGTGCTATACGGCGGGGCAGGCGGCGCGGATCGCCGCGGAGGCATTCGGCATCGACGGCCGGACGGAGGACCTCGGCAGCGAGCGCGACCAGACGTTCCTGATCGACGACGGCGCCGCGGGCGCCGTCCTGAAGATCTCGAACAGTGCCGAGGATCCGGCGGTGCTCGACCTCGAGGCGGCCGCGATCGCGCACGTCCTGACCGTCGATCCGGGGTTGCCGGTCGCCCGTCCGCTCGCGCCGCCCGCCTCGTTCGACGGTCACCACGTACGCCTGTTCGAGCGGCTGCGAGGCCGCAAGGGAGGAGCCGAGCTCACGGACGCCGCGGTGAGCGCGTACGGCGAGACGCACGCGAGGCTCAACCTCGCGCTCCGCTCGTTCTTCCATCCCGCGGCCGGGCGCGACCTGCTCTGGGACGTGCGGCAGACGCCGGGGCTGCGGCCGCTGCTCGACGCGATCGAGGACGGCGCGCGGCGCGCTCTCGTCGCTCGCACGATCGATCGCTTCGAGGAGCGGGTGCTGCCGCGCTGGCCCGAATTGCGTGCGCACGTCGTCCACGGCGACCTCAACCTCGACAACGTCCTGCTCGACGGCGAGGGGCGCGTGTCCGGGATCGTCGACTTTGGCGACTGCTCGTTCACCGCACACGCCGGCGACCTCGCCGTCGGCGTCGCCTCGCTCCTGCGCGGACGCCCCCCGGACGACGTGTTCCGCGTGGCGCGGCTCGCGCTCGACGGCTACCAGCGGCGGCTGCCGCTCGAGCCGCTCGAGCTCGAGCTGCTCGGAGACCTCGTGACGGCGCGCTTCGCGGCGATCGTCGCGATCAGCGCGTGGCGCGCGAGACGCTATCCGGCGAACGCGGAGTACATCCGCGCTTGGGACGGCGACTCGTGGCCGCTGCTCGCCCTGCTCGGCGAGCTGGACCCCGAGCGTGTCGCGGCGGAGCTCGGCGCCGAGCCGCCCCGTGCGCCGACGGCGAAGCTCGCCGAGCGGCGCCGCCGGGCGACGGGAGCGATCCTCACGCCTCTGACCTACAAGCGTCCCGTGCACGCGGTCCGCGGCGAGGGGACATGGCTCTACGAGGCGGACGGCGCACGCCTGCTCGACGCGTACAACAACGTTCCCGTCGTCGGGCACTGTCACCCGCGCGTGGCGGAAGCAGTCGCGCGGCAGACACGGCTGCTCAACACGCACGCGCGGTATCTCTACGAGCCGCTCGTCGAGCTCGCCGAGCGGCTGGTCGCGAGCTTTCCCGCGGAGGCGGGGCTCGACACCGTCGTGCTCCTCAACTCGGGGAGCGAGGCGAACGACCTCGCCGTCCGGCTCGCGCGCGGTGTGACGGGGAACGCAGGCCTGCTCGTCACCGAGCATGCGTACCACGGCGTCACGGCGGCCGCGAGCGACCTTTCGCCGGAGGAGTGGGACGAGACGGCATCGGCGCCGCCTCACGTAGGACGGATCCCGCCGCCGCTCGCAGGCTCGGGCTTCGGGCGGGCACTCGACGCGGCGCTCGAGCGGCTCGACGGCGGGCTTGCGGCGACGTTCCTCGACGGCTCGCTGATGAGCGACGGCATCCACGTACCCGGCAGCGAGGAGCTGCGTCTTCTCCTCGAGCGCACCCACGCCACCGGCGGCCTCTACGTCGCAGACGAGGTGCAGGCGGGCCACGGCCGCACGGGCGAGCTCTGGTCGTTCGCGCGGCACGGCATCGCACCCGACGTCGTCACTCTCGGCAAGCCGATGGGGAACGGCTATCCGGTAGCGGCGGTCGTCACGCGGCGTGACCTCGCGGAGCGCTTCGCGTACGCCGGCCGCACGTTCAGCACGTTCGGAGGCAACCCGGTTGCCGCTCGCGCGGCGCTCGCGGTGCTCGACGTGCTCGCGGACGAGCGACTGCCCGAACGGGCCGCGGCCGTCGGCGAGCGGCTGCGTCGCACGATCGCCGGGCTCGGCGCGGACGAGGTCCTCGACGTCCGCGGCCTCGGCCTGCTCGCGGGCGTCCAGCTCGGCGACGCCGCCCGCGCCGCGGAGGTCGTCGACCGGCTGCGCGAGCGAGGCGTCCTCGTCGGCAGGACGGGCAGCCACGGAGACGTGCTGAAGATCCGCCCGCCGCTCGTCTTCGGAGACGAGCACGCCGACCTGCTCGTCGCCGCGCTCGAGCGCGCGCTTTCCTGACGCAAACTCGTAACAATCGTCCTCACGTCGTATCTTCCGTCCATGGCCGCGACCGAGCAGAGCGACGCGCAGCTCGTAGCCCGTTGCCGCGAGGGCGACTCCGCCGCGTGGAGCGAGTTCGTCGAGCGCTTCTCGCGCTACGTCTACGCCATCTGCGGCCGCGGCTTCCGGCTCCCGCACCACGACGCGGAGGACGTCTTCCAGGAGGTCTTCGCGCGCGCATACGAGCGGCTGCCGGAGCTGCGGAGCGACGATGCCGTCAGGCCGTGGCTCGCGCAGCTCACGCGCCGCCTGTGCATCGACCGGCTTCGCCTGCTCGCGCGCGACGCGCCGACCGAGCAGGAGCCGGACGAGCGCGAGGTCGACGAGCTGCTCTCGACGCTCGACGAGGCGATGACCGTGCGGGCGGCGCTCGAGGCGGTCGGCGACCCGTGCAGCGACCTCCTCGACCGCTTCTTCTGCCGCGACGAGAGCTACCGCACGATCGGCGACGCGCTCGAGCTCCCCGCCGGCACGATCGCGAGCCGCATCTCGCGCTGCCTCGAGAAGGTTCGTGCGCAAATCGATGGAAGGAGTCGGGCCTCTCGCCCGTCATGAGGTGTGAGATGAACGTTTACGACGAGGAGCGGATCGGCCGGTTGCTACGCCTGTTGCCGCCTGCCCCCCAGGGGTGGGTGAAGGCGGCGCAGGAGCTGCCCGCCGCCCGCGCGACGCTCGACGAGCTCGTCGCGCGGGTCGAGCAGGACGCGGCCTTCCGCAAGGCGCTCGAGGCGGACCTCGAGCGCGCGCTCACCGCCGCCGGATACGAGCCCTCGCCGTTCGTCGTCTCTCGGCTGCGCCGGCTCCTCGAGGCGGTCTGACCTGCCGCCGGGCACGAGTCGGTGAGACACTCCCTCCGTGCTCGCCGATCTCCCCGTTCCCGCGCTGCTCGAGGAGCTGGCCGCGCCCCGTCCCGTGCCGGGGGCGGGATCGGCGCTCGCAGCCGCGCTCGCGACCGCCGCGGCCGTCGTGCAGATGGCTGCGAGGCTGTCGGAGGAGTCCTGGCCCGGCGCCGCCGGGATCGCCGCGCAGGCCGAGTCGCTGCGCGGGCGGGCGACGGAGCTGATCGACGCCGACGCCGACGCCTTCCGCAAGGCGCTCGAGGCGCGCGCGGATCCGGCGGCGGATCCGTCGGCCGAGCGGCGCGACTTCGCGCTGGGACAGGCCACCGCCGCGGCGGCCGAGCCGCCGCTCGCGCTCGCGCGGGTCGCGGTCGATCTCGCCGAGCTGTGCCGCGAGACGGCCGCGCGTGGGGCGCCCGTGGCGCACGCCGACGTCGCCGCCGCGGCCGCGCTCGCGGCCGGCGTGGCGCGCGGCGCGCGGGAGCTCGTGGCCGTCAACCTCACCGCGCTGCCCGGCGATCCGCGCGTGGAGGAGGCTCGAACGCTCGCTGCGGCCGCCGAATCGGCCGCAGCGGCGGCGTCGAGAGCATGAGGAAGGGCCCGGCCGGCGGCCGGGCCCTTCAGGAAGTCGTCTCGTCGGGGAGACTCAGGCCGTGTACTTCGGCGTGACCTTCGGCGTGACCTTGTGGGCCTCGACCTCATCGTCCGTCTCGCCCTCGGCGGTGGGCTCGTCGCTCATCGGGCTCGTCTTGGGCGTCGCCTTGTGGGCCTCGACCTCGGGCTCCTCGTCGTTCCGCTGCTCGTCCGACATTGCTCCTCCTCTTGGAATCTGTGCGCCCGTTCCGGCGCTGTCACCCTTCTAGACGAGCGCCGGAGACGAAATCTTCCCACCGGCTCTTCAAATTCGCAACACGGCCTGCGATCCTGCCCCGGATGGGCCGTCTCGCCGCATCCGTGCGTGCGTTTGCGAGTGTGTTCGCGAACAAGAGTGTCCGGCGTGTCCAGCTCGCGGGCGTCGGATCGACGCTCGGGACGTATGCGTATGCCGTCGCCCTCCCGGTGTACGCCTACCACGCCGGAGGCGCGCGTGCGGTCGGACTGCTCTTCTTCGCTCGTCTCGGGCTCGGCGCGCTGGCCGCGCCCTGGCTCGGCGTCCTCGCCGACCGCGGCTCGCGGCGCCGCGTGATGCTGACCGCCGATCTCGTCCGGGTCGGGATCTTCGCCGGGATGACGGCGGTCGCGAGCGCGGGTACCAGCGCGTATTGGGTCTACGTCCTCGCGGTCAGCTCGACGGTCATCTCGGGCTCGTACCCGCCGGCCCAGGCCGCGCTCCTTCCTTCGCTCGTCGAGTCGCCGGAGGAGCTGACCGCGGCGAACCTCGTCGGCAACACCGTCGCGAGCGTGGGCATGTTCGTCGGGCCGGCGATCGGAGGCGTGCTCCTGGCCCTGAGCGGGCCTGCCGCCGTGTTCGCGCTCACCGGCGCCACCTTCCTCTGGTCGGCGGTGTTCGTCCTCGGCGTTCCCCGGGACGAGCCTCCCGAGCGGGCCGAGCGGGCCCGGTTCCTGCCGGAGCTGGCCGCCGGCTTCTCCGCCGTCCTGCACCGGCCCGCAACTCGCGCCCTCGTCGGGCTCGCCGGCGCGCAGGCGTTCGTGGAAGGCGCGGTCTACGTTCTGATCGTCGTGCTCGCGCTGCGGCTCCTGCACAGCGGCAACGCCGGCGTAGGCTGGCTGACGACGGCGCTCGGGATCGGCGGTCTCGCCGGAGCGGCGATCGTCGCCGCTCTCGCGAGGCGCAAGCGGCTGGCCGGCGGCTTCGTGGCGGGCATCCTGCTCTGGGGGTTCCCGATCGCGGCGACTGCGGCTCTGTCGAGCCTCGCGCCCGCGCTCGTCCTGCTCGCGCTCGTGGGGACCGGCGGGATCCTCGTCGAGGTCAACGGGATGACCCTCCTGCAGCGCCTGACCGAGAACGAGCTGCTCGGCCGCATCTTCGCCGTGCTCCAGAGCCTGATTCTCGGGGCGATGGCGCTCGGCTCGATCGCAGCGCCCGGCCTCGTCAGCTGGCTGGGCCCGCGCGGCGCCCTGCTCGCGACGGGCGCCTTCCTGCCGGTCGTGCTCGTGCCGCTCTGGCCGACGTTGCGGAGACTCGACGCCGAGGCGGTGCTGCCCGAGGAGCCGCTCGAGCTGCTGCGCCGGATCGAGATCTTCGCAACGCTACCGGAGCCGGTGCTCGAGCGGCTCGCCGCCGGCGCCACGACGGTCGCAGCGGCGGCGGGGCAAGCGGTCGTCTCGCAGGGCGAGACGGGCCACCACTTCTACGTCATCGCAAGCGGACGGGCGGCGGTCGAGGTCGCCGACGGCCCCTCGCGCGAGCTCGGCCCGGGTGACTTCTTCGGCGAGATCGCGCTCCTGCGCGACGTGCCGCGCACGGCGACCGTGCGGGCGCTGGAGCCGC
>Ga0335081_10005433_pt1 | contig 20152 bp, 16 predicted proteins | sample Lox_Sample_35_FD_206713 | JGI IMG/M metagenome (GOLD analysis project Ga0335081, IMG submission 206713) | Soil microbial communities from Loxahatchee National Wildlife Refuge, Florida, United States - Lox_Sample_3.5 | ecosystem: Environmental > Terrestrial > Soil > Wetlands | place: USA... | reverse complement strand
TGCTCTCGCCAGGCTTAGCGTATACGTGTTCACAGGCAGGCACGAGTCGAGAACCGGCTTGTCGTTCTCATCACCTTTACAATCCGAGGTAATGAATTAATGAAGAATTGGCGCCGCCGGCGTAAGCCTCCCCGTAGAAAGCTGTTAATGAAGGGGAGCGCGGCATATTTTCCTCCCTATCAAGAACTATGGCCAGGGATCGGGAGTGCTCGGAGAAGGAGCGGCTGAGAGCGCAGGCAAATAGCGCCATTCAAACGGTAATCGACATTCTGCTCGAACAGCAGCGTCTATTGAACGAGAGTGGCGTATCCGCTTGTGTTTTCGATGCGGAGTTTGGAAAAGCGGTGGGCGAGAAGATCCGCGCTATCGGAGCCCTCAGCGAGCACGAGAAAGAGCACGGCTGCGCCTGACGTTTGGGAGGCGATACAGTCACCGCTAGGCGGGAACGGCGGAACGGATGAATTCGACGATCGAATCGAGCGAGGATCCCGGCTGAAAAACCGCCGCGACTCCCTGCTGGCGCAGCAGGGCGGCGTCTTCATCGGGAATAATGCCGCCGACGATTACCTTGACATCGGCCATATCCTTCTCTTTCAGCAGCTCGATGACACGAGGCACGATGGCATTGTGGGCGCCCGAAAGGATCGAAAGACCGATCACTTGGACGTCTTCCTGCAAGGCGGCGTTGACGATCATCTCCGGAGTCTGCCGAAGGCCGGTGTAGATCACTTCCATGCCGGCATCGCGCAGCGCACGGGCGATCACCTTGGCACCGCGATCATGGCCGTCCAATCCGGGTTTAGCCACCAGTACTCGAATCGGTCGCATGATGTTTTAAAGGTGACTGGTTTCCTGGTATGTCCCGAAAACAGCGCGGAAAGCGTCGCAGATCTCGCCGAGGGTGGCATAGGCGCGAACGGCATCGAGGATGGCGGGCATGGTGTTTTCCCTGCCCTCGGCGGCGCACCGCAGCGCATCGAGCGCCTTTTGAACCTGGCCGTCATTGCGGCGGCGCTTTAGGGCGTCGAGTTTGTCGGATTGCCGCCGGCCGGCCGTCTCATCGATCTGCAACAACTCGATGGGCTGGTCGTCGGACTGGAACCGGTTGACGCCTACGACGACGCGCTCGCCGTTCTCGATTTCGCGCTGGTACCGGTAGCTGGCCGCAGCGATCTCGCGCTGCGGAAAGCCGGCCTCGATCGCTTTGATCATGCCGCCCATGTCGTCGATGCGCTGGATGTAATCGTTCGCAGCGTTCTCGGTTTCGAGTGTGAGCTTTTCGAGGAAATAGCTGCCGCCCAGGGGATCGGGGGTCCCGGTGATGCCGGTTTCATAGGCAAGCACCTGCTGCGTGCGCAGCGCGATGGTAACGGCGTGCTCACTGGGAAGCGCATAGGCCTCGTCGAGCGAATTGGTGTGCAGTGACTGCGCGCCGCCCAAAACCGCGGCGAGCGCCTGCAGCGCCGTGCGGACGACATTGTTGTAGGGCTGCTGCCAGGTGAGAGAACAGCCGGCTGTTTGCGCGTGGAACCGAAGCTTGAGACTGCGTTCGTTGCGCGCCCCATACCGGTCGCGCATCACGTAGGCCCAGATCTTGCGCGCCGCGCGATACTTGGCGATTTCCTCGAAGAAATCGTTATGAGCGTTGAAGAAAAAGCTGAGGCGGGGGGCGAACTCGTCAACCGCCAGGCCGCGCTCGAGCGCCCAATCGACGTACTCGATGCCGTCACGGAGCGTGAACGCCAATTCCTGGACGGCGGTGGAACCGGCTTCGCAGATGTGATAGCCGCTGATCGAGATCGGGTTGAAGCGCGGCGTATGCCGGGCGCCAAACTCGATGGTATCGGTTACGAGGCGCATGGAAGGACGGGGCGGGAAAATATATTCCTTCTGCGCGATGTATTCCTTGAGAATGTCGTTCTGAATGGTGCCCGAGAGCTGCTCCCAGGCGACGCCCTGCTTTTCGGCGACCACCAGATACATCGCCCACAGGACGGCGGCGGGCGAGTTGATGGTCATCGAGACCGTGACATCACCCAGCGGGATGCCGCCGAACAGGGTTTCCATGTCCTCCAGCGAACAGATGGAAACGCCGCACTTGCCGACCTCCCCCTCGCTCAACGCGTGGTCGGCATCGTAGCCCATGAGCGTGGGGAGATCGAACGCAACCGAAAGCCCGGTCTGTCCTTGTTCGAGCAGATAGCGGTAGCGGCGATTGGTTTCCTCGGGAACGGCAAAGCCCGAAAACTGCCGCATGGTCCAGAGCTTGCCGCGATACATGTCGCGGTGAATCCCGCGGGTGTAAGGGAATTCGCCGGGCTCGCCGACGTCGAGCTGCCAGTCGAGATCACCGAGCTGCTCGGGCCCGTACAGAGGGTCGACGGGCACCCCGCTGATGGTTGTGAACTGCCGCTGGGCGGTCTTCATCCGCGTCCGTTTCTATCGTAACGCGGATGGTGCGACGGGCGGGGTAAGCGGGGGATTATCTGCAGCGTGGACTACGGCGTTAGTTGCGGACGCCGACTGTTTCGGTCCGGCCGGCCAGGGGGCGGACGACGCCGGTTCCGCAGACCGCCACTCCGGTCTGAGCGAGTGCGGTCAGAAAATTGAACAATAACGAGTAGAATACCTGTTCGGTGAGCGGTTGCTTTCCCGGAAGCCGAAAGCTGGCCGGCAGTTCCTTGGAAATCGACAGTCTCACGGCCTGATGATGTGGATGGCCGGCGCGGTCGCGCTTGTTGGCCAGCACCAGCGGCGTTTGCAGGACCGCTCCGGTGCGGCCATCCACATAGAACTGGCAGCGGGAAAACCAGCCGAGGTTGGCCGGATCAGCGGCATCGAACAGCAGCAACGGCGAACTGCGGTTGGCAGCGCTCAGGTCGAGCTGCATGAGCCGCGAGCCGTCCTTTACCCGCGCTTCAAACCCGGCCTGCCGCGCAATGTTGGCGATCATCTCGGGTTCCAGTTCGAGATAGATGAGCTTGTGTGCGCCGGCCTGAAGCACCTGCATGGTGTTCTGCTCATTGTAGCGCCAAATCGGGGCGAGGCTTCCTGAATTCAGATGCCGCGAAGTGTGATGCCGGCGTATGCCAGGGTCAAGCCGACCATCACTACGACGACGATCCAGGAAACGAAGTTGAACCAGCGCGGGTTCACCCACTCCTGCATCAGGTCCTTCTTGTTAATGAGCAGAACCATCGGGATCAGCACGAACGGCAGCAGCATTCCGTTCAGGACCTGCGAAAGCACGATCATCCGGACCAGCGGGAAGCCGGGGATCAGGACCACGCCGGCGCCGATCACGATCAGCAGCGTATAGAGGCTGTAAAAGATGGGGGCTTCTCCCATGCGGCGGTTCACGCCGGCTTCGAATCCCAACCCCTCGCAGACGGTGTAGGCGGTCGACAGCGGCAGAATGGATGCCGCAAAAATAGAGGCGTTGAAGAGCCCAGCGCTGAAGAGCAGGAAGGCGTATTCGCCAAACGGCCGCAAGCCCAACGCCGCTTGCTTCGCATCGTCAATATCCCGCGGCATTATGCTATAAATCGCGCCGGCGCAGGCCACGATGATAAAGAACGCGATTACGGAAGTCATGAAACAGCCCACCACGACCTCGATGCGGGACTCGGCGTACTCTTTGGCGGTGATTCCCTTCTCGACTACGGCCGCCTGCAGATAGAACTGCATCCAGGGCGCGATGGTGGTTCCCACCATGCCGATCAGCATGTAAATGTAGGCGGGCTCCAGCAGCAGCACCGGCTTGACGCTGTAGATGGCCGCCTCTTTCCAGTCCGGCTTCACCAGGAAACCGGAAATCACATAGGTCACGTAAAGGACGCAAGCGAACAGGAAGATCTTCTCGACGTTCTGGTAATTGCCCTTGACCACGAGCAGCCAGACCGCCACCGCCGCGAGGGGAACGGAGATGTACCGGCTGATGTGAAACAACTCAAGCGAACTGGCCACGCCAGCAAACTCGGCCATCACGTTGGTCATATTCGTCAACACCAGCAGCGTCATCATGAGGAACGTGATGCGCAGGCCGAATTCTTCGCGGATCAGATCGGAGAGGCCCTTGCCGGTGACAGCTCCCATCCGGGAGCACATCTCCTGAGTGATGATCAGGGCCAGCGTAATGGGCAGCAGGGTCCACAGCGGAAGATAACCAAAGCGAGCACCGGCCGCGGAATAGGTGAAGATTCCGCCGGAATCGTTATCGACAACCGCTGTGATGAAGCCCGGACCGAGGACTGCAAAGAAAACCGCGATGTGGTAGCGGAACCGGCTCAGGATGTTCCGCATCCGTCACTTGTTCCTCAGCACGGAAATCACATCATCGGCGGTGATGACGCCGGTCAGCTTGCCGTTTTCATCCACCACCGGCAAAGTCAGCAGGTTGTATTTGTCGAACAGTTCGAGGACACGATCCTGATGCTCGTCAACGGTGGCCTGGAGCAGGGTTTCGGTGGCCAGTTCCTTCAGACGTGCGTCGCCGGGAGCCAACAGCAACCGGGCCACGGGAACCGCCGCCGAAAGGCGTTCCTCCTCGTCAATCAGGAAGACCACATTGAGGTTTTCGAGCAGTTCTTCGTTGCTTTTCAGGATATCCATGGCCTCGCTGACCATAGCGCCATCGTGCAGGACCACATACTCGGTGTTCATCATGCCGCCGGCCGTGTCTTCTTCGTATTCGAGCAGCTCCTCGACGTCGGTCTTAGGCTCCGAGTCCATCTCCTCCAGAATGTCTTCGGAGGCTTTCTCTTCCATTTCCGAGAGTGCGTCGGCGGCCTCGTCGGGCGCCATCTCTTCGACGATATCCGCGGCCTTCTCCGGTTCCAGCGATTCGAGAATGCTGGCCTGCATTTTGGGATCGACTTCCGAAAGGGTCTCGGCGGCCACCTCGCTGTCGATTGTCTCGAAAATCGCTTCGCGTTCGGCCGGGCCGAGGTCTTCGACGATATCGGCCAGGTCCGCCGGATGGATGGTTTCCAGCTTCTGATAGGAAATATTGAGGCGCAGACGCCGCAGCGGGTCGGGTTCGACCACGTTGCAGAACTCCCACCGGATGGACTTCGGCGGCACCGGCTTCTGTAGCCACCGGATCCACAGCGGCGGCAAGACTCCCTGGAACAGACGCCGCAGAATGCTGCGGATGCCGATGTCGACATCGCTGACCGTGAGCGTGTCGCGCGTCTCGTCGTGGCGCATGTCAAACGTCAGATCGGTCACCCGGACGACTTTGCGGCCGGTGACGTCGATGATTTGCTGGTCCAGCAGGTCGCGGCCGAGGCGGAGCATATACTCGTCGTCGTGATACGGCGTGAGGTGTTCGTCGCTGAGATAGATTCCCTCGTTCAGGCCAATGGACCGGATCTGGTCGTAGCGGACCGTGAGCCAGGCGTCTTCACCCCCGACGAGATAGCGATCGATGCGGGAGGAGTGAACCAGCGGAACCAGGGCGGCGTCGCGAACGCGGCCGATGCGGCGTCCTTTGACGTCATAGACCGGCATTGAAACCAATTCGGTGAAGAACAGGAACTGACCCGTCATCGAAAGAGCCCCGGCGCCTGAACATAGCCCCTGTCCGCAGCGGGAACAGCTTCCGACTTAGGACTTTCAATACGTTCTACACGGCTTTGGCTGGTCGAGCGCCAATTCCAATATGGCGCATTCGCAAGAGAGGCCGCAAGGAAAAAATGCGTAACTCCAGCGATCTTGTCGCCGGCGACGAGATCGCGGGCGCTACGGCCTATTTCACGACGATCCAGTAAGGCATCAGACGCAGCATGCCGCCGTGCATCCAGGCCCGGAAGGGCATCCCGTGAAAGGCTTCGGCCAGCTTCGATTCCAGCAGGTCCGGCTGGGAGCGCTTGAACAGCAGGTCGAGGATGCTGCGGCGAGGCGGGTAGGGAACGATTGTCACCTTTTCGTCGGCCGGGATCCTGGCTCGTTTCTTCACGAGATCGATCGCATCGTCCAGGCCGCCCAACTGGTCCACCAAGCCGCGTGTTTTGGCTTGCGAACCGAGCCAAACCCGGCCTTGCGAGACCGGCTCGATCTCGCTGAACTTGCGGTGCCGGGCGTCGGCCACCTTGGTCACGAAATCCTGATAGCTGGCGTCGATGCCATCCTTCAGCTTTGCCCGCTCGTCGGGGCTGAGCGAGGTATAGTCCGAGTCAATATCGGCATACTTGCCGCGCTGGATGGCATCCTTGGTGACGCCGAGTTTGTCATACAAACCATGCAGATTGGGCTTTCCGAAGACCACGCCAATGGATCCGGTTTCCGTCCCGGGGTACGCCAGAATGGGGTCACCCGTCATGGCGATGTAATATCCGCCCGAGGCTGCGACATCAGACATTGAGATCACCAAGGGCTTCTTTTTGCTCAGCAGGTTCATCTGGCGCCAGATCTCGTCGGAGGCCACTACCTCCCCGCCCGGCGAATCGATCCGCACGATGACGCCTCGAATGGACGAGTCCTTGCCAACCTGATCGAGCAGGCGGTCAAACGGGTACGATGCCAGATTGGTCTCGTCGGAGGTTCCATCGGTGGGATCACCTCGAACGATATCGCCCTCGCCAACGACCAAAGCGATCTTGCTGCGGCCCTGCAGACCCGCTGGATCCGCGGCTTTCACGTAAGTGGTGTCGCGGACCTTCTTTAAATCGCGCACATGCAGGCGGTTTTTGATATCGTTCCACATCTCGTCTTCGAACCGCAGTTCGTCGACGAATCCGGCCTTCTGCGCCTGCGGCGCGAGAAAAACTCCCTGGTCGATAGCCGCCCGCACGTCCTCCGGTTTCTTTTTGCGCGCCGCCGCGATGCCATTGATGAGATCTCCGTATAGATCGTCCACGACAGAAGTGATGACCTCTTTGGTTTCGGGGCTCATATCCGAGCGCGTGAACTGGTCGCCATAATCCTTATATTTGCCGGCATGCTCGACGTCGACTGAGACACCGAGCTTGTCGAGGGTCTTTTTGAAATACATGAGCTCGGCACGCAGGCCTTTGACGTAGAACTGATCGGCCGGACCGAGGTAAATCCGATCGGCGCCGCAGGCTACATAATATTCACGCGCCTGGGGGGTGCGGAGATAGGCGTATACCGGCTTTCCGGATTTTCGGAACCGCTCGAGATCCGCGCGAATTTCTTGAATCTTGCCCCATCCGGCGCTCAACCCTTCCGGCTCCAGCACGACGGCCTTGATGTGGGGGTCAACCGCCGCCTTCCGCAGCAGGTTCCAAACGTCCGTCACCGTCAGCACCTGGCCTTCGCTGAGGAACGGGATCTCGACGGGCGCTTTCTCGGGCACTTCTCCGTTCAGCCGCAGCAATACCGCGGAGTTATCGGAGATCTCAGGCGGCTTCTCTCGAAACCGCAGCAGCGCGAAGAAGAGCAGCCCGACGGCGAGAATCACCAGCAGAACGCCCGTCACGAGCCCGATCAGAAACTTGGCCATAGCTATTCCGAAAGTATCACAGGCCGCGAAGCGGGTCCGTGCGATCGCTTAGCGGCCCACTGTGGCATAGATCACGTGACTGCCGCCCCGCAGATCGCGGCCATAGATCACGTTTACACGCAGCCCGCCGGCAACCCGCACCGACGTATCGAGCCCGCTGTCTACCAGCCAGGGTTGAAACCGGCTGCGGCTGAAGACATCACCAGTCCGGCCGGTATCCACGAATGGACCCGCCGCCACGGTGAACAGTTCGCGACGGTACAGTTGCTTGTGGAAGTCCCAGTTGGCCAGGAAGTAGTTCCGCCCGATCGGCGCACTCCCCTTTTTACCGGCAATCGTCCCGGCATGGCCGCGCAGCGACAGGTCGTTGTCTCGTTCGACGCCCAGCATGAACAGTTCGTCGAAGGGAGCATGGCCTTGGGTGGTTCCGGCCTGCGCTCGGGCGTACACTTCGTAGTCATCGCCGCGGGCCTGAGGCAGCCAGCGGGCGTCGAGGCTGGCGCGGGCCTGAGCAAACAGAACGCCGGGAGCGGCGAACATCCGGCCGACGTCCCCGTTCACGGCAGAGACGATACGAATGCGGCGTTCCGGAACCCGCAACAACTCGTAGGTGAGCCCGGAACTGTACTTGATGGCGGCGCCCCCCCCGAAACCCGGCAGATTCGCGAAGTGGCGCGAAGACACCTCGACGCCGGTCTGCCAGGCCAGCCGCCAGCTCGGAATGGCCTGAAACTCCAGTCCGCTGGCCAGCCGCTGCATCCGGAAATCCTCTGGCCCTCCGGCGTTCCATGTTTCGCTGCGCGCATCGGCGTACCAGCGGTATCGCCACTTCGCGTTGTGCAGCAGCGGTCCGGCGAGCGACGTGCCGATCCGCCTCTTTTGGGCGTCCCACCGCAGGAGCGCGTCCCAATTCACCCCGGTCCCGCCGATGTCGCGCAATTCCGGTAAGAGGGTTTGATAAGCTACGCCGCGGAGTGCCGAAGCGACGCCCGTCCAAGCCGGAAGCTGCAGCCAATGGAGAGTTGCATCAAAACGCTCATCGGCATGCGCCGCCAGGTCCAGCCGATAGGAAGGAAACGCGTCCAGAGCATCGAGCCGCGCCTCGGCGGTGCGGAGTTCGTCGAGCGTCAGAACACTTCCCGGAGTAATAGCGAGCGCGGAATCGAGCAGGACCGCGTCGAGTTTTGGCTTCGGAGCGACCTGCACATCAGCGATCTCCGGCTTACCGATGCGATTCCAATACTGGAGCGCCGCCTCGAGGTTGCCTTCGAGGTAATAGATGGTTGCCAGAAAGTCGCAGGCGTATCGATCGGCGGGATCCAATGCCAGTGCGCGCCGGAGATAGCGCTTGGCGGCGGCAAGATTCTTTTGGCGGTACTCGACGCCGGCTAATTCAACCAGAAGACGCCGGTCGCGCGGAGCCAGCCGGGCACCTTCGAGGAACGCCGCGCGCGCCTCCGCCCATCGCCCCGATTGCGCCAGCTCAGTCCCGCGCTGCAGGTCATCGGCAGCGGAGGCCGCGCAACCGGTTGCCAGGATCAGGAGAGCGGTCGCGGCACGGCCAACAGCGTCCAATTCTCAGCGGCCCTCCACTTCTTCTCGAACTCGGCGCGACCGATTTTGCGGAGCTTGCGGTCCGCGGGATCGTTCATCTCGACTACCTCTCCGCTCATACCAGCGATCACCACGTAGTGCGATTCGCCGCCGCTATGCATCGCCACAATGAGCGGCCGGCCTTTGGCTAATTGCTGACTTAAGTCGTCCCAGCGCCCGCGAAAGGCCAGCGCCTGGAAACCGTGGTTTTCGAGATACTGCTGCATCTGGCTGGCGAGAATTCCGTGGAGTTCCGCCGAATACAATTCGCCCTGGATGCGGGCAGCATCTATGTCCCGCGGATTGAGTGTGGCGCCCTGCCGCAGCCAGTACTGCATGGTCATCGACAGCACGGCCGCGCCGCATCCATTCTCGGTTTGCTTGACGAACGGCACGTCGAGCCAAAGCCCGCGCGTCTCGGCGGCCAGGATTGCGGCCAGGATTGCGGCCAGGAATAATGCCGAAATTCCGCCGCGGAGTCTCACCGGGCCACGACAATCACCAGAATGATGACGGCCGTCGCCAGGGCGATCAGGATGTAAGTGATCTCCTGGTTACTGAGCGCGCCGGCGGCGAAGTCCGCCTGCAGCCGGTCAGTACGCGCCGCCAATTGTGCGATCTCGTCCGTGCCAAGCAAAGGCAACGCCGTCTTAACCCGATCGCCGTCAATGTGCGCCGCGCGGAGGGCGTTTTGTGCCAATTCGGAAGAGAAGAAACGCTCGACCTTGGCAAGATCGCCCTGGCGGCTGGCCGTGGCGGCGCCGGCATCGCGATGTAGCTCTGTCAACGGCACAACGTGATTTTCCTGGGCAACAGCGCTCATCACCGGAACGATTGCGGCCACAAGCAGCGCGATCGCACTTCGCTTTTTCCCAATAGACATGAACTTGAGCCCCTCGAGTCCCGAGCTTAACATGGGGATCGCGACGCAACACAGTAACCTGGCGGATAAATAGAAGTTACTAACGAAAGTAAGCAGGCATCCGACGCGCCTATTGCTTAACGAAGACGATGGGCGCCGATTCTGCGCCGGCGAGTCGCTCGAAGAAATCGCGGACTCTCGCGTACTCGGCAGGAGTGGCAAGCTTCTCCCGGATCTCGAGCGACTGTTTCATCGTGATATCGCCGTTGTCCACCGTCCAAGACGCCTGAAGCGTGCCGTAGGGGCTTTCGACTTTGACCGGCGCGGGTAACTCATCCACCTTAAAACCCGGTGGCATCTTGATCCGGATGGAATCTTGCCGAAGATCCGCTTGGAGCTTAACCGGAGCCGTGCGCTCTTTGGCGGGGAGCGAATATTCGCCGCCGCTGGCCAGTAATCCCGGCCGGACGACATACAGACGATTCTGCATGTTTTGAGCGAACCGTTCGGCGGCGAGATCCAGGTTGAGCGAAAACCGGTTTTCCTCGATACGGGCGGCGGAAGAAACATTGCGAACCGTTGTTGCGCCGAGGCGCCGCGCAAATCCGATCTCAAAGGCCTTCTGAAGCTCCTCGCTGCCAAGATAGGTTTGAACTCCGCGCAGTGGAACGGCGGATTGCCCGAAGTACTGGCGCTGAATCTTCGCCGCCAACCGGCCGTCGAGTTCCAGAGTGGCATCGACAGATGACTCGATCCGCCTCGCGGCGGCCGGAAGCTCGGGCATGGTCAGCAATGCTCCGCGCTCGCCGGCGATCACCAGTGCGTGGCTGCCTTGTTCCTCCTCCGGCAGATCGCCGAGGGGTGTGATCGGATCGGTCGGATCGAAGATCAGGAGGCGGCCGAGCGGCGTGCCCGTAAGGACGGTCGGCAGAGAAATCGCATCGGAGACGCGCACCGCAATAATCGCATGATTGAATTGGGTAGGCGAAGCCCACTCCGGATGCACGTACGCCCGGTCGTCCGCGCTGATGGTTACCGGGTACGAATCGATTCCGGCCGCTTTCAGCAAGGCCCGCATCAAGGTCGCCTTGTCCTTGCAATCGCCGTAATTGCGGGTTAAGGTCTCTTTGGCGGGATGCGGTGTGTACCCGCCTCCGCGCGTCACGTTCAGAGAGATCTCTACGTATTTCGTCTGTTGAGTAAACGCCGCAATCGTCCGGATGCGCTCGATTTCGCTGGAAGCGCCCGCAGTCAACTGCTGGGCCTTGGCCCGAATGTTATCGGACACCTCGGCCGCCGGGTCGACGAACCCCGTTAACCACGCCGACACCGCGGTCCAGTCCTTCAAGCCCTGCAATCCTGCGCGGTTATCGGTGGGCGGAAAATAGCTGACCACCAGCCGCGGCACCAAGGCTGAAAGCCTTGGGCTGTATGGCTCCCGTTCGTGAAACGGGAGGTTTCGCATCTCCCACGTGTACGTGCTACCGGTTACCTGAGCATTTTGCGGCGCGGAATTGAAAAGCTCCCCTTTGGCTTCCCATCCGGCGGGGAGAGTGAGTGCGTAGCGGGAAACCAAAACCGGCAATCTCAGTTGAAATTCGTAAGCATCCTGGGTGAAGACGCTACGCTCCTCCTCGGTCACCTCCCATGCGAACACGGTGCCCGGAGGAGCACTCCCGAATTCAAGCACTTTTACGCGCGTTTCATCGTAGACGTCACCCTCGGAAAGCGCGCGGTCCAGGATACTGTTTTTGGCATAGACCATCGGCTTTCCGGAAGGAGGAAGCGTCCAGCCCTGAAAATCGCGGATGCGGCCGTTCTTGCTGTTGTACGGGCGAGATGCGGCAATCTTCCCGCCGCCCGGCTGGAGGATTTTGATGGCGCCGCGCTCCCGCATCACGCGCCGCCCATCGGAATCCACCGAATCAGCCTCTTCCTGCAGCAAAACGACTGATGTCACTTTCGCCGGATACGCCGGGACCGGGGCGGCGACCGCTTGCCGGACCCAATCGGGAACGTCGTTTGACGCTGCGTGCACCAACCGCACGGCCACTGCCGCGAGCAGCGCGATATTCCTGCCACTCCTCATCTCAATTTCCCTTCAGTGAAATCGCGTGGGCGTCCCGCGCCTGGATCGTGTCGAAGAGGCGCTTGAGCGACGGGTAGTTCTTGGCCTCGAAGTACAGCAGTCCGCGATTGCCGAATGTGAACTCGCGCGACAATTGGAACTCCGGCGCGGCGCCTTGCGCCACCTGCATGACGAGTTTGTACGAGCCCGGGTCGCCGAAATCGAGGCTTCCGGGGCTGTCGGCATTGTCGAGAGAAAAGCCCTGGGGCAGCCGAATATGAACGTCGTCAATTTCCTTCCAGGCGTAAGGAAAACTGATGGCAAAACGCCGATCCGCGGCGCTGAACGGAGACCCCTGCCCGCGGCGGAATGGGCTCGGCTGAAACAGGAGGCGCTTTCCGGTCACTTGGGCATACCGCGGCGCCTCAAGTTGGAAGCGCGCGGTAACGGGCTTCGAGGCATCGTCCACGTTCTCCAATCGAATTCCCGTCACCTGCGCGTCCGGAAACATCCGCACTACCTCGTCATGCATCCATTCCTCGCGCTGCGCGGGCGACTTCTCGCCGATCTCCTCCCGAAGCTGCTCCGCTTTGTGCCCGGTATAAACCTCATTCACTTCCCCGCTCAGAGTTCCATCGCTCGAAAGCTCTAGCCGCGCGGTTCGCTTTTCCACCGAGGCCTCGGGCGGCGCCGCAGACGCCTTGATGAAGGTAGAGGCCTTCGGGTCGGCGAGTAATGCGAGCATCGCTTCTTCTTCCCACGGCAGCATTCCGGGAGTTAAAGATTTCCGGCCGACGTCGACGATCTTCCATGTGCTTCCCTGCTTCACGGCCATCGCCTCATCGTCAAGAAAATACCGCTCCGCCATCTGAGGATTGAACACCAGTTCGTTGCGGTTGCCCACCAACACCGGCCGAGTCTCCAGTCCCGCTTGCTGGGCAAGGGCGGCGAACACCACATTCATTTCCGAGGAAGTGCCCATCCCGCTCTTGAAGATCTCGGCCGATGTCCGGGCCCGGTCGTGCGGGAGTTTCTCGATGAACTTTTCGCGCTCGGCGGCGGTCACTTGAGAGTCAAACAGATTTCGGACTCGTTTCCTCACCAGTGCCACCAGCGCCGTTACCTTCGCATCTTCATCGGGCGCTCCCGTGGTCACTTCCGTCGCGGCCTCCTTCAATTCATCGCTCTCCTTCACCGAGGTCTTCAGCTCGGCATAGAGCTTCTTGCCCTGGCCGTTCCAGTATTTTTCCGGATCCCGCTTCCCGGCCTCGCTGTAAAACAGCAGCGCCCACGGCTCCAGATTCGGATCGCTCGGCGCATACGGCTCGTGATGGGCGGCAGGAACATCCGTCAGCGTAGTCGAGTTATACCCGTCGTTTGTCGGCTGGATCGGACTCGGCCGGCAATTGATCGGCATGAGAAACATTTGTTCGCCGCCGGTGATGTCGTAGGGAAGAGGCTTTACGAAGTAGGTCACTCTTTCAACCGGAAAATCCCGCTGAAAGTTGAGGCGGACATAGCGAAACCGGTTGTCGTCTTCGATCTGCCTCCAGCGGTACTCCAGAATCGCGCCCGGCTCGACGCCGGGCATGGCGAACGAAACCGCCTTCTCGCGGGCGCGTCCCGCGCGCACCAGATCGCGCCGGTAAACCGACTTTCGATCGAGATCCAGCACCGTCCCATCCGGCTTAATCACACGGCCTGCCACGTCCTGAATCCCGCCCGGCCCGCGGTAAGTCAGGTCGATTGTGGAAGTATCTTCTTTTCCCTTTTCATTGAAAACTTTGAGGCGCACATAATGATACAAGACTCTTTGCAGATCACGATTACTTCCGAGCAATTCATCCACGACGTGAACACGCCAGATCAGAATTTCCGCCCCGGCATCTTTTTCTACCGAAGGGCTCTTCAGCGCGCGCTCGGCATCCGAGACGGGAGGCCAGGTTACGAATTCCGGAGGCGCCATCGTCTTCTGTTGCGCGATGCCAGGCCGGGAAACGATTACCGGAAGTAAACCAGTTAGTAATAAAAGGAGTAAGCGGGTGTTACGACGCATTTCCTGGTGAGTATAGCGGCAAATTCTAAAGCGCGCAATTGAAATTCTATTTCCCCTGTCGGGCCGGCCTCCAGCCTGCCGACCTGCTGGAGCCGAGCCGGAATGGGCCCGCAAACCGGATATCCCGGCCGTGCACATCGGCGGCTAACGTTTGGTCAGTAACCGGCTAGATCTCCCAAATCCGAATCCCGCCCCGGTAGAACGAAACCGCCCCATCTTCGCTGATCTTCAATGCCAGCCCGAATCGAGAGGAGTACATCGCGGCGGTGGTGCGGCCACCCTCCTGCGCCGCCATAGGCTCTCCGGTGGTACGCAGAATGGCTCCGAATGCCAGCAATCCGCCCTGCCGGTCCATGATGATGCCGCCATCAACACGGGCGATGCTCTGCAGCACCGTCAATTCCAGGTCGGCCACGCTCTTGTCGCGCAACAGATAGTGGACCCTTTTGGAGAAACCGGGCGGCTCGTTTTCCAGCAAGTCTTCAGGTGCAACCAGGCCGGCCGCCGATTCCGCGCGGTCGAGCATCACGAACAGCCCGCCGCGCCGGTGCTCCGCCAGGTTCAACGCCACCGTGAACAGCCGCTGCGCCAGCACGGTATCGCCAATCGCCTGGTGAAACTCATAATACTTCTCCCGCATGTCGGTAACCCGCCAGCGGCCCTCTAGAAAATGAAACACCTGCACACCGCCGGCGAAAATCTTGATTTCTCCATTGGGTGTCAGCACGACGCAAATGCTGCCGCCCGAGGCGGTGGCCAGGCAATGGGCGCGGTATCGCTCGGCGCTGGGCGCCGGCAACGCCACGTCCGCATAGGCGCGGGCGTAGCGCTCGACATCCACCAGGTCCACAAGGAGACCGTCGGGATTCACCAGGAATACGGTATTCAACCCATCGCACAGCCGGTGAAAGCTCTTGATGGACACCAGCGCGCTGGTATATGGCACGGCGCCGTCGGGCAGTTCGACCTTCGGTTCACGGGTGTCGTGACCGGCGCCGACCAGGATCACACCGGTCGAGATGCGCCGGTTCTCATACGTGATCAATGAACTCTGGCGCAGCACTTCGATCGCATCCGCGATCCCGTCCCGCTTGCCTGACATTCCGCCGGCATCGGTGTACGGCGAAGGATCGAGAAACGCGGAAACGTACCGGTCCTCCGAACGCCCTTCGACCAATTGCGGGCTGGCCGCGGCCGATTCCGGGAAGAAAATGCTGCGATATCGGGCCGACAGGACATCGCCGATCGCCGCCAGCAGGCGCAGTTGGTCCTCGGTAAATGCACAGCCTCCGCAGCGCAAATGGTACCGGTTCCCCATCCACTCCAGCTCAAGTGCTCCATCGGTCCGGTGGTGCAATTCGAGCGACGGTTTGACCTCGGGAGCCGGTTCCCGCGCCGACAGCTCGGCTTCTGGAAAGAAATACCGGACGCCTCGCTCGAAAAAATCGCCGTAGAGGGTGTTGGCAAATTCCAGCGCTTCCGGCAGGCGCGGTTCAGGCATCTTCGCCCTTTTTCATGGCCCGCAGATCGATGCCCAATGCCTGGCACTTTTTGTAAAGGTGGCTGCGCTCGAGTCCGAGGGCCTTGGCGGTATCCGTCATCCTCTCGTGCCGGCGCAGCTCCGCGACGATGGTTTCCCGCTCGAACGCCTCGACCCGCTCGGCCAGCGTGCCTTGCAGGTTCGGAGTGGCCGCGCCAGCCCCGTTCGAAGCCGCCCCCGGCAGCGCTATCCGGACCGTGGCCGCATCCACCGGCCCATCCGCGAGAAGAAGCAGGCGCTCCACCACGTTCCGCAGTTCGCGAACATTGCCCGGCCAGGAATACCGCTGGAGGGCTTGGATCGCCTCGGGTGCAAACACCCGCGGCTTCCAACCGTTCTGAGCGGATATCTGCGAACCCATATAATTCACCAGCGCCGGAATATCCTCGGCACGTTCTCGCAACGCCGGCAGGAGCAACGGATAAACATAAATCCGGTGGTACAGGTCCTGGCGGAAACTCCCCTTCTTCACCAGCTCTTCGAGATTGCGGTGAGTGGCCACGATCACGCGCGCGTCCACCGAGATCGGCCGATCGCCTCCGACCCGTTCCACCTGGTTCTCTTCCAGCACGCGCAGCAGCTTCGCCTGCATCACCAGCGGCATGTCGCCGATTTCGTCGAGAAACAAAGTCCCGTGGTGCGCCTGCTCGAACTTTCCGATATGCCGCGCCGCCGCGCCCGTGAATGAGCCTTTTTCGTGTCCGAACAGCTCCGATTCAATCAGCTCGCCGGGAACGGCCGCACAGTTCAGGGTCACAAACGGCCCGCCCCGGCGCGCGCTGCGCTCGTGCAGCGCCCGGGCGATCAGTTCTTTCCCGGTGCCGGTCTCGCCCAGGATGCACACGCGCGTCTCGCTCGCCGCGACGCGATCCACCTGCGCCATCACGCGCCGCATCGCATCGCCCGTATGGACAATCTCATGCTTGCCGACGCGCTGCCGCAGATCGCGGTTCTCGTCTTCGAGCCGCTTCAGCTTGAGAACGTTCTCGACCGTCAGCATCAACTTCTCGGTCGACAGCGGTTTTTCCAGGAAATCGGCGGCGCCCAATCGGGTCGCGCGCACTGCCATTTCGATATTCGCCTGCCCGGAAATCATCACGACCGGCAACGCGATTTCGAGCCGGCGGAGATCTTCCAGCAATGCCAGCCCGTCCTTGCCGGGCATGACGACGTCCGACAGCATCATGTCGAACGTCTGCGATTTGACCAGTTCGAGCGCGCGCCCCGCGTTATCGCACACCGTGGCTTCGTGGCCGGCCATCCGAAACGCGCGGGCCACCGAAGCCAGCGTGCTGGCATCGTCGTCGACAATCAGCAGGTGCGCCAAATCTGAGGTTACCGTGAAACCTGCGACTCTAACTCGATCCGGAACGTCGTTCCCTTGCCCGGCTGGCTCTCCACAGAGATGCGCCCGTGATGGTCGCTGATTACCGATTGCACAATCGCCAGCCCCAACCCCGTACCGTGTGTTTTGGTCGTGTAATACGGCGTGAAGAGCCGTTCGCACTCTTCCGGCGTCAACCCCTGCCCCGTGTCCGATACTTCGATCCGTACCGCGCCTTGCCGTCGCTCGGTGCGGATGGTAAGCACACCGCCTCCGGGCATGGCATCGATCGCGTTCAGGATCAGGTTCCGCAGCACGCGCGTGATCTGCTCGTCATCTGCCAGGACTTGCGGTAAACCCGCATCGAGCTCGGCGCGCCCGGTGACAGCCGCTTGCGCGAGTTGCGGCTCGAACAGCTTTAGTGTCTCCCGCACCAGCCCGTTCAGATCGACAGGTCGCATCTCGGGCGCCGGCATTCTGGCGAAGTCGCTAAACCGCGCGACGATCTGCTTCAGGTTGCCCAATTCCGCGATCAGCGTCGCCGTCCCTTCGCGAAACACTTCGTCGAACTGCTGCGGGTATTGCTCTCGTGCTCGCTGCATGTTCTCCACCGTGATCTGCAGCGGAAAGAGCGGATTCTTCAGCTCATGCGCCAGACGCCGCGCCAGTTCACGCCATGCCGCCACACGCTCGGCCTGCAGCAGCCGCTCGCGCTGCGCAGCCAGTTCCCGCGTCATCCGATTGAACGCCAGCGCCAGTTGTCCCACTTCATCTTTCGACGACACGTCAACCGTGGTCTCCCAATTCCCGGCTGCCACTTTGCCGGCGCTCGCAGCGAGCGCCTGAACCGGCCGCGTGACGCGCGCCGTCGCCCACCAGGCCAGCAGAATACCCAACCCAATTCCGCCGCCGCCCAGCGCCACCGCCGTGTATCGAAGAGAAGCTTCCAGTTCCACCAGTTCGGCCCGGGAGCTGCCGATCAACAAAACACCCAGAACGTTGTTCGTCTCTCCGGTGAGCGGAAGCGCATGAAACAGCTCGGTGCGCGTTCCGCTGCCGAACGTGCGCACGGTTTCGCTCGGATTCTTCCGGACTTCATCGACGAGCGCCAGGAATTCGCCGGGTTGCGCCGGCACGCCATTCGCATCCATCAGTTCGCCGGCGGAAAGCTGCGGCGCGAGATTGCGGTAGAGCAGCACGCGCATCCCCGCCGGAAGCACCAAGCTGGCGAGAAAGGCGCGATCGAGGCGTTGGCCGCCCGCTACATACAGCGTGCGATCTCCGGCGCGTGTTTCGCCCACCGCCGCCAACGCCAGCACCACGCCTTCCGCCACTTCTTCCCGCCGCAGAAATGCCCCGTGCGATTTCCAGCCAGTCGTGCCGGCCAGCCACTCCTCTTTGTATCCGAACCGGGCCGGCCATTCCGCCGACGAAATAATCGAGCCGTCGCCGGTCACCAGTTCCAACAAGTCCAAGCCGTGCGCCATGGCCAGCACCGCCGCCTGGCTGTAATTGGCGGCAGGGTCGGGCGCCACCGCGATGCTCGTCGCCGTATCCGATACGGCAATGCTATTCACCGCCCGTACAATTTCCTCGCCGCGGCGCGCAAACTCCCGACGAAATTGCGCCACCAACGCTTCGACCCGCTGGTTTTCGACCCGCTCGAAGGCATCGCGCATGGTGCCAGCAACCAGTCCCTCGACTAGCGCGACGGTCCCGACCACCACGACCACGAAAATCAGCAGCAGCCGCGTCCGAAGCGTCACGGCCGGCTTCCTTCTACCCACAAATCGCTGAACCGCCACGCGCCGAGGGGTGTAATGCCGGGGCCGCCTTTCACCCGTCCGCCAACCGCATAGACATCGGGCAGATGAAACAGCGGAATCAAACGAAATCCCGCCATCAGCGAGCGTTCAGCGCTCAACAGCCCATCCGGAGTATCCGCTCGCGCCGGCTCGGGTAGGCTAAGCGCGGCAGCCAGGCGCGATAGCGCACGTGCCGGGTCGTCGGATTCGATCCGAACCTCGGTCAGCTTCACGTCTGCATTCGGCCCGAGTGTCACGGCTACCCCGAGCCCCGCGTCCCGCGCGTTCAACGCGACGCGCTCCGCGATCGGGCGCAATTGCGCATCTTCAACCGCGAGCGACAAAACGCGCGAGCCGGCCGGCGCTGCGGCGGCAAGTCCCCGCGCCCGGCCCAGATCCGGCGCGGTCGGAAACAGAAAAGCATATCCGGAGATCCATTGCGGCAACAGTGCGCCCGCAATCTCACCCTGCTTCTGCAGCAGCACGTTGTGAATGGCCGTGCGGTCGACCGCCCAGGCCAGCGCTTCACGAATCCGCGCGTCCGCCACCCGCGGGTTGAACACCAGCACCATGAGGCGTACCGGGCCGGAGGCCCATGTCTTGCGCGCGGCTGCCGGACGCGTTCCAAGCTGCACCACGTCCGCTTTGCCGAGTTCCAGATCGATCCCCTGCTCGCGCAGCGGCTTCCCCATCTGGATTTCAACCTGATCCAGGTAGGGCCGCCCGCCCGGCGCGCTTTCGTTAGCCGAGTAGACCGCCAGCCGCCCTGCCTCCCAACGCGTGATCGCAAAACCATCCGCGAGATCCGGCATGCCGCGGCCGGTCTGCGGCGGGTCGGCGGTTTCGACCGACTCTTGTATCTCGACCCGCAGGGTGCCGCCATAGTGCGGGCGCGTCGCGGCCGACGCCGCCACCGCCATGCTAAGGAGCGCAAGCCATCGTGAGCGCATAAGCTGCATATCTCCCAGTCGCGGCATCGCGCGAAATGGCCAGCGCCGAAGCAGGCCCCGTAGGCCACAACGCCGTCACCGGCCCGGCGAAGGTCGCCGACGGCGCCAGGGGCACCGCGGCGTGGTTAACCAGACTGAACACCTGGACCGAGTCCGGCTCATTGAAATCGCCTGGACGTGTCGCCAGTACCTGGGAACCCGTGCCGCACCGCGCACTGATCCCCACGATGTCGCTGCCCCACCCGGAGATCGTCGCAACCGGATCGAGCGAGCCGTCAAAGATCTCGGCGCGTCCGTCCACCAGGGCCAGCAACCACAGGGTGCTCCCTTGATCTTCCACCGAGGCCGCCGAATAAAAAGGCTCGACCGTTTTGCGCACACCGCTCTGCATCACCACGCGTCCGTCGAAATAATTGCGGCTCGCGGCGAAATTCGCGAGCAGAAGACCACGGCTGCCCGATTCCAGAACCCACGGCTCGTCGTTGCGCT